>Ga0181579_10000272_pt1 | contig 39605 bp, 28 predicted proteins | sample 071ome_24_FD_132996 | JGI IMG/M metagenome (GOLD analysis project Ga0181579, IMG submission 132996) | Coastal salt marsh microbial communities from the Groves Creek Marsh, Skidaway Island, Georgia - 071402CT metaG (megahit assembly) | ecosystem: Environmental > Aquatic > Marine > Intertidal...
CCCTCACCAACCAGATGTGCCAGGACGTTGCGGTGGTTCCTTTCTTCTGGGTCCTGCCCCTGTCTCTCTACCTGCTGACTTTCGTAATCGCATTCGATCACGCCCGCTGGTATTTCCGGCCAGTCGTCATTCCGCTGGCGGTTCTGGCAATTGCAGCAGTGGTGAAGCTGATTCTCAGCAGCTTTTCCGAGGAGGAAATGCACATCAGCCGACAGATTGCGATCTACTGTTCAGCGATATTCTTTGCATGCCTTGTCTGTCATGGGGAAGCAGTCCGGATCAAGCCTGCCAGCCGATTTCTAACGAAGTTCTACCTTTCCATTTCACTCGGTGGGGCTCTGGGCGGATTGTTCGTAAGCCTCGTCGCACCGCAGTTTTTCACCGGATATTTTGAACTGCACCTTGCCTTTCTTCTTTTTGCCGGACTCATCACCTTGCAGTTCTATAGACGCTTTGAATCAGGGAAACGGCGCGCCTGGCACTATGCAGCCGGAATCGGCTGGCTATCCCTCGTTGTAGTATTGGCACTGAGTCTCTTCCTGCACCTTAGCAGCCGCAAGGATGGCGAGATCGACGCTTCCCGCGGATTCTACGGCGTGCTCCAGGTCTACGAATTCGGCGTCGGCACAGAAGATCATTTCCGTGAACTCTATCATGGCAGGATAGCCCATGGACGACAGTATATGGATGAGGAGCTTCAGACGCTCGCGACCTCCTATTTCAGTTGGGAAAGTGCGGTCGGCGGGATCTTCTCCTGCCATCCATCCGCAAACCGGGAGAACCCGAAGCCCATGCATGTCGGCGTAATTGGTCTGGGCATCGGCACGATTTCCTCCTACGCACGCGAGGGTGATCGCTATCGCTTCTACGAAATCAATCCGCAGGTAGAAGACATGGCTCGAAAGCATTTTACCTTCCTTGCTGACTGCAAAGGCGAGGAATCGGTCATTATCGGAGACGGCCGTGTTTCGTTGGAATGGGAATTAGCGGCGGACAACGCTCAGGATTTTGATGTCCTGTTTGTCGACGCTTTCAGTGGCGATTCGATTCCGATCCACCTCCTCACGAAAGAAGCCTTCGAACTGTATTTCCAACATCTGAAACCCGACGGTATCCTCGCGATTCACATCACGAACCTTCACCTCGATCTCAGTGATCCGGTTCGCAATCTCGCAGCAGATTTCGGCTACGAAGTCGTTCGGGTCGAGGGTTACCCGGAAATTGGGACACGGAACATCTACTACTCCAACTGGGTTCTGATCTCCCGCAACGAACCCTTTCTCCAGAATCTTGAGCTGAACCAATACCCCACCGAGTGGGATCGTGAATCGCCGAAAGACATCCACTGGAGAGATGACTACAGCAATTTGCTGGAGGTGATTATGGAAGAGTAAAACATGGCTTTGCCCCATCCACGGAAAATGGCAGACCATTGATGGGAACCTCGGCTCAGGTGTAGAGTCAATCGCTTGGCATTCTCGCCGAAACCTGCTTCATTCCGGAATGCGTTTAATCCAACCGTTTCTCGTAATCCTCGCCTTCAGCTCTTTTGCCTCGCCACTTTCTGCGCAGGACGATGGCGAAGAGAAAGCAAAGCCCACCGAGGAAGAACTCGCGAAGCGGGCGGAGCTCGCCACGCTCCCCAACCTAGTTCTCATCATCGCAGACGATCTGAACTGGGACGATTCCTCCCCCTACGGCCACGATTCAATTCTCACACCTAACCTGCAGCGTCTCGCCGACGGGGGTATGCGTTTCGACAATGCCTTCGTTACGATCTCTTCCTGCAGCCCGAGCCGGGCTAGTATTGTTACGGGGCGTTACCCACACCAGACCGACGCGGAAGAGCTCCACTGGCCCGTTCCGAAGAATCAGACCACCTTTGTCGAGAAACTAAAAGAGAAGGGTTACTGGACCGCCGCCGCCGGCAAATGGCACCTCGGCGAAGCGATGCGTGACCGTTTCGACGAAATCCGCGAAGTCGACACCTCTGGCTTTCAACTGCCCTCGGGAGACACCACCGGAAAATTCAAAGAGACGCTCGAAGGCGAAGCGCAGAGCGGATGTGCCGACTGGGTTCCACTGCTGAGAGACCGCCCCGAAGACAAGCCTTTCTTCCTCTGGCTTGCTGCACTCGACCCGCACCGTCCCTATCATTCCGGAATCATCCCCGAAGGATCCCGGCCGGAGGAAATTAAGCTCCCCCCGTATCATCCTGATACCCCCGCCGTCCGCGCCGACTACCAGCTTTACTACGACGAAATTACCCGGCTCGACAAATACGTGGGGCTCGTGATGGATGAACTGGAAGAACAGGGAGTCACCGAGAACACGCTGATCCTGTTCATCAGCGACAACGGCCGTCCTTTCCCACGGGATAAAACGACGATGTATGATAGCGGAATCAAAACCCCGTGGATTGTTCGCTGGCCTCAGAAAGTGAAGCCAGGCTCCGTCTGTCCTCACCTCGTCAGCACCGTCGACATTGCCAAAACCTTTCTTTCCCTCGGCGGAGTCGAGAATCCCGGGCAGACATTTGAAGGCGTCGATGTTTCCCCCCTTCTTACCAATCCCAACAAACCGATTCGCGACTACATCTACGCCGAGAAAAACTGGCATGATTTTGAGGATCATGTCAGGGCTGTTCGCAACGAACGCTACAAATACATTCGCAACTACTACAACGACCTCCCGCAGACCCCGTCAGCGGATGGGCTGCGTAGCCCGACATTTTTAGAACTGCAACGCTTGCAGGAAAAAGGAGAACTGAACGAGCCACAGCTGGCATGCTTCATCGCCCCGCGCGCGGCGGAAGAACTTTACGACACCAAGCTCGACCCCCACGAAATTAACAATCTCGTCGAGGATGAACGCTACGCGCCCCTGCTCCGCGCGATGCGCGCAGCCCTCAAAGACTGGGAGGCCAAAACCGACGACTCCGTCCCACAACTCCGGACCGCCGATGAATTTGACCGGGTTACCGGACTCCCTACTGACGCCCGCGTTCGACCTCGCCTCTCCAAGAAAGAGATGGTGGAAAAAGGCCTCGTCGCACCCTGAATTTCTGAACTATGAAACTACCCAAACTACTACTCGCGCTCGCCGTCGCAATCCCGGGAACCTCCTTTGCCGACTACGAATGGCAGGATGCGGAGGGCAAACACCTTGATCTTCTCAGCGATGGGAAACCAGTCGTCCGTTTCGTTTACGAGGCTATCGACGAATCCTCTCCCGAGCGTCGCGACGAAACCTACAAACCGTTTTGCCACGTCTTTCGTCCGGGGAGCAGCGATGCTTTTCTCACGAAAGGCCCGGGCGGAAAATTTCCTCACCATCGCGGCATCTATTACGGCTTCAGCAAATGCAGTTACGTGGGTGCAGATGGTAAAACTCAAAAGAACATCGACACCTGGCACTGCCGGAAGGCGCATCAAGTTCACCGGGAGTTTTTGAAACAGGAAGCCGGAGCAGACTCCGCCACCTTCACTTCCCGCATCGAGTGGATCGACAACGAGGGCAAGCCTTTCGCTTCGGAAAAACGCTCCATGACATTCTCCCACGAAGGTAGCGCCCTCATCGTCGACTTTGACTCCACCCTGAAGCCTCTAGTCTCCGAGCTGACCGTCGACGGCGATCCACAGCACGCCGGTTTTCAATACCGCGCCAACAACCACGTTGCAGAAAAAACCGCCAAACAGACCATCTACACTCGCCCTGAATCCGGAGAAGCCAAGCCCGGTGCCACGATCAACTGGTCAGCAAAATCCGACACCCCACAAACCCGGGACCTGCCCTGGAAAGTCATGACTTACGTGCTCGACGGTAAAAGCTTTTCCGTTACCTATCTCGATTCGAAAAAGAACCCGAAGCCCGCACGCTATAGTGAGCGCGACTACGGACGCTTTGGCAGTTACTTCGTTGCCAAAGCGACAGAGGAGCAGCCGCTCACCATCCACTATCGTCTCGTGATCAAATCAGGAAAGACCACAGCGGAAGATGCAGCCAAATGGCATGAAGCATTTCCCCACCGCTGATAAAATAAACTCCACGAATCAAAAAACCGTGGAACGGGTTTGCATCCCGTTTTTCGAAGTCCATCAGCCAAACAAAGTCGATCGCTAAACGGAATACCATTCCGTTCCACATGCCCAAACCTCCTATGCCCCGTTCGCGTAAAAAATCCGATTCACTCACCGAACATTCCCGCTCGGAGATCTCCGATATTCTCCGTCGCGTTCGCAAAATCGAATTGCGGACGCGTGGGCTGGTTCGGGAGAGTTTTGGCGGCGAATACCACAGCTGCTTCAAAGGCGAAGGAATCGACTTCGAGGACTTTCGGGAATACCAGCCCGGCGACGAGGTTCGCTCGATCGACTGGAACGTCACCGCCCGAATGGGGCATCCCTTTGTAAAAAAATTTACCGAGGAACGCGAGATGACCGTGTTTGTCTGCGTCGACATCAGCGCCTCGGGGAACTATGGCAGCCACGGCCCCAGCAAACGCGAACTGATGGCTGAAGTTGCTGCCCTGCTCACTTTCAGCGCTCTGCAAAACAAGGACAAAGTCGGACTCATTCTCTTCACTGACGATGTAGAACTTTACCTTCCTCCTAAAAAGGGAATAGGCCATGCGCTTAGGCTGATCCGGGAAATCCTCCTGTTCGAACCAGAGGGACATCGGACCTCGCTCGATGGCCCCGTCCACATCTTGAAAAACGCAGTACGGAAACGCTCGCTCGTTTTCATGATTTCCGATTTCCTCTTCGAAGAAGACCTTGAGAGCGATCTTCGCATCGTGAATCGCAAGCACGACCTCGTTGCCATCCAGGTCAGTGATCCCGCCGAAATGGCCCTGCCTTCTGTCGGCTACGTCCGCCTCGAAGACCCCGAAACAGGGAAACAGGTCGAGGTCAATACCGCCAATCCCCGCATCCGCAACGCCTACCAGACACAGGCCGAGCAATGGCAGGAATCGATCGACCAGCAATTCAAACGACTCTCCATCGACAAGATCTCTCTTCGTACCGATGAAGAATATCTCCCGGCCCTCCACTCCTTCTTCAAACGTCGCGATAACACCGAGACTTCATGAACGCGCCAAGTGACGACATTCTCGACATCGTCGTTCTGGAGCCGAAGGAGCCCATCACGAGCGTCATCTTCTGGCTCCTCGTTGCCGCAATTCTTATCATTGCTTTCGCGATCGGCTTATGGAGTTTTCTTCGACATCGAGCCAGGAAAAAGGCCGTGCCACCTCCGGAAATTCGGGTTGCTGATGCCCTGAAAAAACTGCGCGTCGAACGGGAACAGTTGGAACCCAACCGCTTCAGCCTCCGCCTCTCTGGCGCGTTGAAAGATTTTCTCACCGAGAAATACGAGGATCCCGTACGCTACGAGACAACCCAGGAATTTCTGGACCGAATCTCCAAGCGCGGATCCTGCCTTCCTGAGGCAGCCCAAAATAGTCTGCACGAATTTCTTGTCGCGTCAGATGAGTTGAAATTCGGAAATCCCGTCGATGCCGCTGAGAAAACTGAGCCCCTCCTCCTGAAGGCAAGTGAAGTCATTCAGAATTGTCGCCCCCTTCCTCCGATCCAACGGAGTTAGGTGATAGACCTAACAGGGTTAGATCGCCCTACCTCGCCACTTGCGATCTCTCCGAAATTCGCCACCTTTTCTCAATGAAATTCCCAATTCTTGCTGCTGCGATTCTCTCTGTTGCTTTGCTGACCAGTTGCGGATCGTTTGAGAAAAAATGGACCGAGTCGGTCACTGCTTACGAATCCGGCGCAGTGAAGTCGCCCGAAGGCCCCTGGAAAGGGAGTTGGACAACCAAGACAAACGGCCACACAGGCGGTCTGCGGGCCATTGTCAGCGAGTCAAAGAAGAAGCCGGGCGAGCTCGATTTTCACTATCACGCCACCTGGGGGGAAAAGAACAACATTGAGGGCGGCTACAAGGTAGGATTTCCAGCTCAGCGCCGCGGATCACGAACTCTTGTCGACGGTTCCAAGAGCCTCGGTATTTTCGGGACCTTTGGCCACAAGGCAACAATTACCCCTTCCCAGTTCAAAGCGACTTATTCGAAGAAATCCGGAGTGCTCGGGTATTTCAACATGACCCGCCCCCGGTAAATCAGAATGCCGCGCGATCACTCGCTTCCCATTTTCGATCTGGAGATCGACTTCGCGCGGGCCCTCACGTCCGATTCCCCCCGTGTGCTCATCGAAGCCCCGACCGGCTCGGGCAAATCGACCCAGATCCCGCAATTCCTGCTCGACTCCGGGCAATGCGATGACGGAGAAATCTACGTTCTCCAGCCACGCCGAATTGCCGCCCGCATGCTCGCCACTCGCGTCGCACACGAGCGAAACGTTCGACTCGGCGAAGAGGTTGGCTACCAGGTTCGATTTGAGAATTCCGTTTCCAAAAGCACTCGCGTCCGTTTCGTCACCGAGGGCATTCTTATTCGCAAACTGATCGATGACCCGGATCTCTCGGGAGTTTCCGCGATCGTCCTAGATGAGTTTCACGAACGCCATTTCTTCGGCGACATCAGTCTCGCTCGATGCCTTGAAGTGCAGCGCACCAATCGCCCTGACCTGAAGATCGTAGTGATGTCCGCGACCCTCGATGCCGTGGCGCTGAAAGAGTATCTCGGTGAGGGACATCACCATCTCGTTTCTGAAGGACGAACCTTTCCTGTCGACATCGTTCACGCTCCCCCGAGAGAGCGTCACAAGGGCGAACTGCACGATCACATTGCGCGAACGATTCGGGATCACCTCAAAGCCAACGGAGTCGAGGGCCATGTTCTCATCTTCCTGCCGGGAAGATACGAGATCAGCAAGACGACTCAGACTCTGCGCAAAGCATCCTGGGCATCCGGTTTTGAAATCCACGAACTCTACGGGGAACTTCCGCCCGCAAAGCAGGACGCCGCCGTCGCACGGGGCGGAAAACCACGAATCATTGTCGCGACTAACGTAGCGGAAACATCAATCACGATTGACGGTGTTCGACTCGTGGTCGACTCCGGGCTGGAACGACGATCCGCTTTCGATAATCGGCGTGGCATAACGACCCTTCATATCGAAGGCATATCTCGCGCCTCTGCTGACCAACGCGCCGGACGGGCCGGACGAACAGCGCCCGGCACTGCCATTCGCTTGTGGAGCGAACGCGACCACGAGGGGCGGGTTGCTGCGACACCTGCCGAAATCAAGCGCATGGATCTCACCGAGGCAATTCTGATTCTCTCCTCCAGCGGCGTGGAGTCCGTTCGGGATTTCCCCTGGTTTGAAAAACCTGACTCACAAGGGTTTGAAGAAGCAATCGAAAGGCTTCGCGTCATCGGTGCACTCGATGAGAAAGAGAGGCTCACTCCGCTCGGGCAAAAAATCAGCAGGCTGCCGGTTCCCCCACGATTCGGACGCATCATTTACGAAGCAGCCTCGGAGGGATGTCTCGATCTCATTGCAGTGATCACGGCACTAACACAGAGTCGCCCCCTTTTTCCCAACCGAAAACACCGTTCAGAACACCTCATGCCCGGCGACTTTGCACAGTCTGATGACATCTCCGACTTTCAAGCATTGCTGCGGGCTTGGGAGCAGATGAAGCAAAACAATTTTCGCCGCGAACTTGGTGAGAGACTCGGCATCCATGCCGGAGCCTGCAGCGATGTGGATCGAATTGCCGGACAGATCGCCCGCGTAGCCCAGCGCTGGTTTTCCGAGCCGAATCAGAACAGCAATCCCACCGGAGAGCAACTGGCCAGGATTCTTCTGACGGGATTCTCGGACCGTCTCGCAATGCGAAACAACGCATCCACACTCGCTTGTTCCGTCATTGGAGGACGTCGCGGACAATTAGATAAAGACAGCGTCGCGTCGGCGAAAGAAAGCCGTCTTTTCATCGCCGGTGAGATGATCGAAATCGAAGGGCGGGAAATGAACGTGAAACTCGGCCTCTGCACTCGTGTCGCTGAGGAGTGGTTGCGGGATGCATTTCCCAACGACTTCGTAAAACACTACGGAGCCTCCTGGAATGAATGCAACCGCCGCGTCGAGGGACGAAGAGAGAGACGATTCCGCGATCTGGTTATCGAATCCAAACCAGGAGGAGATGTACCGGAGGACGAAGCCGCCGCTTTGCTCGCAGAACGCGTCCTCAGTGGAGAGCTGAATCTGAAGTCGTGGGATCGCAAGGTGGAAGCCTTTTTCTCCCGCATCAACCTCATTGCCGAATTCTGTCCCGAATACGAATTCGAGCCTGTCGATGAGGATGCGAAGTTGCTACTTCTCCAGCAAATCTGCACCGGTGCGGTGAGCTACAAGCAGATCAAAGACCGGAACGTCTGGCCCGCCCTTAACGAATGGCTGCCCGCTCATCAGGCCGGACTGCTTGATCATCTAACTCCGGAACGCATCACCTTGTCGAATGGTATTTCCGCGAAGGTGGACTACGCCGAAGGGGAAAAACCGAAGGCCGCTCTGCTGATCCAGAAAATCTTCGGGCTGGAAGACCGCCCCACCATCTGCGAAGGACGTGTCCCCGTCGTCATAGAAATCCTCGGCCCCAACCACCGCCCCGTTCAAGTGACCGAGGACTTGGCTGGGTTCTGGAAAGGAAGCTATCCGGCAGTGCGTTCGCAGTTACGGGGACGATATCCGAAGCACGATTGGCCGGAATTTTGAGAGGCTCACTCCCGAGTCACCCAGACTGGTGAGGACCAGGCCATGTTTCCATCTTCCTGCTCGACACGAATGTAGTAGCGGTTTTCGCCCTCCAACATGGAGTCATCCTCGACGCTTTCTTCAAAATCGGTCCCATCGATTTTATCGAACACCTCCCAGCTCTTCTCATTCCGTACGATGGTGACGCGCTTCAGCCTTGCAGTTCCATCGACTCGCAGCCATAACTTTGGATCTCCCTTTGTCACGATTTCCGACCCTAACGGTTCCCCATTACAGGTGAAATTCAGATAGATCTTGTCCGTCGCCGCAATCGTTCTCCGCTCGTCGAATCCCTCGATAATTCCCTCACGATCAAACTCTCTGCAGAATACTCCGCCGTAGCTGACGTGCTGGGAAATGTGATCCGAGCTCGCAAAAACGCCTAGCTTTCTTCCAAGCTCAAGAGCGTTCTGGTAGGTTCCCGCTTTAAATTTCCCGAAGTCGACGATTGGCTCAGGCGGTGTGGCATCTGCGTCCCCGTTCACGGTGTAATCCTCCCCTGGCTTGAGGCCCGCAGTGGGCTGTGGTACGCCCTCGCCTTCATAACTGACTCGGGCACCCTGGAATATTTCGACGAGATTCTCGCTGGCGTGATCGATCTTTTCATACTTCGACCAGTCCGTGCCCATCCCGGTGGCGCCGGTGTGACTGATCAACGCGACGGGTTTCTCATACCGACGAAGCAGATCCCAGAGTTCCATTGGCGTGATCTCCCCCACTCCGACTTTCACAGGGAGAGCGTCCTGCCACGGGGACTCGCGATACAGCTTCCGATTGATGTAGACAACCGGTCCGCCTCGCTGCGCAAAAACGACATTGCGGTGACCCCACGGCCAGCGCTGCTCGCGCTCGTAGACATAGATGGAATTGAAGCGCCTCGGACTGTGCAATGCATCATGCATGCGCTGGTTATGCCACCACTCGTAGGGGTGATAAAACTTGCCAACATCGGTGTGATCGGACGTTCCCAGGAAATCGAGCTTCGCGATGTCGTAGGCGTAGCGAAAGTGCTCCACGATCGTCCCGTCAAATCCCGTCCGGCAATTCGAGACATCGGTGTGTCGATGCAGGTCTCCCCAGTAGAGCCCGAATTCCTGATCGCCGACTTTCCAAACATGTCTGTCATCGCCGGGGCGTTCCGGCGTTGCCAGCGACGCGGCGAAAGGTTCGCTGGATAGATCCTTCGGCGCGCCGGGAACTGTCGCATCCGGCATTTTGCTGGCACCTTTGAGCGAAGCGATAAAAACGCCAGAGACTTCATGCTTTTTCGTGGCACGCCCATCGGAGGCCCAAACAATGCGAACATCACCGGTCGGGACTTTCCCAGTGAGAAAAGTGGCCCTGCGGTCCTGTCCATAACTACCTCCCTCAAGCCGCCGACGGGAGCTCCAGCTTTTACCTGCTCTCCGATAACTCGTCACCGCAACGCGCCAGAGAACTCGATCAAAATAGCGATAGGCAACCCAGGGATCTCCGCTCGCGCCCAGTCCGACATCGGGAAGATTCACCGGATTACCCGCCATTCCCGCAGGTCCGAGCGGGATCTCCGAAAATTCTCCTGACACAAAATCAAAATGACCAAAGAGAATTTCCTTATGCGCATTGAGCCCGGTCGTATTTCCATGACCCCGTGCATCGAGCCCCCAGCGAACGCGACCGCGCTCGCCGGCAATCCAGAGGCCCGCGCCATCAGCGTCGAGGGCAAGACTGCCACGAGCTTCATATCGATGGGTGTGCCCAATGGGAAATGTGTCGATGGTTTTGTCAGGACTCACCTTGGCAAGATTGAGATTAAACTCATTGCCGAGGGAACTATCGTAGAGAACCCAAGTATTGCCTTCCGTGTCGAATTCGAGCCGCGGCTCCCAGTTACCTCCCTCTCCCGTCGCAATCGCGATCTCTTCAGACAACTCACCCGAGTCCGAATCGATCTTGCGAGCGTAAATGTCGGCCTTTCCATTTCTCATCGACTGCCATGCAAACCAAACACGACCATTCGAGTCCGTTCCTCCGACAACAAATGCCTCTGCCGCTTCACTATCAGCCAGGGTGATTTCGTCGCCGAGCTCGCCATCAGAAAGAGAACGAGCAACGAGATCGACCGTGGTGTCATCTCGAGTGACTCCCCAGGCGACCCAGACCTTCCCTGCTCCATCTATCGCGATAGCCGGAGCATGAAACACTCCGCCGGATGCGAGAGTGGTGACATTTCCCTGACCTGACTCAGCAAGGACGACGTCATCAGACGCACCGTCCCATTCTAGGTGAGCAATGAAGATCCTTCCATCTTTCGACACAGCAGCAGGAAGGTCAGCCTGCCTGCTAGGGTTACCGATGCGCTCGACTTCACCGACGAAGAGATAAGCTGCTTCCTTCGGTTTGATCGGAGCCCGTCTCGCTTTTGCCTTAGCTGCAGCCTTGGGAGCTGATTTAGCCTCAGCTTTGCCACCAGCTTTTTCCGCTGACTTCGGCATCGCATCCTGCGCAAGCAGCGGAAGAGAGATGAGAAGAAGAAGAGAAAAGGAGACGAGAAATGGTCGAGGCATGGTGGTTTTTTACACAAAACCTCCCAGCTCTGTCGATAGCCGCTTTACAGCCCCGGAACGCTACGCAAAGATCTCCTCAACGACGCGTCCGTGCACGTCGGTGAGGCGGAAATCGCGCCCGGCATGGCTGTAGGTCAGCTTTTCGTGGTCTAACCCCAGGGCATGCAGAATGGTCGCGTGGAGATCGTGCATGTGGACTTTGTTTTCCACGGCGGCGAAACCAAACTCATCCGTAGACCCGTAGGCGAAGCCGGGTTTTACGCCGCCTCCGGCGAGCCAAGTCGTGAATCCTCGCGGGTTGTGATCCCGACCGTCGTTATTCTGAGAAAACGGTGTGCGCCCGAATTCCGAGCCCCACCAGACGAGAGTATCCTCCAGCAGCCCGCGCCGCTTGAGATCTGCGAGCAGTCCGGCGATCGGTCGATCCACCTCCTGAGCGAGTCCTTCGTGTTTCGGCATCTTACTATGCTGATCCCACTTGGGATTCGATCCGTTGTCGCAGTGACTCACCTGAATGAAGCGCACGCCGGCCTCCGCGAGCTGACGAGCGGCGAGACACTGGCGGCCAAATCCATCGGTCGTGTCGTTTCCGATTCCGTAAAGGTCACGCGTCGCCCGATTCTCCCTGTCGATGTCGACCACCTCAGAAGCATGCGTCTGCATTCTCCAGGCCAGCTCGTGACTTCGGATCACTCCATCGAGAACGGTATTCGTCGAGTCCCCAACCTGGAGCCGGTTCAGTTGGTCCAGAAAATCGTGTTCCCGAAGGACAGCGTCCGAATCTAGTGGACTCTGGAGATTCCGAATCTCCGGCGGCGCGCTCATGTTGCCCGGCTGCCCGAGAACGGTTCCCTGGTGAAAGGCAGGAAGGAACGCATTGCTGTAGTTTCGCGGACCACCCTTGTTGGCGGGCGGATTCACAGTGACAAAGGCGGGAAGGTTTTCGTTTTCCGCGCCGAGCCCATAACTGACCCAGGCCCCCATCGACGGGCGAATCAGATTGGTCGCTCCGGTATGAAGGAACAAAGTCGCGGGACCGTGTGCAACGCCCTCGGTGTGCATCGAATGGATAAAGCACAAGTCGTCTACGTGCTGAGCCACCTCTGGGAAAAGAGAGGAAGACCAGCGACCGCACTGACCATATCGCTTGAAGTCCCACAGTGGCTTCATGACCGGCTTGTTCTCGCGCTTGCGGGAACGGGGAACGTGAAACTCCACCTCCTTTCCATGCGCCTGAAACAGTTCCGGCTTATAGTCGTATGTATCCACCTGGGATGGCCCACCCTGCATAAAAAGAAAGATCACCCGCTTCGCTCGCGGAGCGACAACGGGAGCTGCCTGCGAGGCCATTGCCGAGAAAGCAAGGCTACCAAATCCACAAGCTGTGGATTTGAGCAAATCGCGGCGGGAAAGTCCTCGATAAAATTGGGCTGTATCTCGCAAGGGTTGTTCCATGATCGAATCAGATTCGGTAGTTCTTTTAATTATCGCAAAAAACGGAAATCAACGGAAGCAAACAATGCCCGCTGTAGCGCGGCCCAGGCTCCCATTTCATCTTCATTTTCACTGAGAAAGTTTTTCGCAAGAGCGACTTCACTGGCACTGGGAGGACGACCAATCGTCTTTCGAAACATGGCCGTGAGACGGGCCTCATCATCACTGACTTCCGCGACAATTCCTTTTGATGCTGCAGTAGCCCGTTCGTGAACGATAGGACTGTTCGTCAAGTAAAGAGCCTGCGTCGGCAAGGTGCTGCGCGAACGTTTTCCGACCGCGAAATTCGGATTGGCAAAGTCGAAAACGGAGAGTAACTCGTGCCCGGAATTGCGGAACACCGGAACGTAGACACTACGGCGTTTCGTGGTGAACTGGTGGCCAAACTCACTCTTGAATCCCAGAGGCAGAGCTGGCCCTCCGCCTTTCTCATCGAGTTCGCCAGATAAACTCAACATCGTGTCGCGCAAAGCTTCGGCAGGAAGCGGCCGCAGGTGGGCTCGCCAATAGAGTCGATTGTCAGCATCAAATTCCGCCCCGGGACCCCTTCCCGATCCAGTGGCGCGAGAATAGACCTCAGACATCATGATTTCGCGAACAAGTGCTTTGGTCGACCAGCCCTTTTCCACGAGCCGATTCGCCAGAAAATCGAGCAGCGCAGGATGAGTCGGGGTCTCGCCTGTGACTCCAAAGTTGTCGACACTGCGAACCAGTCCCTGTCCCATCAGTTTCAGCCAGATGCGATTAGCTAGGACACGCGCCGTCAGAGGATTACGCGAATCAACAACCCATTTGGCATATTCTAGACGACCACTCTGGCCCTCGGGGATTTCAACGGGAGCAAACGAAGCCACTTCAAGCACACCGCGAGGTGCAATCTCCCCACGGCTTTCTTCTACTCCACGAATGCGAATTTCGGTTGGCCCAATCTTCTCCGGATTGGCATCAACCACAGCCATCGCACGCGGAGCAGCCGGAGCTTCTTTTTTCAGTCGATTCTGCTCCGCTTCTGCTTTCGAGAGTTTTTGCTGCAACTCCTTGATTTTCGCCTCCGAATCGGGATCAGCCGCTTTCGGAGGCGAAAAGCCCTCCGTTAGCCACTGTACGGCATCAGCGATCACGACTCCACTTTGTCCCCTCTTATTTCGAATCGTCACCGACACCGTTTCTCCTTTCTTCAGGGAGTAGGTTCCGAGGCTCTCCATGATCCCATCAATCGATGGACGAGCTCGCTGGTTGATGGAATGGGTTTCCTTCTTCGCCTTCGTAATCACTTCAATCGGCACATCCGTGCTTCGATTCTGTCCATTCGCCCACGAAACGCGAAGCTCATACGTGCCGCTTTTCTCCACCGAGGTCTCAAAACGAACTGATTTTTCAACGCCCGGCTCATTTCGGTCATGGATGTAATGAGCCCCTACCCATCGGGCTACACTGGTGGAGCTTTGCCATTCTCCGACAAGCGTCGCCTCGGTATCATCGAGGACGATTCCTTTAAGCGATTGCGGATTGACACTACCTTTGTTGCCGCCCGTGCCGACTCCGAGTTCAGCGAGAGCCTTTTTCAGATCGTCGACTTCGGCGTTGTTCTTTTTGGTGGCTACCTGATGAGCCGCCAACGCAGCCCTAGCCTCCTCAGTGGGAGGAATCGGCTCGGTATGCCACTTCGAGACGTTGGAGTGGGTCACAAAGTCCGTGCTCAGGAAAATCCCGGCCATCGCGTAGTAATCGCGAGTCGGAATCGGATCAAATTTGTGATCGTGACATCGGGCGCAACCAAAGGACAAGCCGAGGAAGGCGCGGCTGATCGTGTCCATCTGCTCGTCAACGATTTCAAAATTCAACTCTTCCTTGTTTTGATTCTCATAGTTGTGGGGTCCGAGCACGAGGAAACCCGTTGCGGTCAAATTCTCAGAACGCTCTCCAAAGTCTTCCCATTTCAGCAAGTCGCCGGCAATGTGAGCCGTGATGAGTTCGTCGAGAGGTTTGTCATCACTGAACGAATCGATCACGTAGTCGCGAAACCTCCATGCATCAGGCAAAGGCATGGCCCGTCCACCGCCACTGGAGTCGGCATAGCGTACAATATCGAGCCAGTGGCGCCCCCAGGTCTCTCCAAAAGCAGGATCAGCAAGCCAGCGATCAACCATCTCCGCCCACTTTTCCAGCGATGGGTCGGCAGCAAATTCGTCCTGCTCAGCCAGACTCAGCGGTAGACCCGTCAGATCAATCCGCGCCCGACGCAGCCGTTGCAAAGGCGAAGCAGAGGGTTCTGGTTCGATTCCTGCATCAAGAAGTTTCGCGTCGATGAAGTGATCGATTTCCTTACGCTCTCCGAAATCACTTTCCCGAGGTCGAAAGGACCAGAATTCGCGGCCCTCTTCCAACGACATCCCGTCAGGCTTGAGCTGCATGGATCGCTCAGTTCGCGGATCTGGCAGACCACGTCGAACCCACTCCTCGAAATCAGCAATGACGGAGTCGGGCATTTTTCCATCCGGTGGCATCTCGAGATCAGGATCGTGGTAGCGAATCGTCTCGATCAGCAAACTGCCATCGACATCCCCTGGAATGGCAGCTGGCCCAGTGTCACCGCCGACCTCCCAACCCGCTTTGCGATCGAGCCACAATCCGCCCTTTCGCTTATTGGCCTCTTCCGAATGGCACTCGTAGCAGTGCTTGACGAAAGCCGGCCGAATCTTCTTCTCGAAAAAGGCGAGGTCGTCGGCCGTTCCAGCTAATACCGTTTCGGCGAGCGCCCAGAACGGGTTCGACACAATGCCGAATAAAAGAAACGCAAGCTGCCGAGAGCTTAGAAACATAAAGAAAGTTATGTATTTTTTCGCTCTGCGATACTACCGCCTTCGCGGATTCCTTTTCTTTGTCCAAAGCTGCCTAAAGCGGCATTCTCCGGTATCAGAACTCAATATTTTGAACGCGAATGGAAAAGAATGAAATGAAATTAACGCGAATGCCGAGTTTCCGGTTCGCGATGATTCGCATTCCAAGCTTCTTCGCCATGAAATATCTCCTGATTTTCGCCACAGCCCCGGCAACGGACGCCATGGCCGACGATTTGCCGAAAGCGGAAACCGTTCTTGGAGCGATGAAACGCGCTACGACATTTTATCGAACTCATCTCTCGGTCGACGGAGGCTATGCTTCGACCTGGACGCTCGATCCCGTCGTTGGAAAGACTGAGCACAAAGAAGGACCAACTGTCTTTTCGATCCAACCTCACGGCACAACAACGGTGGGACTTGTCCTCCTCCGGGCCTGGCAGGCGACGGGAGAAAAAGAATTTCTCGAAGGCGCTATCGAATCCGGACGAGCCCTCGCCCGATGCCAGTTGTCATCAGGAGGATGGACATCGAGCTTTGATTTCGATCCTAAGTTTGTAAAAAACTATCACCTTCGCCAAGATCTCGACGCAGGTGAAAAGGATCCTGGGAAGCGACGATTTCGATCGACTCTCGATGACAATAAAACCCAATCGGCCCTGCTGTTACTGTTGGAATTGGCTGCGTTGCCCGAGACGAAGACGAACCAGGAAATCCAGCAAGCCTATGCGTTCGGAATCAATTCCCTGATTGCAGCACAACGTTCCGATGGTGGCTGGCCACAGCAATTTGAGGGGCCCGCAGATCCTGACAAGCCTGTTCTCGAAGCCAGCTACCCCAAGACCTGGCCACGAGAGTGGCCCAAGGAAAACCACATACATTTCGTCACTCTGAACGACAACAACCTGTATCACATCATGGTTGTGCTGTTGCGTGCCCGTGAGCTGACGAATTCCGAATCCGCGATCGAATCGGCTAAACGCCTTGGTGATTTTCTTCTCCGTGCTCAAATGCCGGAGCCACAGCCCGCCTGGGCGCAGCAATACAATGACAAGATGCACCCGGCGTGGGCACGGAAATTCGAACCACCCGCAATCTGCACGACTGAATCGCTCGGAGCAGCCGAAGCCCTACTCGAACTGTGGGTTGCAACCGAAGAAGCCAAATACCGCGACGCCATCGAGCCAGCTCTCACCTGGCTGGAATCGAGCCAGTTGGAAAACGGAAATTGGGCGCGTTTTTACGAGATGCAGACCAATCGCGCACTCTACTGCGAAGCCGACACCTACCTTGTAACGCACGACGACAGCAACCTCCCTAAGCATTACGCCTTTCAGATCGACGGGCTCGATCGCAAAATCGAATCCCTCAGAAAACGCCTCGCGACTACGCCGGAGGAATTGAGCAAAAATAAAAAGCCGAAGAGAGATCCCGAAGAACTCGCCGAACTGGCAAGAAGCCTGCGTGGGAAGGTGCGAAATGCTCTCAAGACGCAGCACCATGATGGCTACTGGATTCGCGAAGAGCGAATCGATGCAAGGGAGTTCGTGAAGCAGATGACGGTTTTGTCGGAGTATTTTCGGACGGTGAGGTAGCGGTGGACTCTGTCCGCCGTTCTTTGAAACACAAACAAACCAAAACGCAAGCCGGCACGTCCCCGTGCGGCGGCGGAGAATCGGCGATTAAGGATTAAACTGATTTCATAGGGCAGTATCCAAAATCTCAGCGTGAAAGTATGGCAGCAAGACTTTCGTAGGATCGACATGCAATTCGATACAGCACTGGACCACGCTGTTTTGTTCACGTAACTTTACTTTCCCCCTTCCAGCTCATGAGCGACTCCTCTCAACCCAATTCTGACAACGCCCCTTTTCGTTCCCTCTATTCGGACGACGAAGTCGACCCGGTGACGCCGGATGATCCCGCATCGCCTCGGCCAAAGAAAGGTTACTTCCGGATCTTCTCCTCGCTTTTCATTGCTGTCGCGATCCTCGGCATCCTCGCTGCCTGTGCGGCTGGGATCTACTACAACGTCAAGGCCTACACCTTTGACATGGATCGATTGCAAGAGGTTCCCGAGCGCACCTTGGTTTATGATCGCAAAGGCGAACTCCTCGGGCATCTTTCCGGCCACGGGGAAAACCGTCTTCGCGTCGATTCCTCGGAAGTTTCCGAGAATTTCATCAATGCACTTCTCGCCCGGGAAGACAGTCGCTTTTTCTCCCACAAGGGCGTCGACTATCGCGGTGTCGGTCGGGCCATGATCGCCAACCTGAAGTCAGGTGGAATGGACCAAGGTGCCTCCACGTTGACGATGCAGCTCGCTCGCAACGCTTTTGAAATGCGCGAGAAATCGATCAATCGCAAGCTCATGGAAGTTGCGCTGGCTCAACGGATCGAGCGAAACCACGAGAAATCCGAGATCCTGACCTTCTACATGAACCGGATTTACTTCGGAGCGGGGCTCTACGGAATCGAGCGAGCCTCACAGGGATTCTTCATGAAACCCGCTTCGGATCTCACACTCGGAGAAGGCGCGATGCTCGCCGGAATCATCCGGGGGCCCAGTCTGCTGAATCCGTTTCGCAGTCTCGAGAGCGCAAAGGATACACGTGACGAGGTTCTCGCTAGGATGATCGCGGAGGGCTCCATCACGAAGGCTGAAGCGGAAGCAGCCAAAGTCGAAAGTATCGCTCTTCGTCCTCCTGACCAGCGTCTCGCCACGGGCAGCTACATTCTCCAGACCGTCTTCGATTTGCTCGAAACTCGTCTCGCAGATCCCGAGGACATTAAGCTAGGCGGCTTTCGAGTCTACACGACAATCGACTCCGACTTGCAGGCTGCGGCGGAAAAAGCGCTCGACGGACACCTCACCAAAATCGAAAACCGCTCCGGCTTTCCTCACCCAAAGAAGAGCGCCCACAAGAAAGGGCAAGCAACACGGTATGTTCAAGGGGCAGTAGTCTCACTCGATAATGCTTCGGGCGCGATTCGAGCCATCGTCGGTGGTCGCGACTACGGTGACAGCTCCTACAACCGCGCCTACATGTCCAAGCGGCAGGCCGGGTCGACTTTCAAACCGTTGGTCTACGCGGTAGCGATTGATAGAGGTGGGCTTTTGCCCGGGAACTATGTCTCAGACGACGCGATCCGCATCGATACCGGCGGAGGCCCCGTCTGGTCGCCGAAAAATAGCGACGGCACTTTCACCGGCCTCCAGCCTGCCGCGATCGGATTGATCAAGTCTCGAAATACCATGTCCATTCGCGTCGGGCAAATCGCCGGGCTCGACAATGTCCGCAGTCTCGCTTCCGCTCTCAAATTCGGAGAGCTACCCAATTCGCCGGTGATCTACCTCGGCGCGTTTGAAACAAATCCCCTCACGATGACAAGCGCCTACTCCACCCTGCCGACGGGTGGCATCAACTATACCCCATTTCTCATCCGAAAAATCGAACGCAGCAACGGAGAAGTTTTTGACGAACACGAAATTAATGGAGTCGACATTTTCCCCGAGTCGGTTTCCTACGTGACCAATGACATTATGGCCAAAGTCATGGACGAAGGAACCGGACGCGGCGCTCGCAGTGCTGGATACCAGACCCCGGCCTACGGAAAAACAGGAACCACCAATGACTACAAAGATGCGTGGTTCGTCGGCTACACCGACAAGATTACGACCGGCGTATGGGTCGGCCTCGACCAGCCGACGACAATCATGAACCGGGGCTACGGCAGCACCCTCGCCCTCCCCATCTGGACTGAGGTGATGAAGGAAGCTGAAACCTGTGGGTTCAAGGCAGAGGCGATTGCTCCGCCCGATGACACGCAAAACGTCGTTCTCTGCCGCGAGTGTGGCTTGCTGCAAGGCCGCAAGACCCGCAATCCCTATCAAATGCCGCTTCCTCCCGATCTCAAACCACGAGCGTCCTGCCGCGGCCAAGGCTTCAGCCTGTTCACCAACCGGAACAACAATCAGCAACCGGGTGCCATTCCAATTCCAGGCTTCGGGCAACCAAGCCAGGCCGGACAACCTGCCCAGCAAGGCCAGTTTCAGCCCCGCCCGCAACAACCCCGTCCTCAAGACGCTGATGCGGAACGGGTCCTTCGCGGGATCGGAAGACTGCTTTTCGGAGGAGATCCTCGGCGGGATCGATAGATCACTCAGTGAAACTTCCTCTAGACTTTGTCTACCCTTGTGTCATTTTCGGCAATGCGCGAAGATTCGAGAAAACAGCCGGCGTTCAGCTTGGTGCCAGGAGATTCGCCTCATGAAGTGGAAGGCGAGCGCGAAGTCATGCTACCCGGCATGTCGCTGGAGATTCTCGCGACTCGAAAGATTCGTCTTCAGCGCTGGAATTTGAAGGAGCTCATGGACCCATACTGGCGCCTCTACATTCCTGTCGAGGGATCGGCAGTCATCCGCTGCAAGGATGAAACACTTGAATTGCTCCCTGGAAATCTCTACCTGATTCCTCCGCGAACCACCTTCAGTTCCGAGAATCCCGAGCCCTTTTCCAAGTGGTATGTCCACTTCATTCTCGGCCGGTCAGATTTGCTTTCTGTTCCGGGAATCTATTCGCAAAACCTTGATGACGTCTCCGCAGCGTTTCTCGACACGCTCGCATCTGCGCGCAGCGAGCCATATAACTGGGAATCCGCCGCTCTCGTAATTCACGCACTCACCAAACTTCCCGCAGAAGCCTGGACCGACCAGAAACTCGATAGCCGAGTCGAAAAGGCGATGGCATTTCTCGAGGAAAATCTCGCGCGCAAGATCAGTGCCGAAGATGCAGCTCGTGCCGCAGGCGTCAGTGTCAGGAATCTAAATCACCTGTTCCGATCTCAAGTTCGCATGGCTCCGATGAGCTTACTCCTGGACTACCGGCTCGACCGCGCCTGCCACCTGCTCCGTCACACGGATCAAAGCATCGAGCAGGTGGCGGAAAATTGTGGCTTCCCGAATCGCTACTATTTCAGCCGCATGCTGAAACAGCATCGCGGAATTTCTCCAGCAGCGTATCGAAAGGGACAACTCTACTGATCCCCTGCTATCCATGACTGATCCCGGCCCCAGTCTTGAAGATAGAAAGCGGGCTTGCCTGCGACCAGACACATCGGTCGTGATGCAACAGAGTTGGAAAGACCTGCTCTTTCTCCACTGGCCAATAGACCCAAACCTAATTCAAGAGGCCCTGCCTCCAGGGCTCAGCGTAGACATCTATAAAAGCAGCGCCTTCATTGGCCTTATTCCGTTCTACATGCGCAACATCCGGCCGCGCTACTGCCCACCCGTTCCCGGGATTTCCTATTTCCTGGAAATGAACGTCAGAACCTACGTTTACGATGAACAGAATCGGCCCGGCGTATGGTTCTACTCCCTCGACGCGAACCAGTCACTTGCCGTAGCCTTTGCGAAGCATTTCTTCCACCTTCCCTACGAAAAAGCGAAGATGAGCGCAAAGAGAGACGGAAAGACAACTCACTTCCGCTCGCTCCGCAACCGGGCTCCCGAGGAGGAACTCACGACGGTTTCCTACACCCCGCGAGATCCCCTTTCACAGCCCGAACCAGGCTCCCTGGAGTATTTCCTTCTCGAACGCTACCTGCTCTTTGCGTGGAACAAGAAACAGAAGCAACTCTACTCGGGGAATGTTCATCACGCCCCTTACCCTGCTTTATCGGTGGATGTGCAAAACCTGAACCCGGGTGTTACTATTTGCGGTGGCTTTCCGTTCACGAAGGAGCCGCCGGTTCACCAGGTTTTTTCTCCTGGCGTTGAGGTCGACGTGTTCGCTCTTCAACCCGTGTTGCCGAAATAGAATGAATTTTGAGACCTTTGTTCCCGGTTCCGGAGTTCATTTGGTGGCGTTGCTTACCTGCATCGTAATTCCCATAGTCGTGGCACTCTCGGGAAAAGGAATGGAAAGAATGTTTCGGAAAATTATAGCCGGAGCATGCCTTGTTACCTGGATCGCCACCTTGCTGTATTCCTTTCACCCGGAGCGCTTCGAATGGGATTTTTCCCTGCCGTTGCATTTCTGCAACCTCGCGAACCTAATTGGAACAGTTGCGGTTTTGTCTCCACGGCGCATCCCTAAATCCATTCTCTATTTCTGGGGATTCACACTTTGCCCCTGGGCCTTTCTTACGCCGTCTCTTGAGGAAGGACCCGCTCACCTCTGGTTCTGGATCTTCTGGCTTTACCACCTCTGCATCCCACTTTCCCTAGTCTGGACTCTGATTCATGAGAATTATCGCCCCAGCTGGGTTGACCTCAAAACGATCCTGATTCTGACATGGGCATTCACCCTTGCCCTTGCCGTAGTCAATTACTTCACAGGATGGAATTACGGTTTTGTCGGTCCGGGAATTTCTTTGCAGAAAAGCCCCCTCGACGCGCTTGGCCCCTACCCCATCCGAATCCTCTGGATGCTCCTAATTGGTTCCGCGCTTTTTATTCTCGCGCTCCTGCCTTGGCTTTTGCCGCAAAAATTCAGGAAAAGAAGCTGAAGATTTTCACTTTTCTCATCGTCTCATTCTTTACCACAATAGAGATATGACGAAAACCGAAGATAAAGAACTCGATCCCTTCATGGCGCGGGCTCTAAATGCGCAACCCGCACGAACCAAAATGAACTTGACGGTTCGGACACGAAGTAACTCGTCAAAAACGGAGCGGTGTGAGTTCAGAGAATTCTCCCCTCACGCAAAAACCCCGTCGACGACTTCGCCGTAGACATCCGTCAGCCGGAAGTCCCGACCAGCATACCGATACGTTAGCCGCTCGTGATCTAGTCCTAACAAATGCAGAATAGTCGCATGCAAATCATGCATGTGAACTTTGTCTTTTACCGCGTAGTAACCGAACTCGTCTGTCTCGCCGTAGGCAAACCCACCTTTCACACCCCCACCGGCCATCCAGACGGTGAAACCCTGCGGGTTGTGGTCACGTCCATTCTTCCCCTGCACGATAGGCGTGCGCCCGAACTCCCCGCTCCAGACAACCAGGGTGTCTTCCAGCATTCCCCGCTGTTTCAAATCGGTCAGCAAACCAGCAATCGGTTTGTCGACTGCGAGCGAGTTTTTCTCGTGCCCCGCCTTCAAATTTCCGTGCTGATCCCAAACGTTCGGAGTCGATACCTGGATGTATCGCACCCCGGACTCGGCAAAGCGCCGGGCGAGAAGGCATTGCCGTCCGTAGTTGTCGGTCTTTTCGTCGCCAATTCCGTATAGCTCACGAATGTATTCTGGTTCGTCCTTCGTATCGATCACCGGAGGCGCGGACGCCTGCATCCGGTAGGCCATTTCCATGGATTTGATCATTCCCTCGGCCGGAGCGTATTTCGTCCGCTCGAAATGCTCGCGGTTCCGCTCGCGTAGAAACTGCAGTTTTCTCTCCTGAATCGCCGCCTCGGAGCGCGGCTGAAGAAAATCGAAACTCGCATCATCGCCGAGCCTGCCGTTTGCCCCGATCGTGGTCGCCTGATTGGCCGCAGGAAGAAATGCCGGACCGTAGTTGCGAGGCCCGCCATGTGAGGCAGACGGGCTGATACTTACGAATCCAGGGAGATCCTGATTCTCGCGACCGAGGCCATAATTCACCCACGCTCCTACCGACGGACGCACAAAGTTGTCTGTTCCCGTGTGCAGCATGCAGACGGCCTGACCGTGCGACTGCCCCTTACTCTGCATCGAGCGAACAACACAAAGATCATCAGCGTGTTTTGCCACTTCCGGAAAAAGTTCGCTCACCCAGAGACCCGATTGCCCATGCTGGGAAAAACCCCACGGAGACCCCAGCAGCTTTGCCTGGTTCGTCGCAGTCGGATCAAGATTCTTGGCAGGAGCAAAAGGAAGACGCTCTCCGTCACGCTTCTGCAATTCCGGCTTGTAGTCAAAAGTATCGACCTGAGAAGGTCCGCCGTGCATGAAGAGAAAAATCACCCGCTTCGCCCGCGGCGCGTGGTGAAAACGGTTCGCTGTCCCGCCCATCTCTTCGGCAGTATTTGCCAAACCTGTCAAAGCGACCGACCCAAACCCACAGGCAGCAGATTCGAGAAAGCGACGGCGGGTCGATGCGGGGACGTCGTAACGATTGCAGGAACTCATATCAGTCGAGGTAAAGGAATTCAGACGAGGCCAGCAGCACGTGCGCGAGGTGACCTGCGGCAATGGCGCGCTCAGTGGAATCTTCCGATCCGCCACTCAAATCGACGAGCAAACCCTGTGCACTCTCAGACTCGGCAGGGATTGGAGCTCGACCCAACAGAGTTTGATAAATCCAGTTCACTTCTTCTGCGGGGCCCTTGGCGGATTCGGTCGCCATCTTGCCGAGGGCCGCGGATTGGTCGTGGAGGAAGTCACTGTTTAAAAGGTAGAGCGCCTGCGTCGGCACGGTGGTTTGGGAACGCTTTCCGGAAACAAGATCGGGATTGGCCGCGTCAAAGATAGCCAGTTCCGTCGCTGGATTGTTGCGGGCGACCGGTAGGTAGACAGTACGCTTCTTCTCCTTCGCAAAAGAGAATGGTTTATCTAGGTCTACCCCGTGTGGCGTTGCGGTCGCCGTGCCCGGTTCGCGGTCGAGTTGACCGGAGTAAAAGAGCACACTGTCACGAATTTCTTCGGCAGTGAGTCGGCGTCGATTCTGCCGACCGAACCACTGATTTTCTACATCTGCCTTTGCGAGCGCTTCGCCCGGATCACTGGAGAGACGATAGGTCCGGCTCAGCACCAGTTCACGAATGAGCGATTTGATCGACCCTCCCTTTTCTCGAAATCCTGAAGCCAGATATTCGAGAAGCTCTGGATGGGTTGGCGGCGTGCCGAGCTTACCGAAGTTATCGACGCTCGCGACAATGCCGCGGCCGAAGAGATGCTGCCAGACGCGGTTCACGATGACTCGGTCGAGCAAGGCATTCTCTTCCGAGACAAGCCATTCAGCCAGTTCACGGCGCCCACTCTCCTTTTCCTTGATCGCCACACTTTCCTTCATCTGTAAGACCTTCAGGAATCCCCGGTCCACTCGCGGACCGAGTTGCCCGACTTCACCACGAACGCGGAGGTGAATATCCTCCGGATTCGCGGCATCACGCGGAGCCATCGCCACCTCCTCGTCTTTGAGGTCAGCGATCAGCTTGTTTAGTTCTTTTTTCAGATCCCCTTCGCTCATTCGCAGGAGCGGATCGACGTCTGATTCTTTCACTGCCGCAATAGCCTCCGCTTCGCGGGGAATATCTTTCAAAGCGATGAACTGCACGGCATCGACAATCACGTACTGACCCTCGGTGCCCTGCGTTTCCACGATAACCTCGCACTTTCCACCCTTCTCAAAGGTAAATTGGCCGATAGGCTCAAAGAGACCACCAATACTGGGTGATTTCGTCTGATCAAGAATGACCCGATGCCTACCATCCCGTGCCTCGACAGTCAGGGGCAAATTGCCGGCACGATTGCCGGATGCGTTGTAGGCAAAGCGAATCTCGTAGGTGCCGCTCTCGGGCAGGCTACCTCGAAAGACGACCTTATTCTCCCCTTTTCCCTTCTGATCGTCGTGAACGTAGTTCGATCCGAAGCGATTTGCGGAGTAGGTCGACTCGGTCCAGTCGCCGATCAGTTCTGCATCATCGTTATCGTAGATGACTCCCGCGAGAGGGATATTGCCGAGCGCCATTTTTCCGCCGGCTTTTTTCATGAAGCTCTTCTCCACCGTCAGGCGCATCGTGAGTTCGAGGCGCTCCACTTTTTTCCGGAGAATCTCACCAGCCTCGCCTGCAACAGGCAGTGGGCGCTCGATCCAGCTAGCGACGTTGACGCAGCCATTGCGCGTGCCGGTGACGACTTCGGTGGAACGGAAAATCCCGGCGACAGCGTAGTAGTCCTCCTGCGACACCGGATCAAATTTGTGGTCATGGCAGCGCGCGCAGCCGAGCGTGAGTCCGAGAAAGGCACGTCCCATCGTATCGACCTGCTCGTCGGCCGTATCGAGCCAGAGTTTCTCCTTGTCGCGTTCGGTGAGCATCTTTGGACCGAGCGCGAGAAAGGTTGCAGCGACCAGTTGATCCGCTCGCTGCTGATCCGTCTCCCAAGGCAAAAGGTCACCGGCGATCTGCGCCCTGACAAAATCGTAGTAGGAAAGATCACGATAGAATGCATCGATAACCCAATTTCGATAACGCCACGCCTGATAGAAGGTAAAGTTGCGATCCCCACCGTTTGAATCGGCATAGCGCGCGACATCGAGCCAGTGCCGGCCCCACTTCTCGCCATAACCAGGACGCGAAAGCAGATCATCAACGAGCTTCTGGTAGGCAGCATCGGAGGGGTCGGCGACAAAAGCAGCCACTTCTTCCCGAGTCGGAGGAAGCCCGGTCAGGTCAAAGAACAGGCGTCGAATCAATCGGTCCGGCGCAGCTTCGGGTGCAGGGGAAAGCTGATTCGCCTCCAACTCACGGTAGACAAATGCATCAACCTCATTCCTCGCCCAGGCCACTGCTTTCGGCTTGGGAACCTCCGGTCGCACAAGCGGACGATAGGCCCAGCCCTTGCGCTCGTTTTCGTAGTCGATCTCAGCTTTTCGAACAGCCCCGGCCATCTCGTCGTTGCGAGGGTCAGGAGCCCCCATTGCGACCCATTTCTCGAGCGTCGCAATCTGCTCGGGAGCGAGTCGCGTCTTGGGCGGCATCTGCAGATCTTCGTCCGAGTAGCGAATCGAGCGGATCAGCAAGCTGCCGTTCGGATCCCCTGGCACAAGAGCAGGGCCACCGTCACCACCGAGTGCCCAACCGGCTTTGCGATCAAGCCAGAGTCCGCCTTTGCGCTTTCCTGCCTCCTCCGAATGGCATTCGAGGCAGCTCGAAACAAGAATGGGCCGAACCTCATTTTCGAAAAAGGCGAAGCCCTTCGCAAGCTCCTCGGTCGCAGACAACGGCTGGAAAAAAGGAAGCAGGAGGCCGAAGCCAACTAGGATGGTGAAACGAGACATTTCGTGGTTCGGAAAAGGTAGAACAGACAGGTTCACATGAAACAGTCTAGAATGCCCGATTTTGGACAAAGGAAACATACCGCGATGGTGCCATTGGAGGGGCAGGATGGATGCCTGTGGAAAACAAAGCGAAGTGGATTGACCACGGAATACACAGAAAACATGGAACCATTGCTCCGCCGTTCTCATTCCCGTCCCAACACCTCCAATCAAAATCGGGCTCGGGCCTTTCTATGGCTTATCTGATTTGCTACATTGCTGCATTGAAAATCCAGATCCATAAAGCCAATTGGGAAGTCGACCGGGAGAAGCTCTACTCGGTTCGCTACACGGTATTCGTTGAAGAACAAAAGGTTCCGGAAGAGATCGAGGAAGATGAACTCGATCCAGTCGCGCGCCATCTGCTCGCGACTCTCGAGGACGGAACGCCGATCGGGACCGCCCGGTGGACGGACGAAGGCGACGGCGATATTCGCGTCGGCAGAGTCGCCGTTCTACGCGAATGGAGACGCTACGGTGTCGGCTCGCTCCTGATGGCCGCCGTTCTCGAAGATGCGAAGAATGCCGGTTTTCTCACCGCACATCTCCATGCCCAGGTCTCTTCGATCCCCTTTTACAGCAATCTCGGCTTTTCCCAGACCGATGACCCGGAATTCGAAGAAGCCGGAATCCCCCATCGCATGATGGAGCGGAAACTCTAGTCCGGTTAACTATCCCACTCTTTACGAAGGCTGGACGGATAGGTGATCGTTCGCACGACGCGGTCATCCTTGAGGACTTTCACCATGATTCCTTCAACTTTATCAGCGCGCGAACTCGCACGCGGGGCGGGGCGTCACGTCCCCCCTTTGCATTGCGATGCCGGCAAGGGCCTCTGTCGCATCAACGCGACGGGAGTCGTCTCGAACTTCTGAGACTCTCGCGGCGCGATTTCCGAAATATTCAAGCTTCCGTCTTCGTAGTGAGATACCTTGCTCCCCTTTTCCGGATCCTTGTAGTAAAAGACCCGGTAGTCGAGGCGCACGTCGGAAAAGTCGGTGCTGGAGTTGTTTCTCACTTCCAGGGCATAGGTAGACTCAAAATTGGTGATCTTTGCAGTGTTGGTTTTTCTCTCTGACCCTTCGCTTTCCTTTTCTTCGAAATTCAGCATCAAACTCCGACCTACCTGCGAGGCTTCATACCATGCTTTGAACTTCGGCAGATCTTCTTCGCTGAATGCAGAGACATTCACCTTCATTCGTCGGCCGTTCACCTGGATCTGAGCCGAGCCGGAAGCCGGATCGTAGTTCTCGATTTTTGCTTCGAGCGATTTTGACCCGTCAGAACTGGTGAGGGTCTGGGTGTCCGAGCCGACAGCTACGGAGGCGAGAAGCAGAATAGTGCTGAGGAGCAGGCTTCCTTTCATAGTTTGTTTATAGTGAGAAGCTCCTGACTGGATGTCAACGCCCTTTCCTGCTTTGCTACAACGGATTCGCTCCCCCTCGCTCCTCGAAAATCAGGGCATCAAGGAATCGAAAATCGCACGGGTCAGTCCGTTTCGGACCTCGACACAGGTCACTCCCATCTCACCGACTTCGACGATGTTCCGATTTTCATCGTCGAAAAACCACATCTGGTGGAGCTCAACCCCACTCGCTGCAGCAATGCGGGAGAAGTGTTTCGTTTTGGAAGAGGGATAAATCTCTTCATATGCAAACCGCTCCCGAATCTCCATCAGGTCCAGCAGATCCTGCGCCCAGGCGGGTTGCTCGGTTCGCGACGCAAGTGCCATGGGAATGCCGAGATGATCAATCTCGTCAAGAATCTCGGGAACATCCTCGTAGAGGCGGAGATTTTTCCCATCCGAATCGACGATCCTTCCATCCTCCCGTTTTCGGAACGGATAGCTCGTGCAGTCGACCCACAATCCACCGCAGTCCCACAACGTAAAATCGAGATCGAAAACGATCAGCCCTGGCAAAGCCATTACCGGTAGGCGTAGATCACGGCCCAATCCTGGGGGCGCTTCGTCGTCGCCTTGGATGCAATGCGCAGGTAGTAGACACCTGTCAGCTCCGGCTCAAAGGTCAGCGTCACGACGTTGGGCTTTTCCTGCACTGGTCCCGTTTCCGCTTCCAGCAATTGCCCTTCGCTGTCGTAGATATTCAGGGCCAGCTCCGCATCCCGCTCGGGAGCAGCAAACCAGAACTTGTATTCGTTGCGTCGAAACAACTGCACCTGGATCAGTTTCGCCTTGCCCGGCTCTAGTGTTCCATTCCAGTAGGATTCCCGCAGGATGAATTTGTCCTCTCCGCGAAGCGATGGCAGAGCAGCCCGGTTGGCGATCTGTTTGATCTCGCGGAATTCACCCGCACGCTTCGCGACCTCCACCGCGGAAGGTCCGTCTTCCGCCTTTTTTTGAGCAGAAAGCGTGACAACGGATCCGACGGTAACCGCCAGCAGGGCCGTGATGATGGAGCGTCTAACCTCCATAAATTGCATTCACGAGGTTTTTCGTTGCGAGAGAAATTTCGATGACGTTGCCTTTACTGATCGAACCGCTGGCATCGTTTCTCATCAAGAACTCGAGATGAGTCAGAGTCTTCAACACCTGGCTGAAGAGGTCTCCACGACGGACACGACGAGGAAGACCATTGAAGTCGGACTTCAGCTGAGTCACCAGGTCAGGTTGATTCAAAAGATCGGAAGCTTCGGGCGAGTAGTCATCCTTAATAACAGCAGAGAGAGCTTCCGTGCCCCCGAGCCATCCGCCGAGCGAGACGAGAGCGACGAGATCCTTGTCGCGGTTCTCCTTCAGCTTGTTGATCACCGTTTGGCGTGTCTTGTCGAGCTCCCCCCGGACAGAATCCCAATCATCCTTGCCTGCCCCAGTGATAATCGCATTGGCGTGAGACTGCACATCGTCGAGAACGTTCAGCGGCTGAGCCAGTCGAAGCACTTCCCGCCCGATTCGGCGCACTCCCTCGTTGTCCTTCGCCTGCACTGCGATAAACCCTTCCGAAACGACCAGTCCAAAAAGCATCGCGGTTCGGGAACGATCAGGATCGAGATTCACTTCCCGTTTCACAATCTGTCCACTCCAGTCACGCGCCCCAAGCTTATCGAGGGAAGAAAAAATCTCCAGCGGGATTGGGATTACGGACTCTTCAACAAAGACGATATTGGGATCGTTGAGATTGAGCTTTGCGGGAGCATCTTGAGCATGGCCAGTGGAAGCTGCGACCGCGAAAACTGCCAGAAAGGAAGTGGTGGCAAAGGCAAGTTTCATGGGAAAGGCGAGGTTAAGACTTCTAAATTACTATAAATTTTAAATTGTTATTGAAAACTGTTTTTCTCTACAAAGCACGGGCAAAGGCGCCTCCATCGACGAGTAGCATTTCGCCTGTCACGTAGCTGCCTGCATCGCTCGCGAGGAAAATGGCGGGACCGGCGAGTTCTTTCGGATCACCCCAGCGGTTCAGCGCTGTCATGTCCGAGAATTCCTTCTTCTCCGCCTCGTTCAGCAAGCTCATTGGCATATCGGTCAGGAAAGGTCCCGGCCCGATGCAGTTCACGGTGATACCATGCGGCCCGAGATCCAGAGCACTGGCTTTTGCGAGACCGAGCAGAGATGACTTTGTCGCCGAGTAGGCATTCCGAGCTGGCTTCGACCCGACACCCAGAACGGAGGAAATGTGAATGACGCGCCCCCACTTCTGCGCCTTCATCTTAGGAGCTAGGGCGCGGGTCAGGCGCATGATTGAAGTCAGGTTGATTTCCACGCACCAATCCCAGGTGTAGTCATCAATTTCATCAATCGGCTGCGGCTTGTTCACTCCGGCGTTGTTCACCAGAATATCGACCGTGCCGAAAGTCTCCAACGCCTTGGTGGCCAGCGCGTCTACCGCCGCCCGGTCGTGCATATCAGCAACAAAGGGATGAATCTGGACATCGAGCCCCTCGCCAATCTTATCGGCGGCAGCCTCGATCTCATCTGCTTTCCGGCTCGTGATCATCACGTCGGCTCCGCAATCGGCGAAACCTCTGGCCATGGCCATTCCCAGTCCCCTGCTCCCTCCTGTGACTAGAGCTCGTTTTCCCGACAAATCGAATAAATCGCTTGGCATGCCGGACGATGCACGTTCACTCTCCATTTCGCAAGTAATCCCCCTGCAGGTTTTGCCCTAATTTTTCAATCATGAATCCCGTTCTCCTGATCGATCCATCCGACAACCTAGCTGTTGCCCTCCGCGCCCTCGAACCCGGAGAGAAATTAGAAGTCGCCGGAGAAACCATCGAGCCCATCGAAACGATTCCGCCCAAGCAGAAGATCGCACTGCGACATTTCGCAAAGGGAGACAAAACCACCCTCTTTGGAGTCACCGTGGGAATCGCCGGAGAGCCGATTGCCCGCGGCGGCCTCATTACGACGGCGAATCTCATCCACGACGCCGACGGATTCAGCGGGAAACGCGAACCGATCGCCCCCTGGACCCCTCCAAATGTCGATCAATGGAAAGATCGCACTTTCGACGGATTTCACCGGGCCAATGGCGACGTCGGCACGGCGAATCACTGGCTCGTCATTCCCATGGTCTTTTGCGAGACCAGAAACGTGAACGCGATCCGCGCCGCATTCGAAAACGTTCTTGGATACGAAAAAACGAATCACTACCAGAAACTCGCCGCCCGACTCGCAGCCGGGTATCGAGAGGGAAAAAACGCGGAGGAACTCTCCGAGATCCACCTCGAAGAAAGTCCCGAGCCGGGAGCGGAGCGGGTTTTCCCGAATGTCGACGGGATCAAGTTTCTCACCCACCCACTCGGTTGTGGAGGCACCCGCGACGACGCCAAGGCACTCTGCGGTCTGCTCGCGGGCTACATCACTCACCCCAATGTCGCAGGCGCCACCGTGCTCAGTCTCGGATGCGAAATCGCCCAGCTCGATCTTCTCAAGGAAGCCATCGCAGAGCGAGACTCCAACTTTTCCAAGACGGTTCACTACTTCACCCAACAGGGTTACCCCGATGAGCAAACCCTCTTGAGTGATGCCATTCGCGATACATTCCTAGGCCTCGTCGAAGCCAACCAACTTGAGCGAACCCCTGCCCCGCTCTCCAAGCTCTGCCTCGGAGTCGAATGCGGAGGAAGCGATGGATTTTCCGGGATTTCAGCCAACCCGACTCTCGGGGCCGTGTCCGACCGTCTCGTCGCACTGGGTGGCCGCGTGATTCTTTCCGAGTTCCCCGAACTCTGCGGAGTCGAACAGGAACTCATCAATCGCTGTGTCTCTGACGAAATCGCGAACCGCTTCGCCAAGCTCACCTCGGCCTATGCCGAGCGTGCCCGAGCCGTGGGGAGCGATTTCTCGGAAAACCCGAGCCCCGGAAACATTCGCGACGGACTCATCACCGACGCCATCAAATCCGCCGGAGCGGCAAAAAAGGGCGGCACCTCCCCCGTCGTCGGCGCGCTCGACTACCCGGAGAAGACAACCAAGCCCGGACTGAACCTGCTCTGCACCCCCGGCGGCGATGTCGAGTCCACCACCGCAATGGCTGGATCCCACGCCAACCTGATCGTTTTCACCACCGGCCTCGGAACACCGACCGGAAACCCCGTCACGCCCGTTCTAAAAGTCAGCACAAACACAGAACTGGCCGAGCGTTTGCCGGATTTGATTGATTTCGACACGGGTGCTGTGATCCGTGGCGAAGCGACTCCGGATGAATTGTCGAAGGATATGTTGGAGCTGCTGGTGGAAATCGCATCAGGCCGCAAGCAGACGAAGGCGCAAGTGCTGGGGCAGGATGATTTTCAGCCGTGGAAGCGGGGTGTTTCGTTGTGAGACATCTTGACCTTGCTCTTGCTACCTCCAGAGAAGCACCCGCGGCTCGGCTTTCGTAGATTCCTCATTCCCTGTTCATCGGACTCCTGTCTGAAAAAACTTCTTACGGCATCACTTTATCTCTTGGTTATCGAGGCTCAATAGGTGTCCACCGTTTAATTTGCGATCGCGATCACAGGACGAGAAGAGCAATAAAAAGCGGCAGGTTCAGACCCAAAAACGAATTCCCATATCAACCAGATTACATGGACAACAATGAGCACGACCATCATCGTGCCGAGAACCATGCCGATGCTTGAAGTGATGAGCAGCCAATTTCGAACTGGCTTTTTTTGCGAAAGCTGTTTTATGCCGGCTGTGGTTTCTGGAGTACGTTGCCTCAACACCTCCATCAGCATCCCGATCAAGAATGCGAAGCCAACAATAACGAGAGACAAGACAATCTTCCCGACGATTTCGATGATCCGTATGAATGAATCTGGAAGATCCCGCCAGTATTCCGCCTCACTTGTTTGCTGATCTAGAAAATCCCACAAGTATTTTATCTCACCCGTTTGATTTCCGCCCAAATTTCAGAGCGTAACAAGGAGATAACCAGCCACTCCGACCAGAAAATCAGGTCAAGTCTTCGTGGCGTCGAAGAAACGGGATTGGTCACTCATTTCAAGGCTGTATGCGTGCGCCCACACTGCTCACAATCCAGGCTAGTCTCTCCAGACAGTGACTCGCTCTCCTCTAATCGATTACAGCGTGTGCAGCAGTATTGCATTGCGTCACTCATACGCTGCGAAAGACAGCCTCTCCATGCGCGACCGTTAAAGGTGTAGCGGCGGCTACTGAGAGCCCGCCTCCTTAGTAGATCTACCTGTGGTAGTTGAGATGGTCATTTCAACTCGGCGCGGTTATCCACGTGCCCACCACTGCCTTATTCGGCTGCGACGTTTGATTTTTTAGTCGTGCGGTCAGACAGCGCCTTCCAAAGGCCCGCCGCAATCAGCACAGCACCTACAAGGCCAATGACAATAGAAATCGCAAAAGCGAGAGTCTGTGTGTAGTCATCAATCTCGGCGCAACCGATGTATGCAGAGACCAGTCCGAAGGTTAAGGGATAACCGAAGCAAACCAATGAAATGAACGAGCGCCGAAATGCGAAGATAATTCCTGCAACGATCGCCACCGGAACGATGATTGTTATCTGCGGCCCAATCATGAAATAAGCGCCAAGCGTAAGAATGGCCGTGAGCAATACGACGCCTATACTTTTTATTATAGCAGTGCGTTTCATTGTGTTGCTTTCGTTTAGTGATCCATGATACGTTCTTCCCATGGCCTAAAGTATGGCGAAAACACTAATTCTTTGAAATTGATAATTCTTATCGAAATATCGATCCAATCAATAGCGAAATTCATCTTTAATAACACGTTGCGCTCGTCGTCATGATTAGTTTGTCAACCAAACTTCAGAATGCTGTCAAAGGCTGTCTAAGAGCGCACTCCGCTTTCAAGGTTGATGGCTGGACTGTCATTACGCTTTTGACTCGCAGCAGGCAGCTACTGTTTGTGGCCACTCCTTGTTAGCCCTTCAATTTTGATTGGATCTCATACCGCATGAAAGCTTCGACGTATTTTTTCCATTCTCGGACTGCGCAGAGGGTAGCCATCACTCCGACGATGGCGAAAAGCAAAAAAACGGATAACAACAATTCGCTCATCGCGGCATAGCATACAGTGCACACTTGAAAGCCAATCGCGCTTACGGTAAAGCTCCAAGCATTCCTGGCGTCCGGCTTCGCTTCTTTATTTTTCATAAAACAATATCATTGTTGACTGCACTCATGCATCGTTACTTACGGGATGCCAAGAATTTATTGTCAGCTCTAGGGATGAGCATATTTAACAGCATCTGAACACGCACTTGTTTTCGGGGCTGAAGTCCGAGGTTTGGCAGCGGCCACTGGGAGAGCACCTCCGAAACAGAGTTAAGTGTTTTAGTAAAGGTCGTCATGCCGAATCGGTGCGAGTAGCCGCCGGTTCACCCTGGCTCGTTAGCCCTCGTTTCTTGCACGTCGACAGTCAGCCAGGTCCCAGTCAAAGAATAGAGTCAATCGACAGTCTTTGAGATAAAACACCTCGAATGTCTTGCGGAAATCTGCGGTGTAGACGGTTATCTCTTCTATCGTGCCACTTCTGGAAGCGTGCAGTTTGATGGCTTATTTCATGTTCACAAAATCTAATCGCTGAAATGAGCCTCCAGATTTCGAGGTTCTGTATTCGTAGAGTAGCAGATCGTCGGCGATGAACTCATACGTTGTATTGACGTAAAAATCTGGGGCATCTTTCGCGGGTGAAGCCACATCCAAGAACTTGATCTCGTCCCGGTAGGTGTGTTTGACCACAATACCTTCGACGTTCGATTCGATCTACTCCTCCTTTAATTTCCATTCTCAAGATTGGGGAAAGGAGAACGAGGAACGAAACAGTGTAGATTTTTATTTGGATTGCTCTTTGGGCTAACAGTTCTGATTAGTATCGACCATTGGAGTGATATCACAGGCGTTTGCGTATCGTAAGGTCCTTACCCCCCCACGCACATTCGCCGCTTGCACCTCCCTCACCCCGCCGTAAGCTCCCGTCGTGCAAAGTCGCACGTGTCGCGAATGGGAATGATTCCTCACAATCCGGTAGCCGCCGTTAGGGCGCAGCCTCAGGCATCCACGAAAGACCTTCTTTCGAATGGACGCCCATTCCTTGTCGCGCGCGATCTTCTGCACGACTTCACCACACGAGGTGAAGTGAGCTCCGGGGAGATGTTTTTTCCGATTACCCAATCGGCACGACACGAAAATCGAGGAGAGAAAGAACTGATTTCTCTCTCCCTTACGCAAATCTGCCTCCGCGGCGAAGCTCGCTCAGTGCAGCCGAACCGATTCGAATTTCCAGCGACGAACTGCCACCGCTCCCGAAAGAGAAGTGGCAACGCAGAAGCGAAATCGGGTGCGGCGAACCACCTCGTGTTCACCCAAAACGCTGTCACCGATGGCAGCACTACCCAGAAAGCTTCCAAAAATGGAAAAACAATCAGAAAACAGCCCCTCTCGCCGCCGCCGGAACAATCGGCCGCAGGGCGGAGGAAATCGCAACCGGAACAGGAATCGCAACCGCAACCGCAACCGCAATAGCGGTGGAAATCGCGGTGGAAACCAGAACCGAGGCGGCAGCAGTCGCAATCGCAGCCGGAACCGGAGCCGCTCACGCCGTGCTCCGAAGCAGACCAAAGGACAGAAGATCCTTTCGGTTTTGACCTTCGGCCTTCTCGGTAAACCGAAACCGAAATCCCGGCCCAAGCGGAAACCGCAGGAGCCCAAACAAACCGAGCGTCAAAAAGCACGCGCTCAACAGGCTGACTCACCCAAGCCGAAAAAGAAGCGCGCACGCACCGAAGTGACTTCCTGTCGCCTCTACGTCGGCAACCTCAGCTACGACACCACCGAAAACGAACTGGAAGAACTCTTCCGCGGAATCGGAAACGTCACCAGCGCCGAGGTCGTCACCAATTCACGAACCCAGCAGTCGAAAGGATTTGCCTTTGTCGAAATGGGTTCCATCGACGAAGCAAAGCGCGCTGTGGAAATTCTCGATGACGAGGATTTCATGGGGCGCAAGCTCATCGTCAGCGGTGCGCGCAGCGAAGGCCCCCGCGAATCCGATGGTGATGACAGCAAGACTACTTTTGAAGCTCCCAAAGAGGAGAATACCGAAGCAAGTCAAGCCTGAACCGAAAAACGTTCTTCTTGAAAACGCCGAGATGAGGATTCTCATTTCGGCGTTTTCCTTTTCTTCCCCGCCGCTTCCTAATGACAACCGAAAACGCTCCTCTCTACCTATCCGGCCAGACCGGGAGCGGTAAGACGGCTGTCGCCCTAGTCCTCGCGAAAACTCTGGGGCCCGTCGAGATCATCAACGCCGATGCCTACCAGGTATACAGCGGTTTGGAAATCCTGACCGCCGCCCCTACCGAGGAAGAAAAGGAACTCGTTCCGCATCATCTCTTTGGCATTCTCGACTGCGACAATGAATGCGACGCGGCAGCCTTTTCCGACTTGGCCCGCGCCAAGATAGCCGAGATCGCGCAGCGAGCCACCCCGCTTGTTGTCGGCGGAAGCGGACTCTACCTGAAAGCCATCACCCATGGCCTCGCCCCAACGCCTCCGGGAAATCCGGAATTAAGGAAAAAACTGGAGGAGCACTCCCTCGAGCAGCTCGTCAAACAGTATCGAAAGCTCGACCCGACCGGCGCGAAAAAAACCAATCTCGCCAATCGTCGCTACGTGACGAGGAACCTCGAAATTTGCATCTTGTCAGGACGCCCAGCTTCCGAGATCAAGAGTGTGTGGCAGAACAACCAGCCGAACATTCACGCCGTCTATCTCCGTCGCGAACGGGAAGACATCTACGCGCGAATCAACCGCAGGACTGAACGCATGTTCGAAGAAGGCGTTGTCGAGGAGATCGCCGCTCTTGGAGAACTATCCACCACCGCTGCCAAAGCGATCGGGATCGCAGAAATTCAGGCTCTCATCGCAGGAGAAATCGAACGCGAAGCCTGCGTCGAGACCATTCAGAAAAAGACTCGCCACTATGCGAAGCGCCAAGCCACCTGGTTCCGACGCGAGGCTGCCTTCCAATCTGTCGAAGTCGGCGCAGATGATGAAGCCGAAACTATCGCTGAGTCCGTGCTGTCATTGCCGTGACAGGTCGACTGACGAATACTCACGCAAAGGCGCAAAGGCGCAAAGGCGCAGGGCTGATGGCTTTCTAACTTGGTGAAGCCAAATGGTAAGACGGTGGTATCCACCACGGAGCGTCCCACCTTAATCTTCTCTGCTACCTCCATCCCCCTCTGCTCTCCTGCATACTTACCCACCCCAGTCAACCTGCGCCAGCTTTCCCTATCCGGCACCAAAAATCCTTTACCCTTCCTCCGCTTTTCGCCAACTTTTCTGCAACAATGGTATCCATCCACATTCGCGGGCTCGTGAGACGCTTTGAAGACGTTGTTGCGATCGATAATCTCGATCTCGATATCGCGGCGGGCGAGCTGTTCTTTCTCCTCGGTCCGAGCGGATGCGGCAAGACGACCCTTCTCCGCTCCATCGCCGGATTTCACTTGCCCGACGAAGGCAAAATTAGGTTCGACAATGACGACGTAACCCAGGTGCCGGCTCACAAGCGCGAGACGGCCATGATGTTTCAAAGCTACGCGCTCTGGCCGCATTTCAATGTTTTCAAAAACGTTGCCTTCGGCCTCGAAGAACGGAAAATCCCGAAGTCCGAAATCAAGGAGCGTGTCGAAGAAGCCCTCGCCATGGTGAAGATGGAAGGCCTCGGCACTCGCAAAGTGAATCAACTCTCCGGCGGCCAGCAGCAGCGTGTCGCTCTCGCCCGCGCACTCGTCGTTCGCCCGCGCTGCCTCATGCTCGACGAGCCGCTCTCCAATCTCGACGCGAAACTGCGGATCGAAATGCGCAGCGAAATCCGACGCATCTGCAAAGAATTCGGGCTCACCGCGATCTACGTGACACACGATCAGAAGGAGGCCCTCTCCATGGCCGACCGACTAGCCGTTCTCGACGCGGGAAGGATCGCCCAGATCGGAACGCCCGAGGAAGTCTATCGCCGACCTACCAATGCACTCGTCGCCGGATTCATCGGAGAAACCAATCTCATCCCCGGGACGGTTGCCTTTTCCTCTGGCGACAACGTCCATGTAAAAACAGCCTTTGGAGAACTAGCGGCTCGCCCCGCCAACCCTGACTGGACGCCAGAAGCAGAAGAAAAAGTAACTCTCTCGATTCGACCGGAATGCCTCGCCCTGTCCACGACTCCGCAGCCTCAGAATGACATCACGGGCCACCTCTCGGAATCGGTCTATCTCGGCGAAGTCGCCCAGTATTCCCTGATTTCTGAAGGGCACCCACTCCCTATTCACATTTCGGAGCTGAATCCACGCCGCGTCATTCGTGACTCCAAGCAGACGCTCCACGCTTCGGCAAAACCCGAGGACGTTGTTCTTTTACCCCATCGCTGATCGTGCTAACGCGACTCCTCATCGTTCTGGCTTTGCTCGCCGCGGTTCTCATCACGCCCTTCGCGATGCGCCCCGATCCCGAAACGGGAGGAGCCTCGATGTCGAGTTCCGAGAAGCTCATCATCATCACTCCTCACAACGAATCGATCCAATCCGAGTTCGGCAATGCCTTCGCCCGGCACATGAAGAAGGCGCACGATCGCGAAGTCATCGTCGATTGGCGCCAGCCTGGCGGAACCTCAGTCATCGCAAAGTTTCTAAGCTCCGAATACTCTGCCCGTTTTGAAACTCTCTGGAAAAAGCAGACTAGACTCCCCTTCTCCACAGCGATCAAAGAGGGATATCAAAATCGGAAACTCGAAATACCCGACAGAGTGACGTCACTAACCAAACAGGGTAAGATCATCGACTCAACAGGGTTGGATGAACTCTCGAAAGAGGAAAGAGCTGGGCTGGCGAGACAGATGTTTCTCGAGTCCGGCATCGGCGTGGGCATCGATCTCTTCTTTGGCGGTGGCGCCTACGATTTCTCCAAACAGGCATCGATTGGAAATCTGGTCCCGGCTGACGCCTCGGGAAAGTACGGGCCCTATGCCCTCGCAAAACAACGTCCCGACTGGTTCAGCGATGCCATCATGCCCGAATCCGCTTCCGGCGAACCGTTTCGAGATCCCAAGTATCGATGGGTGGGAACCGTGCTTTCCTCCTTTGGAATCTGCTACAACACCGACAGCCTGACCCGACTCGGAATCGACGAAGGACTGAGCCGCTGGGATGACCTCACCGACCCCCGTCTCGCCGGACAGATTGCCCTTGCTGATCCAACCAAATCCGGATCGACGACGAAGGCTTTCGAGATGCTTATCCAGGAGCAAATCCAGCGACTCGTCCGGGACGGAACAGAAGAGGACAGCGCTGTTCGTGAAGGATGGAATAATGCCATTCAGATGATCATGCAAATCAGCGCGAACAGCCGCTACTTCACCGATTCGGCCGCAAAAGTACCGCGAGATGTCGCCCTCGGAGATGCCGCTGCCGGAATGTGCATCGATTTCTACGGTAGAACCTTCAATGAGATCTTTCAGAGG
>Ga0181579_10000275_pt1 | contig 39472 bp, 37 predicted proteins | sample 071ome_24_FD_132996 | JGI IMG/M metagenome (GOLD analysis project Ga0181579, IMG submission 132996) | Coastal salt marsh microbial communities from the Groves Creek Marsh, Skidaway Island, Georgia - 071402CT metaG (megahit assembly) | ecosystem: Environmental > Aquatic > Marine > Intertidal...
ACATGACGTAGGTGACCAGGTTCTGAAGCTCGTAGCCGGCCAGCTGGAGGGGGCCCCCGGCGGTGCTCGCGCGTATCGGTACGGGGGTGAGGAATTCGCCCTGATCTTCCCCGGTCGCAGCAGTGATGAGGCGTGGCCCTATCTGGAGGACGTCCGAGCGTCGATCGACGATGCCACCTTCACGGTGCGGTCCTGGAAACGCCCGATGAAGAAGCCGACCGGCGATGCGTCCGCGACCGCGTCCCGCCCCAAGCTGCTGTCCGTGACCGTGAGTCTCGGAGTGGCCGATACGGCCAAGGATCCGTCACCCGAGGCGGCGCTGAAAAAGGCCGACGAGGCGTTGTACAGAGCGAAGAACAAGGGGCGGAACCACGTCTCGAAGTAACGCATCGAGGGCTCGGGCATATGGGCCCGCGCTCACCGACAGATCGGGTCGCCTCCGGCCGCTGCGGCTTCCAGCATCTCAACGAACGCTTCGACCGTGTGGTGACCGGCGTCGTTCTCGTACCACTCCATCTTTCGCGGGTACACCTCTTCACTCGAAAAGCCTTCTTCGAGAATCCACGTCTTCAACTCGGGAGGGCGCTCGATGAAGCAGCCTGCCTCCTCGTACGACTCGTCGAGGAGAAGCACGGTCGGGGTCGACGCGCGCCCGTCCCGGGTCGGGTGTGACTGCATGATCCCCCGGCCCGTCGTCGGATCCACGACGCGCAGGTCCAGGCCATCGACCAGGGCGATCAGTTGAGCCAGGTACGGGATGGTGCTTACGGAGTCCGAACATGCGTCGATGGCAACGGCGAGAAACCTCCATGTGCCGCCGACCGCGCGAGCTCGGGCGACCAGTGCGGGATCGATCCCGGCCGCGCGCTCCGTATTGCCATGCCAGAGCTCGGCTCTGCGCGCAGCGGCATCGAGGAAGTCCGTGTACGAGCGCCCTGATTCGTAGATCTGACGGAGTTCGTCATTGATCGGAACCGGGGTGGCGTCCGCGCACACCACATCGGGTGCGAACGGGGAGAGCCACATGAGTGTGGCGAGGGCGGCCGAGGTGAGCATCGCGGTCGAGTTCTCAGGACATGGGTCTTTGGTTGAGCTTTCTGTCGAAGAACGACAGCGTCGCTTCGAAGGCAGCTACCCAGTTCCGGTGCAGCAGAAAGCCGTGCACCTCGTCTGGGAAGATGAGCTGCTCATACTCCACCCCTCGGCGATCCAGGGCTTCGGCGACGTCGACCGTTTCCGAGAACGGAACGTTCCGGTCGTCGTCACCGTGGATCAACAGCACCGGGGACGTCCACCCGTCCATGAACGCCATGGGGGAGGAGTCGTACGCGAGCTGACTGAACTCCGGGTAGTCTTCCGGCTCATACGAGGGGCGGAACCCGTTCATCACGACATTCCAGTCGTGCACTCCATGGATGTCGACACCGGCTGCGAAGAGGTCGGAGGCACGCGCCAACCCGAGCGCGGTCAGATAACCACCGTACGATCCACCCCACAGACCGATCCGGTCGGGGTCGACGTCGGGACGCGACTGCAGGTACAGACCCGCACCCATCACGTCGTTGAACTCGCTCGCTCCGGTCGCACCGTAATTTTCGGCCTCGCGGAACTCCATGCCGTAGCCGATCCCGCTCCGATAGTTCACCGACAGCACCACGTATCCCGCGTTCGCCAGCATCTGGTTCATGGCGTACGTGTTGTGGTAGTAGCCCCGATGGTGGAAGCCGAGCAGCATCTGACGGCGCGACCCTCCGTGGAAGAAGAGCACACCAGGGTGACGCTCGCCGGCTCGGGCGTTCGGCGGCACGAAGAGCTGCCCATGGATCTGCATGCCGTCGGAGGCGCTGAAGACCACCTGTTCGGGCTCGACCAACCGGGCGGCCGGGAACGAGGTTGGGCGCTCGGGGCTGACGCGGTGACGATCTCCGTTTCGCAGAACCACCGTGTGGGCGGGTTCCGTGCCCGAAGCGGCGTGGAAGGCGACGGTGCCACTCGCGGTGACGACGGCCCCCCACTCGACGCCCGTACCAGGCGTCAGGCGCTCCGGTCGACCTCCCGTCACGGCGACCCGCCAGACGTGCTTTCGGTCGATGTCGTCCTGATTGGAGTCGTAGATGACGGACTGGCGGTCGGGAGCGATCGAGGCGAACTGGACCTCGAATTCGCCAGGGGTAAGCGAGATCGCCTCACCTCCTGCGGCAGGGACGCTGTACAGGTGCTTCCAGCCGTCTCGCTCCCATGGAAAGACCAGTCGGTCGTCCGCGGCCCACCAGAGTTGACGTGCGGAGTTGATCCCACTGAAGGCGCTGCCCGTCCCGTCATGAGCCTTCCAGACCTCGCGTCCCTCTCCTGTGTCCACGTCGGCGACCCGGATCGAGAAGGGAAGGGCTTCCCTGCGAGGCGCGAACATGTGGACGACACGCTCGTTCGGGATCCGAAGGAACGCGATCTGCTGTCCGTCCGGGCTCCACGCGGGCGACCCGTCGCTCGCGACGCTCGGATCCAGATAGGTGATCCGGCGATCCTGCGGATCCAGCACCCCGACGAAGGCATGGTCCCCGCGGCCGCTGACGAACGCCAGCCTGGCTCCGTCGGGGGACCACGTCAGACTTCCCGCGCCGCCCCGGATCCGTGCGATACGCTCGGGTTCGGCGTCGTCGGTCAGGGCCAGGAGGAAGAGGTCACGGCCCCTCGCGTATGCGAGACGGTCGCCTTGGGGTGATATCGTAACACCTGCCCCATCAACAATATGAGCTGGTTCACTTCCAGCGAAATATGATGCCCACACTGCCCGACCTTCCTCGTCGGGCGTGTAAAGCGGGTCGGGTACCTCTCCCTGGCGATTCGGGGCACCTCCTCGTACCCAGAAGACGCGCTCGCCGTCCGGCGAGAACATGAGGCCGCCCAGCTCCTGCCCGTCGTCCCCGACGTACGTCGTCAGCGGGCGCCCGAGCCACTCTGGCCCTTCCGCAACCCAGACGTTCCGCTCGCCTTCGCGGTTCTCGATCCACGCGATTCGGTCGCCGCTGGGGGCGGCGATCAGCCCCGACGCGAACGAGAACGACATGACGTCTCGAACCGAGAACGGCTCCTGAGCGGATAAAGGGGCCGCCAGAAGGCTCAGGACTGCCGAAATTGTCGCCCAGCGGCGTGGGTTCACGCCGGGATCCCGTTCTTCGCGACGTCGCTCATGATTTCGACGAAGCGATCGAGCTCCGTCGGAGTCGTGTAGACGCTCGGGCTGATGCGCAGCCCTCGGAATTCGGCGTGGTTGATGCTCACCACGATGATCCGGTGTGCGTCCCAGAGGTAATCGCGGATTGCGTTCGGCTCGACACCCACCACCTCGACATTCGCGATTCCGCACGCAAAGCCGGGTTTCTGGCTGGTGTGCAGGCGCACGTTGTCATGCTCCAGGAGCGGGTTCGCCCAGTAGTCGCGCAGGTACGTCATGCGGGCGGCCTTCCTCGCGGGACCAAGCCCCTGATGGAAGGTCAGAGCCTCACCGATGCAGAGATACGGCGCCTCGGGGTGCGTTCCGATCGCTTCGAACTTCCGGATGTCGTGGTCCTGTGTCTCAGGTGCCGCCATCAGGGGCCACACATCGGCGATCTGATCCCTCCGGACGTACAGAAGGCCCGTTCCGTGCGGCGCGAACAGCCACTTGTGAAGGCTGGTCGTGTAATTGTCGACGTCGAGTTCGCCCATGTCGAAGTCGAAGTGGGCGAAGGAGTGCGCTCCATCGATGATGAGTGGGATCCCGTGGCGCCGGGCCATCGCCGTAAGCTCTGTCACCGGAAGGATTTGCCCGGTCAGGTTGATCATGTGGCAGCACAGGATCAGCTTCGTCCGCTCGGTGATGCCCTCCTCGAAGAGCCGGACGATCTCGGCCGGATCCTCCGCAGGCACCGGGATCTGGATCTGCTTCATGACGATCCCTTCTCGACGCTCGCGTTGTTTGAACGTCGTGATCATCCGTCCGTAGTCCTGCGTCGTGGTCAGAACCTCGTCGCCGGGCTGCAGATCGTACCCGAACTGCAGGATCTGCAGACTTTCCGACGCGTTGCGCGTAAACGCGACCTCTTCGGCGTCTACGCCCCACTGACGGGCCATGCGCTGACGGGTGCCCTCACGTTGCGGCTCGAGGATCTGCCACATCGTGTACGTCGGCGCCAGATTCGAGTAGTCCTGGTGGCGCTTCATCGCGTCCTGCACCAGCTTCGGCGCCGGCGAAACCCCACCGTTGTTGAGGTTCATCAGGGTGCGGTCGACCGTGAACGCGCTCTGGACCTCCCGCCAGAAGTTTTCATCGTCGACGACGTCCATCGGACCGCCCGGATGCGATGCGAGGTTCATCGCGATGTCGATCGCCTCAGCCTTTAACTCGGTGGGGCGGAACGACATGCCCGCTGCTGCGGCTGCGGCGGGAAGGGAGACAGTTCCGAGGAACGAACGACGACTCTGCATGGGACCTCCGGGAGGTGATAATCTTCCCCATGGTACTGCTGCTATTCCGCACTGTGCAACGTCGACTGTCGCGCCGATGTATCCGCGATTCCGGCTCAACAATCGCGCGTCGTACGGCGCCTCTCGGATGTTCGTTCGCATGGCCCCGAGAGGATGGGAACAAACATCCCTCGTTCCGCTAGAACGAGGGCGTCTCAGCGGGCCCATTTTTCCCCTATCTGCGTCTCTTCCGTCGTCTATGTCCGTTCGCTCATCCATGCGCCTCGCCCTGCTTTTGGCCGGTATCGTGGCGTCCGCACCCTCGGACGGTCGAGCTCAGGATCCGGACTCGATTCCGCCGGATTCGGCGAGGGTGCTCGGTGGGATCACCGTGAGCGTGGCCCGACCAGCTCTGACGGTGGGCGGTTCGAGTACGGTCGTAGTGGATCTGGATTCGCTGGGGAGCATCCCCTCGCCATCGATGGATCAGGTGCTGAGGGCGATGCCTCTGATCCAGATCCGTCAGAACAGCCGGGGCGAGATGCAACCGGCACTGCGAGGGTCGGAAGACCGTCAGATCGCCATCCTCATGGACGGTGTGCCGCTCACCGTCGGTTGGGATCACCGCACGGACATGTCGATCATTCCGCTCAGCGCGGCTCGGAACGTGACGCTGGTGCGCGGCCTGTCTTCGGTGCTCTATGGCCCGAACACCCTCGGGGGTGTGGTGGAGGTCGACGTCGCGCGGGGTGAACGGCGTGTGGGGTCGGTCGACCCGCTGTCCGTGGGCCTGGCGCTCGACGGAACAGGGTCGACCAACGTCTCCGTCACGGGTGGACATCTCATCGAAGACACCAACCACGAGTGGGTCTTCCGGGCGGGTGGAGGATTCACCGATCGAAGCGGGGTGCCGGTCGCCGGAGAGGCGCTGGACGATGCGTCGCTTCGCGCTCAGTTCCTCTCGGAGGACGCGCTGAGGCTCAACAGTGATCAGCGCAGGGTCGACGGGTTCTTCAGCGCCCGGTTTCGCAACGATGACGGTGCCTGGGCGTCCATTGCCGCGTCGGCGTTCGACGTCGAGCGTGGCGTCCCGCCGGAGGCCCACCAGGATGCTCCCCGCCTCTGGCGATATCCGGAGCAGCGCCGGATGATCGCAGCGGTGACGGGTGGCACGGGGCAGCGACTCACCGGCTGGGGTGAGGGAGACCTCGAGGCGAGTGTGGGTGTGGATCTGGGCTCGACCCTCATCGAACAGTTCGCGTCCGCCGACTACGACATCATCGAGGAGACGGAAGACGCTGACGACCGGGTGGTCACGGCCCGGATGCTGGGTGAGCACACGCTCGGGACGTCCGGTGACCTGCGGGTGTCGGCCACCTTCGCGGACGTCTCGCATGACGAGGTGCTCGGCGAGGTCGGCGTCGGATCACAGGCGTTCTCGTACCAGCAGCGGCTCTGGAGTCTCGGATTCGAGACCGAATGGCGCATGGGGTCGAGGGATCTGACGACCGTCACGCTCGGAGCGGCGTATGACGGGGCGACCACCCCGGAGTCTGGCGACAAGCCCCCTCTCGAGGCGATTTCGGATTACGGAGCCCGCGTCGGTTTCAGTTCCCTCGTGGCGGACGGGGTGCTCGTGCATGCGGGAGCCAGCCGAAGATCGCGCTTCCCGTCCCTCCGAGAGCTGTACTCCGGAGCACTCGGGCGTTTCGAGCCGAATCCCGGTCTTCGTCCGGAGACCCTCTGGGGCGGGGAGGCGGGATTCACGGGGACGGGAGCCCGCGGTGAGGTCCAGATCGTGGGCTTCCACCAGCGTCTGACCGACGGGATCGTGCGTCGCTCCTTCGCGGACGGCTCGGGCAATCGTCGGTTTCAGCGGGTGAATCAGGACGAGGTTCGCAGCACGGGCATCGAGCTCCTCCTCGTAGGGACGTTCGGGGCCTCCACGTTCAACGGCGACCTGACGGTGCAGAATGTGGCGGGATTCGAGGCCGATGGGCGCGAGGTCGAGCTCGAATACGAACCGGCCGTATTGGGCAAGCTTGGCTTCGACGTGCCAGTACCCGCGCAGATGCGCTTCGGCGGCGAGGGGCGGTATGTGGGAGCGCAGATGTGTGAGAATCCGGAGGTCGGAGGGCTTCAGGCTCTTTCCTCGAGCACGTCGTTCGACCTGACGCTGCGCCGGATCTTCAGCTTTGGACGGGGTGGTGCCCTGAGCCGACTCGACGCGTCTGCGGCGGTGCGCAACGTGACGGATCGGGCGGTCTTCGATCAGTGCGGGTTGCCGCAGCCCGGCAGGCTCGTCCAGGTCCAATTCCGCATCTGGTAGGACCCGACTAGTTTGGCGACAGCCCGCCCGGCAACGAGCAGGGTGGCCCCGACGAGCCCGTAGATCCCCCGCCATGATTCGCCTGACCTTTCTCGGCACCGCAGCTGCGCGACCCACGGTCGGTCGCAACGTGAGCGGTATCGCCGTCCAGCGAGAGGGAGATCTCTTCCTCTTCGACTGCGGGGAGGGCTCCCAGCGTCAGATGATGCGCTTTCAGACGGGCTTCGGTGTCCAGGCCATCTTCATCAGCCATACACACGCGGACCACTTTCTCGGCATCACGGGATTGTTGCGCACAATGGCGCTGCAGGACCGGACCGAACCGATGACGATTTATGGGCCGACCGGGACGAAGCACGTCCTCGATTCTGCCGTGCATCTGGGCAACGATCGGATTCCGTTCCCAGTCGAGATCGTCGAGTGTGCGGCGGGTGAAGGGTTCCGCTCCGACGACTACGGCATTTACGCGTATCCCGTCCGGCATGGTCGGGGTCGGGTGGCCGTCGGCTGGGCGCTTGTCGAGGACGATCGGCTGGGCCGGTTCGATGTCGAGAAAGCACGGGCCGCGGGCGTTCCGGATGGCCCTCTGTTCGGCCGTCTCCACCGGGGTGAAGACGTGGATGTGGACGGACGGACGATCCGGGCTGCCGATCTGGTCGGCGTGCCTCGCCCGGGCCGCGTCTTGGTGTACACTGGGGACACACGGCCTTGTCCGGAAACCGTCGAACGGGCACGTGGTGCGGATGTGCTCGTGCACGAGGCCACGTTCGGTCACGATGAGGTGGCCCGTGCCAGGAAGACGGGCCACTCGACTGCGCGGGAGGCGGCGCAGATCGCGGCAGAAGCCGGAGTGCGCTCCCTCTACATGACACACGTGTCGGCGCGCTACTCCGACGACCCGCGGCCCCTGGAGGAGGAGGCGAGATCGTTCTTCCCGAACGCCCGGGTCGCTCGCGATGGTCTCGCGCACGAAATCGTACTTCGCGCGGGAGAAGGTTCGGACGAGGAGTCGCCGGCTGGAATCGCCGCGGACGACGACGCGTGACCGCGTTTCTGCCGCATCGGGCCGGGGGCGTGGAGGGTGAGCCGGATCACCCCCGACTCCAGCAGGAGCCGGATGCACCGGCGGAACAGCGGGCCCGATGGGAAGTGCGCGCCGCTCAGTGGCGGGCCCACGAGCTCGCACACCTCGTGTTCGGGGGCGTTTCGGACATGGGGCTGGTCGGGGTACGCCGGAACGGAGAGATGCGAGGCCTGCTGCGTCTCGACGTCCCCTTCGTCGATCTCGAGGTGCATCGTGACCGCGAGGCTCGGTTCATGGCCGCGGTTGCGATGGACCCGCTCCTCTCCAACGTGCCCCTGCTTTATGTCATTGGCCCTGACGCGCGCTGAAGCCTCACGCCGACGCGTTGCCGGACGCGTGCGTGCGAGAGCAAGGGTACGTCCGGGGTGAGAGTGCGCGTACCGGGCGACAAGTCACTCAGTCAGCGAGCCTTGATCATGGCTGCCCTGGCGGAGGGTACAAGCCGGGTCTCCGGGCTGCTCCACGGTGGTGACACGGAGTCCACAGCCGGCGCACTGCGCTCGCTCGGTGTCGGTGTTCCTACCATTCCCGTGGACGGCTCGGAGATTCTGATCGAGGGTGTCGGCCTCGATGGTTTGCGTGCTCCCTCGGGAGTGCTCGACCTCGGCAATTCGGGCACCGGTACACGCCTGTTGATGGGTGCGGTCGCCGGAAGTGATCTGAGCGCAACGTTCGACGGGGACGCCTCGCTCCGTGCACGCCCCATGGCACGCGTAACACGCCCGCTCAGCTTGATGGGTGCACGGTTCGAGGCTTTAGGCGAAGCGGATCGACTTCCCGTCCTCGTACACGGGAGACCTCGCCTCGAGTCCCTGGAGTGGGATAGCCCGGTGGCCAGCGCGCAGGTGAAGAGCGCGATCCTCCTGGCCGGCCTGACAGGGCGGACGTTCGCGTTCGTGACCGAACCTCGGGAGTCGAGAGACCATACCGAGCGGATGTTCCGCGCCGTGGGCGCACCGGTGATCGCCCATGCGACGGATGGAGGATGGCGTGTCGAACTCCGTGATCCACCCGAGCGGATCAGCCCACTCGACTTCGCCGTACCCGGCGACATGTCCTCCGCCGCATTCCTGCTCGCCCTCGCAGCCCTGGGAGCGGCCGGTGAGGAGGTCACGATCGAGTACGTGGGTCTCAATCCGACCCGCACGGCGTTCCTCGACGTGCTGCTGCGCATGGGGGCAGATGTCGAGGTAAGGGATCGGACGCCGGACGGCTCGACCGAGCCGGTGGGGGACGTCGTCGTGCGACCGAACGGTCTTAGGGGGACCGCGGTCGGCGCCGATGAAGTGCCTCGTCTCATCGACGAACTGCCGTTGGTGGCGGTGTTGGGGGCGTGCGCTGAAGGAGAAACACGGATCACCGGCGCGGAAGAGCTGCGGGCCAAGGAAAGCGACCGCATCGCGACCGTCGCGACCAACCTGTCGGGCTTGGGTGTCCAGGTCGATGAGCTCGGTGACGGTCTGATCGTGCAGGGGGCTCCGGGGCGAGCACTCGAAGGACGTGTGCGGGCCTGGCACGATCACCGGGTCGCGATGGCGTTCTCCGTTCTCGGCGCCGCGACGGGGGATGGGATCGCGATCGATGATCCTGAAGTAGCAGGGGTTAGTTTTCCGGGATTTCATCGATTGTTGAGCTCGTTGACTGCGCACCATGAGTGAAGTGAACCACGGGGCCGTGCGGCCCGTTGTCACCCTGGACGGCCCGGCGGGGTCGGGGAAATCGACCACCGCGAAGGAGGTGGCCCGCCGGCTCGGTTTTCGGCACCTCGATTCCGGGGGCCTGTATCGAGCGCTGACGCTGGCTCTTCTGGAGGGCGGGGTTGGGCGCGACGAGTGGGCTGACCTGACCGAAGAGAGCATGAGGGCGCTTCCCGTCCGGGTCGCTTCGGAGGGGACGATGTTCACCATCGAGGTCGGCGGTCGCCCCGTGCGGGCAGAGCTACGGACCCCCGAGGTCACGGCAAATGTCGCGTACCTTGCGAGCCTGCCGGCCTCGAGGGCGTGTCTTCTGTCCCTGCAGCGGGCTGCGGGAGAGCAGGGCCGTCTCGTTGCCGACGGCCGCGACATGGGCAGCGTCGTCTTCCCGGATGCGGACGTGAAGGTCTACCTGGTGGCCGATCTGACCGAGCGAGCTCGGCGTCGCCTCAAGGAGGGCGGGGCTGGGGAACCCACGGACGATGAGGTCGATCGGGAGGCGGTCGTGATCGCCGAGCGGGATCGTCAAGATTCCGAGCGGGAACTCTCGCCGCTGCGCAAGCCGGAGGGCGCCCACCTGATCGACACCACCCGACTGGACTTCGAGGAGCAGGTATCGACCATCGTCGGTCTGGTGGAGGCACTCCAAGCGAGCTGAACACAGGGCCGTCCGATCCGTTGACGCTCCGAAGCCCCATTTCTAGCTTTCCTGGGCTCGAGACCAGACGGACTCGACGCCCTTCGACGAAAGGCTCCGGCCTTTCTTTTTTTTCCCCCGAACCCGGCCCGAGCAGCATCCGGTCCGGCGACATAGCACCCGGTCAGACACGCGGGTGCGAGAGAGCAATGAGCGAGAACGAGAACCCCACTCCGGAAGCCGAGTCCGAGATCACGGACGCCGGTACCGAAGCCGCCACCGAATCCGACGAGCTCGCCGACGGCGAGGAAGTCGTCGTCGATGCCCTCACCGGCGAGGTCACGACCCTTTCGGCCGAGGAAGCCGCAGCTGAGGCCGCCGAAGAGCAGGCCGCTGCCGCCGTGGCCGTGATGGACATTCCCGAGGGCCATTCGCCCGAGCTGTACTACGATCCGTACGGCGAGGAAGTCCTCTCCACGTCCAAGGCTGATTTCGAGGCTCTCCTCGAGCAATTCAGCGGAACCTTCCAGGCCTTCCGTGAGGGCGAGATCGTCAACGCGACGGTCCTGCGTGTCACGGACGCCGCAGTGATCCTCGAGTTCGGCTTCAAGTCCGAGGGCTCTGTCGCTCTCGACGAGTTCAAGGACGCACCCGAAGAGGGTGATGAGGTCGAAGTCCTCCTCGAGAGCCTCGAGGACGACGATGGCGTGGTCGTCCTGTCCAAGAAGAAGGCCGACTTCCTGCGCGTGTGGGAGAAGATCCGCGAGGCGCACGAGGCCGACCGGCCGGTCAAGGGAACGCTGGTTCGCAAGATCAAGGGCGGCGTGACTGTCGATCTGATGGGCGTCGACGCCTTCCTGCCGGGTTCGCAGATCGCGCTGCGCCGGGTTCCGAACATCGAGGACCTGATCGGCGAGGTCTACAAGTTCAAGATCATCAAGCTGAACAAGCGTCGCCGGAACATCGTCGTGTCCCGCCGCGTGATCCTCGAGGCGGAGCGCGAGAAGAAGCGCGAGACCCTCGTGAAGGAGCTCCTCGTCGGCCAGGTCCGCGAAGGTACGGTCAAGAACATCACCGACTTCGGTGCGTTCATCGATCTCGGCGGGCTCGACGGACTGCTCCACATCACGGACATGTCGTGGGGCCGTGTCGGTCACCCGTCCGAGGTGGTGGATATCGGTGCGAACATCGACGTGAAGGTTCTCGACATCGACTGGAACCGCGAGCGGATCTCGCTGGGGCTCAAGCAACTCCTGCCGTATCCGTGGACGGACATCGATAAGAAGTACCCCGTCGGATCCCGTGTCCGCGGCCGTGTCGTATCGATCACGAACTACGGTGCCTTCGTCGAGCTCGAGAAGGGTGTCGAGGGTCTGGTGCACATCTCCGAGATGTCCTGGACCCGCAACGTCCGCCACCCGTCCAAGGTCGTCTCCATCGGAGAGGACATCGAGGCAGTGGTGCTCAAGGTCGATCCGAACGACGAGAAGATCTCTCTCGGCATGAAGCAGATCGAGGAAGATCCGTGGCTCGCGCTGCCGGTGAAGTACCCGACCGGCACCAAGCTTCCGGGCGTCGTTCGCAACCTGACCTCGTTCGGTGCCTTTGTGGAGATCGAAGCGGGTATCGACGGCCTGGTCCACGTGTCCGACATGAGCTGGACGAAGCGGGTCGAGCATCCGTCGGAGATCGTGAACAAGGGCCAGGAGCTCGACGTCATGGTCCTCGACGTCGATGCGGAGAACAAGCGCATCAGCCTGGGGATCAAGCAGCTTACGGACGACCCCTGGCCGACGATTTCCGAGCGCTTTGGACCCGGTGTCGAGCCGGAGGGCACGGTTGCCCGCTTGCAGGACCGTGGCGTGGTGGTCGATCTCGGCGACGACATCGAGGGCTTCATTCCGGTGTCCAGTTCGGGTGTCGATGACGCGGAGCGTCTCGAGGAGCACTACGCGTCGGGTGACGCGCTGTCGCTGCGCGTGATCGAGTCCGACGCCGCCAATCGGCGCATCGTGCTCGAGGTAACCGAGGTTCCGCCGCGGAAGACGCAGGAAGAGATCGAGGCCGCTCGCATCGCGGCTGCGGAAGCTGCGGCTGCGGCTGCGGCAGCCGCGACGGCTGCGGAAGCCGAGAGTGACGACGACGACTTCCGGCTGCGTCCGGGTCGCAAGGGCGACGCTGCCGAGGCGGGTGAGGGTGCTCTGGCACCGGCCGCCGAACGCGCGGCAGAGGTTCAGGCGCAGGCGGCTGCGGAGGCAGCGGGGGCCGCGACCTCCGAGGATGAAGCCGCGCCGGCTGAAGCCGAAGAGCCTGCGGCCGAGGCCGAAGAAGCGCCCGCCACCGAGGCGTCCGACGAGGACGACGCCGAGGAGGCCAAGGAGGAGGAGGAGTAGAGGGCTCATGTCCCCGACTCCGATGAAGGACGGCTTCGCCCGGACGCACATCGCGTCCGGGCGTTTCCGTTCACTTGCGGGTCTCCTCGCCGTCGCGCTGTCGATGTCGGGCTGTCAGACGGTAGGCGGACCGCACGTCGGCGCAGGGGCGGACGAGCCGGTGGGGCCGCCCCCCGTCATCGTCGCATCGGGAACGCTGTCGGGAGGGGAGAGGGAAGAGGCGAATCGACTCTGGTTGTCGGCTCAGCGTTCGTTCGAGGCGCGGCGCTTCCTCGAAGCGATTCGGACAAGCCTGGATCTTGTCGACCGTTTTCCGGCGTCGGAGGTGTCGGGAGAGGCGCTACGGCTGACGGCCCGGGCGTATGCCGAGGCGGGCGATTCCGTGAACGCGGATCGGAGTGCCGCCTCCTACGCCGAGCTCCTGCCGCCGCGTGACCCGCGGGGGGGCGAGATGCGTCTGCTCCAGGCGTCCGTCCTCTCCGAGGATTCGGCACGGGTCGATCGCCTCCTTCGGATCGACGAGGGGACGAGCCTGGGTGAGATTATCGAGGCCACCTCGCAGCTTCGAGCCGCCGCGGACTCTCTGGAGGTGGATGTGCTCCGGGTGGTCATCGACGGCGTCCTGCCTTTTAGAGGGCCACTGATGTCGGTCGCAGAAGCCCGGCTCGCCGTCTCTCTGCTCGAGCTGGGTCGTGTCGATGACGCGATGCGACTCGCACAGAACGCGATCGATGCGGGAGCCTCGGGCGAGGATCGTGCTTGGGCCGAGGGTGTGCTCATCGGTGAGCTTCCCGAGGGTCGGGGGCGAGAGACCGCCTTCACGATCGGGGCGGTGCTTCCGTTGGGTGGACCACCGGCGCTCGCAGAGTTCTCGACCCTCATCGCCGAGGGTATCGATGTCGCTGCGCGGACCGTGCTGGGCGCGGAATTCGAGGTGACGGTCGACCTGCGTGACGACGAGGGTGACCCGACGCTCACGCTCCAGCGGATGGCTGAGCTCGATTCCGTCGGTGTGGTCGGGGTCGTCGGCTTTCTGCAGGACGATGACCTGCTCGCTGCGGCGGCTGCCCGGGCGCGCGGTATTACGCTCGTGTCTCCTACCGCGCGAAGCGCCGACCGGGCCGGTGAGGCTGTGTACTCCCTCGAGGGTGCGGATCCGCAGGCTGCGGCCTCAATCGCCCGATATGCGGCGTCCCGCGCCTTCCAGCGGGTAGCGATCGTGCACCCGCAGACCCCGGAGGCCGAGTCCGAGGCTCGAGCGTTTGAGGTTGCGGCCGCGAGACTCGGGATGCCGGTCGTCGGGCGCTTCGCGTACGAGGCCGGGGCGACGTTCTTCGAACCGCAGATCGCCGGGGCCCTCGCGGCACTGAGGAATGATGAGCTCGACCGGCTCGATCTGGCCCCGAACGACACCCTCCACATGGAGGTCCTGGAGCCGACCGCTCTCTTCATGCCGATTCCGCCTGAAGACGTCGAGTTCCTCGCTCCTCAGGTGATCCACTTCGGTCTCGACACGCTGGCGGTCGAGATTCTCGGTACGTCGGGCTGGACAGACCCGCAGATTCTGGCGGCCGTCGAGCCCCGGCTTACGACCGGCGTGGTCGCCACGGCGCCGGTCGCCTCTCCCGAGGCGCTGGAAGGGCGGGCACGCTTCCAGCGGCGGTACGAGACGATGTACCAGAGATCCTTGGTCGGCGGGACAGCCTCGGTTGGATACGATGCGACCCTGCTCCTGCTCGAGGCTCTACGGAGAGGCCGAATCGCACCGCAGGACGTCCAGGCCTCGTTCGAGGCACTCGCCGGCGTAGCCGGCGCGACGGGTATGTTCTCGGTGGTCGAAGGGCGCGTGGTCCGCAACACGGAGGTGGTGCGGATCGAGGATCAGATGGCTGTCCCGATTCAGGGGACCGGGCCGGCCCTGGAGGAGGGGCGCTAGATGTCCATTCATGAAAAGCTGCAACGACTCGAAGAGATGGGGCGCGCCGCCGAGGAGGGTGGGGGTGCGGAGCGTATCCAGGCTCAACACGACCGCGGTAAGCTGTCCGCGCGCGAGCGACTCGACCTGCTCCTGGACGAGGGATCCTTCGTCGAACTGGACCGCTTCGTCACGCACCGCTCGAGCGATTTCGGCCTGGCGGACAAGAAGATCCTCGGGGACGGGGTCGTCACCGGGTACGGGACGATTCACGGTCGCCTGGTCTACGCCTTCAGTCAGGATTTCACGGTCTTCGGTGGCTCTTTGTCGGAGACGCATGCCGAGAAGATCGTGAAGCTGCAGGAGATGGCGATGCGGAACGGTGCCCCGATCATCGGGCTCAACGACTCCGGTGGCGCCCGGATTCAGGAGGGGGTGGTCAGCCTTGGAGGCTATGCCGACATCTTCCTGCGCAATACGCTCGCGTCGGGCGTGGTGCCTCAGATCAGCGTGATCCTCGGCCCGTGTGCGGGCGGCGCGGTGTATTCGCCCGCGATCACGGACTTCGTCTACATGGTCCGGGGGACGAGCTACATGTTCGTGACCGGCCCGAATGTCGTGAAAACCGTCACGCACGAAGACATCGACATGGAGGGGCTGGGCGGTGCCGACATCCACGCCTCCAAGTCGGGCGTCGCGCACTTTGCGCACGACTCGGAGCCGGAATCGCTGGCCGCAGTTCGAGAGCTGTTCCGCTACGTCCCCCAGAACAACACCGAGACTCCTCCGCCGTCGCCCGGCGCCGACCCCCACGATCGAAGAGACGAGAAATTACTCGAGATCGTGCCGGATAACCCCAATCACCCCTATGACATGCGCGATGTGATCGAGTGTGTTGTAGACGACGGCACCTTCTACGAGGTGCACGAGCGCTTCGCCGGCAACATCCTGGTGGGTTTTGCTCACCTCGGTGGTCACCCGGTGGGCCTGGTCGCGAACCAGCCCGCAGTTCTGGCCGGTGTGCTCGACATCGATTCGTCGGACAAGGGTGCCCGGTTCGTCCGCTTCTGTGACGCGTTCAACATCCCCCTCGTGGTGCTCGAGGACGTCCCCGGGTTTCTGCCCGGTGTCGCGCAGGAACACGGGGGGATCATCCGGCACGGGGCGAAGCTCCTGTACGCATTCGCGGAGGCGACCGTACCGAAGGTCACGGTGATCACCCGCAAGGCGTACGGGGGCGCCTATGACGTGATGAACTCCAAGCACATTCGCGGCGACGTGAACCTCGCGTGGCCTCAGGCAGAGATCGCCGTCATGGGCCCCAAGGGTGCGGTCGAGGTGCTCTTCCGTAAGGAAATCGCTGCCTCTGACGACCCGCAGGCCGCGACGGACGCGCGCATCGAGGAATACAGGGAGACCTTCGCGCACCCGTATATCGCCGCGGCACGCGGATACGTCGATGACGTGATCGATCCCCGGGACACGCGTCCACGTCTGATTTCCGCGCTCGACATGCTTCGGAACAAGCGGGATGAGAACCCGCTGAAGAAGCACGGCAACATCCCCCTCTGACCTTCGGGGGCCGTCGCTCCCCAGAAGACCCGCGGCCGCCCTCCACGACGCCACGTCGTTTCGGCGGCAACCACCTGGCAGTCGATCCGCATCGTACCGGTAGCGTTGGAACCAGATTCCCCGGAGGGATGCAGACGATGAAGATGAGGTTGATGCCCGTGTGTGCCGTGATTCTCGCAGCGGCCGCTCTGACCAGCACACCGGGCCAGGTGGAACCCCTCGCAGCACAGCAGGAGCGGACCGAGTGCCATTGCGTAGACGCCGACGGTAATGAAATCGACAACTGCTCCTGCTTCCGGACACCCCGGATCGAAGGACTTCTCGCCCAGTTCGGCGTGGCACAGCAGCGCCCCCGGCTGGGCGTCTCGGTCGATCAGGGACAGGCGGCCCGGTATGACGCCGACGGAGCGCGGGTGACCGAGGTTCTGAGCGATGGACCCGCGGATCTGGCCGGAATTCGAGAGGGGGATGTGATCGTGAGTCTGAACGGTCAGTCCCTGACCGAGTCGGTCGGGGCCGATCTCGAGCGCTCGTTCGACCTCGAAGGATCGGCGCCGGTGCAGAGACTGCTTGCCCTGGCCGGGGAACTCGAGCCCGGGGAGGACGTCGAGATCGAGTACCTGCGTGACGGCGCGCGCGAGCGGACCACGCTCGAGACGGAGGACCTCTCCGATCGATGGGGTACCTCGATGGTCACGGCTCGACCCATGTGGGACGCGGAACGCTTCCGCGAGCAGATGCGCGCCCTGACCGAAGGAGTGAGGGGTCGGGCATTCTCCCTGGAGGCCCCGGACCATGACATGAGGCTCCACCTCGAGGAGGGTGAGCGCGGCGACGTGCGCGTCTTTGGTGGAGATGGCTTCCCGTACGGATTCGGTGGCGGACTCGCCCGCCAGCAGGGCCTCGAACTGGCCGAGTTGAACCCCGGCCTCGGCTCCTATTTCGGCACGGATGAGGGTGTTCTCGTCATCGATGTCGATGCGTCGTCCGCTCTGGGATTGCAGCCGGGCGACGTGATTCTGCGGATCGGTGACCGCGTGGTGGAGACACCGAACCGCATGCGCCGCATTCTCTCGAGCTACGCCGTCGATGAGGAGATCGACTTCGTCGTGCTGCGCGACGGGGAGGAGATCACGGTCAGCGGTCGCCTCGACGACTGATCCCCGAGGGGGCGTCCACTCCGGTGGACGCCCCCGGTCCTCGCCCGGCCCACTCCCGACCGAACCCGGCTGCGCCTAAACTTCAGGGCTGCGTCTCCCTCCTGAAGCCCCTACGCCCTTGATCTCATCGGTCCTGATCGCGAACCGCGGTGAAATCGCCGTTCGTATCGCACGTGGAGCTCGCGAGTGTGGCATCCGAACCATCGCCGTGTACTCCGAGCCTGATCGACTCGCGCCCCACGTACTGGAGGCGGACGAGGCGTACTGCATCGGTCCTGCGCCCTCCGCGGAGAGTTACCTGCGAGGTGACGCGCTCATCGAGCTCGCCCGGACGGTCGGCGCCGAGGCGATCCATCCCGGCTACGGCTTTCTAGCGGAGCGTGCGGACTTCGCGGCCGCCGTGGAGGCCGCCGGGCTGATCTTCATCGGGCCCGCCTCCGACACGATCGCGGCCATGGGCGACAAAACGGAAGCTCGCCGCCGAATGGCGGAAGCGGGCGTTCCCATCGTGCCGGGACTCACCGAGGCCGTGGCCGACGCGGACGAGGCCGAGAAGGCCGCCGTCGACATCGGCTTCCCGGTACTGCTCAAAGCGTCCGCAGGAGGTGGAGGGAAGGGGATGCGCGTGGTCGAGCGCCCCGAGGACCTGCGCCGCGCCTTCGAGGCCGCGTCGAGGGAGGCGCTCGCTGCCTTCGGTGACGGGGCGGTCTACCTCGAGCGGTACCTGGCCCGGCCTCGGCACATCGAGATCCAGGTGCTGGGGGACTCCCACGGGAACGTCGTTCATCTGGCGGAGCGTGAGTGCTCGATTCAGCGGCGACATCAGAAGCTGGTCGAGGAGGCCCCGTCCGCGGTGCTCACCTCGGACGAGCGGGCCGCGATGGGAGAAACGGCGGTGCGGGCCGCCGAGGCAGTCCAATACCGTGGTGCGGGTACGATCGAATTCCTCTACGAGAACGGGGAATTCTTCTTTCTCGAGATGAACACCCGGATTCAAGTGGAGCACCCGGTCACCGAACTGGTCACGGGGATCGATCTGGTCGAGTGGCAGTTCAGGGTCGCGTCGGGGGAGCCCCTCCCCTTCACCCAGGAGGACATCGAACTGACCGGCCACTCGATCGAGTGTCGGATCACCTCCGAGGATCATCTAGGCGGCTTCCTTCCTTCCACGGGGGTCATCACGCATCTCGAGGTGCCGACCGGGCCGGGCGTCCGGTGGGACGGCGGCATCGTCGAGGGAGGTGAAATCAGCCTGCATTACGATCCGCTCCTGGCTAAGCTGGTGGTTCACGGTGCTGATCGGGAGGCTGCGATTCGCCGAATGTGTCGTGCCCTCGACGAACTCGTCATCGCCGGTGTCGAGACGTGTGCTCCCTTTCACAGGCGCGTGATGGACGAGGCGGAGTTCAGAGCGGGAGACCTGTCGATTCGGTACCTCGACGAGCACCCTGAACTGCTCGAGCCCGACGATGCGGAAGATGAACTCATCGCGGCGACCGTTGCGGCCGCACTGCTCGAGGACGAGTACCGAACACGCCGCGCCCCGCGGATCGAGGGGGGTGGAGGCGTTCCACTCAGTCCCTGGCGGCGGACCGCACGCCCGTGGTGTGACCGCGGGTGAGTACCGACTCCGTCGACGTCGACGTCCGGGGCCTGGCCGCCGGAGGCGCGGGGATCGCAGATCTCCCCGACGGTCGTGTGGTGTTCGTCCCGCGTACCACGGAGGGTGACCGTGCTCGTATCCGTGTCGAGCGCAGCCGACCGCGGTGGGCGCGCGGCTCCCTGATTACACTGCTGACGCCGTCGCCGACCCGCGTCGAGCCCGCCTGCGCGCTCTACGCAGAATGCGGCGGGTGTCAGCTGCAGCACCTCGCGTACGAAGATCAGCTTCGGTGGAAGGGGCGATTCGTCGTCGACGCGCTGACGAGGATCGGCGGGTTCTCGGACGTACCCGCTCCCGAGGTCGTTCCCTCGCCTCGGACGTTCAGGTATCGCAACCGGGTGAGCTACACTCTTCGCCGTGTCGGGACGGGCTATGTGGTGGCCGGCTTCCATGCGCTCCATCGCCCCGCGCACATCGTCGACGTCGCGGGTGAATGCCTGCTCCCGGATGAGCGGCTCACCACTGCGTGGGTGTCGATGCGGGAGCGGTGGGGGCGTCAGGCGGAACGTCTGCCTTCCGCCGGACGACTCCGTTTGACGCTTCGCCTGCTGGGGCCGGGCGACGACGGCATCGACCTCGTCGTGGAGGGTGGCCGCCCGGGTTGGGACGGCGGCCCGCTCTTCGAGGCCGCAGGCACGCTGCGCGCGATCTGGCACGTGGCGGGCAGGCGCGACCGGGAGACGGGGCTGCCGGAGGAGGATGCAGTCCACCGTGAGGCCACTCTGGTGGCGGGCCAGGTGGACGCCGCCACGGCACCCGCCTTTTCTCAGGTGAACGACGCGGCCTCCGAGGAACTGCGCAGCTACGTACTCGAGCGCTGCGCGGCCTCGGGCACTGGCTCGGCGATCGATGCCTATTGCGGCGTCGGCGCCTACGGGTTGGGCCTCGCGGCCCGTGGATGGACGGTCGCCGGCATCGAATCGGATCCTTCCGCCGTCCGGCAGGCGCGAGGCTCGTCGCCGCCCGAGGGGGGCACTGACGGTCGGTTCGAGATCCATGCGGGACGTGTGGAGGATCTGCTGCCGGCTCTGCTACCCGTCGACGTGCTGGTGCTGAATCCGCCCCGCAGCGGGGTACATGAGGACGTCCCGAGTCAGCTGCTGGACGCGCCTCCGAGCCGCATCATCTACGTGAGCTGCGACCCCGCGACGTTGGCGCGTGACCTCAAGCGTCTCGCTGACCGATACACGCTCGCAAGGCTGCGAGCGTTCGATCTCTTCCCGCAGACGGCACACGTCGAAACCGTCGCCGAACTGAGCCTCAGGAGCGGATCCGAGTGATCTATCACGTGACCATCGGCGATACGACGCGCGTCGTGTCGCTCGGACCGGACGGTGTAACGGTGGACGGGACGCCCGTCGACGTGGATTTCGAGCGTCTCGAAGGTGGTCCGGTCCGCTCCCTGCTCCTGGACGGTCGTTCCCATCGACTCTCCGCGAGCCGATCGGGCAGCGAACAGTGGGATCTCTACCTTCGGAGCCGCCGGCTCGCGGCGACGGTCGTGGACGAGCGGACGCGCGCGATTCGCGAGATGACGGGCGCAGGGGCGGGGCCCAGCGGCCCGCGACCGATCGCCGCACCCATGCCGGGCATGGTGGTGAGGGTCGAGGTCGCCGAGGGCGATGTGGTGCAGGCCGGCCAGGGCGTGGTCATCGTTGAGGCGATGAAGATGGAGAACGAACTCGTTGCGGAGGCCGAGGCGGTCGTGGCGCGAGTTCTGGTGTCCGAGGGCGAGGCGGTCGAAAAGGACCAGGTCCTCGTCGATCTGGCGCCGGTCGACGCAGAGGAGGACTGATGGCCGAGACACCGATCCAGACCGACTCCGGGATCAACGTCGACCCGGTCTACGGCCCGCCCGCCGGCGCGTACCCGTTCACGCGCGGCGTGTACGAGACGATGTACCGAGGCCGGGTCTGGACGATGCGTCAGTACGCCGGGTTCGGGACGGCTGAGGAGACGAACGAGCGGTTCCGCTACCTGCTCGACCGGGGTCAGACCGGTTTGTCCGTCGCCTTTGACCTCCCGACCCAGATGGGATACGACTCCGATGCGCCGATGGCGATGGGAGAGGTCGGTCGGGTCGGGGTGGCGATCGACTCACTCGATGACATGCGACGGCTCTTCGACGGGATCCGACTCGATCGGGTCTCCACGTCGATGACGATCAACTCGACCGCCGGGATCCTGCTCGCGCTCTACGTGGCGCTTGGGGACGAGCAGGGGGCCGACCGATCCGCCCTGGCCGGGACGGTGCAGAATGACGTGCTCAAGGAGTACATCGCTCGCGGAACGTATATCTACCCGGTGGACCAGAGTCTTCGCCTGATCTCGGACATCATGGGATTCTGCTCCCGCGAGGTGCCGCGGTGGAATACGGTTTCGATCTCCGGATACCACATCCGCGAGGCCGGCTCGACTGCGCCACAGGAGATCGCCTTCACCTTCGCCAACGGGCTCGAGTACGTCCGGAGGGCGCTCGACGCCGGGCTGGACCTCGAGTCGTTCGCACCCCGGCTCTCGTTCTTCTTCGCCGCCCACAACGATCTCCTGGAGGAGGTCGCCAAGTTCCGGGCGGCGCGGCGCCTCTGGGCGAGCCTCATGCGCGAGCGGTTCGGCGCCTCCGATCGGTCGTGCATGCTGCGCTTCCACACGCAGACCGGTGGTTCGACCCTGACCGCGCAACAGCCGCTCAATAATGTCGTGCGTGTGACGGTTCAGGCACTCGCCGCGACGCTCGGCGGAACGCAGTCGCTGCACACCAACGGATACGACGAGGCGCTTGCGCTCCCCACGGAGGAGTCGGCGAAGCTCGCCCTGCGCACACAACAGGTGCTGGCCTCGGAGTCGGGGGTCACTCGGACCGTCGATCCGCTGGGCGGCTCGCATTACGTCGAGGCGCTGACGGACGAGGTCGAGCGCCTGGCCGTCGAATACCTGGAGAAGATCGACGAGATGGGCGGCGCCTCGCAGGCTATCGAATACATGCAGGAGGAGATCCACCGCGCAGCGTATCGCGTCCAGATGGAGATCGAGTCCGAAGAGAGAAGCGTGGTCGGCGTGAACGTCCATACCGAGGACGAGGGTGCGCCGCGGATTGGGCAGCCGGACTACTCGGCGCTGGAAGCGATGCAGGTGAAGCAGCTGCAGTCGGTCCGCTCGAACCGCGACGACGCCGCTGCTCGAGGAGCCCTCGCCGCCATACGGCAGGTCGCCAACTCGGACGACAACCTGATGCCCGGTCTGATCGATGCGGTGAAGCTCGGGGTGACGCTGGGTGAGATCAGCGATGCGCTCCGCGAGGAGTGGGGTACGTGGGACGGGTAGTACCCACCCCCGGTCGGGTTTAATTTTCGAGGCTTCACGCGCCTTTCGGGGCGCGTCGCTCTCCACGTAGCCTGCTCCGTCCGTCGATGCCCACGTACGACTATCAGTGCCAGCAAGGCCACCGCTTCGAGGTCTTCCAGAAGATGTCGGACGAGCCGGTCGCCGAATGTCCCGAATGCGGTGAGCCGGCACAGCGCGTGATCTCTGGTGGTGCCGGATTCCTCTTCAAGGGTGACGGCTTCTACATCACCGACTATCGGTCGGACGAGTACAAGAAGAAGGCGTCGGCCGACAAGCCGGCCTCGGACGGCAACTCGTCCTCGTCCTCCGCGTCGTCTTCGACCACGTCGTCGGACTCGTCATCGTCAGGGTCGGGCTCCTCGTCATCGTCGGATTCCTGACATGGCGAACGACGCGATCAAGTCCGCCCTCGAGGCCGTTCTCGAGGAGATGGGGGCCCCGGCCGGTACGATCACGCTCGAGCGACCCCGGGATCCCTCACACGGTGACCTGGCGACCAATGTCGCACTGACGCTCGCCAAGCCCCTGTCCCGCGCCCCACGGCAGATTGCTGAGGAGATCGCGGAGAAGCTGGATCTCGCCGCCGCCGGGGTCGACTCGGTCGAGGTTGCGGGTCCGGGGTTCTTGAACTTTCGCCTGGCTTCTGACGCCGTCGCGTCCGTCATCGATGACATTCTCCGGGCGGACGAGGCCTGGGGCCGTTCGGACATCGGGAAGGGACAGGCCGTGATGGTCGAGTTCGTGTCCGCCAATCCGACCGGGCCCCTTCACGTGGGGCATGGACGTCAGGCTGCTCTCGGGGACGGAGTGGCGTCACTCCTGGACTGGACCGGGTGGGATGTTCACCGGGAGTACTACTACAACGACGCCGGCCGGCAGATCGACCAGCTGACCTTCAGCGTGCGCGCCCGCTACCGTCAGGCGCTCGGTGTCGACGAACCCGTGCCCGAAGACGGGTATCAGGGTGAGTACGTGAGGGATGTGGCCGACGCGTTCGTCGAGGAGGTTGGCGACCGGTACCGCGATGACGATTCGGACGAGGCCAACGACGCGATTCGCGTGCACGCGGTGAAGATGCTCCGCGACGAACAGGACCGGGACCTAGGTGATTTCCGGGTCCACTTCGACGAGTACTTCCTCGAGTCGGGGCTGTACAGCGGTGGCCGCGTGGATGCGACGATTCAGGCGCTTCGAGACACCGGTCTGGTGTACGAGCACGAGGGTGCCACCTGGCTGAAGACGAGCGAGTTCGGCGACCAGAAAGATCGTGTGATGGTGCGCAGTAATGGCCAGCCCACCTACTTCCTGCCGGATGTCGCGTATCACATGACGAAGTGGGAGCGAGGCTTTCAGCGCGTCATCAACGTCCAGGGTGCCGACCACCATGGCACGGTGGATCGCGTCCGCGCGGGGCTCCAGGCGCTGGGACTGCCGGCCGGATACCCGGAATACGTGCTCCATCAGATGGTGCGGGTCGTCCAGGACGGCGAGGAAGTGAAATTCTCGAAGCGAGCCGGCTCCGGGATGACACTTCGCGAGTTGTACGAGCAGGTCGGGGTCGACGTCGCGCGGTACTTCTTCCAGATGCGGAAGCCCGACGCGCACCTGCTGTTCGATCTAGACGTCGCGCTCGACCAGTCGGACAAGAACCCCGTGTACAAGGTTCAGTACGCGCACGCCCGCATGTGTTCGATCTTCCGGAAGGCCGGGACGGAGCCGCATGAGATCGAGCCGGCCTCCGCCGATCTCGGGCTGCTCACGAACGAACTGGAGCGCGACCTCGTGAAGCAGCTCGGGGAGTTCGCGGGTGTGCTCGAGAGAGCCGCTCGGGACTCGTCTCCCCACGTCGTGTGCGATTACCTCGAACAGACGGCCGGCGCGGCGAACTCGTGGTACCATGCTGGAAATCCGTCCCGGAACCCGGAACTGACCGTGCTCACGGAGGACGAGGCTCTTCGTGGGGCGCGTCTGGCGCTTGCTCGGGCGGTGCAGATCGTCCTTCGCAACGGACTCACACTCCTCGGGATCGACGCGCCGACGCGCATGGTCCGCGAGGAAGACCAGGAGAACTGAATCGCATGTCGATTCTCTGTGTAGGCAGTGTCGCGCTGGATTCGGTCGAGACGCCCTTCGGCAACGCCGATCGGGTGATCGGAGGGTCCGCCGTCTATTTCGCGGCCGCGGCGACCGTGTTCAACCCGGTCCAGATGGTCGGTGTCATCGGCGACGACTATCCGGTCGACGACCTCGACTTCCTCTCGGATCGTGGCGCTGACCTGGCCGGAATCGAACGGGCGTCGGGCGACAGCTTCTTCTGGGCCGGTCGGTACCACTACGACCTGAACACCCGGGATACGCTCGATACCCAGCTCGGCGTCTTCGCGGACTTCGAGCCGAAGATCCCCGAGCAGTTCCGGGATGCCCGTTTCGTCTTCCTCGGCAACATCGATCCCGCGCTGCAGCATGACGTGCTCGATCAGGTCGCGTCCCCCGAGGTCGTCGCATGCGACACGATGAATTTCTGGATCGAAGGGGCCCGCGAGCTGCTGATCGAGCTGCTGGGCCGTGTCAGGATCCTGATGGTGAACGATGAGGAGGTTCGGCAGCTGGCCGATGAAGCCAACCTTCTCAAGGCGGCGCGCTGGGTGCAGGAGCAGGGGCCCGAAATCGTCGTGGTGAAGAAGGGAGAGCACGGGGCCATCCTCTTTGGGGAGGACTGGATCTTCTACGTGCCCGGCTATCCGCTCGAAGAAGTCTTCGACCCAACGGGCGCCGGCGACTCGTTCGCGGGAGGCTTCATGGGTCACCTGGCCCGTTCCGGTGAGGTCACGCCGGCGACGCTTCGCAGGGCGATGGTGTATGGCTCCGCACTCGGCTCCTTCGCGTGTGAGCGGTTCAGCGTCGAACGCCTGAAAGACCTCGACACGAATGATGTTCTCGAGCGCGTCGAGGAGTTTCGTCGCCTCACTGCCTTCGAAACCCATCTGACGGCGGAACAGCATGTCTGACGGACTCAGCTACGCAGACGCCGGCGTCGACCTCGATGCCGCCGAGCGCACCAAGGAAGGCCTCAAGGAACTCGTCGCATCGACGCGCGACCGCTTCACGCTCTCCGAGCTGGGGGCCTTCGGCGGGCTGTATCAGGTGCCCGACGACGTCGATCAGCCGGTGCTCGTATCGAGCGCAGACGGTGTGGGTACCAAGCTCAAGCTCGCCTTCGCGACCGGCGTCCATCACACGGTCGGTCAGTGTCTGGTGAACCATTGTGTGAACGACATTCTGGTCCAGGGCGCCCGGCCCATGTTCTTTCTCGACTACCTTGCGACCGGCGAGATGGATGAGGAGGTCGTGCAGGATGTCGTCCGGGGCGTCGCGATCGCGTGCAGGGAGAACGGCTGTGCCCTCCTCGGAGGGGAGACCGCGCAGATGCCCGACTTCTACGCGGCCGACGAGTACGACCTCGCGGGCTTCATTGTCGGCTCCGTCGCGCGGGAGTCGGTCATCGATGGGTCACGGATCGTCGATGGCGACGTGCTCGTGGGACTGGCTTCATCCGGTCTGCACACCAACGGCTACACCCTGGCGCGCAAGATCGTGTTCGAGGTCATGGGACTCTCCGTCGGTGACGTCTTCCCGGGAACGGAGCGCACGGTAGGCGATGAGCTTCTCGCGGTGCACAGGAGCTACGTGCGCGTACTCGATGAGCCGCTCAAGGCCGGAATCGTTCACGGTCTGGCGCACGTGACCGGCGGTGGGATCCCCGGCAACCTCCCCCGCGTGCTACCCGACGGACTCGGTGCCGTCGTCGATCGCGACGCATGGCCGGTGCCCGCAGTGTTCCAGACGCTGCAGGAGGCTGGTGGCGTCGATCGGGAGGAAATGGACCGGGTGTTCAACATGGGTGTGGGGATGATCGTGGTGGTTGCCCCCGGTGACGTGGCCAAAATCCACGCAGCCGCGGAGGAGCATGGCATCGATAGCTGGACGATTGGGGGCATCGAGCCGGGTTCGGAGGTCACGTACCGGTGATCCCTCGCGCCACGGCGACGGCTCTGATGATCGGGGTGACGGCGTGGGCCGCCCCCGCCTCGGGGCAGACCGTGGCTCTGCTTCAGGCGTCGTGCATCGAGGCTGGAGGGGGCGCCCGACTGTGTAGCGGTTCCGCGATTGCCGCCCAGGCCCTTCAGGCTCAGGTCGGACTTCTGGCGGGGACCGGCGTGGAAGTGCCTGGTACGGCGACGACGCTCGGTACCCGGGTCGGCGGCGGCCCCCGGCTCGCCTTCTCCATGCGTGCCGGGCTGGTCGACATGTCCGCGCCCGATCTCTCCGATCCCCTCGTGACACGCGAAATCGGGGCGGTCGCGACGACGATTCACGGGCGAGTCTCTGCGGGTGTCTTCGACGGCTTCCAGTTAATGCCGACGGTTGGTGGGTTCCTCTCCCTGGATGTCTTTGGACAGGCGAGCCTGCTCTTTCTGCCCGAGGACGAGGGGGTGAGCGAGGGCGCTCGCTCGTACTCCGCCGGCGTGCGGGTGGGCGTCGTTCGTGAGGGCTTCACGGTGCCCGGCGTGTCCGTCTCCGTCGCAAAACGATTCCCCGACGAGCTGGCCTTCCTGGCTGCCGGGGGACCGGCCGTGATCGAACTGGCCCCGGGCGTCACGGCATACAGGGCGACGGTGGGCAAAGACCTCTTTGCCGTGGAATGGCTGGGGGGAATCGGCTACGAGGAGTACGACGGAACGGTTACGATCGACGTGGCCGACACCGGAGGGTCGGGCGGCCGTGTGCAGGTCTCTAGTCCGCTGCGCTCGGACCGGCTCCTGTACTTCGGGGGCGCGTCCACCACGATCGGCATCGTTCTGACGCTCTCCATCGAGGCCGGATGGGCAGAGGGCTTCGAAGCCGTACCCGGGTGGGATGGCCCGCACGATCCCTCGTCCCGCACGCTGTTCGGGGGCCTCTCCGCACGGCTGACCCTCTAGCCCATGAGCTTTCGGCCCCCTCTGATCGACTTGGCTCCGGCGGATGCGGCCCACCTCGAGTGGGCGCGCCGGATTGCGCAGGAGGGGTGGGGCCAGGTGCACCCCAATCCCATGGTCGGGTGCGTCCTCGTGAATGAGGGCAAGGTGGTCGGAGAGGGGTTTCACGAAGTGTTCGGGGGTCCTCATGCGGAGATTGTGGCGCTCGAACAGGCGCTGTCCCGGGCCGAGGGCGCCACGGCGTACGTGAGCCTCGAGCCGTGCAACCACCACGGAAAGACGCCTCCCTGCGCGCAGGCGCTCGTCGACGCGGGGGTGAAGCGTGTCGTCTTCGGGGCCCGTGATCCCGGCGCGTCCTCAGGAGGTGGTGCCGAGACGCTCCGAGCGAGCGGGCTGGAGGTCGTTGGCCCCGTATGGGACGAGGGGACGGCTCGAGCGGAGAACCCGGCGTTCTTCCATGTCGCACGGCACGACCGCCCGTTCGTCGCTCTGAAGCTCGCCATGAGCCTCGACGCACGGATTGCGGCGGCGCCCGGTGAGCGCACACGGATTACCGGGACCGAGGCCGAGCGCGAGGTCCACCGCATTCGCACCGGCTTCGACGCCGTCATGGTCGGACAGGGAACCGTGGCGGCCGACGATCCAAGGCTGACCCCGCGCCTGGTGCCCTCCGGACGCGAGCCGGTCCGCAGGATCCTCCTCCTTTCCGAGGCCGATCTGAGTCCCGATGCGGCGGTTCTCGCAGATGTGGAGCGTCATCCGGTTCATGTCTTCTGCCTCGATACGACGTCCGAGGTCGCCCTCGAGCGGCTGGAAGCGACAGGTGCGCACGTCCACCCGGTCCCGGCCGACCCCGAGGACGACGGGCTGGTCGATCTGCGCGCCGTGCTGTCGCGCTGTCACGAGTTGGGTATGGACGCCGTACTGTGCGAGGGAGGGGCGGATCTGTCGGCCAACCTGTTGCGCCAGGGGCTCGTGGATCGGCTGTACCTGCTTATTGCGCCGCGTGCGCTCGGTGGGGCGGGACTGCCCGCCTTTGCGGATGACGCGGACGCGGTGGCGTGGGAAGGCTATCTGCCGGCCTGTCCTCCCGTGGCTGTCGGCTCCGACACGCTGATCACCCTCGATCGCCACGTCGACTGATGTTCAGCGGAATCGTCGAGGCCATCGGCACCATCCGGGACGTGGTGGATCTCGAGTCCACTCGGCGCTTTCGAGTGCACGTTCCGGCCTTTGCGCATGAACTCGGTCTGGGCGACTCGGTCGCCGTAGACGGGGCCTGTCTGACGGTCACCGAGGTCGGTGACGCCAGCTTTTCCGTCGACGTGATTGGCACGACGCTCGAGAGGACGGTGGCCGGAGCGTATGACGAGGGAAGTCGGGTGAACCTCGAGCGCGCGCTCCAGGTGGGGTCTCGACTGGACGGTCATCTCGTTCAGGGGCATGTGGATGCGGTCGGTCACCTAAGGTCGACGGTGAAGGATGGCGAATTCTGGCTGCTCGATTTTGATATTCCGATGGCGGTGCTCGGCGAAACCATCGAGCACGGATCGATCACGTTGAACGGTGTGAGTCTGACCGTGAGTGAACTCCTGGGTGAAACGGGGGTTCGTATCGGCGTCATTCCGTTCACGCACGTACACACGAACCTTGGCCTGCTGGCGCCCGGGGACCCGGTCAACGTCGAGGGAGACCTGATCGGGAAGTACGTTGCCAGAATGCTGACCCGACGAGAGAACCCCGAGCCGCCTGCCGGCTCGTGAGAGGTGTTTGAGATGAAGTTCGACCGCGTCGAGGACGCTATTGAGGACATTCGCCAGGGGCGGATGATCATCGTGGCCGACGACGAGGACCGTGAGAACGAGGGCGATCTCGTCATGGCCGCGTCGGCGATCACGCCGGAGGCGGTGAATTTCATGGCGGAGCACGGCCGCGGTCTGATCTGCGTGACCATGTTCCCTGATCGCGCCGACGAGCTGGATCTGCCCCTCATGACGGATCGGAACACCGATCCGCACCAGACCGCCTTCACCATTTCCGTGGACGCGCACACCAAGTACGGGGTGACGACGGGGATCAGCGCACAGGATCGGTCGAAGACGATCGAGCTTCTGGCTCAGGACGGGACGGTTCCGGAAGACTTCCGGCGCCCGGGTCACGTCTTCCCCCTGCGTGCCAAGCCCGGTGGAGTGCTCCGCCGCGTGGGGCAGACCGAGGCGTCCGTGGATCTCGCTCGGCTCGCCGGCCTGCCGCCCGTCGGTGTGATCTGCGAGATCCTCGACGGAGACGGGACGATGGCGCGCCGTCCTCAGCTCGAGGAATTCGCCAAGGAACACGGGCTCAAGTTCATCACAGTCGCCCAACTGGTCCGCTATCGGCTCACCCGCACCCGGCTGGTCGAGCGCATCGCCGAAGCGAAGATGCCCACCGCGTACGGGGACTTCTCGGTGATCGGGTTTCGCAGTGTGATGGACGGCCGAGAGCACGTCGCACTGGTGAAGGGAGAACTGGATGACGCGCAGGATACGCTTGTTCGCATGCACTCCGAGTGTCTCACCGGCGACGTCTTCGGTTCCCGGCGGTGCGATTGCGGTGAACAGCTCCACGCCGCGATGCGTCAGATCGACGAAGAGGGCTCCGGAGCGATCGTCTATCTGCGGCAGGAAGGGCGGGGGATCGGTCTCGGCAACAAGCTCAAGGCGTACCATCTGCAGGACGGTGGCATGGATACCGTCGAAGCGAACGCGGAGCTCGGGTTCCAGCCCGACCTTCGCGATTACGGGATCGGCGCGCAGATCCTTCTCGATCTGGGCCTCCGGTCGATCCGGCTTTTGACGAACAACCCGCGCAAAGTGGTGGGGCTCGATGGCTATGACCTCGAGATCACCGGGCGTGAGCCTCTCCAGGTCGAGCCGGGAGAGTTCAACCGAGAGTATCTCGCGACCAAAAAGACCAAGCTGGGGCACATCCTGTGAGTTCGGAGGGCTCTCCGGTCGACGAGCGTCGCGGGCACGTCGAGGCACGCGGTCTCCGTGTCGCGGTGATTGCCGCCCGTTTCAACGCCGAGATCACCGACAGCCTGATGAGGGGCGCGTGTGAAGCGCTCGCCGAGCACGGAGCTCGCGACGAGGATGTGACCGCGATTCGTGTCCCGGGCGCCTGGGAACTTCCGCAGACCGCCGCACGTGCGGTCGAGGCAGGACGGTTCGACGCGGTCATCACGCTGGGGTGCGTCATCCGCGGGGAGACGCCTCACTTCGACTTCGTCTGTCAGGAAACGTCGCTGGGGCTGGGTGCGGTGGCGCGGGCTGCCGACATACCGGTCGTCTTCGGGGTTCTGACAACGGACGATCTCGCTCAGGCGCAGGCGCGAGCCGGCGAGGGGAAGGACAACAAAGGCTACGAGGCCGCGATGGCGGCGCTCGAGATGGTCTCTGTCGTGCGCCATCTGCGAGGCGAAGGATGACGGGCGACAACGCTCAGCCCCAGGTCAAGCTCGATCGTGCCGAGCGGATCGATCGTAGCCGCGCCCGGGCGTGGGCCCTCCAGGTCCACTACCGCTGGGAGAGCAGCGGCTTCGAGGGGACCCTCCGGGATGCGCTGGTCGACACCACGGCGACCCGCCGAATCGCGCCCAGCCGGCTTCCATACATTCGTGCGCTCCTGACCCTGCTCGATGAGCATATCGACGAGATCGATCGCACCCTGCGTCGATATCTCGACAACTGGAGCCTCGACCGACTCTCGCGAATCGATCGAGCGGTTCTGCGGCTCGGCGCCGTTGAACTCCTGTATCGGGACGACATTCCACCGAAAGTTGCGATTCAGGAGGCGATCCACCTCGCAGAGGCGTACGGGGGCGATGAGTCACCACGGTTCGTGAACGGTGTCCTGGACGCTTTATACAAGGGTCAGGCGAAGGGGGCCTGACCCCGGTCGCGTCGTCCAACGGGCTCCGTGCGGATCCTCGTCGTCAACTGGCTGGATCGGGAGAATCCGCAGGCAGGCGGTGCGGAGGAGCACCTTCACGAGGTCTTCGGCAGACTGGTCGCCCGGGGGCACCACGTCACCGCGCTGGTCTCCGGCTGGCGCGGGTGCGAGACCAGGACAACGCTGGATGGCATCGAGGTTCACCGTGCCGGCGGTCGCTACACCTTCTCGTTGGCCGGGCCGTCGTACTATCGCCGGGTCCTCGCCGATCGAGGGTTCGACGTCGTAGTCGAAGACCTCAACAAGGTGCCGAGCTTCACACCGTATTGGGTGGACGCCCCTGTCGTCCTCGTGGCGCATCACCTCTTCGGCACGACGGCGTTCCAGGCCGCATCGTTGCCGGTCGCAGCGGCGACCTGGGTGCTCGAGCGGTCGATTCCAGCTGTCTATCTCGGTATTCCGACGATTGCGGTGTCCGAGAGCACGCGGGCCGATCTCGTGGCTCGTGGCCTTCGCGCAGATGACATCGAGGTCGTGCCGAACGGGGTCGATGTGGCTGCGTACGTTCCGCGGCCCGAGTCGAAGACCGTCCACCCGACACTTCTCTTCCTCGGGCGTCTGAAGCAGTACAAGCGCGTCGATCTCGTCCTCGAAGCAGTCGCCCGGCTCGCCCGGGATGGGATCGATGTTGAAATGCGGGTCGGTGGTACGGGTGACCAGTCCGACGCGCTGCGGGCCCTCGCGGCCCGTCTCGGCATCTCCGACCGCGTCAAGCTTCTCGGATACGTCCCCGACGACGTGAAGCTCGCATTGCTGCAAAGCTCGTGGCTGCACGTACTCACCTCACCGAAGGAGGGGTGGGGGATCTCCGTGATCGAGGCTGCCGCCTGCGGGACCCCGTCCGTCGCCAGTGACGCACCCGGCCTGCGCGAGTCCGTGCAGCATGATCAGACCGGCTTGCTCGTGCCTCACGGCGATGTCGATGCCCTGGCTGAGGCGCTGCGCTCACTCATCGGGGATCCCCAGCGCCGCGCGCGCATGTCGGCCGAGGCACGCTCCTTCGCGGAGGAGTACTCCTGGGACGCGTCTGCGCTGCGAGTGGAAGCTCTGCTTAACCGGGTGGTAGACACTTCAGCGCCTGAGTAGATTTCGTCCGATGGGCGCACCGAAATCGAAAGGATGTGCAGGGTGAGAGTCAGCATCACCGAACGGCACTGTGAGGTCCCGAAGAACGTTCTGGATCGGACCGAGACCCTCGTGGGCGGTTTGACGAAATACGAGCCTCGGGCCACGGCGGCAGACGTGATCTTCTCCGAGCAGAAGCGTTCTCGCGAGGTCGAAGTGATCGTGCACGTAGACGGCGCTCCGCATGTCACCGCACACGGTCAGGCGGACGACTTCCGCGGAGCGGTCTCGAGCGTCATCGAGCGGATCCGCCGCCTCCTGCGCGATGCCCGTGAGCAGCGGCGGGACCACCAGGCGCCTCCGCTCTCCGAAAGCACGCCTACGGAGTGATCCGCTGAGCTCCAGGACCATCACCGTCCGGGAGATCCTGGAGGCGAAGCAGGAGACGCTCGCCCTCGAGGCGCTCAACGACGTCGGCCTCGATCGGCAGGCTGGCGACCCGGACGTGACGGCTCCCGGGCTGGCGCTGGCAGGGTTCACGCCCCGGGTCGTCGACGGTCGCATGTGGGTCTTCGGCGAGACCGAGATGACGTACCTCGCAACGCTCGATCCCACCGAGGCTTCGACTCGGCTCGACGAGTTGTTCGCATTCGATGTCCCCGCGGTCTTCGTCGCGAAGGGCCTCGACGTGCCGGAGTACTTCCTGACGGCTGCGACCTCGCACGGTGTGCCGGTGTTGCGGTCGCCGAAGAGCACGAGGGACGTCTACCAGTTCCTCAAGCCGTTCCTGGAGCTGCAGCTCGCGCCGCGCACGACCCTTCACGGCTCCCTCGCGAGCGTGTACGGCGTGGGGCTGCTCTTCGTTGGGAAGAGTGGTGTCGGAAAGAGCGAGTGTGTTCTGGATCTGGTCGAGCGAGGACATCGTCTCGTGGCCGACGATCTCGTGATCGTCACGCGCCAGGGGAACGATGTGATCATGGGACGGGGCCATGAGCTCCAGGGGCATCACATGGAGATCCGCGGTGTCGGGATCATCGATGTGTCGGCGCTCTTCGGCGTTCGGGCGATCCGTCAGCAGAAGCGGATCGAAGTGATCGTGAACCTCGAACTCTGGGACCAGGACGGTGACTACTCCCGGACGGGGCTCGAAGAGGAAGTGCAGGAGGTGCTCGGCGTCCCGATCCCGCGTGTCACCGTTCCGTTGAATCCGGGCAAGAACATCACGGTGATCTCGGAAGTGGTCGCCATGAATCACCTCCTCAAGTTTTCAGGTGTTCATTCTGCCGCAGCCTTCGACCGGAAGCTCCGGCAGTACCTCGAGCAGGACTACGAGTAGTGACGTCGGGTCGAACCATTCGAGGCGTCGTGGTCGCGCACGGTCCGATGGCGACCGCCATGGTCGATGCGGTACGCCGGATCGCCGGAGACCGCGCCGATGCGCTGGTCCCCGTCTCCAACGACGGCAAAGGGCCGGACGAGCTGAGGAGCGAGCTCGAGGATCTCGTGGGTGAACAGCAGGCGGTGGTCTTCACCGATCTCCTCGCGGGGAGCTGCGGGATGGCAGCCATGTCTTCGTGCCGCAATCGCGAGCGCAGAGCGGTGGTGGCGGGAGTGAACCTCCCCATGCTGCTCGAGTTCGTGTTCCACGAGGACCTACCCCTGGAAGAGCTCGTGCAGCGCGTTCAGGAGAAGGGACGGGCTTCGATCGCCCAACCGGTGCCTCGGGCCTAGGAGACCATCATGCCGGTCGTTCTCTATCGTGTGGATGAGCGGCTGATCCACGGACAGGTCGTGATCGGGTGGGGCCACGAGCTGCGCCCCAATCGCTATGTGGTGGTCGACGACGAGATCGCGGCCAGTGCATGGGAGCAGGAGTTGTACGTGTTGGGTGCTCCCGAAGCCGATACGGTCTTCGCCACGGTGGACGAGGCTCGGGCGGAGCTCGAAGCCTGGTGCAGCGCTCCCGTTCGAACCGTCGTGCTCACGAGGACGATCCGATCCATGCGGGCACTCCTCGAGGGTCAGGGCCCAGGGTATGCCATCAACCTGGGCGGACTCCACGCGGGCCCGGACCGCATCCGTGTTCTGGACTATCTCCACCTCACCGCAGAGGACCGCGACGATCTCACCGCGCTTGCCTCAGAGGGGGTCGAGGTATCCGCGCGGGATCTTCCGGACGCGCCGGGCGTGGGGCTCGACACCATCCTGTCGAGATGACCGAGCTTCTGCGATTCGGCCTGTTGGGCGGCCTCCTCGGGCTCGATGGCACAGCGGTGGGGCAGTTCATGATTTCCCGGCCGCTCGTCGCCGGGTGGCTTGCCGGTTGGGTCGCGGGCGTGCCCGGGATGGGGATCGCCATCGGTGCCATCCTCGAGCTGTTCCTGCTCGTCTCCTTTCCGACCGGAGGCGCCCGCTTTCCGGAGGGGTCGACCGCCGCGGTCGTTGCGGTCGGGGTCGCTGTGCCGTTCGAGGGCTCCGGAGCGGTGGCGGCCTCCGTCGCGATGGGTCTTGTCTGGGGTCAGGTCGGCGGCTGGTCCGTGACCGTGCAGCGCCACGTGAACGGTCGACTCCTGTCGGAGGACATCGGTCGTCATACCGGGCGGCTGGGCCGGGCACACCTTCTCGCGATCGTGGGCGACTTCCTCCGGGGCGCCGTGGTCACCGTAGCCGGGGTCACGCTGGGGCGTGCCGGGCTGGGCCTCGCCGACGGGCGGTGGCCGGTCGATGCGGGGGTGTCGACCGGCGTCCTCTACGTCGGAGCGGCGGTATCGCTCGGGATCCTGCTCCACGATCTGGGAGGGTTTCGCAGACGTCGTGTTCTCTTCGTGCTGGGGCTGGCCGTCGGCATCGTGGGCGCTCGTTTCCTGTGAGCGGCGGCACCCGACCCCGGGGCGGTTTCGGCATGCTCATGAGAAGCCTGCTCATCCAGGGTGCGTGGAATTACCGCACGATGCTCGGTTCCGGATTTGCGTTCGCGCTTCTTCCCACGTTGAAGAGGGTGTACGGGAAGGATCCGGAGGAACTCGCCCGAGCGATCGAGCGACACAGCGAACACTTCAACGCGCATCCCTACCTGGCTCCGATCGCGCTCGGCGCGGTCGCCCGCCTCGAGACCGACCAGGTCGACGGTGACACGGTCCGCCGGTTCAGGACCGCCGTGCGTGGACCGCTCGGCGGCCTCGGAGACACGCTCGTATGGGCGACATGGTTGCCGTTGGTGGCGGTATGCTCACTGGTGCTGTACTGGTTCGGAGTTCCTGGCGGGGTTGTCGTTCTGGCCTTCGTCGTCGTGTACAACGTCGGTCACCTCGGACTCCGGGCGTGGGGGCTCCGGCTCGGGCTCGACGCTGGGCGGGATGTCGGCGCGCGCCTGACGGCGGTCGACCTCGGGGGTTGGGCACGGAGGCTTCAGGGCCCGTTGGCCATCGGGCTCGGTGTACTCTCCGGCGTCGTGCTCTCGGCTCCCGGGGGCGTGTCGTCGAGCGGCCCTGCCTGGGCGGCGCTGGCAGCGGTGGCGTTTGTCGTGGGACTCGTCGGCGGGCACAGGGTGTGGCGGCCCGCCGCGGTGGTAACGGTCGGGGTCATCGGATTCATCGGCTTATGGGGGATCCTCACTTGAGTGAAGGGCAACGGGTACAGCGCACGGTGGAGATCGTGAACGCGGCCGGTATGCATGCCCGGCCGGCGGCCGAGCTGGTCAAGCTCGCGGGCACGTTCACGGCCGATGTCCGGCTCACGAAGGACGGCCTCGAAGTCAACGGAAAGAGCATCATGGGGGTGCTGATGCTTGCCGCCGAGTGCGGGTCGACGCTCCAGATCGCGGCCGAGGGTGCCGATGCCGAGGACGCTGTCGACGCGCTGGTCGACCTCGTCTCCCGCGGATTCGACGAAGTGGAGGCCTGAGGTGTCCATCGTTCTCGATGGGTCGCCCGCGTCCGAAGGGATTGTTGCCGCACCCGTTTTCGTCCTCGAGTGGGGACTGCCTCTCGTCGCACACGAGTCTATTTCCGACGATCGGATCGACACCGAAATCGATCGGTTCGACGAGGCGCGGCAGTGGGCGATGGAGAGGCTGACCGAGATCAAGGAGTTGACGGAGGCGCGGCTCGGTCCCGTCGAAGCGCGCATCTTCGACCCCCAGCTCCTGATGCTCGAGGACGCGGAGGTCGTCGAGGGGACGGCCCGGTACATCCGGGAGAATCGGCTCAGCGCCGCCCGTGCCTTCGAACTGCGGATGCTCGAGTTGCGGGCCATGTGGAGTCGCACGTCGCATCCGATGGTCCTCGATCGGCTGAATGACCTCGAGGACCTCATGACCCGGGTCCTCCGCAGGCTGCTCGGCTTGAACGATCCATCGGACCTCGGCGCCGTAGACGAACCGATCATCGTCGTCGCCACCAACCTGACACCGAGTCTCGTGGTGCAGCTCGATGTGGAGAACGTGCTCGGTATCGCGACCGACCACGGAACGCGGACCGCTCACTGGGCGATGCTGGCTCGGTCGCTTGGCATCCCCGCTGCCGTGGGGTTCGGCGATGCATCCTCTCGGGCCCGCAGCGGAACTCCGGCGATTCTCGATGGTCGGATCGGTCGGCTCGTGCTCGAGCCGGAGGCGGACGAGCGGGACATCTTCGAGGCGCGCCGAAAGCAGCACTCCGATTGGGAAGAGGAGATCGCGATGATCGCGGCTCTCGAATCGGTCACGCGGGACGGCCAGTACGTCGAGCTGCGTGGAAATCTGGATCTCCCGGGTGAAGCCGAGCAGGCAGGGGCGCACGGCGCGGTCGGAGTCGGGCTGTTCCGAACCGAGTTCCTCGTGGTCGGACGCAGTTCGATGCCCGACGAAGAAGAGCAATACGAGGCGTACCGGGGCGTCGCCGAGGCCTTCCCGAATGGTGCGGTCTATATCCGGACCTTCGATCTGGGGGGCGACAAGTTCCCCATGTTCCTGAACATGCCTCAGGAGGAGAACCCCTTTCTCGGCTGGCGGGCCATCCGGGTCTGTCTCGATGAGCCCGACCTTTTCCGAACCCAGCTGCGCGCGCTTCTGCGGGCGACGGCTCACGGCGACGTCCGACTCATGATTCCCCTCGTCAATGACGTCGAGGAGATTCGTGAGGTGCGCACCCTCCTGCAGGAGGAGGCGGACGGACTTCGGCGCGACGGGATCCCGTTCAACGCGGGCTACAAGCTCGGCGTGATGATCGAGACCCCGGCGGCCGCCCTCGACGCTGCGGAACTCGCGCGATATTCGGACTTCTTCTCCATCGGCACCAACGACCTGATTCAGTACACGCTCGCGGTCGACCGGACCAACACACGACTGGCCAAGCTGTACAATCCGTTTCACCCGGCCGTGGTGCGCCAGCTTCATCAGGTTGCCCGCGTCGGGCGAGCCGCGGGGATCGAGGTGAGCGTCTGCGGCGAGATGGCGTCGCATCCGCTGGGCGCGTTCCTCCTCATGGGGCTGGATATCACCGCCCTGTCCATGGCGTGGCCCTCGCTCCCCGAGATCAAGCGCCTGGTGCGTGACGTCAGGATGGAGGATGCCCGGACGGCCGCCCGAAAAGCGCTCGCTGCACCGACGGCTCACGATGTGACCCGGTGTCTCGTGGAGGGGATCGGTGATTCCGTGGATCTCTCTGTCTTCTCCGGGCGCTGGAGCTTGTCGCTGCCGGGGTGATTGGGTAGGGTTTTTACGCCTTTTCGGGTCGTCTTCCAGGCCCCAGCCGCATCGCACCTTCCCTGCAGGAGTCGCCGCGTGAGCACGACGCTCTTCACCTCGGAATCCGTGACCGAGGGCCATCCGGACAAGATCGCCGATCAGATCTCGGATTCGGTTCTCGATCACATGCTCGCTCAGGACCAGAATTCCCGGGTTGCGTGCGAGACGTTGGTGACCACCGGCCTCGCGCTCATCGCGGGTGAGGTCACGACCTCGGGGTACGTGCACCTGCCGGACATCGTCCGTGGCACCCTGCAGCGCATCGGGTACACGAACTCCTCGTACGGGATCGACGCGACCACGTGCTCCGTGCTGACGAGCCTCGACCGTCAGTCCCTGCATATCGCCATGGGCGTCGACACCGGGGGTGCGGGTGACCAGGGCATGATGTTCGGATACGCGTCCGACGAGACGCCCGAGTACATGCCGCCCACGATTCATTACGCGCACGCACTGACACGGCAGCTGGCGAAGGTGCGGCAGAGCGGTGAGCTGCCCTGGGTCCGCCCGGACGGCAAGTCGCAGGTGACCATCGAGTTCGATGGCGACACTCCGGTTCGCATCCACACCGTCGTCGTGAGCACGCAGCACGACGAGGACGTCAGCCAGGACGACATCGTGCAGGGCATCGCCGAGAAGGTCGTGAGGCCAGCGCTGCCGTCGGGGCTCTACGATCCGGACAACTGCATCCTTCACGTGAATCCCACGGGGCGCTTCGTCATCGGTGGGCCGCACGGCGACGCCGGGCTCACCGGACGGAAGATCATCGTCGATACCTACGGAGGCGTCGGGCGCCACGGCGGCGGAGCGTTCTCCGGCAAGGACGCGACGAAGGTCGACCGGTCTGCGGCTTATGCCGCACGCTGGGCGGCGAAGAACGTCGTGGCCGCGGGCCTCGCACGTCGCTGCGAGATCCAGCTGGCGTATGCGATCGGCGTGGTCGAGCCCGTCTCGGTCCATGTGACGACGTTCGGCACGAGTGAGCTTCCCGAGGAGGTCCTCTCGAGAGCTGTGGCCGAGGTCTTCGACTTCCGTCCTGCCGCGATCATCGACGCACTCGGACTCCGAAACCCGATCTTCACGCCGACGGCGGCCTACGGGCACTTCGGGCGCACGCCGGAAACGAGGGTTCCGGACTGCTCAGAGACCGGCGAGGAGGTCCGCTTCTTCTCGTGGGAGGACACGAACCGGATCGACGACCTCAGGACCGCCGCGGGGGTCTGACGGGACGGTACGCAGGCACGCGTCCGGGAGAACCCCTGCGGGACTCGGGAGTATTGGTGGAATCACGAGGTGCATCCACGTTCACTCCTTCCTCACGGAGCAACCGAGCGCGTGCTGACCGAAGTAAGGGTGCAGAGCCTGGCTCTGGACCGGAGCACGAACACTCCCGTCGTCATTCTGCAGGAGGTCGACGGAGAGCGCGTCTTGCCCATCTGGATCGGTCCGGCGGAAGCCAGTGCGATCGCCATGCG
>Ga0181579_10000280_pt1 | contig 39206 bp, 31 predicted proteins | sample 071ome_24_FD_132996 | JGI IMG/M metagenome (GOLD analysis project Ga0181579, IMG submission 132996) | Coastal salt marsh microbial communities from the Groves Creek Marsh, Skidaway Island, Georgia - 071402CT metaG (megahit assembly) | ecosystem: Environmental > Aquatic > Marine > Intertidal...
CGCCCACGTCGCGAGAGAAGTGGTGGTGGGGGTTGGATTCGAACCAACGTAGGCAATGCCAACGGGTTTACAGCCCGTCCCCTTTAGCCACTCGGGCACCCCACCATTCACCCTCGCAACATCCGGCGCCGCGCTAAGGGCGGCACAACGCTCGGAGGCTTTCGAAGGAGAGCGCAATATGGAGAAACCAAACCGTTTGTCAATGTCAAAATCAGCCCCTTGGCGCGAGACGGGAGTCTGTGTTGGAACCGGCCCGTTCCATCCTGGCAAAAATCAAGCTGCTCAATTCATTACCGAACGTGCATGATGTAAAAAATCCCACGTGAAATCCCAAGGATCGAGCCATGCGTCGCGGTCGCCGCCCCCATCCCGTCGAGAAGAGCAGAAGCAAGGATCGCGGGCGCGCGACCGCGCCTTCCACGCGCACGGAACCTACCGAGGCCGGCCCCCGATCTCATGTCCCCGGTCGACCGGGTACCGTCACCCTATGGGGACGCCATCCGGTCGCCGCGGCATTGGCGAATCCACGACGAGAAATTCTCGCGCTCCACCTGTCCGAGCGAGCCGAGACGGCGCTTTCGGAGATTCTTGCCGATATCCCACCCGTTCGCCGAGAAAAACTACCCATGCCCAAGGTGCTGGACGGACGGGACCTAACCGAAATGGTTCCTCCCGACGCGGTGCACCAAGGTCTCGTAATCATCGCCCGCCCCTTGGCGGGAATGGCGATCGAATCCTTGCTCGAAGACCTCCACGCCACGCCCGCGGCCTTGGTGTTGGTCTTGGATCAGGTGACCGACCCTCACAATGTCGGCGCGGTTTTGCGATCCGCCGCGGCTTTCGGCGCGGGTGGCCTAATTGTGCAATCGCGTCATGCCCCACCCGCCGACGGCGTCCTGGCCAAGGCGGCGTCGGGGGCCCTGGAGTATGTTCCCATGATCGAGGTCACCAACGTGGCGCGGGCGATCGACAGCTTGAAGGCAGGCGGCTTTTGGTGCGTCGGCCTGAGCGGAGACGGCGAGACCCGCATCGACGAGGCGCGCATGGACGGAAAGACCGCGCTGATACTCGGGGCCGAGGGGCCTGGACTGCGACGGCTTCCGCGCGAACGCTGTGACCTGATCGCCCGCCTACCCACCGATCCGGCTTTCGGCACCCTCAACATATCCAACGCCGCCGCGATCGCCCTCTACGAGGCGCGCCGCTCCATCGGGGGAAAATAGCGGCAACCGTCTCGACCCGGCCCGGCCCGGATGTGACGGATCGCACGCGAATGCTTCCTCGACGTGCTAGCCCCCTTCTGTCGAGCGTTATCGACGTGTTATGTTGCCTCGGCAACCCTCGCGAAAAGGGGGAGTCTCGCGGGAGCGCCCAATGGCGGACCAGGAAAATCCTGAAATTCCCATATTCAAGGCCGCCGTCTGTGAAGCGATAGACGATCTCTATCGGGCGAGCGGGCGCAAGGCGATCGGTGTCGCGGCGGGCGTCTATCTACGCCAGTTGCGCCTGACGCCAATCGAGCTGTTGCATCTGCCACGACAACAATTGGCGTATAACGACGCGGGGACGATGCTGGCTCAGGCCGCGCAGAAAGCCGCGGGCGCGCAGGTTCGAGGCACCGGCATCAGCGTCAATGAGAGAATGCGCGTTCTCTACGCGCTCGCCGACGAAGTGCGCGAGAAAACCCGCATTTACCATGACGAGCACAAGCCCGTCGCCGTCTCCAGGGAAACCATCACCGAACTTCTAGGCCATGTCGAGAGCGAACGCCCGGCGGCCCGATCATTCCGCATCCTCACCGGCATTGCCCTCGCCCTCGACGGCAAATCCAGCTGGAGCGAGAAATTCGACGTTCTTCTGGATCTTTGCGACGGCATCGCGGGGCTCGAAACCTTTCAATATTTCGACGCCCTGATCGGCGAAATGCTCCGCGCGCCGGAAGGGTTCACCGAGATGCTGGGCGAGCAAGACCTGGCCGGCGAGAAGATCACCGCTCTTCTCGCGCTATACAAGGGAACCGCCGGCGTCGACCAGGCGCCGAGCAGCCCGGAGCGAGCGCGAATCTTATACGAACTCGCTAATCGCGACCCGATGCCGGAAACCCGGCACGCGTTTCTCGATCACGCCCTGCACACGCTTCGCGCCAACGCGCCGTTGACCCGCCAACCCACGTCCGGTGAACTCGAATTCCTGATCGAACTCACCGGGGAGCTGCGCGACGGAAACGACTTTCTCGGCGGAGGCGCCACCGGCAAGATGATCGAGCGCCGGGAATTGCAGCTTATCAGCGATCAGACCATTGACCTTCTGATGGCGGATGCCGGCTCGCATGCCGGAAAACTGTTGCGCGCCTTCGAGCTTCACGAGCAAGTCAGCGGCGAGAAAACCCGACGCTATCTGGAAGAGTATGTCGCGTCATTGATGCGCGAGGAACAGGTCGGCGAAAAGATCGCCGAAACCGCCGGAGATTTGGAAGCTCATGTCCAAGCTCTCGGTCGTTTGAACCGCGCGGCGGCAAACTCGACCATGGCCGAACGCACGGCCGACCGGTTTGTTCAGCAATTCGAAAGACTGCAAGCGGCACTGGTGGAGAGTTCAAACTTCTTCGATGCATTGGCCCGCGCCAAAGGGAATGTGGGCGCGACCGCGGTCACCTTGCTGGAGATGCTCGCGGATCACGCTTTCGCCCGGGGGACCATGACCAAGGCCGCCCGCGCCTATGCCCACGCCCTCATGAAACAACCGAGTTTCATGACAAGCTATCTGGCTGATTGCGACAGCGAGAGCGCACGCAAGGGTCGACTACGCGACCTTGAAAAGCTCATCGTTAAGTCCGGCCAGGACTAACGCGCTTCAGCGAACACCAAAACGCCACTACCGAATTCGGCGCTGCGTTTAGGCCTTGAGACGGCGATTTTCCGGATCATATTGCGCGGGATCGTGTCTGATCGCGGCACGCTCGCGACCGAGCACGCTGATCGCGCAACGCCCTCCCATCCCCAGGCTCCCGTGTTTCACATAGCCCAGCGCCAATAGCTTGCCCATTCGGAAGCCCTGACTGGCCGACGTGACATAACCGATCCATTCTCCATCCACGGTGATTGGATCGGAAGGCAGTGGATATGGCGAGGGCTCCGTCACCTCAAGGCCGATCCATTCCCATTCCCGCGCCGCCGAGCCATGCGCCAGAACCGCGTCACGGCCCACGAAATCGAGCTTGGCGAGGTCGGCGAAACGCTCAAGCCCGGCATCAAACAGCGTGTAATCCGTTCCGATATCCGCCCCCCAGCCATGATACCCCTTCTTGATCCGCATCGCGTTCAACGCATGCGAGCCGAAGTCGCCGCCCCCGACCTCGCGCGCCAAGTCCATGATGGCGTCGTACACATGGACGAGATCCGCACTCGCCAGATGCAACTCCCAACCGAGTTCCCCGACATAGGAAACCCGCATCGCGGTCATGGGAGTGCCGGCCAAGGTGATTTCCGCGACGGACATCCAAGGAGACGCATGAGGTGATAGATCCGCGTCCGTCAGCGCCTGTAGAACCTCGCGGGATTTCGGCCCCATGACCATCAGCGCGCCGTCACGCTCGCTCCCCCGGCTCAGGGAGACGCCATGGCTTGGAAGCCGGTCGTTGAGCCAATCATGATCTCGCGCCACGGCCAGGGTGGGCCCACACAGAAGAAACCGATCGTCAGCGAGCCGAGCGATCGTCGCCTCCGACCAGATCCGGCCCTTCGGCGTCAGGAGATAGGAAAGACGAACGCGTCCCACCGCCGGCACGCGCCCCACGAACACGGACGCCAGATAAGCTTCGGCGCCAGGCCCCGCGACCTCGAACTTCGCGAAGCCTCCATGATCCATCACGCCGAGCGCGTCGGCGACCATCCGGCACTCGGCGGCGGCGGCGATATGCAGCGGTTCCTCGTGAAAGGAAAGGTCCGCCTCGCCTTGGTCTCGCGCGAGGTCGGTTTCAAACCAGAACGCGCGCTCCCAACCGCCAATCTGGCCCATCACCGCTCCCTTGGCCTTGAGCCGGGCGTAAAGCGGGGTTCGGTTCACTGGCCTCCCGCTTTGCATGATGCGATGCGGGTAAGGGATGGCGTATTGCAGATCATAGTGGTGAGAGGCTCGCGCATGCGCGTAATCCGGGGTTGCCCAGTCACCGAAGCGGCGGGGGTCCCACGCGGAGAGATCCCACTCGGTCTCACCCTCGGTGATCCACTCGGCCATCGCTTTTCCGATGGCGGCGGAATGTGTGATCCCAATCTGGACGCCTGTCGCGTGATAAAAGTTAGGCGCTCCTTCCGCCGGCCCGACCAACGGTAGGGCATCCGGCGCATAGGCGATCGGCCCATTCACGAAGCGACGCGCGCCGACATTCTCCAATATTGGGACATGGGCCATCGTCGCCTCCAGGACATCAAGAATGTCATCGGGGCTGTCTGGAAAAAGTTGATGGGCAAAGTCCTCGGGAGGTCCGGTTTCACGCCATGCCGGGCGCCCTTCATGAGCATAGGAGCCCAGGAGAAACCCATCCCGCTCGCGTCGTAGGTAAAATCTGATATCGGGATCGCGAACCAAGGGAAACAGTTCCTGGTGCGCCTGTAGCTCGGCGATCGGATCGGTCACCAGATACTGATGCTCAAGGGTAACCACGGGAACATCAAGGCCGGCGAGCCAGGCGACCTGGCGTCCATGGAACCCGGCGGCGTTGATAACCGTCTCGGCCACGACAACCCGTTTGGCGCTGGTGATTCGCCATTCACCGGTGGCAAGTCGCTCGATATTCGCGACCGGCGAGAAACGCTCCACCCGCGCGCCTTTGTCACGGGCTCCCTTCAAAAGCGCCTGGGTCAGCTGGCTTGGGTCGATATCGCCTTCATAAGGATCAAAAATTCCTCCAAGGACGGTGTCATCCAGATGCCAAAATGGATGCATCTCATCCATCTCGGAAGGGCTGAGCATTCGAAGGTCGAAGCCGGCGCTGCGCGCGGTTCCGCGAATGTGCTCGAAGAACTCCATCCGGGCCGGCGTGTGAGCCGGCCAAAACGCGCCGGTATGTCGGCAAGTTATGGCCGCGCCGACCTGCTCCGCCAGGTCCTTGTAAATCGACCAGGCATGGTTCCCCGCGCGCATGCCGAGCCAGGATGTCGCATAAGTCGGAATATTGCCCGCGGCGTGCCACGTGCTACCGGACGTCACCTCGTTTCGCTCCAGCAGAATGCTATCGGTCACCCCCGCCAGCGCGAGATGGTAGAGGATCGACGCGCCGACGGCGCCGCCGCCAATCACAACGACACGCGCATGCTGTTCCACGATCTAAACTCCCTCGGGAAGATGGATTTCGAAGGCCGATCGGATCGCGTTCTCACGTTCCAGCGGCAGGTGGCCGGGCTTTTCCTCGTAAAGAGCACGCACCTTGTCACAGGCGCGATCCCAAATGGTCTTGGCCCCGGCGTCCCGCCAATCCGATAAGCCTTGCCGGTCACCGAGGCGCGGGTAAACATATTCAGTCTTCATCATCGCCAATGTTTGCGCCTCACCCAGGTAATGACCATCGCCCGTTACCACGGCCTCCATTCGCTCGAGGTCAATGCCGCCCTCCATGATCTCGACACCCCGCACGGACCGCAATATCGCGCCACACATATCGTCATCGATCAGTAACGCCTCCGGCGAAGCCACCATGATGGAACCGAGCATGCCGACACTAAGATTGATCATGTCCGCTCCGGCCTGTGCGGCGAGCGCAACGGTATAGGCTTTCTCGTATCCAGCCTGGGCGTCGGCGATCTTGGCATCGGTCATTCCGGCCGAGACGGTCGAGGGCAGGCCCAACCCCAACAAGAGTTGGGCCGCGGCGGCACTGGCGATTGCCGCCTCCCCTCCCCCACCAGACATCGCGCCGGTTCGCAAATCACTGATGAACGGCATCAAGGCGAAAATGCAGGGGAAGCCAGGCTTTATGACATCGACCATCACGAGGCCGGCCAAGGCTTCCGCGAGGCCCTGCGCGAGCGCGCCGGACAAGGTCACCGGACTAGTGGCGCCCGCTTGGCCCGCCGTGCAGATCTGAAGCGGCATGCCGCCTTGAATGGCATTGGCCAGACAGCGCATTCCCTCGGGCGAGAACCGCAGCGGCGACACCGCGTGAACGATGACCGCGAAACAAAAGGGCCATGCCGAAAACTTTCGCCCGCCTCCGAGCGCTAGTTCAAAAAGGCGAATGATCTCACCCACATGATCGGGATGATCGAAGCTGACCCCGATGGGTTTCGGACAGGCCTTGAGACAGGCAAAGGCCGTGTTGATATCAAGCGCGTGGGCCGTCGGCATGTCGCGGGCGATGACCGGGCGAATGCCGTAGTGCACATTCTCCGCCAGTCCGACAAGCGCCATCAGCCCGTAAAGGTCTCGCAAGGTGGAATCGCGGTAGGCGGATGTTTCGCCATCCAATACCCGTACCGCCGCCCCACCGGTCCCAATATAGACCCGTCCCCCTCCGACCGTAATACCTCGCGCGTCCTCATAGCCCGGAAGATTTACTGTTTTGGCGGCTCGGGAAAGCGCGCGCTCGACCATGACGCGCGGGAAACAAAGCCGGCCATCATCACGCTGGCTTGCTCCCCGAGCGCGCGCCATGTCGGCGAGATCCCTGGGACAGTCCGGCATCCCAATACGTTCTAGAATTGAGAACGCGGCGTCCACGATGGCACCGGCGTCGTGGTCGCGGAGCGGTCGCAGACGGCCACCAATCGGTGGCGGCCCGTTGGGGCCACTATTCCGGGAGATATCCTCCCGGGCTCTCCGCCTTCGCGCCATATCCTCACTCCTCGACCGAGACGGACAGGGTAGTGGAGACCATGGGCCGACAGCAGCCTGAAAACGCACGGCTTTCAACAAAATTTTTCTCGCGAACGATTTTCACTTGCAATCAAATTCCAAATGCGAATAATTCTCATTAACGATACAAGCATGGTTTGCGAGGATATCGAAAAGAGACATGCGACGGGGTTTATTGTAAGCCTCCCCGCGTGGTCGCGCGGAACTTCAACAATTCCGCCTTACCCAACCAATCCGTGGCGCCGACGGCGCCCGTTCTCGAGGAAGTTCAATTCGATGCACAGCTTCTTTTTCGGCCTCGGCAAAAGGTCCAAATCCGTAGCCTTGATGTTCGTGATGCTCACGGGGGCAAGCACAACCCTCACCGAGGCCAAGGCCGCCGAGGTCTTGAACATCTACTCACACCGGCAACCCTTCCTAATCAAGCCGTTCATCGATGCCTACACCGCCAAAACCGGCACCGAGGTCAACATCGTTTTCGCGTCCAAGGGATTGGCGCAAAGGCTCGAGGCCGAGGGCACGCGAAGCCCGGCGGATATCGTCCTCACCGTCGACATCGCGCGCCTGAGTGTCTACGCGGAAAAGGACCTGCTCGCGCCGGTTCGCTCGGAGGCTCTCGAAAAGAACATCCCCGCGCATTTGCGTGACCCGGGCGGACACTGGTTCGCGTTTTCGAAACGCGCCCGGGTTCTGGCCGTATCCAAGAGCGCTCCCGAGGCGGGTAAGATTTCCAGATACGAGGATCTGGCGGCCCCCAAGTGGAAAGGCAGGATCTGCTCACGCCCTGGCAGCCATGTCTATAACCGCGCCCTGATCGCCTCCATCCTACACGCGAACGGCTCCGAGAAAGCCGAAACCTGGGCAAGGGGCGTGGTGGCGAACCTGGCGCGACGGCCGCAGGGCAACGACCGGGCCCAGGTCAAGGCGATCCACGAAGGGGTTTGTGATATCGCCATTATCAACAGCTACTATTTCGGCGCCCTAAAGCATTCCGACAAACCCGATCAACGGGAGTGGGCGAAGTCGATCGATCTGGTCTTCCCAAACCAGGGGGACCGGGGCACCCACGTCAACATATCGGGCGGAGGTGTCGCCAAACATTCCAAGAACAAGCCAGAGGCAGTCCGGTTCCTGGAGTTCCTGACCTCCAAGGAGGCTCAGCAACTTTATGGAAGCATCAATTTCGAGTATCCCGTGAACCCAGAGGTACCGATTCTCTCGGAGTTGCGGTCATGGGGAACGTTCTCCGAGGACAAGATGCCGATCGGACGGATCGCCGAGTTGGCCAACGAAGCACAGAAGATCATTGATCGGGTTAGATGGTAGATCAAACCTCGTTTCCCGCGCGCGGCGCCGGTCTGGCCCGGTTCAATCCCTGGGCTGTCGCCGGCGCCGTTCTCGCGATCATTCTGCTGACACCGATCCTGGCCGTTGTCGTCGCGGCCACGAAGGACAGCGGCGGCCTGTGGGACCATCTTCTGGAGACGGTCCTGCCTCATTACATCGGGAACACGCTTACCCTGATGGTCGGTGTCGCGGCGGTCAGTCTCGCCTTCGGCGTATCCTCGGCCTGGATGGTCGTCCGATACGAGTTTCCCGGGCGCCGCTGGCTGGAGTGGATGCTGCTCCTGCCCGCCGCCGTTCCAGGGTATCTGATCGCCTACACCTACACGGACTTCCTTGAGTTCGCGGGTCCCGTGCAAGGCATTCTGCGCGATCTCTTCGGCTGGAAAAGCGCCCGTGATTACTGGTTTCCGGAAATCCGTTCAATGGGTGGCGCCTCCTTGGTCATTGGCGCGGTGCTCTACCCCTATGTCTATATGATGACCCGGGCGGCGTTTCTGCTGACCCCGGCGTCTCTGTTCGAGACCGGCATGCTCTCGGGCCGAAATCTGTTCTGGTCGATCGCCTTGCCGATGGCGCGCCCGGCGGTCGTCGCCGGCCTGGCGTTGGTCATGATGGAAACCATCTCGGACTTCGGTACGGTGGAGTATTTCGCCATCGAAACCCTGACACTAGGGATTTTCAATGTCTGGCTCGGCATGAACAACCTGGCCGCGGCATCCCAGATCGCGGTGGTCGCATTCCTTTTCATCCTTGCTCTGCTGATGGTGGAGGTTCTCGCGCGCGCCAAGCGACGCTTTAACGATACGACGCGCCGGGCGATCTCCATTCGCCCCAAGCCCCAGACCGGCTGGCGTTCGCTGGCCTGTCTGGCGGTCTGCGCGCTGCCGGTGGTTGTCGGTTTCGTTATTCCGGTCGGGGTCTTGTTGAACTTCGTGCTGCGCGGCTATTCCTTGGCGTTGACCGGCCCGGTCCTCGACGCGGCGCTCAACACGGTCGTCCTCGCGGGCGCGGTCTCGGTCATTGTGATGCTGACCGCCGCATTTCTAGGCTTTGTCGGCGCCTATAAAAGCGGTCCGCTGATGCGGCGCGTAACCGCCGTCGCCTCGGCCGGTTATGCCTTTCCGGGCACCATCCTCGCCATCGGCGTGGTCACCGCCGGCGGCGCCATGGACGCGGGCATTGCCGTCGCCATGCGTGGTCTGGTGGGCATCTCCCACGACGCCTGGCTGACCAGCGGCATCGGTTTGGTGATCGTTGCCTGCGTGGTCCGTTTCCAGGCCGTCGGCTATGGAGCGGTGTCATCGGGCCTGGAACGGCTCCCCACGAGCATGGTCGAGGCGAGCCGAGTCCTGGGCCGCGGCTTCGGCGAGAGCGTTCGAACCGTGGTCGTGCCGATGCTCCGCATGTCCCTGATTGCTGGTGGGTTGCTGGTTTTCGTCGATGTGATGAAGGAGTTGCCGATGACGCTTCTTCTGAGACCCTTCAACTTCGAAACCCTGGCGACCCATGTCTATCAATACGCCAAGGACGAGTTGCTTGAGGAAGCGGCGCTACCGGCGCTCATGATCATCGTGACCGGCGTGGTGCCGGTTGTCGTGATGAACGCGGCCCTGAGGCGCTTCACGCGGAACTGAACCCTCAACCGCCGGGAAAGACGGCACCCGGTCCTCCGCGTGGTCATGCCCGATCTATCTGATATAGTTTTTAAAGCGCAACCGAGGCATTCGTGGCAGGAAAGCCCCAGAACCCTCGACCTATCACGGGAGCCATCTCATGCACTACGACAGCATCGCCAACCAACACGGCCTGAAGCACGACCCGTTCAAGGCCCTGGTCGCGCCACGCCCGATCGGCTGGATCTCGACGGTTGACGAGAACGGGGTTCTCAATCTCGCGCCCTACAGCTTTTTCAACGCCGTCAGCGATCGACCGCATTACGTGATGTTCAGTTCGAGCAGTCGCAAGGACAGTTTGCGGAATATCGATAGGAACGGCGAGTTTACCTGCTCGCTTTCGACCTGGGACACACGGGACGGCATGAACATTTCCTCCGCGCCGGTACCGCCCGACGGCGACGAATTCGCTCTCGCGCATCTGGAGACCGCCGCCTCCAAGTTCGTCGCCCCGCCCCGGGTCAAGCACGCGCCGGCGGCGCTGGAATGCAAGCACTGGAAAACCGTCGAGATGCCGGACGTCAAGCCCGGCGGCGATACCGGGCACTTCGTCGTGTTCGGACAGGTCGTGGGGATCTATATCGATCCCGCCTTCATCAAGGACGGCATGGTCGATACCGGCGCGATGCGACCGATCGCCCGGATGGGCTACATGGACTATGCGACGGTGACGCCGGAGACGGTCTTTACCCTCAACCGCCCAGTCGTTGACGCCGACGGCTCGGTCAGTAGCCCATCCGCCGCCGAGTGGGATGGCGAGTATCGCTAAGCCCGGCGGCGCGACCAGATGATGTTCAGGTATGTCGCGGCCAGGATCAGGCCGCCACCCGCCAGGGTGAAGGGGTCAAGACCCTCGTCATAGAAGATCAGCCCGACCACGGCCATGAACGGCAGTGATAGAAAGCTGATCGGCATGACGACGCTGGCATCGGCGATGGCGACGGAACGCGCCATGCAGTAATGCGCGGTCAATCCGCTTATGGCGACGACAACAATCCAGGGCATCTCGCTCGGATCCGGCATTGCCGCATCGCCGCCGACAAGCACCAGGGCGAACACGAACTGCATCGCCATCATGTAGAAGACGATGCGAAAGGGCGGCTCGGTACTGGTCAAGGCCTTCACCATCACCACCGACACGGCATAGCAAAGCGCGCCGAGAATGGTAACGCCCGTCGCGAGCTCGATCGGCACCATGCCCGGCCTCACCACGATCAGCACGCCGACGAACCCGCAGAGAATTACCATCAATCGCGCGATCGTCGGGCGCTCTCCAAAGAACAGAACGGCGAGCACGACCCCGAAGATCGGCATGATCGAATTCAAGGCCGTGACATCCGCCATGGTCAAATGCGCGACACCGTAAAACCACCCGTACTGGCCAACGAAATGCACCGCGTTCCGGATCAAATGCCCCAGGGGGCGTTTTGTCGTGATGTTCGCCACCCCGCCGAACGCCAGCGCGACCGGCAGCATCACGGCAACACCGACGATCGTGCGATAGAGCATGATCTCAAGAGTGTCGTAATCGCCAGAAAGCTCTCGCCCGGAGATCTGCATCGACGCGAAGCTGGCGATCGCGCCGAGCATCCAGAGAGAACCCAGTATCGGTCGGTTCTGGCCGGTAGGGCCTTGCATGATAGTCGCCCATTCTCCGGCTAGCGGTCGGACTCGTTGGGGGGAGCGGACAGTATCGGATTGTCGGCGCCACAAGGTGCGTCGGCGCCCTAGTTCGAAATGGGTTGTCCCGTTCGGGAAGGCGGGTGGATCAGCCTGCTGTTAGTCGTCGCCCGAGGCCGCCGCCAGTTCCCGCTCGCGCCGCGCGATGTAGTCCGCCTGGGGACCAAACCGTTCGGCGTCCTGAAACTTCTCTCGCGTCCACGCGAGCAACGCCTCGTCGTCCAGCGTCATATCCCAGGTCTCGCCCGCCGGCTGTTTCACCTGCCACGGCGTATCGCGGAAAATCTCGATGCCGTTCTGCTCGGGATCCTGAAAATAAACCGACCAGGTATTGCCGTGCGATGTCGGTCTCAGCTCCAGGGATTCGGCCTGTAGCCGCCCGATAAGCGCGCGCAATTCCGGCATGTCCTCGACCCGGAACGCGAGATGCGCGTGACTGTTGGACGGACCGACATCCTCGCGACCGGCGATAAACGCGACCTGATGATGCTCGGCGGCTTCCTGACTTAGGAAAGTGATTTTGCGTCCGCCGCTGATCGGCCCCGCGTCGGTCACTTGAAAGCCGAGAACACGGGTATAGAAGTCCAGCATGCGTTGCTCGTCGTGAACGAAAAGAACCGCGTGCGACCAGGATAGCGCCATGATGAACCTCCAATGCGTGGTGTCGCGCGAAACCAGCGCGACCGAGCTGTCTGGTTCCTATAGCACGAATAAGCGCGCCGCCGAGATCACGAACCGCCCGCTCTAGAAGAACCTCGGCCTAAAAGAACCTAAAGTCCGCCAGTGGAACGCCCAGGAAAGCGCTCCTGAAATCCATCACCGAGAAAATCCCACCCGTGACCATGAAAATCGCGTCGTCATCAATCTCCGCCTTCACACGTTCAATCAGATCTCCGATGTCATCAAACGCGCGAACCGCGGCATCGGGATTGAACGCCCGTATCTCGGCCTCGAGCGTGGTCGCGTCCATTCCCTTGTGCCGCGCCGAGAACACCAGAAACTCACCCCAAGCCTCGGCGAACACGCCCAACATCTCGGCGTGGTTCTTGTCGTGGGAAATGCCCACGACGCCGATGACCCGTTTGCCCGCGAATAGTCTCCGACAGGTCGCCACCACCTCCCGGGCGGCGGCGGGCGTATGCGCGAAATCACAGATCGTCGGAGGTGCCTCCGACAAGGTCTCGAACCGCCCGATCAGCCAGACATGGTTCACCGCGTGGGAAAAGGCATCGGCCAAGTCTCGCGTTGTGACATCCGGCAAATTCATGGCTTCAACCGCGTGAAGCCCCAAGACCGCGTTGCGCGCCAGATAATCGGCTGAGGAGACGGGACGCCAGGTCATGACGTGGCTCTCGCCGCCGATGGTCGTGGAGACGTCGATCTCGCTCTCGCCCTTCCCCGCTATTCGCGTGGTCTTGGAAACGTCTATCAATCGGCGTTGGTTCAGCTCGCCATATGCCGCGGCGAACGCCGGAACCGGGTCATCAATCCAGCCGGTGAAAACCATGCCACCAGGCTTCACAATGTCGATCTTATCGGCGGCGATTGCTTCCAGGCTATCTCCCAGGATCTCGGTATGCTCGAGATCAACCGATGTAAGGATCCCGACACTCCCACCAAACGCCCGGGTCGCGTCGAAACGGCCGCCGACCCCGGCTTCGATCACGAGAACGTCCAACGGTTCCCGGAGAAACAGATCCGCTGCGATCAATGTCATGACCTCGAAGCCGCCGATGCCCGGAAGCTGATCGGCGATTTCGACGACGGTATCGATCGACACCGCAAGCGCCTCGTCCGATACGTCGGCGCCATTGATCCGGAAGCGCTCGTTGAATGAATGATAGTGCGGCGACGTGAACATCCCCACGCGCCGTCCCAGATGACGCAACGCCGTCTCGAGAATATGACAGGTGCTGCCCTTGCCGTTCGAGCCCACGACATGGATCACCGGCGGGAACTCCGCGGCATGCAGGGTCTTCAGGCTTTCGAAACCACGCCGCATCCGTAGTGTGGCCAGCCCTTTTCCGTATTTCGGATAGCGCTCCACGAAATCCAGAAATGAAGAGCCCTCCATCACTCGAACGCCTTGATGAGGATCTCCCGCCAGATGTCCTCCAGCAAGGTGGTCTCACCGATTGTCTCGAGTGTCGTCAGCGCCGGATTCGCGTTGATTTCGATGACAAAGGCGTCATCGCAAGGCCGGTCGCGTGGATAGACCAGATCGATCGCGCAGGCCCGCAAATGCGTCGCCTCGAATATTCTGGCGCAAAGAGCCTCTTCCTCGGCGAGGAAAGTGGTTCGGAAACTGTTGGAGGAGCCGCCGACCGAGGCGTTGGGGATCTCGCAATAGGCCAGGGTTTCGCCCGGCGCCGGGATGCTGGTCAGTGTATACCCCCGCCGCCCGAGAGTATTGGTCAGCACCGGGTTATCCCGGCTCTGCGCCGGCAGGCCTTGGCGATGCGCGAAAGCATCCGCGGCATCCAGAAGCGCTTCGACGGACCTGCTCCCATCACCGGTCAGAACCGCCGGCACGCGCTCGTAGTAGAACTTTGGCTTCCCATCGATCGCGAACAACCGCGCTTCCCGACCTGGCAAATATTCCTGCACGATCGCGGTGTCATAGTCCCTGGCGATGAGGTCGAAATGCGCGCGCAAGCCCCCCGCGTCCTTCACCGATCTCGCGTAACGGCCACGCGCGCCTCGGTTCGGCTTGACGAAAACCGGAAAACCGAGCTCGGTCGCGAAGGCCTCGCCATCGTCGCGATCAAAGCCGGCGGGTCTCAGATCCGCGAAGCCGTCGAGGAGAAACACAATCCGCGATTTCGGTGTCGCGATCCCCTCGGCTCGAAGCAGGTCGTGGGTATGCGCCTTGTCGGTAACGAGATTCGCGATACTGACGCTATTGATGGGAAATCCCGAAACGTTTCCGGCGCCCACGAAGACCGTCTTGCCCGCCTTCCCCACCTTTCCCACCTGGGAGACGCGCAGAATATAACCGGAAAACGGATCCAATTGCTCGACCGAGAAACCCAGTTCGGTGGCGACTTTTTCCGCGTAACGGATATTGAGAGGCGGCTTGAACATCCCGGTTCCGAACCCTTTTGGCACCCCGGGATATCACACGCCCCGCGCCGCGCCGTCAAACGGCGAAACCGCCATCAATGCAAGAGAAACTGGGCGCGCGCGGCTGCTCCGTGCGATAGTGGCGCGCCGCCGCCCCGCTCCCCGGCGAAGGGAGCCGAAGACTTCGGGAGACTATCGTGAACGCCTCGAACACCCCGTACGGAGAATGGCCGTCGCCCATTTCCGCGCAATCCCTTACCGATGGGTCCATCGCGCTGGGCGGTATCGTCCTGGACCGGGATCACCTCTGGTGGACCGAGGCGCGACCGTCGGAGGGAGGACGTGTCGTCATTGTCCGACGTTCGCCCAACGGCACGACCCAAGACATGATTTCCGCTCCCTACAACGCCCGCTCAAGGGTTCACGAATATGGCGGCGGCGCGGTCACGATCGCCGGTGGCGTCGCCTATTTCGTGGACTTCGCCACCCAGGCCATCCATCGGGTCGAACCAGGATCGGAGCCCCGGCGCCTAACCGACGAAGGTCCCTGGCGTTTTGCCGCGATGATACTGGATAGCCGCGGCGAAAGGTTGATCGCGATCCGCGAGGCCCACGCCGGATCCGGCCCCCCGGTCAATGAACTCGTCGCGGTACCACTCAGCGGCGGCGAGGCGCGGGTGATCGCGTCGGGTCATGACTTTTATATCGCCCCACGGCTTTCCCCCGACGGACAAAGCCTCGCCTGGCTCACCTGGAATCTGCCGGCGATGCCCTGGGACACCACTACCTTGTGGCAAGCTAGGATTCTCGACGACGGCACGCTCGACACCCCCGTCGCGGTCGCGGGCGGCCCAGGGGAGGCCATCTATCAACCGGAATTCGCGCCGGACGGAAGCCTGCATTTCGTCTCCGACCGGGAGACGGGCTGGTGGAACCATCACCTCGCGCGCGATGGGGAGATACACGCTCTTCACCCTGACGAGGCGGAATACGGCCTGCCCTACTGGTCGATTTCCTCGGCAACCTACACGCTCGACGAGGATGGCCGGCTCTTCACTTGCCGGATCGAAGACGGCTTCTCTCGGCTCGGCGAGCTTCGCGATGGGGTTTTCATCCCCTTCGACCTGCCCTTCACCGAGTTTGGCGCGCCGTCCGTTTCGCCCGGCAAACTCGCGGTGATCGCGGCATCGGCGATGGAACCTTGGCGGATTATCCTTGTCGATCTCGCCAGCGGGTCATGGGAGACCATTCACCGTTCCCTCGCCGAGATCCCCGACGCGCGCTATCTTTCGGCGCCGGAAGCGATCGATTTCCCGACCGGGGAAAACGGAACGGAAATCGCGCACGCTTTTTACTATCCGCCAAGAAACGACGACGTCTCGGCTCCCTCGGGCCCGCCGCCGTTGATCGTCCGCGGCCATGGCGGCCCAACCGGCGCCGCCTCCTCGGCCTTCAGTCTCGCCACGCAATACTGGACCAGCCGCGGGTTCGCGGTCCTCGATGTCAACTATCGCGGCTCGACGGGATGGGGCCGCGCCTATCGCGAGGCCCTGTACCGCGAATGGGGAATCGCCGATGTCGAGGACGTGGTCAAGGGCGCCGAGGCCATGGTGGCGCGGGGGTTGGCGGACCCAAGCCGGCTCGCCATCCGCGGCGGTAGCGCGGGCGGTTACACCGTGCTCGCCGCACTGGCCTTTCACGACACCTTCACCGCCGGTTGCAGCCTCTACGGGATAGGCGATCTCGCCTCGCTCGCCGCCGACACCCACAAGTTCGAGAGCCGTTACCTGGATCAGCTCGTCGGTCCGTATCCCGAGCGCCGTGATCTCTACGAGGCCCGGTCACCGATTCATCACACCGACGGCCTATCCGCGCCCGTGGTGTTCTTCCAAGGGCTGGACGACAAGGTGGTCCCGCCGAACCAGGCCGAAGCCATGGTCGCCGCCTTGACCGACAAGGGTGTTCCGGTCGCCTATGTCCCCTTCGAGGGCGAGGGCCACGGGTTTCGCAAGGCCGAAAACATCCGCGGCGCCCTGGAAGGCGAGTTATCCTTCTATGGCCAGATATGGGGATTCGAGCCCAACCTCGACCCGGACGCGCGGATAGAGATTGTCGGCGCGTGACGCGCGCATTCCAGCGGTCCAACCAAAAGGGCTTTCGCGGATTGCGATGCAATCCACTGTCGCCCACCAGCATCTCGATTGGGGTCGCGCCTTCTTGCGAAGGCGCGGTGGTGGACCTTTCCGAGGAAAGTTCGAACCAAGGGGCTTTCGCGGATTGCTATGCAATCCACTGTCGCCCGCCAGCATCTCGATTGGGGTCGCGCCTTCTTGCGAAGGCGCGGTGGTGGGCACGACTGGGATTGAACCAGTGACCCCCTCGATGTCAACGAGGTGCTCTCCCGCTGAGCTACGCGCCCATCAAGGTCGGCAACGGGATGGCCGACCAAAACGAAGCGTGGTTATAGCGAACCCCGGAGATTTGGCAAGCCCGAAACCGGTGATTAGTTACGCTTCGCGACGGGATGACAGCCCCGCGGGTTTGCTCTAAGTCTTGAACATGTCCGATAACGATCCAGTCCCGGCGACCAAAGCGCGCAAAACCGACGAAACCTGCTTGGTGATCAGTCGGCCGCGCCGTCAGACCCTTCCCTTGGTCGTGGCCTCGCCGCATAGCGGGCGGATCTACCCCGAGAGCTTTGTAGCGCGATCTCGGCTACCGCTAACGCGCCTCCGGTCCTCCGAGGATGGCTTTGTCGATGAGATTTTCGCGGCGGCGCCCACTCTCGGGGCGCCGCTATTGAGCGCGCAATTCCCTCGGGTGTTCGTCGACGTCAATCGAGAGCCCTATGAGTTGGATCCGGCGATGTTCAGCACGCCGCTACCGTCTTACGTGACGATCCGCAACGCCCGCATCGCCGCCGGACTTGGAACGATTGCCCGAGTCGTCTCGAATGCCGAGCCCGTTTACAGCGATAAATTGACTTTCGCGGAGGCCAACCAGCGGATCAAGGACTTCTATGATCCTTATCACGAAGCGCTCGCTACCCTGATCGACGAGACGCGAGCTCTCTTCGGGTTTTGTATTCTGTTGGATTGTCATTCCATGCCATCGGGCGCCGCTCAACAACGCGGCGGCCAAGCAAGCCAGGCAAGGCTCGTCGACGCCGTGCTCGGCGATTGTCACGCAACCGCTTGCGCCCCGATTGTCACAAGCGAGGCCGAGCGGGTTTTGACTGAATCAGGGTATCTCGTTCGCCGCAACAATCCCTATGCTGGCGGCTTTGTCACGCGGCATTACGGACGGCCTCGGGACGGAATTCACGCGCTTCAAATAGAGCTGAACCGTGGGCTCTACATGGATGAAGCACGTATGGAACGCCTACCCGCAATCGGAAAATTGTCCGAGGACATGGCCGGCCTGATCAACAAACTCGGCGCCATCCAGCTTCCCACCATCGGTTTCGACGAAGCGGCGGAATAGTTTCTCGTCGATTTGGCATGTTGTTTGCTTTTCCCTTTGCAGGGAGGATAGCCATGCGCTGGATACAACCATTTGCGATCTTGCTCGCCCTCATGGCGTTCACCGTCGACGCTGACGCTCTTAGCGATACCGAGCGTCGAGATGCCGCGCTTTGCGAGGCCGCGACACGTCAGGCCGAAGCCCAGGAACATTTGCCTCGAGGGCTGCTTCAAGCAATCTCACTGAAGGAATCCGGACGCTGGGACGGCGAGGCCAAGAAGAGCGTTGCCTGGCCTTGGACCGTAACCTGGGGCGGTCCAGGCGAACATTTCGCCACCCGCGCGGAAGCCATCGCGAAAGTCCGCGCGCTCCAGAAAGCCGGCAAGACCAATATCGACGTCGGTTGCATGCAGATCAATCTGCGCTACCACCCCCACGCGTTTGGATCCATCGAGGAAGCGTTTGTTCCTCAAAAGAACGCCGCTTACGCGGGTGCCCACCTGAAACAGTTGCGCGAGGACCATCATTCCTGGCATCGCGCGATCGAGCGGTATCATTCCAGCGATCCGGAACGCGGCGCCGCCTATCGTCAGGCCGTCTACAAACTGAAATACGCCGCCGCCAGAGCCCGATTGGTGGCGACTCGTGAAGACGCGCAACTCAGCTATACGCGACGCCTGGAGGACCAAAAACGCAACTATAGGATCGCGCGAGAAGCCCGGCGCAAGCTGATCCAGGATCAACGCAAAGCCATGACCGAGCGAGAGAAGGAACTGCGCGCCGCCTTCGAGGAACGCCGTGCCCGGGTGTTCAAGCGATGGGAAGAGATGATGCGGAAGCGACGGGAATCGGCCGAGAAATCCTGACTATCCTTCCCAGGCGAGTTTCACGAGTACCCGCTAACGCTGTTCGGTTTCCCAGTTCGGATTGATCCAAACCGGCACCTCCAACGCGGGCAATGGATTCCGCCCACGAACCTTGTCGGACAGTTTCTCGGCCATCATGATTGTCGGCGCGTTGAGGTTGCCGCTTACGATTGACGGCATGATCGAGGCGTCGATCACGCGCAACCCCTCTATCCCGTGCACCCGGCCCTCACTGTCCACCACCGCCATGGGATCTTCCCCTATCCTACAGGTGCAGGACGGATGGTAGGCGCTCTCGGCGCGCGCGCGAACGAAGGCGTCGATTGCCTCGTCCGATTTGACATCGATCCCCGGCGCCAGTTCATCACCGCGAAGATCATCAAAAGCCCGCTGCTGGACAATCTCCCGCGTGAGGCGAACCGCGGCCCGCATTTCGGCGCGATCGCCTTCCGTCATCATGTAGTTGAACAAGATTTCCGGCGCCTCGCGAGGGTCGGCCGACCTAAGGCGTACATGTCCCCGACTGGTCGGGCGCATCGGGCCGACATGAGCCTGAAAGCCATGTGTATCCTGGGGATTCGTGCCGTCATAGTTCATCGCGATCGGCAAAAAGTGATACTGGAGATCCGGATGCTCCACACCGGCGCGGGAGCGTATAAATCCACCCGCCTCGAAGTGACTAGTAGCGCCTAGACCGGTTCGCGCGATAATCCATTCCATGCCGATCAGCATTTTGCGAAACGGGTTTTGCGCGCCGTACAGCGAGATCGGTTTGGTGCAGGCATACTGCACATAGATCTCAAGATGATCCCGCAGATTGTCGCCGACGCCCGGCCTGTCCGCGACCACGTCGATTTCATGCGCGCGCAGATGATCCGCCGGGCCGATACCGGAAAGCATCAGCAATTGCGGCGAGTTAATCGCCCCGCCGCACAAAATCACTTCCCGGGCCGCGCGTAATGTCTCGGTCGCGCCGCCCCGGATCAGTTCCACGCCCACCGCGCGTCCATCCTCGATCATGACCCTTGAAACCAAGGCCTTGGTGATGATCGAAAGATTATCCCTGGAACGCGCGGGATGAAGATAGGCTCGGGCGGCGCTGCATCTCCGTCCGCCGCCGACCGTCATGTCCATCCGGCCAACGCCTTCCTGTTGGGCGCCGTTCATATCCTCGGTCACCGGATAGCCGGCCTGACGCCCCGCCTCGACCCAGGCTTGAAACAGGGGGTTGCGCATTTTCCCGGCGGTTACCCGCAGGGGCCCGTCGTCGCCTCGATAGTCGTCACCCCCTATATCCAGACCCTCGGCTCTTTTGAAATAGGGTAGGCAATCAGCGTAAGACCAGCCACGCATACCCTCGCCTTGGGCCCAACGGTCATAGTCGCGCGCGTGGCCTCGAACATAGGCCATGCCGTTGACGGAGCTGGAACCGCCCAGGACCCGCCCCCTTGGGCAGTACATCCGCCGGCCGTCCATGCCCGGCTCCGGCTCCGAGTGGTAGGCCCAGTTCACCCGGTCCGTCGCCAGCGGATAGGCCAGAGCCGCGGGCATGTGAATGGTCCAATCCCACCAGTGATCCCGGCCGCCCGCCTCGATCACCAGGACCGACGTGTCGCGATCCTCGGTTAGCCGGTTCGCGAGCACGCAACCCGCCGATCCCGCGCCAATGATTATGTAATCCGGTTGCTTCGTGCTCATATGTCGGTTCTAGCAGGCGGCGCCCACCGGCGCGAGAGCGTGGCGCGTCGGACATCCAGGCAACGAGACGGGTTAACAGTGGCAAGAGACCTAGGCCGAGAGAGGATACAAGGTATCGTTTTCGACAAGGACGGCACCTTGATCGACTTCGAGAAAACCTGGACGCCCATTCTGTTTGGAAGCGCCGCCGCCCTGGCGGCGACCGTCGGGCGGGGCGAGATGGCGGTGGAGATGCTCAACGCGGTGGGCAGGGATCCCGTGTCCGGCAAGATCATCGCCGGCACGCAACTGGCCTCCGGGACAACCGATGTCGTCGCCGCGCGGTGGCGCGAATTCCTGCCCGAGCTACCGGGCCAGAGCGAGGTGGTCGAATGGTTGGATGCCTATTGGACCAACCAGGCGCTCACCAACCTGCATCCCGTCAAGCCCCTCGCCCCGCTTATCGAGGGTCTTCGCGACGACGGATATGCCATTGGCCTGGCGACCAATGACGCCCAGCGCGCGGCACGGCTGACGCTCGAAAGGCTCGGGGTCGCGGACCTGTTCGATCTTGTCCTCGGTTACGATAGTGGCCATGGCGCGAAGCCCGAACCGGGAATGATCCTGGAATTTTGTCGCGCCCGGGAATTGGCGCCGGCCCAGGTTGCGATGATCGGGGACAGCCCCGCCGATCTGGATGCCGGGCGCGCCGCGGGGTGCGGACTGGTCGTGGCGGTTTTGACCGGCGCCTCCGATCAAGAACTATTGGCCCCGCTCGCGGATCACGTTCTCCAGGACATTTCCGAGCTACCGAAACTTCTGAAGCGTTAAACCCGGACGACGCCCAAGAGACCGGGACGACGCAAAGGCGCGCGCGTCACGCGTCTTTCGCGGGCTCGTCATCCTTCGACTTTACCGGCTTTCCATCCTTGTCGACCCGACCGAGCTCGGTACGATAGATGGACTTGCCATACGGATTGTTCTTGATTTCGTCGACATGGCCGTGATCCCACGGGCGATAGACCTCGAAAATAATCTTCTCGCGAACCCATTCCTCGTCCACGGCCTGGGACTGGTAAACCATGAAATGCACGCCGAAAACCAACGACCATCCGGCCAACAGCCAGAATGTCGCCCAGCCCTCGAGATAGAAGAAATCGACGACCATCATCACGGCGACGCCCAGCATGAACGCGTACTGGTGCCAGCGATAACTGGCCAGCAGTGTTTTGTTCAGGCCATCCAGGGTCACGAGCGGCTCCCTTGGCGACTCAAAAGAGACGGCGGCGGGTTTTGTTTTGGGGCGCGCGGTTGGGAAGCATCTTGTAGACACGGCAAATCGTGATGACCCGCCACATATACCGCAACAGAACCAGGTCGATGACGATCAGCACCAACTGATCGACCAACACCATCTTGCCCGGAAACCCGAATATCAGCAGCGCCAGAATCACCACCACCGGCGCGCTGGCGACGTAAATCGCGGCGTACATATTCTTCACCGTGCCCACCAGAACGGCGCCTGCGACGATGGTAAAGCAATAGATCGCGGCGTTGTTGGAAACCCCGTAAGGCGCCTGGCCGGTGATCGAGGTGAAGGTCGCCACGCCGAACAGGACGGAATACATGATCGCGAAAAAGAACAATTCGCTATCCGCCTGACTGCGGCTCAGATTGGCGACACGCGTGAAATAGGGCGTGGTCTCCTCATCCCAGACATAGCGTTTAAGGAAGTTCTGCAGCTTGAACATGCGCCCCGCCTTCAAACAGCCGACCGATCCGGTCGGACGATGGAAGCAAAAGGGGCGCTCGACGACTAAGATCGAACGCCCCTGTTGATTTTCGCCGGGGTCCGTCGTCAACCCCGCGTCGATTTTACCCTAGGTTTTGGCTTTTCCGTCGGAGCCCAGAATTTGCTGGGTTTGACGCGACAAATCCTCCTCGACCGAAACGCTGAGGTCGACGGCCATCCGTTCCTTGCCCTCGATGGACTCACCGGTGTTTTCCGGCCATTCGAGGGTCATGAGCTCGTACCGCATCTCCCGTGGCGCGGCGAGGGCGAGGAACGCCTGAAGCCAAACCGCGCAGCCCGCGATCGCCGCGACCAACAGGCCACTGGTCAGGATCGTCTTGATGATCCAGCGGTGCGGCAGGCCGACCTGGGAGGCCGAAATCTCGCTAATCTCCCAGGAATCGTAGGCGAAGATCGCCGCGAAATACATGACCACCAGCGTGTAGGGGATCATGAAGAACGTCGCGCCGAGCAGCTCCAACCAGGCCTTGCGGCGGAAAGCCAGATGCTCGCGCACCACGTCCACGCGGACCTGGGTGTTCCAGACACAGCCGAAACCCAACACCAGGGCGAAGAGCGCGGTGTGAAGGTGCCATTCGGTTTCCTGAAGCAGGGTCGACTCGAAAAGCGGACCAAGCCCGATTTCCTCGGCCGCGTATTTCAGATCGATCTGGAGCTTGCCGGTCTTGCGCAGACACACATCGTAGACGGTAACCAGGATCATCGGGACGAAGAGCAGGGATGCCCAACGCCCGACGAAATCCACGAATGCCTTCAGCTTGAGCGAAAGCGCGACCAGACCCTCGGCGGTACCCTGGCCGAGCAGACGGCCACCGGTGATATCACCGGGGCGGATGGTTTCCTCGGAAGCCATGTTCTCTATTCCCCTTTTAACCGTGCACCAAGTGCATCAGAGAAAGCGCGACGTCCGGGAACGCCAACACCGTGACAACGCCCAGCGCCTGCAGGATCACGAAGGGAATGATACCCTTGTAGATCGACTGGATCTTAATTTCCTTCGGCGCGATTCCCTTCATATAGAACAGCGCGAAGCCGAATGGTGGCGTTAGGAAGGATGTTTGTAGATTCACCGCCAACAAGATGATGAACCAGAACTTGATGTCCTCCTGCGGCAAGTGATCACCGAAGTCCAAACCAGCGACCAACGGCGTGAACACCGGCAGAACGATCAGCGTGATCTCCAACCAATCCAGGAAGAAGCCCAGGAAGAACACGATCGCCATGATCAGGATCAGCATGCCCCAGGCATCAAGGCCGGCCTTCTCGACGATCAGATGCTCGACCACGTCGTCACCGCCGAGCGAGCGGTAAAAATAGGCAAAGCAGGTGGCGCTGATCACGATGAAGAAGATCATCGACACCGTCTTGGCCGAGGTGTGGCAGACATTGACGAGAACGCCCCGGTCCAACCGCCCGTTGAAGATCGCCAACAAGGATGCGCCGAACGCGCCGACCGCGCCGGCCTCCGACGGGGTCGCCCAACCCAACAGGATCGAGCCCTTGATGAGCGTGATCAGGAACACCGGCGGCAGGAAGCTGCGCGCGATAAGCGGCCCCATCTCACTGCGCGGAACATTCAACAGATTGGCCGGTAGGGGCGGCGCCAGAGCTGGTTTCACCGCCGAGATGGTGGCCACGAAAATCAGGTAGAACGCGGCAAGCGTCAGTCCTGGAACCACCGCCGCCATGAACACGTTACCAACCGAAATGGCCATCAGGTCGGCCATGATGATCAGCATGATGCTCGGCGGGATCAGGATACCCAGGGTTCCAGACGCCGCGATAACACCACAGGAAAGCGCGTGGCTGTATCCCTGACGCATCATCGTCGGAAGCGCCAACGCGGTCATCATCGTCACCGAAGCGCCGATAATGCCGGTCATCGCGGCCAGGATCGTGCCCATCACCGTCACGGCCAGGGCCAGGGCCCCGGGCACCCGTTTTAGCAGCACCTGGACGCAATAGAGCAGATCATTGGCGATACCGCTGCGCTCCATCATCACGCCCATGAAGACGAAGGCCGGAACCGCGACGAGAACCAGGTTCTCGGCCGCCTGACCCCAGATCCGCGGGATGAAGTTGAAGAACTCGATCAGCGAAAAGGATTCCAGGAAGTATCCCAGGACGCCGAACAACATCGCCAAGCCACCGAGAATGAACGCCACCGGATAGCCCGAAAACAGCAGCAGGGCCAAGGTGATGAACATGACCATCGAGATATATTCCTGGGCGACCCATTGCAGGGCTTCGCCGCGGGAAATCTCTTCCTCGACCATCAGGAAGCCGGAGTAGTTGTAGGCTCCGTACGTGCCCAGCAAGACCACAAGGGCCAGCAAGCCGAACATTAATATAGCGACTTTGGCCTCGCCTGAGCGTCCACCTACGCTTGAATCATCCATTGAACGTCCCTCGTCCCCAAGCACTTGTCACAAAACGCGCCAGCCGCGACCAAACTCCTACCGTTGGTCCACCGACACCTCTGTTCTTGCCGAAACGCTTTGACGCGCTTCTTTATCTTCAAAGCCTTCCAGAAAAGACTGGGGCAGCTTCGTGGAGCTTAAACTACGCGAGTCTCGCGACCGATACAATCCCATCCTCCGGCCAACTCGCCTTGATTTGATCAGCCGCCCCTTGAATTTGGCGCATCCCGGACCACGCGGGTCGTTAATCCTCCAAGCGATTTCCGCTCACGCGACACCCGGTACTAGTCATAGGCGGTGTGCATCAGCCAAAGCGCGACGTCGGGGAAAGCCATTACCGTCACGACGCCAAGCGCCTGAAGGATCACGAAGGGAACGATCCCCTTGTAAATCGACTGAATCTTGATCTCCTTGGGCGCGATTCCCTTCATGTAAAACAAAGCGAATCCGAAGGGTGGCGTCAGGAAGGACGTCTGGAGGTTCACGGCCAGCAGGATGATGAACCAGAATTTGATATCCGCCGCCGGCACATGGGCGCCGAAATCCATCTGGATGATCAGTGGCGTGAAGACCGGCAGCACGATCAGGGTGATCTCAAGGAAATCCAGGAAGAAACCAAGGAAGAACACGATCACCATGACAAGGATCAGCATGCCCCACGGCCCGAGGCCGGCTTTCTCGATGATCAGATGCTCGATCACGTCGTCACCGCCGAGGGAGCGGTAGACATAGGCGAAGCAGGTCGCGCTGATCACGATAAAGAAAATCATCGAGACCGTGCGGGCCGAGGAATGGCAAACCGAAACCAAGGTGCTTCTGGAAAGTCGTCCATTCGCCGCGGCCAGCAGCGTCGCGCCGAAGGCCCCGACCGCGCCCGCCTCCGAGGGGGTCGCCCACCCAAACAGGATCGACCCCTTGATCAAGGTTATCAAGAAGACCGGCGGCAGGAAGCTCCGCGCCACCAGCGGCCCCATCTCACCCCGAGGAATGTTGAGAAGGTTCTTCGGCAACGGCGGGGCCAGGCTTGGTTTGATGGACGCCAATGTGGCCACGAAAATCAGATAAAACCCGGCCAGTGTCAGGCCCGGCACAACGGCGGCCATGAACACGTTGCCGACCGAGATCGCCATCAAATCGGCCATGATAATCAACATGATACTGGGCGGAATCAGGATGCCCAGAGTGCCGGAGGCGGCGATCACGCCGGTGGCGAGCGCGTGGCTGTAGCCCTGTCGCATCATCGTCGGCAGCGCCAGCGCGGTCATCATGGTCACGGAAGCGCCGATAATGCCGGTCATCGCCGCCAAAATGGTGCCCATGACCGTGACCGCGAGCGCCAAGGCACCCGGCACCCGGCGCAACAGAACCTGCACGCAGTACAGCAGGTCATTGGCGATACCGCTGCGCTCCAACATCACGCCCATGAAGACAAAAGCCGGCACCGCGACAAGAACCAGATTTTCGGCCGCCATGCCCCAGATGCGGGGGACGAAATTGAAAAACTCGATGAGCGCGAAGCTGTCCAGCGAATAGCCGATCAGGCCGTACAGCATCGACAGGCCGCCGAGAATAAACGCGACCGGATAACCGGAGAACAGCAGGATCGCCAGGGTCAGGAACATGGCGATCGAGATATATTCCTGAACCACCAGGAATATGGCCGTCCCGCGCCCCACCTCGTCTTGAGCCATGACGTTTCCGGATTCGATCATGACCGAGATGAATCCGATCGACAGGATCACGCCAAGGAAAAACAGCATCAAAACCGCGACCTTGCCCTCCGAGGAGGGGGCACGCACGCTTGCATCATCCATTTTCGGCTACCTTGCAAAGCCACGTCGAGATTGCAGCGCCGTCTATATCGCAACCCGTCAAACCGCGATAGTCATTCTCGTCGCGTGATCACACGTGCGATACTCCGAAATCCCCCCATTCTCGACAGCACCGGGCGCAAAAAAGAACCGGGGGCTCTTTCGAGCCCCCGATCCCCTGGTTCCGTCAACCCCACCGGGCAAAACCCGGTGACGTTGTTGGCGTTCCTATCAGTCGAGATAGGTCGGCTTAAGAGCCTGGGCTTCACCCCAGATCTTGTAGCCCTTGCGGAACGCGTAGTAGCTCTCGGCGAACTCCTTGAAGGTGGCGTCCTTCGCGGATTCCTCGGCCACGACCTCGTTCCAGGCCTTCTCGAAGACGGCCAACTGATCGTCGGTCCAACGACGGTTGGTCACGCCATACTCGTCCTTCATCTTCTGCATGGCGCCGAAGTTCTGGGCTTCCGTCTCGGCATACTCGGTGAGCATGTTCGCCTTGCAGCCGACTTCGATGATGCGCTTGTTGGTGTCGCTCAGCTTGTCATGCTTTTCCTTGTTGGAAAGGAACTCGCCGATCGAGACCTGCTGATGCCAGCCAGGATAGTAGTTGTTCTTGGCGATCTGATAGAAGCCGAGCGAGATGTCCATGTTGGGCATGGAAAACTCGGTCGCGTCGATCACGCCGCGCTCCAGGGCCGGGTAAATATCGGCACCGGCGAGCAACTGGGTGGAGACACCGATCTTGGTCATGACCTTGGCGCCAAGACCGAAGAAACGCATCTTCAGGCCCTTGAGGTCTTCCAAGCTGGCAACCGGCTCCTTAAACCAGCCCGAGGTCTCCGGGCCGATCGCGCCGCAAGGCGTGGAAACAAGGTTATGCTTGGCATAGATCTTGGAGGCGATTTCCTGCCCGCCACCATGCCACTGCCAGCCGAGGAACTCGCCCAGACCCGGGCCGAACGGCACGGCGGTCATGAAGGCCAGACCCGGATATTTACCGGTGTGGTAACCCGGCGTGGTGTAGCAGGACTCGACCGAGCCCTTGGAAACGGCGTCAAAGCACTCGAGCGGCGGAATCAACGCGCCCGGCTCGAAGAACTTCACCTGGAACTTGCCATCGGACATCGTGGTGATATCTTCAGCGATCCGCTGACCGGCCGGGCCCAAGTGGGCGAGCGTGCTGGCGAAGGCCGCCTGCATCTTCCACTTAACCCGTCCCTGCGCCTCGGCGTCCGACACCGAGCCAAGCGCCAGGGCGCCGGCAACGGCGGCGAGGGCCGCAGTCTTCAAAAGAGTTTTACCCATTCCTTTAATCCTCCCGGTTCTTCTCCTCCATCCCGTGTCACGGGATGGAGCTCAACAGCCCGGTCCGAGCACCCGCTCGACACCGATTGCGTGCGGCTTGATTTTTTGGTGCGCGCACCTTGAAATCGAAGGCCTTACGACCTAGCCGAGTCGTACCCTACTTGACTCATTCGCCGGTGACAATCCGTCACCTGCAAAGGACACGGAAGATCCTTAAGCCGCCCCTGGTGTGTCGGGGCAATCATCCGCGGCGCCGACATGCGCCGCCCACATGGCGTCAGGAAAACTCGACGCGAAGCGCCTCGCTATGCTGCCCGATGGTCGGCACCGACAGCGCCTCGATTTCCTCGCCCACGAAATGCGCGGGCGGCGCCATCACCTCGATCCGGCCGGCCGGCGTATCGGTGGGGATCTTGCGCAGCGCCGGATGCTCGCTCACATCGGCGATGGTATTGACCGCGCCGAACGCGATTTGCGCCTTCTTCAGAAGAGCGCGCACCTCGTCACGCGGTTTTGAAGAGAAGACCGCGTTGATCTCGGCGTTCAAAAACTCCCGGTTTTCCAATCGCGCCGGATTGTCGGCCACGCGCGGATCATCGGCGAGTTCCGGCTTGCCGAGCACCTCGGCGCAAAGCCGGCGCCATTCCCGTTGGTTCTGAACCGCGATCAGGATCAGCTCGCCATTCGCGCATTCATAGGCGCCGTAGGGTGTGATCGCCGGATGCGCGAGCCCTATGCGCTGTTCGCTGAGCTCTCCATAGGCCTGGTGCAAAAGCCAGGGCGACAACCACTCGACCATGCCGCCGAACATCGACGTCTTGATCCCCGAGCCCTCACCCGTGCGCCCCCGCTTGATCAGTGCTTCCAGGACCGCGATCTTGGAATACATGCCCGCCGCGATATCACAGACCGAGGCCCCGACCCGTCCCATCTCGTCGGGCGAGCCGGTAACCGAGATCAGGCCGCTCTCGCCCTGGACCAGAAAATCGTAGGCCTTCATGTCGGCGTATTCGCCCTCCTCGCCGTAACCGGTGATATCCACGGTTATCAGCTTGGGATAGCGGGCTCTTAGATCCTCCGAGCCGAAGCCCGCGCGGGCCGCCGCGCCGGGCGCCAAATTCTGAACGAATACATCGGTTTGCGCGAGGATCCGCCCCAGCAGGGCCGCGTCCTCCGCTTGCTTGATATCAAGGACCAGACTCTCCTTGCCCCGGTTAAGCCAGACGAAGAACGCGGAATGTCCGTGGACCTGACGGTCGTAGCCCCGAGCGAAATCCCCCTCGGCGCGTTCGATCTTGATCACCCGGGCCCCGGCATCGGCGAGACGGCTGGTGCAATAGGGCGCCGCCACCGCCTGCTCCAACGCGACAACGGTGATACCTTCCAGCGGCTTGGTCATGCTCGGCTCCTATCGTCGACTAGTACGAACGCGGCAGACCTAGCACGTGCTCGGCGATGAACCCGAGCACCAGGTTGGTGGAGATCGGCGCGATTCGGTACAGCCTCGCCTCGCGGTACTTGCGCTCGACGTCGTATTCCTCGGCGAAGGCGAAACCGCCGAAGGTCTGCACGCAGGTGTCGCCGGCGGCCCAGGCCGCGTCGGCCGCGAGCATCTTGGCCATGTTGGACTCGGCGCCGCAGGGCTCGCCCGCCTCGAACAATTGGGCCGCCCGCTCGGCCATCAGCGCGGCCGCCTCGGTATCCGCGTAGGCCTTGGCGATCGGGAACTGGATGCCCTGATTCTGGCCGATCGGTCGACCGAACACCTGTCGGTCATTGGCGTAGTCGACGGCCTTTTTGAGGAACCATCGCGCGTCGCCGAGGGACTCGTGGGAAATCAGGATCCGTTCGGCGTTCATGCCGTCCAGGATATAGCGAAAGCCCTTGCCCTCCTCGCCGATCAGGCTGTCGGCGGGTATCTCGAGCTCATCGAAGAAAACCTCGGTCGTCGAATGGTTGACCATGGTTCGGATCGGCTTGATCTCCATGCCCTTGCCGAGGGACTCCTTCATATCGACAAGGAACACCGAAAGCCCGTCCGTGCGCTTCTTGACCTCCTCCTTCGGCGTGGTCCGGGCCAGCAGCAGCATCAGATCGGAGTGTTCCGCGCGGGAGGTCCAGATCTTCTGGCCATTGACGACATATTTATCGTTGCCCTTCTTCACCGCCGTGGTCCGGAGCGACAGCGTGTCGGTCCCGCTTGTCGGCTCGGATACGCCGAAAGCCTGAAGCCGCAACTCACCGCTAGCGATCTTAGGCAAGTATTTTTGCTTCTGCTCCTCGCTGCCATGCCGCAGCACCGTGCCCATGATGTACATCTGGGCGTGACAGGCGCCACCATTGCAACCGGACTTGTGAATTTCCTCGAGCACCGCGGCCGCCGCCGAAATAGGCAAGCCGCTTCCGCCATATTCCTCGGGCACCAGCACCGCCAGATAGCCCGCCTCGGTCAGCGCCTGGACGAACTCGGTCGGATATTGGCGTTCGCGATCCTTCTCGCGCCAATACTCACCGGGAAACTTTTCGCACAGGGCAGCGACCGCGCGGCGAATTTCGGCGATCACCTCGTTCATCTCTTCGGAAGCATGTGGCATGGTCGGGTCCTTTCGTCGGCGCGACCATACTCGAAACGGTCGAGCCGACACCAGTGGAGAGGCACCATATCCATGTTAATCGGCGTGATCCTGGCAACGGTTGCCCTCTTCGCCTTGAGTTGGCCCGGCGCCGCCGACACGCCTTCGAAGTCCTCGGTGGACGCACCCTTCACGATCGTCGCCATGGGGGATGCCCCCTACAGCGACCCCCTGGACTATCTGCGTTTTTCCGGCCTGATTCATACGATCAACGCGCTGGGGCCGGCATTCTCGGTTCATGTCGGCGACATCAAAAGCGGGAGCCGCCCTTGCACCGATCGACGGCTGACGCGCATTCGAGACTATTTCAACGACTTCAACTCGGCGCTGATCTATACCCCCGGAGATAACGAATGGACCGACTGTCATCGGCTGCCCGCCGGTGGTTGGGATCCGCTAGACCGTCTCGACCTGCTGCGGCGCACCTATTTCGCGACCGCTGAAAGCCACGGCAAAAATCCCATTCGCCTTACCCGGCAATCAGACGACAAGCGTTTTCGCAAGTTCGTCGAAAACGCCCGGTGGGACCATGGAGGCGTCGGTTTTCTGACCGCGTATGTGGTCGGTAGCTACAATAACGCCGAACGCCGCGACGCCGCCGCCCGCGCGGAATTCAAGGAACGCGACAAGGCGTCGTCGACCTGGATCGCCGATGGCTTCGCCTGGGCGCGGGGGACCGACAAGAAGGGTTTGGTGATTTTCATCCATGCCGACCCTTTGCGTGGCCGCGATCACGATCGCAAGGTCGGCCGCCCCTTCGGACGCACGGTCAAGGCCCTCAAGCAAGGCGCGCTCACCTTCAAGAAACCGGTGCTGGTCGTGCACGGGGATTTCCACGAGTACAAACTGGACAAGCCCTTCGCGACGGCCTCGGGCAAGACCATCGAGAACCTCACCCGTTTGGAGGTCCAAGGCGCGCCCGAGGTTTGGGCCACCCGGATAGATATTGATCCGAGCACGGAATCGCTCTTCAGGATCGCGCCACTGGAGCCGGTCGGAGGCCAACCACCACCCGACTAAGGCTTCTCGAATACCGCCATCACGGTGACGATCCTGGCCTCGTGGAGATTGCGCGCCATGTTCTTGAGCTTTTCCGGCGCATCCTTGCCCATCAATAGCGCCGCGCCCACCGGCGGCTCCTTCTCGCCTCTTGCCGCCCGCGCCTCTCTTTCGGCTTTCTGATCCGCCATCCAGGCGAGCGCCTTCGGCGTGACATCCTCCCAGGACACAAGCCGCAGGCCCGCCCCCTCGATACAAGTTCGGACATGGTCCGGCGTTTCAAGAAAACTGAAGGCCGGCTCGCTGGCCCAAGGCGCGGGATAACGCGTGCCGCCGCCCAGCCCCGCCATGATATCATACAGACCAAAACGCCCCCCGGGCTCAAGCACCCGCGCGACCTCGCGGTATAGCGTGGCCTTGTCCTCGATGTTCATCGCCGCGTGTTGCGTGATGACACCATCAAAACTCTCGTCCTCGAACGGCATGTCGAGGGCGCTCCCCTCGACGATCTCGACCAGATCCTCGAGACCGAGAAGATAATTCAGCTCTCGCGCGACGGCGCAGAAATCCGGTGTCAGATCGAGACCGGTAACCGGACAGCCGATCCGACGGGCCAAGGCGCGCGCCGGACCGCCGATTCCGCAACCGACGTCCAACACACTTTGATCCGGCTCGATATCGAGCAGGTCATGCAATTCATCGGTCGCCGCGGCGCCCCGGACATGCATCTGGTCGAGCCGGGCCACCGCCGCCGGCGACGGGTTGTCCGGATCCTCCCCCATCTCGGCGAGGGCCGCGATCATCCGATCAAGCAAACCAGCGTTGGCGTAATGCGCCTGGACACCCGTTTCGAGCAACTCGGTCGCGTCGCGTTCCGGCATTTCAGCCCCACAGCGCCGGAGGCGGGGGCTGAATGATGCTTCCATCATAGGTAAGCCCCGGCTGGCGATCCTCGGCGAGCAGGAGCGGCCCATCCAAGTCGACGACGCGCGCGCCCTGCGCCACCAAAACGCCCGGCGCCATGGCGAGCGAAGTGCCGATCATGCAGCCGACCATGACGCCAAATCCCTCGGCCAACGCCGCGTCGCGTAGGCGCAACGCCTCGGTCAAGCCACCGGTCTTATCAAGCTTGATGTTGATCATGTCGTATTTGCCGACCAGCGCCGACAGGCTCGCGGTATCATGGCAAGCCTCGTCCGCGCAAACCGGCACCGCCCGCTCGACATCCGCCAGCGGCCCGTCGTCGGAAGCGGGAAGCGGCTGCTCGATCATTTCCACGCCGAGCGCCGCCAGTTTGGGCGCCACCTCGAGATATTGCTCGATCGTCCAACCTTCGTTGGCGTCGACGACAAGACTGGTGTTCGGCGCGGCCTCGTGGATGCGCCTTACCCGCTCCAGGTCCAAGCCGTCCCCGGTCATCTTCAACTTGAGACGTGGACGGTCCCGGTTCTCCGCCGCCTTCTCCGCCATGACATCGGGGGTATCGACCCCCAGCGTGAACACGGTCGTCACCGGCTCCGGCGCGGGCAGCCCCGCGAGCGTCCAGGCTCTTTTTCCAGCCAGCTTGGCTTCCAAATCCCAGAGCGCGCAATCCACCGCGTTGCGCGCCGCGCCGGCGGGGAGCACCGAAAGCAGTTCCTCCCGTCCCGCGCCACCCGCGATCGCCTCGGCGGCGGAACGGATTTGCGCCTCGACGCTATCCAGGGATTCACCATAGCGAGCATAGGGAAAGCACTCCCCTCGACCAACCACGGCGACATCGGTGATTTCCGCGACGACAACTTCGGAAACCGTGCGCGGCCCCCGCGAAATACGAAACACGCTCGCGAGCGGCCAAGCGTCGCGGGAGACGGACAGTACTCGTGCCATGGGGAACCTCCAAAACCGATGGGAGCGTTTCGCAAGCCCCTAAATATTGTCGACGATCGCCGCGACACCGTCGCGCAGCGCGTCGACCGTCGGCAGCCCGGTCTCGTCGGACACGCGCTTGCAGAAGTCGCGCGCCTCGGTCTCGGAAAGGTTGACCGTGTTGATCGACGCGCCCACGCATTTCACGTCAGGGTTGGTCAACCGCGCGGCCTGGAGATTGGCTTCGATGCATGTGGGGATATCGATAAGTGGAAAATGCGGCATGCCGCGCATATGCGGGCGTCCAGCTTCGTGACAGACCACCAGGGCGTTGGGTTGGGCGCCATGAATCAGTCCGATGGTCACGCCGGCATAGGAGACGTTGAACAGTGAGCCTTGACCCTCGATCAGATCCCAATGGTCCGGTTCGTTCTCCGGGGCCAACCATTCGACGGCGCCGGAAATGAAATCCGCGATCACCGCGTCGATCGACACGCCCGAGCCGGCGATGAAGATGCCGGTCTGGCCGGTGGCGCGGAAATCCGCCTTCATGCCCCTTGCCCGCATTTCCTTCTCGATCGCCAGGGTTGTGAACATCTTGCCGACGGAAACGTCGGTGCCCACGGTCAACAGCCTCTTGCCCTGACGCTTGATACCGTTGGCGACGTCAAAATCCCGGGTCGGCTGGCGCACGTCATGCAGAGCGCGCCCATTCGCCTTGGCCGCCGCCGCGAGTTCCGGGATCTCCGTGATCCTTGTGTGCAGGCCACTAGCGATATCCATGCCCAGGCCGACGGCCTTGACGAGTTCCGATGTCCAGCTTTCCGGGATCACGCCGCCGCGGTTCGCGACGCCTAGAATAACGGTCTTCACCCCGGCCGCCGCCGCTTCCTCGATGGACATGTCCGGCACCCCGCAATCGGCGTTGCAGCCGGGCAGACGTAGTTGGCCCAGGCACCAGTCGGGCCGCCAGACCCGTACGCCGTTGGCGGTCTTGGCGGCGAGTTGGTCGCGCGCGTCACCTAGGAAGAGAAGATACGGGCTGTGGATCTCCACGGCGTCCCCCAAAGCTATGTGAATTTCGTGGCCGAGAATAAGAGCAACCGACGGGCAAGACCAGAGGCGCGATGGCAATCTAGCTGGCTTGTCTGCGGATTTGTTTTCCAGCCGCCCGGCGGATCATCTCAAGCCAGTCCGCGGTCAGGTTCTCGAAGTAGCGGGTATAGGCGTCCGGCCCCATGAAAACCGGCCGCGTGCCATGCTCGGCCAAACGATCCTCCAATTCGGGGACCTCGGACGCCTTCTCGAACCAGCCGGCGATCTCGGTGGCGATTTCCTCCGGGAGTTCCTTCGGCGCCATGATGCCGCGATCAACGCTGAACCCGCCAGATATGCCCTCTTCCCGCAAGGTCGGCACCCCCGGCAGCATGGCGCTCCGCTCCTCGGTGGTGATGGCCAGCGCTTGCAATTCCTTCTGATCGAGCCGCCGTTTGGCGGCGGTGACCGAGATAATCCCGATATCAAGCTTGCCGGCCAACAGGTCCGTATAGCTTTCCCGACCGGTATTGTAGGTCATGATCCGGAACCGGGCGCCGGTCACGTCCTCCAGGGACATAAGCATCATTCGCTCAAGCGGGCTGCGCGACTCGCCGATACCGACGGCGTTCGGATCCCCCAGCGCCTTTTCAACGACATTGGCCAGGGTCGCGTCCTTCATGTCGCCCCTGGCCACGACCAATAGCGGCGTTCGCGAGATCATCGCGATCGGCTTGAGACGTTCCCATTTGGGTTTGCGCTTGTTGGCGAGATGTTCGGCGACCAGGGATTGGCTGGTGGCGAGAAGACTACACCCATCGGCCTTGGCCCAGATCCCTTCCCAGATCACCGATTTCTTGGTGACATTGATGACCCGGATCAGCGGCCCCGAACCGCGCCGGTTTATCGTCTCGGCATAGGCGCGCATGACCATGTCGGTCGCGCTGCCCACGGCATGGGGAACGGCCAGCCGGATGTTCCTGCATTTCGGCGCTTCCGCCCAAGCCAGGCCAGGCGAGCCGAGCAGGCAGGCAAACGCGGCGGCGAAAAGGATCGGGAAACGCATCGTCATGGGTTGGAACCCTACACGCTAGCGACGAACCAGGTCCACAAAGTCGTTTTGTGCCGACATCCGAAAGCCTATAAATGGCCCGGGAAACCAAACGATCGGGAGCGATCACATGGCGCGCGAGCTTAGTGTTGGAATTGGCGGCCTCGGCGCGATTGGCCTCAAGATCGCGAAAAGCCTGGACGATGGCTTGATCCCGGGCCTGCGTCTCGGGGCGGTGTCGGCGCGTGATCATGATAAGGCGCGGCGCAATCTGGCCGACCTGTCGGCGATGCCGGCGATTACCACCCTGGCCGGGCTTTCCGAGAGCTGCGATGTCATTGTCGAATGCGCGCCGGCGGCGGTATTCGCGGAGGTCGCCGATGCCGCGGTCGCCGCCGGTCGGATTTTCATTCCCGCCAGCGTCGGCGCGCTGCTGCCCCGCATGGATCTGGTGGACAAGGCCGGCGAAACCGGCGCCCGGATCATCGTGCCGACCGGCGCCCTGATCGGCCTCGATGCCATGCGGGCCGCCGCCGAGGGCGAGGTCGAGAGCGTGACCCTCAAGACCCGCAAGCCGCCCAATGGCTTGAAGGGCGCGCCGCATTTGGTGGAAAACAACATATCCGTTGATGGATTGAACGAGCCGAAACTCGTGTTCGAGGGCACGGCCCGGGCCGGCGCGATCGGCTTTCCCGCGAATGTGAATGTCGCCGCCGCCCTCAGCCTCGCCGGGATAGGGCCGGACCGCACGACGCTTCAGATCTGGGCGGACCCCGGCGTCGACCGCAACATGCACACCATCACCGTCGAGGCCGACAGCGCGCGCTTCACCATGACGATCGAGAACATTCCAAGCGATGAGAACCCGAAGACCGGAAAAATCACGGCGCTCAGCATGTTGGCGACCCTGCGACGCCTAACCGCGCCCCTAGTTTCCGGGACGTGACGCGGTCCAGGAGGTTAAAAAACCGAGCAAAGACCCTTCGAGACGCACGCTTTGCGTGCTCCTCAGGGTGAGACCAACCTTTAATTTTAAAGTGTTAAACCAACACCACTCACCCTGAGGAGACCCGAATGGGCGTCTCGAAGGGTCTGGAGTGCTTCGCCGGTGCTTAAAACAGCCTGCTACGAGAAAAGATTCAGGTTCAGACCGGAACTCGGCGCGATGCTGCGAACCAAGCCGCCAAGCGCGGCATCCGTGTTCACCGGACCAAGAGTGGCGCCCTGAGCTTCCAGATCCTTCTGGATCAGATAATGCTCGATGAACTTGACGGCGTAGGCGGTGTTTTCCAGCGGCTTCAGGAACGTGGAGTCGGCTACCGACGACGCGCCGCTTTCCTCGGCCAGAATCTTGCTCTGAATGTCGAGCGCGAACTTCTCGCCCTTGAGTTTGCTCGCGGTGCTACCGGCGGCGAAAAGCGCGTCATTCAACAAGGACGTACGCTCGGCGATGCTTCCGCCGTTGAGGACCGTGTAGGAGAAACTCGATAGCGCGCTATTGAAGGAATCCTTGAAACCCGTCTGGGCCGCGACGGTCAAGACCGTGCCCACCGACCCCAAGGCGATCCGCAGATCACTGGCAAAGGGTTGGATGAGATTCTTGCCTTCTTCCTCGGCGGCCGCGATCAGCTGGTCTAGATCCGTGGTAAGTTGACGAATCTCGGCGTCCAGCGCGCCTTGCGGGTCCGCGACATTAGCCACGAATTCAAAGGTCGTCCGGTCCCGTCCCAAGCTCTGGGCAACCGCGTCGGCGGCGGGACGGTAGGTGTTGTCGATATCGTCCTTCAAGGTCGAGGCGTTGGCGACCGAGATCGACGCGGGCAGCGCCGCCAGGATCGAGGTGTCGAGATTACCTCCGTTGGCGCGCACCGATACGCCGGTCTCGGCGAGATAGTCGGTCGTGCCGCTGGTCAGCAGATTATCGAAGGTAATCGTGCTGGTTCCGTCGGTCACCGAGCCCGGCGAATTGATCGCCGATTGCAACGCCGAAACCTTGATCGCGTAGCTCTCGTTGATCGCCACCAGATCAGCGTCGACCTCCACCGCGTCAATCGCCAACTGACGGATCTCGTCGAGCAAGGTTTGGGCCGAGGCAACACGGGTAACGGCGTCATCGACGGCGGAAATCCCGCCGGCCAATGCCTGGGTTCCCAAGGAATGGGCAAACCCCACCGAATTGGTCGTGCCGCTGAAACTGGAGACATTCACGCCGTTCTGGACCGTGGCGCTGTTGAAATCGGTCTCGGCGGAGTCGAAACTCGCCTCGGCGGCGGCGACGTCGGCGCTGAGATTGGCGAAGGTCGTGGCGGCGACCTGATCTCGCGCGGACTGCAAATTCGCGAGGAACGAGGTCAGATCAAACCCCGTGGTGACGACCGCCGTTCCATCGCTCTTGACCGTGGTGGAAATCTTGCTGTCGGTGATCGCGGTGATGCCGAGGCCCGCATCCCCCGTCGGTCGGAACAGGTTCTCGGTGTTTCCGGTATTGGGATCCGTATAGGTCGCGCTGTTGATCAGGCCGGTATTGCCGAGAATCTTGTCCGCGGCCGCGGTAAACTGATTGATCAGCACGTCAACCGCGTCCTGATCCTCGGCATCGCGAAGTTGTTGAAACAAGCCGTCCAGCTCTTCAAAGATCGGCGTGGCCTGTGAGAGGGCGTCATTCGCGGCGGCGATCAGCCCGGACTGCCGAATGAGATCGGGAAGCGCGGCTTGCTGTATCGGGATCTCGGCGGCGTTGACCCCCGCGACGTCGGTAACGTTCGCAAGGTCCGAGAGCTTCGTGCGGATAGTCTCCAACTGGGTCTGAATTGCCGAGATCGCGGTTTCCGCCGCCGTCACCTGGGCCGTCGCGGTATCCAGCGCGGCAATGTCATCGGCAAGAATTTCCTGTCGGGTTCTCGAAACCGTTTCATCCAGGCCGCCCAGCTTGGCGCGGCCGATATCGAACTTCGCCTCGATCAGAGCCGCTTGTTTCTCGATCGATTGCTTGGCGATCTGTGGCGGCAAACGCAGGGTTGTCGTCACGATTGTTCTGAGCGGCAGATCACCGAGGATGCCGAACGTGCTGTCGACCGAGTTGATCTTGTTCAAGAAGAAGAACGCGTCGCGAACCGCCGGGTTCTGCGCGCCGACATCCTTCTGGAATTCGTTGGTGAGGAACTTGTCGATGACCTCTTGCTGCTTGCTGGCGGTGACCAGGTTCAAGAGATCCTTGTTCGGCGCGTCGACAAACGCGGCGAGCTCGCCGAAACGGGGGTCGTTCAAGCGATTTGCAAAGGAGTTTACGTCCGTGGGATCGCTATTGATGATCGCCTTCAGCTTGCCGGGATTGTTGATCTCGCTGTCCAGACCAAAGGCCGACAGCAATACCCCGAGCACCCGGCGGTCGTTGACCAGCTCGTCGACATCCTTAATCTTCCCGGCCTGCTTTTTGAAATTCTCGATTTCCCTCTGAACGTCGGCGCGGTTTTGGAACTGCTGCCGATACTGAACTTCGTTCTGACGGATTTGCTTAAAAAGGGCGAGCGCCGAGACCGACGATCCACCGCCGCCTCCGCCGCCACCTAGAATTCCAAGAGCGCCTGCCGCGTTCAGCATGCTCTTTCTCTCCTGCTTCTGCAGTTGCCCGATAGTGCGCCTACTCGAATGAATAAGCAACTTCCGGGCCAACA
>Ga0181579_10000284_pt1 | contig 38826 bp, 30 predicted proteins | sample 071ome_24_FD_132996 | JGI IMG/M metagenome (GOLD analysis project Ga0181579, IMG submission 132996) | Coastal salt marsh microbial communities from the Groves Creek Marsh, Skidaway Island, Georgia - 071402CT metaG (megahit assembly) | ecosystem: Environmental > Aquatic > Marine > Intertidal...
AAGCGGCCGCAGGACCGGGTGTCGCTTTATGACGTGAAGGAAAATTTCCGCGACTACCTGCAAAAACCGAAAGACGAGCGCGGTTACGGCATGGACGCCAAAGAAGCCGCCCGCACGGCGAAAGCGATCATCGGCAACAACGAAGTCGAATTGGGTCACGGCATGACGGCGATTGCCGCGATTACCTCGTGCACCAACACGTCCAACCCGAATTTGCTAATGGGCGCGGGGCTCTTGGCGCGTAAGGCGCGCGAAAAAGGGTTATCGGCGAAGCCTTGGGTCAAAACGTCGTTGTCGCCGGGCAGTCAGGTCGTCACCGCGTACCTGACCAAAACCGGCCTGATGGAAGACTTGGAAGCCATGGGCTTTTATGTTGTCGGCTACGGCTGCATGACCTGCGGCGGCAAGTCCGGACCGCTGCCCGAAGACGTCACCAAAGCCATCACCGATAACGATCTTGTCGCGACCGCCGTGCTATCGGCGAACCGCAACTTCGAGGGCCGCACTCATCCGATGGTGAAAGGCGCTTATTTGGCGTCACCGCCGCTGGTGGTGGCCTTTGCGCTCGCCGGCCGTGCCGACTTCGATTTCGCCAATGAACCCATCGGCCAAGATAAAAACGGCGAAGACGTTTTTCTCAAAGACATTTGGCCGAGTCCGGAAGAAATCCGCGACGCCGTCAACGAAGGCTTGAACGCCGAGATGTTTAGCGAGGCCTACGCAACCGCAACCGAGGGCACCAAAGATTGGGATGACCTCGAAGCCCCCACCGGGCAGTTGTTCGCGTGGGACCCGAAATCCGATTACATCCTCTCGCCGCCTTGGTTCGATTTGCATCCGGAAGATTATACCTGGCCGGACGAACTGAAGGGCGCGCGTGTGCTCGGCATGTACGGAGATTCGCTGACAACCGATCACGTCACCCCGGGCGGCTATTTCCCGAAAGGCGGTGCGTCCGCGCAATATTTCGAGTCCATCGGTGTTGCGGAAAAAGATTTCAACACGGTCACCCAGCGGCGCGGCAATCACCATGTCATGGAGCGGGTCATCTTCGCTAACGTGCGCATCAAGAACCTTGTCGTGCCCGGCAGCGAAGGGGATGTGACGCGCAAGTTCCCGGAAGACGAACAGATGTTCATGTCCGAAGCCGCGCGTAAATACCGCGCGGAAGGAACCCCGATGATCGTCATGGGCGGAAAGGACTACGGCATGGGCTCAAGCCGCGATTGGGCGGCGAAAGGACCGGCGCTTTTGGGGATTTCCGCCATTATCGCGAATTCCTTTGAGCGCATTCACCGCTCCAACCTGATCGGCATGGGGATCGTGCCGCTGCTGTTTAAGGAAGGCGAAGGTCACGAAGCGCTTGGCCTTACCGGTGAGGAATCCCTCGATCTTTCGAACTTGGACGCCGGCATTACCGATGCCGCCCCCATCACCGTCACCGCGACCGCACCCGATGGTAAAGTTACAACGTTCGAGGTGTTGGCCGACGTGCGCTCACCGTATGAGACCGATTGCCTGAAAAGCGGCGGCGTGTTGCTCAAGGTGATGAACGCGTATATCGCCGAAGCGGGTAACGCTTAACGTTTTAGCGAACGGTAAAAAACGCCATGTTTAAAGCCTGGAACGAAAGCCAGCGCCGGAACGGGCCGTGGCACGTCGCTGTGCTGCTGATGCTCGGCATCGGTGTAGGTATTATCGGGCTTTATTATCTGCTCTCGAAGAATTTGATTTATTGCCCCATTGGGGATTCCAACCTTGCGTTCAGCCCCACGTATTCGGACCGTGGCGTGCTGTCCGAAGTCGGCGGGCTTAAGTTTTGGCTGCCGGCGAACTACGCGCAGTTCGAGCAAAATCAGAAAAGCGGCACGCACCCTTGGCTGGTGCTGCAGGGATTGCTGCCGGGTTTGCGGCCGTTGACGAAAAAGCTCGGCATTGTGGAGCGCGACAAACTCGACGATTGTGATTTTTATGTGCGTGACAAAGTCGTCGTTGCGTTGGTGCAGAAGAAACCGAAACCCTATTGGGCCGACCGGGGCGGCATCGATTCCTTGTCGCTGAAAATGGTTTTACAAGGCACCCAGGAACTCGACGGCCCGCACGGCCTCAAGGAAATCCATCTTATGGCCTTGAAGGAGGGTTATAGCACCAACCCGTTCCCGCAATCGTGGATGTACTCGCACACGTATCCGGATAAAAGGCGGATTTTTTTGTATTGCTGGCGCGATAAGCTTGGCGGGCGCGGCTGTTATTCACGCGCGGCTCCGTTGGATTTCACGCCCGAAACCAAGGCATCCGGCGTGTCGATGAAATACTACTTTAATTACAGCGACCTCGCGCGCTGGCGTGAAATCGACAAGGAAGCCCGCGCGTTGGTGCGGGTGTTTTACGAGGCAGGGCAGGCCCGGCATTAAGGTTCGCGTGTTTATTTGAATATCCTCATACTTCGAGATACCCTTTCGCCTCATCCTGAGGGGGCGCGTTAGCGCCTGTTTCGAAGGATAAGAGGCGAAGGGCCCCTCAGCATGAGGATTTGCGGGTACTTTTTGAGCGGGCTGAAGTGTGCCAAAATAGTCACCTGATTATTAGGGAGGAAATTATGGCGAAAACGGTCGCACAGGAACTCGCGGCCCGAATCAACGGGCTGCGTTACGAAGACTATCCGCAAGAGGCTATCGATTGGGCCAAGATCGCTGTGCTTGACACGCTCGGTGTGTCGCTCGCGGGCGCGCCCGAGGAAACCACGCAAATTCCGATGAAGGTATTGGGCGCAGCACAGCATGCCGGGCCGAGCCTGGTTTGGGGCAGCGGCACGCGCACCTCGCCGTTGGACGCCGCGTTGATTAACGGCGTCGCCGCGCACGCGCTCGATTACGACGATTGCCACGACACCATGGGCGGGCATCCCTCGGCGGCCGTGATCCCGAGCTGCCTGGCGCTGAGTGACGACGTTACGCTCACCGGGCGCGACTTCATCGAAGCTTTTATCGCCGGTTATGAGATGGAAACGCGCCTCGCGTCGGGCGTGCATTTCGAGCATTACATCAAGGGCTGGCATCCGACCGCGACCATGGGCACGTTTGGTGCGGCGGCGGCTTGCGGGCGCTTGCTCAAGCTTGATGAGAACACCCTGGCGACGGCTCTTGCGTTGTGCTGCTCGATGGCGGCCGGGGTGAAAGCAAACTTCGGCACTATGACCAAGCCGCTTCATGTGGGCCTTCTCAGCCGCAACGGTTTGTTCGCCGCCCTCATGGCCAAGGAAGGGTTCACCGCCAGCATGGAAGCGTTCGAGCACAAGCAAGGCTTCTTTATGGTCTACAACGGCGAAGGCACGTACGACATCGACAAGGTGTTGAGCAATTGGGGCAACCCGCTGCAAATTCTCGAGCCTGGCGTCGCCATCAAACAGTTTCCGTCCTGCGGCGGCACCCATTCCGCGGCCGATGCGGTGATCAAGCTCAAGAACGATCACAACCTTGCCGCGAATAATATCGAGAAAATCGAATCGAAAACCCACGAGTGGCGTTTTAAGCACACCAACCGGCCCGATCCGAAAAGCGATCTCGATGCGAAGTTCAGCGTGCAGTATGTGATGTCGCGCGCCATGACGGACGGGGTGTTGAAGCTCGATCATTTCGAAAACGGCACCTTTGCCGAACCCGAAGTTCAACAAGTGCTCAAGCGCATCGAGTCGTCCTATCACAATGACGATGACGACCGTTACAGCGCCTACGTCACCATCACGACGAAAGACGGCCGTAAGTTGGAGGAATACTTCTCGCGCGCCCGCGGCCGCGGCCCGGCCGTTGCCTTGTCGGCGGATGAGCTTAAAACCAAATTCGTGAATTGTGCATCGCGGGCCCTAACGGCCGAGCGGGTCGAGCAGTTGTACACGGCGTGCCAAACACTCGAAACGCTGAATGATATGCGCGATCTAACGAGCTTAATGGAGACAGCGGCGGCAAACGTTCAAGCCGCGGAGTAAGTGATTGTCATCCTTCGAGACGGCGGCTTTGCCGCCTCCTCAGGATGAGGTGTGAAAAATTCTCCTCATGCTGAGAGGTCGTACATCAAGTGTTTAAAAAGCGCGATCGTCTCGAAGTATGAGGGAAATAGAGGAGACGCAATCCATGGGCATCGCCTTAGAAATTGCTAAACGCACAAACGCTCTTAAATATGAGACTTTCCCGGCCGATGCCATCCATTGGAGCAAGGTTGCCATCGCCGATGCGGTGGCCGTCTCGCTGGCCGGTTCGCGCGAAAATGCTTCCACCATTACCGCAAGCGTGCTGAACGCCGCCGCGATGCCGGGGCCGAGCCTGGTGTGGGGCACGAACGTGCGCACCCGCGCGCTCGAAGCCTCGTTGATCAACGGCACGTCGTGTCACGCGCTCGATTACGACGACACCAACAACACCAGCGGCGCGCATCCGACGTGCCCGATCCTGCCGGCCGCCATTGCGCTCGCCGAACAACTCGGCGCGTCCGGCAAGCAGATCATCGAAGCGTACGTTGCCGGGTTCGAAACCTTATCGCGGCTGTCCCAAGCGGTGCAGGTCGAGCACCACCATTACCGCAAGGGCTGGCATCCGACCGGCACACTCGGCCTGTTCGGCGCGGCGGCGGCCTGCGGGCGGCTATTAAGTCTATCGGACGAGCAACTTGCGACGGCCTTATCCATTTGCGCGTCCGAAGCCTGCGGCGTGAAATCGAACTTCGGCACCTACGTGAAGCCGCTACATGCGGGGCTAGCCAACCGCAACGGGTTGTTTGCGGCCCTCATGGCAAAAGAGGGCTTCACCGCAAGTCCGGAAGCGTTCGAGCACAAGCAGGGTTTCTTCGCCGTCTATAACGGCCCCGGTCCGTTCGATGCAGACAAAGTGAAAGAGAACTGGGCCGACCCCCTCGAGGTCGTCGAGCCTTCCATGGGGATCAAGCAGTATCCCTGCTGCGGCAGTGTCATGCCGGTGATGGATCTCGCCATCAAAATGCGTAAGGAGCACAACCTCAAGCCCGATGACATTGTGCGCATCGAGCCGCAAACCCACGAGCGGCGCTTGGCCCACACCACCCGGCCCGATCCACGCAGTTCCTTGGATGCGAAATTCAGCGTCGAATACTGCACGGCGCGCGCCGTGCTTGACGGAACGATTGTGTTTTCGCAATTTGAAGGCGATGCCCATAACGATAAAACCGTGCGGAAGTTTATGGAGAAGATCACGGCAGTGCCGCACACCGACGACAACCACTACGGCGCGCACCTCATCGTGACTTTGAAAGACGGTACGGTTTTGAAGGAATACACGCCGAAAGCGAAGGGCCGCGGCCCCGATCATCCGTTAACCGCCGAAGAGCTTGAAAACAAATTCGTCATGTGTGCCGAACGCGCGTTGCCGCTCGAGCAGATTGAGTTGCTGTATCCGGCCTGTCAGGACTTCGAGGCCATCACCAATATTCGCGACTTCACCAAGCTGATGGAAGTTCATGCGGGCGCGCGCCAGGCCGCCGAGTGATTGAGGCCTAACGGCATGGATATCAACCGTTTAACGTAGGGCTCGGCGCCGAAATCACCGGCCTCGATCTCGGTAACCCGCCCCCGATGCGGATAACGATGCAGATAACGATGCGGATACCGTCGAGGCCGTGCGCGCGGCCAAGTACGATTACACCTAAACCAGTACCGGCGAGCGCCGGAAGGATTTCGATGATGTGGCCGGTCCGTCGCAGGCACCGGGGCCGGTAATTATCAATTCTCGAATGAGTGCCCTTTAGCCCATCAGTAATTTAGGGCAATCCCCAGCTCCTTCGGCACCGGATTAGGGAAATCCCGAGTCGGGCCATCCAAACCCTAGTCGGCCTTCGGTTTTCCTAGGTTTTTTGCGCTTTCTACCAATATGGGCGGTTTCCTCCGCTGCTTAAAACGGGCGTCAGCAATACCGCTGACTGACCGAATTGAGCCGACGTGAACACACCGAACAACGCCATCGTACTGAAATCGCCCTTCACCCTTATCCTGGTGTGGGCGTTTTTGCTGAGCGGTTTTTGGGCGGCAATGTTAATGCCCGTTCACGTCTTCCTGGAAGCCGTGCTGGCCGTATTTGAATTTGTCAGTGTTCATATCCTGCAACCGTATGAAACGGCACCGGCAAAAAACATGCCGGTCGCGACCATCGGTATCCGGGGGTAGCAAAACGAACTTATTCAGAGGGGGTATTGGGTTCAGAGGGGTTATCGGACGCCAAGTATTTTTGGATGACCCGTAACGTTTCAGGGACATCAATCGGCTTGGTGAGGTAAGCCGCAAAACCAGCATCCTTGGCCCGCTCGACTTCATGCTTCATGGCCGCTGCGGTGATGGCGACCACGAGGATATCTTTTGTTGCGCTCATTTGTTTCAAAGCCTGTGTTGCATGAATCCCGTCAATACCCGGCAGGCCGATATCCATTAAAATCAGATCGGGCTGCAACGACATCGCCATATCAATTCCCTGTTCACCGTCGGGCGCAATCAACAGCTCGATGCTGTCATGAACATCGAAGATTGATTTCATCAGCTCGACGTTTGTTTCATTGTCCTCGACATACAAAATACGATGGGTTCTGCCGCTTGGGCTGCTCTCGATCTGTCCGGCCTTTTCAATTTGATCGAGCCGCGTTTGATTGTCTGACGGTGAAGGGGCATCCCCGATGGGAAGTTCAACCCAAAAAACGCTGCCTTCATTCAGCTTGGAGTCAAATCCAACGGTGCCGCCCATCAGCTCGATCAGCTGTTTAGAGATTGTAAGGCCAATGCCCGTCCCTTCGGTTTCGGCGTTGTTTCGGCTTAACCGTTCAAACGGCTCGAAGACCCGTTTCTGATCTTTGTCCGAGATGCCCTGGCCGGTGTCACGAATGGAGATACGCAGCGTTTGGCCGTCCGTTTGCTCCGCGTCGATGGTGATGCTGCCGCCATCACGATTGTATTTCACGGCGTTCGACAGCAAATTGAGCATGACTTGTTTGACGCGTGTCAAATCGGCCCGAATCAAGGGAAGCGATTTCTCCGATGACAGGTTATTCACGCTAATGGAGCGGGGTTCGGCCATTTTATTGGCGAGGGCAAAGCTTTCTTCGAGGACCGGTTTGGGACTGAAACTCTCAATCGACAAATCAAGTTTGCCGGCTTCGATTTTAGATAGCTCCAGAACCTGATTGATGAGATCCAAAAGATGCTGCCCGCCGTTGGTGATCATTTTCACCGCATCTTTTTGCTTATCCGTCAGCGGCTCTTTTGGATTGAGCGACATCAACTGCGCAAAACCGAGCACGGCGTTTAAGGGGGTCCGGAGCTCGTGGCTCATGGACGATAAGAAATCGGATTTTGCCCGGTTCGCGGCTTCGGCTTCTTGAAGAGCGGCATCAAGCCGTTGCAGGAGTTCGTTGCGGGCCTTGAGTTCTTGTTCGGTGCGCCGGAGTTCGGCGGCTTCCCGGGCGATGCGTTTCGATGCGGCTATCTCGCGAAAAGCGAGGATGACGAGAATGATGGCGATCAGGCTGATCAAGGCGGAGATACCGTAGGTATTCCGTATGCTCGCGACTGTGGTTTGCAAAACATCGGGACGCGCCGTTCCGATCACGGAGACCAGCGGAAAATTGGCGAGTCTTTGGTAAGTCCACAGCCGCGGGATACCGTCGACGATGCTGGTTTGACGGTATAGTCCGGCCGGCGACTTCTTCAAATGCATCCACAGCTTGGATTTGCTGATATTCTTGCCGATGCCATCGAGACCCCGGTGCGATTTTCGTAAACGGATGCGCATGTCCAATCCGACCAGCGTTGCAGAACTGTTGGGGCCCATGCGCGTGGTGTTAAAAAATTCCAACAGCTGTGTTTCTTTTATGGCTGCGAAAATCACGCCTAAGAACTTGCCGTCGTTATCCGTAATGCGGCGCACCAAGCGGACCGTCACGAGGCCCGTATTGCGGCCCTTGCGCGCGAGAGAAATAAAGACGCTGTCTTGCGCGTTGGATCGCTGAAATTTGAAATAGCCGCGGTCCCGCGCATGGGTGCCGGGTTTCGCTTTGCGCTCCTTGCGCCCGTCACTGATCAGGACCGGAACGCCGTTCGCGTTCATGAGGGTTATATGAGAAAGAATATTTTTATTTGGCGGGATAGCTTTTAAGTGTTGTCGGATGGCCTCAAGGGAATGCTCTTTTAAATAGTTCCGCCGCAGGGTTTTAATATAATCGTCGGCATAACTGAGTGTGGATTCAACGCTGCTCGAAAAAAATACGGTAAGCCATTTTGCCCGCGCCGCCGCCTCATCAATAGCTGATTGCTTTGTCTGTATATTAACCTGATAGGCGCTGCCCCAGACGACAGTCAGCAGTAGGAATAACCCGATCACTAAGATGACGGGCCTGAAGCGTTCAGCCGGCGTTTCTGTGTGCGTTATTGTTGTCTCGGGCATCCGAAAAATGTATAGCGTGAAGACCGGGCGGCCTCACGGCGTCTCCCCTTTAGTGTTTCCCCCGGCATTCCATTGGTAACTAAGCATGGATTTGGCAGGAAAATCACCTTGAAGGCGCCCGCTTGCGGGATGCCCGAAAATCCACCAAAATGCCGTTAATTCGATACAATTTTCAGGAGAGGACCAGGACATGGGTGTCGCCAAAGAAATCGCCACGCGTATCAATGCGCTGAAATACGAAGATTTTCCCGAAGAAGCCGTCAATTGGGCCAAGGTGGCCACCGCCGATACCATCGGTGTCGCGCTGGCGGGCTCGCTTGAAGAAACCACTAAAATTCCCGAACGGGTATTGAATGCCGGCCAAAACACGGGGCCGGCGCTCATCTGGGGCCGGTCGGGGCGCACCAACGCGCTTGATGCCGCGCTGATCAACGGCACCGCGGCGCACGCCTTCGATTTCGACGATTGCTCGATGTCCTTGGGCGGCCATCCGTCGGCACCGATGATCCCGTCGGCTTTGGCCATTGGCGAGGAAATCGATGCGACCGGGCGCGACTTTATCGAGGCCTATGTCGCCGGTTACGAAACGGAAACCCGGATCGCGCGCGGCGTGCATCTGCATCACTACAAAAAGGGCTGGCATCCGACCGCGACGCTTGGCGTTTTCGGTTCCATCGCCGCCTGCGGAAAGCTCTTGAAACTCGATGACGACACCTTGGCGACGGCGCTCTCGATTGCGGTTTCCATGTCGGCCGGCGTGAAAGCGAACTTCGGCACCATGGTAAAGCCGCTGCATGTCGGGCTCTCGTCGCGCAACGGTTTGTTCGCGTGTCTCATGGCCAAGGAAGGCTTTACCGCCAGCGAAATTGCGTTCGAACACAAACAAGGCTTTTTCGAAGTCTTCAACGGCGAAGGCACCTATAACGTCGATAAGATCCTTGCCGACTGGGGGAAACCGCTCGATATCATCGATCCGGGCATCGCGATTAAGGCGCATCCATGTTGCGGCAGCACCCATCCGGTCGCCGACTCGGCCATCGCGTTGCATGACAAACTCAACCTGACCCTGGATCAGATCGAAAAGGTCGAAACGGTCACCCACGAGCGCCGCTTGATGCATACCAACCGGCCCGATCCGCGTGGCGAGTTGGATGCGAAGTTCAGTGTGCAGTATGTCGCGTTGCGCGGCCTCATCGACGGCAAAATCGTGCTCGAACATTTTGAAAACGATGCGTACATGGAACCGGGCATTCGCAAGTTACTGGAGAACGTCACGGCGACGGCGCATACCGACGACAACCATTACAGCGGCACCGTCACCGTCACCCTGAAAGACGGCTCAGTACACTCGGACACCACGCCGTTGTGTCAGGGCCGCGGCGACAACCTCATTCCGCCGGAACGCCTGAAAGCCAAATACGACGATTGCGCCGCCCGCGTCCTGCCGAAGGATCAGGCGGAGAAGGTGCACGCGGTGATTTGGGATTTGGAAAACGCACAATCCGTTCGCGCGCTGACCGATGCGATGGCGTTGCCCGCCGACGCGGCACAAGCGGCGGAGTAAGGCAGCGGCGTCTCCGCAGCGGCGTTTCGTACGTAAGGACATTTGATGGCTGCTGGTCCAAACGCCGTTTGGATTGTAGCTATAGGTTACATCATATGCCGGAGAGAGAGGCCAATTTCCCGAACGGTCCATCAGGAAGCTGATGAAGCATCCCCCAACACCTCCTCCAGCCAGCGCGCTGTCGCATCCAGTGGTTCGCTTGCGGGGGTTAACCGGGCCGTCATGTCGACGCGTTTACGGTCGACAAACAGGCCGAGGTGCCGGGCCAGCGCTTCAAGCGCGGGCAGTTTCGGATGCAGCTTAACCATAAAATGCCCACGCGCATCGTAACCCCAGGCGGCGATCAGGCGGCGGGCGCGTTCGGGCAGGCGGGCGATGTCGGCGGGGCCGCGAAAAGCCGTGGTCGCGATTTCGGCTGGATCGCAAAACGCAATCGCCGCCAGTTCCTCGATCACTTGATCTTGGATAATGCGGGTACGCCGTGACCGGTCTTCCATCGCTGCATCGAGAGCAGACTTTACGGCGGGCAGGCGTAAAAGTCTCGATCCGCTTTGCTGTGCCGACTTTTTCGCATACCCGGCGCGGACCGCCGCTTTTTTTGCATCGAGGTCGATCATGTATTCATCGACAAAACGGCGCTGCTTGTTATTGAGGCTGTCATTCATGGCTTTGGGCAAACGATGTTCATGTGCCTCTCACGCTGCGAGAGGCTTTGCTCCTCAGCATGAGGCAAGATGTTTATTGGGGGCGGATAATAAAAAAGCCGTTTCTACGGGAAACGGCGCGTAACAATGCGGATTTAAAGTACATGGTGATATTCGTGTGCATTTCAAGAGCGTCCGCTTGCCCGGTTGGCCGAAATCCCCCAAAATGCCGGTCTTAGATATTCAAGGTGAGGATGCTTCCATGACCATTGCCCAGGATTTGGCCGCGCGGATTAACGCGCTGACTTACGAAAACTTTCCCAGTGAAGCCGTGCATTGGGCGAAAATCGCCATTGCCGATACCATCGGTGTCGCTTTGGCGGGCGCGGTGGAAGACACCGCAAAAATCCCCGAGCGGGTGCTGGGTGCTGGAAACATGCCGGGATCGAGTCTGGTTTGGGGGCGGTCGTATCGCACGCGCGCACTGGATGCGGCGTTAATTAACGGGACCGCGTCGCACGCGTTTGATTTCGACGATTGCTCGAATACTTTGGGTGGTCATCCGTCCGCCCCCATTGTACCGGTCGCGTTGGCCATCGGCGAAGAGGTCGGTGCGACGGGTCAAGAATATGTCGAGGCCTATATCGCCGGGTTCGAAGCCGAAACCCGGGTCGCGCGCGGCGTACACATGCACCATTACACCAAGGGCTGGCATCCGACGGCGACGCTGGGCATTTTCGGCGCCATTGCCGCGTGCGGCAAACTCTTGAAGCTGAACGACGATCAGCTGGCGACCGCGCTCGCCATCGGCGTGTCGGAAGCCGCCGGGGTGAAGGCGAACTTCGGCACCATGACCAAGCCGCTGCATGTTGGTTTGACGGCGCGCAACGGTTTGTTTGCCTGCCTCATGGCGAAAGAGGGCTTTACCGCGAGCATGGAAGCGTTCGAGCACAAACAAGGTTACCTCGAAGTCTTCAACGGTGCGGGCACGTACGATGTCGCCAAGATGCTCGACGGCTGGGGCGAGCCGCTCGACCTCATCGAGCCGGGTGTGATGATTAAACAATATCCCTGTTGCGGCAGTACGCACATGGCGATCGATGCGGCCGTGCCGTTGCATGCAAAACTATCGCCGTCGGTTGAGGATATCGAAAAAATCGAAATCGAAACCCACGAGCAACGCCTCGAGCATACCAACCGGCCCGATCCGCTCGGCGAATTGGCGGCGAAGTTCAGCGTGCAGTATGTCGTATGCCGCGCATTGATTGACGGCAAGGTCGTTCTCGAGAATTTCGAGAACGAGGCCTATATGGACCCGGGCATGCGTTCGCTGCTGCCGAAAGTGACGGCGGCCTCGCACACGGATGATCCCTATACCGGCATCGTGACGGTCACGCTGAAAGACGGCAGCACGCATACGGAACAGGCGCGCACGCCGTTCGGGCGCGGCCCGGAAAATCCGATGAGCGCCGATGAGCTTAAAGCCAAGTTCATCGATTGTGCGACCCGGGTCTTGCCTTCGGACGCGGCCGAGCGGTTGCATGCCGCCTTGTGGGATATTGAAAATTTGAAATCCGTCGGTGAGATCACGACGGCGATGGAGCTTCCGCCGGGTGCAGCACAAGCAGCGGAGTAGATAACATGACGTTCGCGCAGGAATTAGCGGCTCGCGTTAATGCGCTCACCTATGACGCGCTGCCGGCGGACGCTATACATTGGGCGAAGGCGGGTATTACCGATTGTATCGGTGTTGCGTTAGCCGGCTGCCAGGAGGCCACCGCTAAAATTCCAATGAAAGTTTTAGGTTCCGCACCCCAATCCGGACAGAGCTTGGTGTGGGGAAGTGCTTTGCGGATATCGGCGCTCGATGCAGCCCTTCTGAATGGTACGGCGGCGCATGCGCTCGATTTTGACGACTGTTCGAACACCATGGGCGGCCATCCCTCGACGGTTTTGGTGCCGGGGGCTTTGGCGCTGGGTGACGATATCGGTGTTTCGGGCCGCGATTTCATCGAAGCTTATGTCGCCGGGTTTGAAGCGCAGGCAGCACTGTCGCGGGTCGTGCATTGGCATCATTACGAGAAAGGCTGGCACCCGACGGCAACCCTCGGTGTGTTTGGCGCGACGGTTGCGTGCGGGCGGTTGTTAAAGCTTTCGGACGAACAAATGACCACGGCGTTGGCGCTGGCGGTCTCTGAAGCCGCCGGGGTGAAAGCGAATTTCGGGTCCATGACCAAGCCCTTGCATGCGGGCCTGACGGCGCGCAACGGATTGTTTGCCGCGCTCATGGCGAAAGAAGGGTTCACCGCCAACGCTGAAGCGTTCGAACACAAGCAAGGCTATTTCGAAGTCTTTAACGGTACGGGCACCTACGATCCCGCGAAGGCTTTCGATAGCTGGGGCGAGCGCCTCGACATCGTGCATCCGGCGATTTGCATCAAGCAGCATCCGTGTTGCGCGAGCACGCATTCGTGCATTGATGCCGCTTCCGTGTTGCATGAATCCCTGAAGGAGCAACTCGGTGATATCGAAAAGATCGAAACGAATACCCATAAGTTTCGATTGGCGCACACCGACAAGCCCGATCCGAAAAGCGAGTTGGACGCGAAATTCAGTGTGCAGTATTGCACGGCGCGGGCGTTACAAGATGGTTACGTTGCGCTCGAGCACTTTGAAAACGCCGCTTACGACGAGACGGCGGTACGCGCGCTCATGGCGAAAACCACGTCGGTTCTTCTCGATGCGGATGATGAGTTCCTCGGCATCGTGCGTGTGACGTTGAAGGACGGGTCCGTGTACGAGGAGCAGGCCAGCGTGCCCTCGGGGCGCGGCCCCGATAACCCGATGACGGATGAACAGTTCAAGAGCAAGTTCGCGAGTTGCGCCAAGCGTACGTTGCCGCTTGACGCAATCGATCCGCTTTTTGGCGCACTCGACGGTTTGGAGAACCTTAAATCCGTTGCCGAAATCACGGCGCTTTTGGAAAAGCCGCTCCTGAATGTCAAAGGGGCCGCCAAAGCCGCTGAGTGAATAAAAAACCCTCATACTTCGAGACGGCTGTCTTGTCCTGAGCTGCGTACCTCCCCTTCGGCTATGCTCAGGATGAGGCGCGCGAGTCGAAGGGGCAGCCCCTCAGCATGAGGGTTTTTATTTCTTCATCCTGAGGAGCGTCCGCCAAGTTTTTGGTGGATGCGTCTCGAAGGGTAACGGTCAGCTCTTACCCGTAAAATCGATTTTCGAGACGTCGTCGATTTTTTCGATGTCACAAAGTCTATCGAACAGGCGTGCCGCTTCCTTATCGCCGAGACGGTACGCGAGCTTCATGTATTTTTCGCGCAAATCATCGAGGCTGAACGGCCCGGTCGGCAGGCCTTTGAACGCGGGCGCATCGTGACTGATCGTGCGGCCGTCTTTTAATGTGACGTGCAATACGCTGCCGTAGGCGTATTCGAAACGCCGGTCCTGCGGCAGCTCTTTCAGCGTCGTGTTGCGACAGACTTCGCGGATCTTCGGATCGTTGACGCTTTCTTCCGAGAAGTTGCGCGGATCGAGCGGATCTTTAAACAACGCAAGCGCGGTGCAAAATTGGGTGCTGTATTGCCCGAGCATGACGTCGGTGGGTTCCGGAATATCGTGATGGGATACAATCTTCTCGTTGCCCTCGATCACGATGCTCGCGACATCGTCGCCCGTGAAGCCGTGTTCGGCTTTCATATCAAGGATGCCTTGGATCGGCGTGTGCGATGTGATGTGCGCGGAATAGCGCTTGAACACGATGAACTGCGCGTCCCAGCGCTCGCCCAACTCCTTGGTTAATTCCTCAGCCTTGGCGTCGCGGGCATACACATTAATGAATCCGAATGTGCCTTCGAGCACGGTGTTGGGACCGGTAAAGCCGTCGCGTGCCAGGGTCGCCGCGAAGATGCCGCTTTCCGCGGCGCGGCCCAAGTGCAAGCGCTTAACCATGCCGCCGGTGCCGGACTTGGCGAATTCGAGCAAGCCCGAAGAGAGCGAACCGGCGATGCCGAGGCCGTTGGTGAGGTGTTCGGCATCCAATCCCATCAGCTTGCCCGCGGTGATCGAGCCGCCGAAACCGCCGTTGATGCCGGGCGCGTGAAAGCCCAGCTCTTCGCACGATTGCTTACAGGCATTGCCGATCCGGTTCAGCACTTCGATACCGCAAGTGAACGCGGTGATGATGTCCTTGCCCGATGAACCGAGTTCCTGACCCATCGCCATCGCAGACGGCACCATGATCGCGCCCGGGTGCATGCCGACCGACGGCATGCGCAAATTATCAAGCTCGAACGAGTGCGACAGCGCGCCGTTCGACAGCGCCGCCATCGCCGGCTGCACGCGGTATCCCTCGGGCCCGAAGATGCTGCTTTTGCCGTCGCGGCCCGTCGTCGTCGCGTGCTTGATGATCATTTTGCTCCACGGCAGTTCCGAGCCGAAGGTGCAGGCGGCGACCGTATCGATGATGCAGAATTTCGTTCGCTCAACGATGTCCGCGGGGATCTGGTCGAAGGTTAAATCGGCGGCGAATTTGGCCAGGGTTTGCGTCTGATTGAGGGGCATCGTGCAGGTTCCTTTTGTGGGATGAAACGGTTATTCGGCGCCGGGTTGATCGAGAAAAGCCGCCGATTCGTGGTGTTTTTTCTTAAATGAATCGATATCGGATTGAAATTCCTGGGTCCGCGCGACGGCATCGAGGCCGTTGAGCAGGCAGCGTTTCGATACCGGATTAACGTCGAACTTATAGACGTGATTATCCGGCCCGCGGACGGTTTGGTATTCGAGATCGATGGTCAGTTCGGCGCCGGGATTTTCATGCAATTGCTGGCGCAGTTTCACGACTTCCTCTTGCTTCAACTTCACCGGCAGGACACCGTTCTGCAGGCAGTTGTTATAATGAATATCGCCGAAGCTTGATGCGATCACCGCGCGCGCGCCGAAGCTCATGATGGCATAGACGGCCGACTCGCGCGATGAGCCGCCGCCCCAGTTGCGGTCGGCAACGATAATCTTGGCATTGCGGAACGGCTCTTTATTGAGGATGAACTCGGGGATTTCCGTGCCATCGGCGTTGAAGCGCAGGTAATGGAACAGAATTTTCGGGTAAAACGGATCGCCGACCGGGACCTTGTTAAATTCCGTCGGGCAGATTTGGTTGGTATCCACGTTGGGAATATCGATCGGGGCGGCAATGCCGGTTAGCGTTGTGAAAGCTTCCATTAGGCGTCTCCTCGAAGAATTGTCCGCACATCCGTCAGTGTGCCTTTGATGGCCGCCGCCGCGGCCATGGCCGGGCTGACGAGGTGCGTGCGTCCGCCACGGCCTTGCCGGCCTTTGAAGTTGCGGTTCGAGGTCGAAGCACTTCGTTCGCCCGGCTGCAACTTGTCGCCGTTCAAGGCGGTGCAGAGCGAACAGCCCGGCGCGCGCCATTCGAAACCGGATTGTTCGAATATTTTATCCAACCCTTCGGCTTCGGCCTGGTTTTTGATCGAGACCGAACCCGGCACGATCCAAGCGGGAATTTTCGCCTTGCCGTGTTTGGCGACTTCGGCCGCCGCGCGCAGGTCCTCGATACGCGAATTGGTACACGATCCGATAAACACTTTATCGATCGGAATATCGGCAACGGCCATGCCGGGTTTGAGTTCCATGTATTCGAGCATGTCCTCGATCTCGGCTTTCTTATCGGCACTCGGCGCATCATTCGGCGAAGGGACATGCGCGGTGATCGGTACAGCGGTTTCGGGATTGGTGCCCCACGTGACCGTTGGCGCGATGTCGGCGGCATCGAGTGAGACTTCGGTATCGAAAACCGCGTCATCATCCGAAGGCAGCGTTTTCCAATTCGCCACGGCGGCATCCCATTGCTTGCCCTTGGGCGCGAATTCGCGGCCTTCGACATATTCAAATGTTGTCTCATCCGGCGCGATCAATCCGGCCCGCCCGCCGGCTTCGATCGACATATTGCTGACCGTCATGCGTTGTTCCATGGTCATGTTGCGAAAGGCCGAGCCGGCGTATTCGAGGGCGTGGCCTGCGCCACCGCCGTGGCCGATCTTCGCGATGATCGCCAAAATGACGTCCTTGGCATGCACGCCGAAGCCGAGCTCACCGTCGACGGTAATGCGCATGGTTTTCGGTTTGCGCTGCCAAATGGTTTGCGTGACCATAATGTGGAAGATTTCCGACGCTCCCGCGCCGAAGGATATATTGCCCAGTGCGCCGTGGGTGGATGTGTGTGAATCGGCGCCTACCAGCAAAATGCCGGGAATCGAAACGCCCAGCTCCGGCCCGGCGACGTGTAAAATCCCCTGCTTGGGGTCGTCGATGCCGTAAAAATGAATGTTGCTGTCGGTCGAGTTCTTGGCCAGCAGCTTGACCATGCCGCGAATTTTCTCATCGGGGATGGCATCGACCCCGGCATCGCGGATTTTCGGGTCGGTCGGCACGTAATGATCCGAAAATGAGAAGACTTTATCGGGCTCGGCGATGGTGCGGCCTTCACGCTCCAGCCGGTCAAAGGTATGGCGCGAGCCTTCATGGATCAGGCAGCGGTCAACATAAAGAAGCGTTTCGTCTTCTTCCTGGGTAATCACATGTTGATCCCAGATTTTTTCGAACATCGTTTTTGAAGATGCCAAGGATTCCTCCCATTTTTAGCCGATTATACGGTATTATAATGTGTGCCGGGGTGGCGTGGCGCGACCCCCGGAAGATCAAACGACTCTAAAGCTCGTGTCAAGTATTGCAATTCCGCGCAGAGCCATCTAATCAAATTGTGAAAATACTTAAATAACACCCCTTCATCTTGGGTTAGCTAGGGAGAAGTCGCCGTGACAGCGATCGGACATGATACGTTAAAGACCCGCCGGACCCTTACCATCGGCGGAAAATCCTACGATTATTACAGCATCAAGGCCGCCGGCGAGGCGCTGGGCACGGATTTTTCACGCCTGCCGCGTTCGATGAAGGTCCTGTTGGAAAACTTTCTGCGCCGGGAAAACGGCCGCACCGTGACCGTGGACGACATCAAAGCCGTTGTGCAATGGATCAAGGATAAGAAAAACCCTCGGGACATCGCTTTTCACCCCGCGCGCGTCATGACCCACGACGTCGGCGGCTTCCCGGCCATCCTCGATATGGCGGCAATGCGCGAAGCGATGGTCCGCTTAGGCGGCGATGCAGCCAAGATCAATCCGGTGCTGCCGGTCGATTTGATCATCGATCACTCGGTCGGGATCGACTTTTACGGCGACGACAATGCCTTCGAGAAGAACATCAATCTCGAGATGGAGCGCAACCAGGAACGCTATGCTTTTGCAAAATGGGGCGCGCAAGCTTTCGACAACCTGCGGATCATTCCGCCGGGAACCGGTATTTGTCACCAAATTAATCTCGAATATTTGGCGCGCACGGTCTGGAGCAGTGAAGACCCGGACGGCAAGCTGGTCGCCTATCCCGATACCTTGGTTGCAACCGACAGCCACACGCCGATGGTGAATTCCATGGCCGTGCTCGGTTGGGGCGTCGGCGGTATCGAAGCCGAATCCGTGATGCTCGGGGAACCGATCTCGATGCTGTTGCCGGAAGTGATCGGTATGAAACTCACCGGTGAATTGCGTGAAGGTATGACGGCCACCGATATGGTGCTTAATGCTGTCCGCATGCTGCGCGAAAAAGGTGTGGTCGCGAAGTTCGTCGAATTTTACGGCGACGGTTTGAACAAGCTGGCGCTGGCCGACCGCGCGACGCTCGCGAACATGTCGCCGGAATACGGTGCGACGTGCGGTTTCTCGCCGGTTGATGAGGCAACATTGCGTTATCTGCGCCTGACGGGCCGTGATAAGGACCAAATTGCTTTGGTCGAAGCCTATGCTAAGGAACAAGGTTTGTGGCGCAATGACGATGACCCCGATCCGATTTTCACTGATACCTTGGAGCTTGATCTCTCAACGGTCGAGCCGAGTCTGGCCGGGCCGAAGCGGCCGCAAGACACGGTGAAGTTGTCGGAGGCGAAAGTCTCTTTTGCGAAATCGTTGACGGAATTCGTCGACGATAAGGCAAAACCCAACGCTTTCAATGTCGACGGCAAAGATCATACGCTCGGTCACGGCGATGTTGTGATTGCCGCCATCACGAGTTGCACCAACACCTCGAACCCGAGTGTGCTGGTGGCTGCCGGCTTGCTGGCGCGAAAAGCACGGGAAAAAGGCCTGACGGCAAAACCCTGGGTGAAAACAAGTCTCGCGCCGGGTAGCCAGGTCGTTGCCGACTATCTGGAAAAAGCCGGCCTGCAGGATGATCTCAATGCCTTGGGCTATAATATTGTGGCTTTCGGCTGCACGTCGTGTCTCGGCAACTCGGGTCCGCTGGATGAGCCGGTGGCTAAGGCCATCGACGATAACGATCTCGTCGCCTGCGCCGTGCTTTCGGGGAACAGAAACTTCGAAGGCCGTGTCCACCCGCAATGCCGGGCTAACTATCTGGCGGCACCGCCGCTGGTGGTCGCCTATGCCATCGCCGGTACGATGAACATCGATATGTTCAACGACCCGCTCGGTAAGGATAACGACGGCAATGATGTATTCTTGAAGGACATCTGGCCGAGCAATGAGGAAATCGAAAGCGTTATCGAAAGCGTGATCTCGCCGGAGATGTTTACGAACCGCTACGCCGATGTGGAAAAAGGTCCGAAAGCCTGGCAAACGCTGGACGCTCCGACCGGCCCGACCTATGCCTGGGATCCGACGTCAACCTACCTGCAAAACCCGCCGTTCTTCGACGGCACCGAAGCGAAACCGGCGCCGGTAACCGATATTCACGGTGCGCGTGTCTTGGCATTGTTGGGCGATTCCGTCACCACAGACCATATCTCGCCAATCGGTGCTATTTCCCTCAATACACCTGCCGCCGATTTTCTGCTGGAGCGTCAAGTCAGCAAAGATGACTTTAATATTTATGGCGCCCGGCGTTGCTCGCACGACATCATGACGCGGGGCACGTTTGCCAATATCCGCATTCGCAATTTTATGACGCCGGAAACCGAAGGTGGGGTGACCAAATACATGCCCGACGGCGAGGAAATGTCCATCTTCGAAGCGGCCATGAAATATAAAGAAGACGGCGTACCCTTGGTTGTCGTTGGTGGCAAGGAATACGGGACGGGGTCTTCACGGGACTGGGCGGCGAAAGGCACGCGACTGCTAGGCGCCCGCGCGGTGATTGCTGAAAGCTACGAGCGGATTCACCGCTCCAACCTGATCGGCATGGGCGTCATTCCGTTGCAGTTCAAGGAAGGTCAAAACAAAGACACCCTAAAGCTCGACGGCAGCGAGACTTTCGATATCACCGGTCTCGAAGGCGATCTCAAGCCGCAAATGGATATCCCCTGCACCATTACCCGGGCGGATGGTTCCAAAGAAGAAATCACGTTGCTGAGCCGTATCGATACGCTTGATGAGGTTGAGTACTATTTGAACGGCGGCATCTTGCAATACGTGCTACGCCAAATGATGGAAGCCGCGTAAGCGGTTTGAAAAAACAAGTAGGAGGGCATGATGCCTGATTCGAATTACGACGTTGTCATTATCGGCGCGGGTAACGCCGCGTTTAGTGCGGCCCATGCCGCCGTCGAGCAAGGCTCGAAAGTTCTGATGCTCGAGCGCGCGCCGGAAGAGGAATACGGCGGCAATAGCCGGTTCACCGCCGGTATCATCCGTTTTGCCTTCGATGGTGCCGATGACATCAAGCGCCTGGTGCCGGACCTGACCAAAGAGCAGCTCGCGAAAACCGATTTCGGCACCTACACGGAAGATCAGTTTTATGACGACATGTTCCGTGTCACGAGTTTCCGTACCGATCCGTTGATGTGCGAAACCCTTGTCGGCGGCAGCAAAGAAGCGATGTTCTGGCTCGGCGAGAGAGGTATCAAGTTCGTCCCGATTTACGGCCGTCAGGCGTTTGAAATCGACGGTATCTTTAAGTTTTGGGGCGGGCTTGCACTCGAATCTTGGGGCGGTGGCGAAGGTCTCGTCGACCAACACCGAGGCATCGCCATCAAGGAAGGTGTCGAAATCGTTTATGGTGCGCGCGTTTATGAATTGATTTATGACGGTCATGTCGTTTCCGGCGTCCGCTTTAAGCGCAACAACAAGCTTGAGGAAGTCAAAGCCAAAGCGGTTGTCATTGCGGCGGGCGGTTTCCAGGCAAACTCGGAAATGCGCACCCGCTATCTCGGCCCGGGTTGGGAACTTTCTAAAGTCCGTGGTACGCGGTTTAACACCGGCGACGGTATTAAAATGGCGCTCGACATCGGCGCCATGCCGTTCGGCAACTGGTCAGGTTGCCACGCGGTGGGTTGGGAGCTCAATGCACCCGAATACGGCGACCTCGCGGTCGGCGATCAGTTCCAAAAACACAGTTACCCGTTCGGCGTCATGGTCAATGCCGATGGCGAACGTTTTGTCGATGAAGGCGCGGATTTCCGAAACTATACCTACGCGAAGTATGGCCGGGCAATTCTCGGCCAGCCGCAGCAATTGTGCTGGCAGATTTTCGATCAAAAAGTCCGCCCGCAGATCCGCGACGAATACGATATTCGCCAAGTCACCAAGGTCACGGCCAATACGCTGGAAGAGCTGGTTGAAAAACTCGAAGGCGTCGATCCGGTTCAGTGCCTGAAAACGCTGAAGGAATACAACACGGCCGTAAACACGGATATTCCGTATAACCCGAACGTTCTCGATGGCCGTTGCACGGAAGGCTTGGAGATTAATAAGACCAACTGGGCGAATACGCTTGATGAGCCGCCGTATGAAGCCTGGGCGACAACCTGCGGCATTACGTTTACCTTCGGTGGTTTGCGCGTCAGCGAAGCCGGGCAGGTTATGGATGTGGACATGGCGCCGATCCCGGGACTGTACGCTGCCGGTGAATTGGTCGGCGGTATCTTCTACTTTAATTACCCGGGCGGCAGTGGTCTCATCTCCGGTGCGGTCTTCGGTAAACTGGCGGGCACGTCGGCGGGGCAGGCGGCGAGCTCTTAAGTCAGTCGTTGATTGATTCTATAAATGAGCTGATCTGGGGCAGCTGCAGTGTGAAGGGTATGCAGCGATGGCTGCCGTTATGACCGAAGCGGACATAAAGAATTTGACCGGCAATTGTCTGATTGACGCGGAATTTCCCGAGCTGCCGAATTTCTACCGGGGCAAGGTGCGCGATGCGTATGACTTGCCTGACGGCCGCCGGGTTATGATTGCGACCGACCGCCAATCCGCTTTCGATAAAGTGCTCGCCGCGGTGCCGCTGAAGGGCCAGGTGCTGAATCAAACCGCCCGTTTTTGGTTTGAAAAGACAGCCGACATTTGCGCCAATCATGTCATCGATTATCCCGACCCGAATGTCATCATCAGTAAAAAACTCGATATGCTGCCGGTGGAAATGGTGGTGCGCGACTATATTACGGGTTCGACCAGCACCAGTATTTGGCCGATGTACGCGCGCGGTGAACGCATGATGTACGGCCTGAAATTTCCTGATGGATTGTCGAAAAATCAAAAGTTGCCGGCGACCATCCTTACGCCGACGACAAAAGCCGAACAGGGTGATCACGATGCCCCGATTTCGGCGGCGGACATCGTGCAGCAAGGCCTGCTCAGCCAGGAACAATGGGATAGGCTTGCACAATTGAGCCATGCGATATTTGCCCGCGGGCGCGAAATCGCCGCGCAAAACGGATTAATACTCGTTGATACGAAATACGAATTCGGCGTCGATGAGAACGGCACGATCACCCTGGCCGATGAGGTGCATACGCCGGATTCGAGCCGGTATTGGAAAGCCGCCAGTTATCAAGAGCGTATTGCCGGCGGGCAGGAACCGGAAAGCCTGGATAAGGAATTTTTACGCCTCTGGATTACCGAACGGTGCGATCCGTATAAGGATCCAATCCCCGACATTCCTCCCGAAACCTTGGTGGAATTCAGTAACAAGTATATTGCGCTTTTCGAGACCGTTACCGGTTTGACGTTTCGGCGGCCGGATATAAATATGTCCGTGCGGGACCGCGTGCGGGAAAATCTTCGCCGGGCATTGCCTGATTATTTCAAAGGATAAGTCATGACAAAACAACTGCAAGGACAAGTCGCACTGCTGACGGGTGCGGTGAGACGCAACGGCCGGGCGATGGCCTTGGCGCTGGCAAACGACGGCGCGGACATCGTGATTAACGCGCGAAACTCGAAAGATGAAGCAGAGGCGCTGGCAAAAGAGATCGAAGCGACCGGTGCGAAAGCGCTGGTACACTTGGCCGATGTGACCGATCGTAAGCAAGTCGACGGTATGGTCGACACTATCATCAAGACATTCGGGCGGATCGATATTCTGATCAACAACGCCGCCGACCGGGGCAAAACCGATTTTCTCAAAATGAGTTATGAGGAATGGAAGCATGTTTGCGACATCATTCTGGACGGCGCCTTTCATTGCTCGCAGGCCGTCATTCCGCACATGCTGAAGCAAGGCGGCGGGCGCATCATCAACATGGGCGGCATGACGGCGCGCACGAGTGCCGCGGGCCGGGCCCATGTCGTGTCGTCTAAGGCCGGCATCGAAGGCTTTACCCGCGCCCTCGCTTTCGAGTTCGCCAAAGATAACATCGCCGTCAATTGTATCTCGCCGGGTAAGATCGGCGGGGAACGCGCCGCAACCGCCGGTGAAGTCGCCACCACGCCGGATGCGATACCGCCGGTCGGCTATATGGGAGAACCGAAACACATCGCCGTCATCGCACACGCGTTATGTTTGCCGGATGCCTGTTACACCACGGGCCAAACCATCAATGTAAACGGTGGCATGATTATGAGCTAAAGCGGCGTTACGCTTCGCTTGCCAGCTCCGTTTGCTTGAGACGCTCCAGCCAGATTTTACGGGACGACTTTACATGGATTCGCGCGGCCTCTTCCGCCGCGTCCGCGTCCTTATTAGCAATGGCTTTTACCAAGGCTTGATGTTCGGCAATGATTTGCTGGTAGCGTTCCGGCGTCGTTTGATCCTTCATGGAATACCAACGAACCGGATGGGGCAGGGCCTCGAAAGCCCGGGTGATATACCGGTTGTGCGCGGCCTGCGTGATGGTGCGATGGAACACGGTATTGAATTGTTGGTGTTCCTTGCGCGACGGCGGATGTGATCTATGCGCATCGGCCAGTTCCTTTAACGTTTCAATTTCTTCGTCATAGGCATAGCGGGCGGCAAGCCTGGCGGCGGCCGTTTCCAAAACCTCGCGCATTTGAAATATTTCGATGATCATCTGCCGGTCGGCCCGGGTAACGATGAGGTTGCCGTAACGGTCATAGGAAAGGGCGTCTTTTTCGACGAGACGCCTCAGGGCTTCACGCACGGGGGTCCGGCTGATATCGAGCCAACTGGCGATTTCCGCTTCAAGGATGCGCTGTCCCGGTAAAAACGTGCCGTCATAAATCGCTTCGTGAATTTTTTCGAAGGCGGATTCGACCAGCGGTTTTCGAGGCGATGTTCCGGATTCGGATGTCTTGTCGTTCCTGATGGGAACGACCTTGCGTTTTTTTGTGTCTGCCATGGCGACTCCCCTTGGGACTTCGACAGTGATGGGTTATGTTCTTGTTTAACGATAACAATACGATGCTTGGGAGGAGCCGTCACTATGCTTTCGCGGGCATTTCATTCATTTTTGTCAGGATTTTAGCCGTTCTGAGCGGCTAAAAACCGGTGATTATCGAGGGTGTGTTATGGGAGCAACGGCATCGGAAAAAATCCTGGCCCGCGTCAGCGGCCAGAAAAGCGTCAAGCCCGGCGATATTGTTTATCCCGAGCCGGACTACATTATCATGCATGATTTGCATGCCCATATTTTCCTGCGCGAATTGTGGGATATGGGCTTGAAGGAACTTTGGAAGCCGGAACGGGTGGTTGTTGCGATCGATCACCGGGTGCCGGCGCATAACGTTAAGACGGCCGGTATTCACCAGGAAATTCGTGACTGGGTTGAAAAATACAAGATCGGCCATTTCTATGACATCAACGACACCGGCATTACACATATGCTGCAAGTCGAGCGCGGCATTGCCCGGCCCGGTAATTTTATCGTCGCGAAAGACGTTCATTGCACCAATGCCGGCGCCGTCGGCTCGTTGGCATTTCCGCTTGTGTACGATATCCCCGCATTCTTGGCGTTGGGTAGCGCCTGGGTGCGGGTGCCTGAAACCGTCCGGATCAATTTAAACGGCAAAGCCCGGCCCGGTGTCTTCGCGCGCGATGTGGTGCAGGCGAGTCTCGCCCAGCTCGGTTATGAGGACGCCGATTACCGGGTGATTGAATTCGGCGGCGATTATGTCGATCAGCTGTCGATCGACGGCCGGCAAATCCTCTGCAACGTGGTGATCGAGTCGGGTGCGAAAAGCGGCTTCACCAATCCCGATCAAAAGGCGATCGATTATACAAAGTCGGTTACTGGTGAACCGTTTGAGCCGGCCGTCAGCGATCCTGATTGCGAATATGCCTTAACACTCGAGTTCGATGTGGCGGCCCTCGAGCCGCAACTCGCAGCACCACCGAGCCCGGATAATATCGTTTCGGTGGCATCGGTTGCCGGCAAGTCCGTCAACCAGGCTTTCGTCGGGGCGTGTTCGGGCGGCACGCTGCAGGACTTGCGTCATGCCGCGGCGGAATTAAAAGACCATCGTGTATCACCGAATGTCCGCTTGTTGATTGCACCGAGCACGCAACGTGTTCTGAACTTGGCCGCCCAAGAAGGCTTGGTCGATATCTTCACGCAAGCGGGCGCGACCGTGCTGCCGCCGGGATGCAGTGCATGCGCGGGTTCCGTCGCCCCCATTGCCGACGGTGAACGGTGTATCTCGACCTCGACCCGTAATGAGCCCGGACGCATGGGCAGCAATGTCGACACCGAAGTTTATCTCGCCAACGCCGCAACCGTGGCGGCCAGTGCCGTCGCTGGAGAAATTGCCGTGCCGACGGCCGAGGTGCCGGAGTAAAACCATGCCAGAAAATGAAAAATCAAAACGCGACGGTTGGGTCTTCGAAGGCCGCTGTTGGAAGTTCGGCGACAACGTGCCGAATGACGGCGGCTTGATGGATAAATTTTTCATGTCGCAATTGCTTGAATACAATCCAGAAACACTGGCGCCGTTGGTGCTGAACAATATCCGTCCCGAATTGGCCGAAGAATGCCAGCCGGGCGATATTCTCGTTTTCGGCAAACGCTTCGCGCACGGCAACCCGCATATTCAAGGATCGCTCGGCATGAAAGGTTTGGGCGTCGGGCTCGTCGTCGAGGGCATGCAGCGCACGACGTACCGGCTGCTGATATCCGCCGGTGTGCCGTTCATCCCATATGCCGAAGGGGTGCGCGAAATCGTTGAGGACGGTGACCGGGTGCGCATTAATATCGAAACCGGCACCGTCGAGAATCTCACCAACGGCAAATCGATGTCGTTCGAACCGTTGCCGCCGTTTTTGCTTGAGGTAATCGAAGCCGGCGGCTCGCAGGGCCATTTGGACAAACGCTTGAAAGAAGAGGGGAAAATTCCAGCATGAAGGCGACAACAAAACTCAAAAAACTCGTTAACACACCCGGTGTCAGCCTGTCGGTTTCGGCGCATGATGCTTTGCTGGCCCGCCTCGTCGAGAATGCGGGCTTCGAAATCATCGGGGTTTCGGGCAACACGGTGGCCGCGAGTTATCTCGGCATGCCGGATATGGGGTTCCTGAATTTAAGCGACATGGTCAATGTGTGCGGGCGGATCGCATCCGCGGTCAGCATTCCGGTGCTGGTCGATGTTGATTCCGGTTACGGCAACGCCATGCAAGTCGTGCGCACGGTGAAGGAGCTCGAGCGCGCCGGTGTCGCCGGGGTGATTATCGAGGATCAGATTGACTATAAAAAATGCGGCATGATCGATGCCGAGCATCCGGTGATCGATATCGATGAGTATGCGAGCAAAATCCGCGCTGCTTGTATGGCGCGCACCGATCCGGACTTCGTGATTTGCGCGCGCACCGATGCGACACGTGATCACGGCATTGAAGAGGCGATCAAACGCGCGCGCGTGTCGCACGATGCCGGTGCCGACATGATCGATATCGCGTGCCAAGGCACCCGCGATCAGGTCGATCAGTTGAAGGCGGCCAATTTGCCGATCCCGCTCAAAGGCAACATGGACGAGGGTAAAAAACTTTGGGAAAACGACAACGACGTGCTCGCCGATGCGGGCTTCAGCGTGCTCTCGCATCCCGGCCTCTTACGCTACATCGTGGTCGGTGCGGCGATGCGGTCGCTGGAGCATTTAAAACGCGAAGGCAACACACGCGACATTCATGACCAGATGTGTACGGTCAAAGAATATTTCGATGCGGTCGATCTCAATGGCTACCTCGAGATGGAAAAGAAAGTTCTTTAAACGTTTTAGTTTCTAATTGGAGAAGTTGAAAATGCCGACGTTCACCGTGCGCGCCTGCAAACCGGGCGAAACCCCCGCCAAAGAAGACCAGCTTGCCTGGAAACTGGCCGAGATGGCGCTCGCCGATTGGCCCGACGATCACGATACCGCGGAGATGGTGATCAACCGCATCATCGACAGCTATACCGTCGCCGTTGCCGCACTCGATCGCAGTCCGGTCGCGACCGCGCGCGCCATGGCCGTCGCCCATCCGCGCGAGGGCGGCGCCACGGTGCTGGGCCTGCCGAAAGATCAGTTGGTCGCCTGTGAATGGGCGGCGTGGGCGAACTCGTGCGGCATTCGCGAATTGGATTTCAACGACGCTTTTATGGCAACCGAGTCGAGCCATCCGAGCGACAACATCGGCACGCTCATCGCCGTTGCGCAGCAAATGGGATGCTCCGGCAACGATTTGATCCGTGCCATCGCCATCGCCTATCAGGTGCAATGCGATATGTGCATGGCCATGGCGCTGAACCCGCACGGCATCGATCACACCGCCTACCTCGGCCCGGCCATCACGTGCGGTATCGGTTCGATGTTAAAGCTCGATACCGAAACGATGTATCAGGCGCTGCAACACGCCGCCCACGTGACCCATACCACGCGCCAAGGCCGCAAAGGCACCATGTCGAGTTGGAAGGCGTTTGCGCCGGGTCACGTCGGCAAGCTTTGCATCGACGCCATCGACCGGGCCATGCGCGGCGAAGGCGGCCCGTCGCCGGTGTACGAAGGCGATTACGGCATCATCCGCATGTTTCTCGACGGCCCCGACGGCGAATACACCGTGACGCTGCCCGATCCGGGCGAAGCGCGCACCGCGATTCTCAATACCTATCCGAAAGAATATTCGGTCGGCTATCACGGCCAGCCGATTATCGATCTCGCGTTTAAATTCCGCGATAAAATCGATAACCCACAAGACATCGAGTCGGTGGATATCTTTTCCAAGCGCTCGACGCATCTGGTCATGGGCAGCGGCTCAAATGATCCGCAAAAGTACGATCCCAACACCACGCGCGAAACGCTGGATCACTGCGCGATGTACGCGTTCGCCGTCGCCTTTTTCGACGGCACCTGGCATCACGAAAAAAGCTACACCATGGAAACCCGCACCCGGCCGGAGGTCTTGGATTTGTGGCGCAAAACCAAAACCCACGAAAGTGAGGAGTGGAACGAGCGTTATAACCGGCCGATCCCGCTCGAGAAGGACCAAGGCAGCCGCGTCGAAATCACGTTTAAGAACGGCGAAAAGGTGATCGATGAATTGGCGGTGGCGGATTCTCACCCGCGCGGCGCGCGTCCGTTACAGCGGGCGGACTACATCAAGAAGTTCAACACGCTTGTCGAAAATATCGCATCCGATGGCGAACAGAAACGATTCCTCGGTGTTGTTGAAGGGCTTGCGGGGCTTGCGGCGAAGGATCTGCGTGACCTCACCGTGACCGCGGACGCAACCAAGCTGTCGAACACGAAGGCCGATAAACGCGGCATATACTAAGCTAAAGGGACTTTAAAATGGCGAAAACGATTGAAGCGGCGGCCCTTAAGGCCATGATCAACGACGGCGAAGAGTTGGCGTTGCTCGACGTGCGCGAGGCCGGCCAATTCGGCGAGAATCATCTGCTGTTCGCGGTGCCGGCACCGTATTCGACGTTGGAGGCGATGATCGGCGATCTCGCGCCGCGCAAGTCCGTGCGCATGGTCCTCGTTGACGAGGGAGATGGTATTTCGGAAAAAGCCGCCGCGCGCTTGGAAGGGCTCGGCTACACGGATGTTTCGACGCTCAAGGGCGGCGTACACGGCTGGACGGATGCGGGTTACAAGCTTTTCACCGGCGTCAATGTGCCGTGCAAAGCGTTCGGTGAATATGTCGAGCACGCCTATCATACGCCGTCAATCACGGCGGAAGAACTCAAGGCGATGTTCGATAAGGACGAAGACGTTGTTGTGTTGGATTCACGCCCGATGGACGAATTCAACCGCGTCTGCCTGCCCCGCGGCATCGATTGCCCGGGTGCGGAATTGGCTTACCGGGTGCACGATTTTGCGCCGAACCCGGAAACATTGGTCGTCGTCAATTGCGCCGGGCGCACGCGTTCCATCATCGGCGCGCAATCGCTGATCAATGCGGGTATTCCGAATAAAGTCGTCGCGTTCGAGAACGGCACCATGGGCTGGCGCCTCGCCGGGTTCGAACCCGAGTTCGGCCAAACGAGGACGTACGAAGGTATTTCGGATGAAGCCTTGAAAATCGCGCAAAAGCGCGCCGCCGACGTGCGCCAGCGTTTCGATATTAAGACCATCGACAAAACGGGTCTCGAAAAGCTCCAGGCCGAAAGCGACCAACGCAGTTTGTACCTTCTCGATGTGCGCGCGCCGGACGAATACCGCGCGGGTCACCTGCCGGGCTCCTTCATGGCGCCGGGCGGTCAGGTGGTGCAGGGCACCGACGTGTGGGTCGGCACCAAGGGCGGGCGCATTGTGCTGATTGACGACACCGCCGTGCGCGCCTCGATGACGGCGCACTGGCTGGTGCAGCTCAACGTGCATGAGGTGTACGTGTTGATCGACGGCCTCAAGGACGCGACGCTCGAGAAAGGCGATCAGCCGGCGAATGTGTTGGGGCTCGATGATGTGAATGCCGAAGAACTTTCGCCCGATCAGCTTGAAAAAGAACTGGCCGCCGGTGACGCGGCCGTGCTCGATGTCGGCCACAGCATGGATTTCCGCAAAGGCCACATCGAGGGTGCTGTTTGGGGTTGCCGCCCGGTGATCGGCAAGTCTCTCGCCAAGCTGGCGAAGGGCAAGAAAATCGTGCTGGTCTCGAAAGACGGTGTTACCGCCAGGCTCGCCACGCGTGACGTGCAGGCCCAAACCGATGCGTCCGTCGCAGTGCTCGCGGGCGGGTTGGATGCGTGGACGGCGGCGGGCAAAGCGACGGTCGAATCCGAAGAACCGGTTGATGCGGACGCCATCGATTATCTGTTTTGGGCGCACGACCGCCACCAAGGCAATCAAACGGCCATGAACACCTATCTCGATTGGGAAACCGATCTGCCGCGCCAGATCGAAGCCGACGGCGACACCAACTTCTGGTCCAAACCGGCTTAAATATCTGATTCTTAAAGATTTATTTTCCGCTTTAACTATATCCACGCCACTATTGACAATAGTGTTGTCAATATGACAATAGTATTGTCATAATATATCGATCGAGGAAGCATGAACCAAGACCAGGCAAAAGCGCTCTATCCCCTGACGGTTGCCGTCCGCTCGTTATTCCACAAGTTGGGCAACGCGGTGACACGGCTTCATGACGGTGTTGGTGTCTCGGGCGGCATGCGGGCTGTGCTGGAAAACGTTATCACCAAAGGACCCCAAACCGTGCCGGAGCTTGCCCGGGTCCGGCCCGTATCGCGTCAGCATATTCAAAGTCACGTTAACGCGTTGCTCAAAGAAAACTTGGTCGAATATTTGGACAATCCGGCACACCGCCGTTCCAAACTTGTACAGGCCACGGAGAAGGGCCGGGAGATATTCACCGATTTGCGGGAGCGGGAGGCGGAAGCTTTGTCGCGTCTATCATTGGATATCCCCGCCGAAGATTTGAAAGCGGCGCGAACCGTTTTGACGGTTCTGATCGATCGTTTTCAAAGTCATGAATGGGAAGAGATCGTCAATAACTTATCACCTAAAACGGAGGAAATTTAAAATGACAAATAAACTCAAACAGTATGCCTTAATTTCAGCAAAAGTTGCCGGGGCCGTTTTCCTGTTGGCGTTGTTGGTGCACATGTCGTGGAATATGTTCGCGCCCGATTTATTCGGACTCGCGAAAATCAAGATGAAGCAGGCACTCGGTATTGTCATCTTTGCCGGTTTGTTGTCGTTCATCTTCGCCCATGGCCTGCGTAAACACACTCATACTTCGACAAGCTCAGCATGAGTGTGACACCCGGCGTTCCTCACCCTGAACGGGTCGAAGGGTGAGGGGCGCTCATTTTTATATTTAGAAAATTACTCGTTCGCCGCGGCGACGATGGCGGCGACGGCGGCAGAGGCGAACCGCGCTTCCGGCGGATCGGCGCGTGAGGTGAGGATGACGGGAACTTGCGCGCCCATCACGACACCGGCGGCGGTCGCGCTCATGAAATAAACCATCTGCTTGAAAAGCCCGTTGCCGGTTTCGATGTTCGGCACCAGCAGGATGTCTGCTTTACCGGCGACCGGGCTGTCGATACCTTTAATGGCTGCGGCCTCTTCCGACACCGCGCCGTCGAAGGCGAGCGGCCCGTCGACGATAGCCCCTTCGACCTCGCCGTTGTTGGCGCGCTTCACCACTTCATCCGCCTCAACTGAAGACGGCATACTCGGGTTGACGACTTCCGCCCCCGACAACAAGGCGACATGCGGCGTTTCAATGCCGAGCGGGCGCACCATCTCGATCGCGTTGTTGAGGATATCCATCTTGATGCCGACGTCGGGCGCAACGTTGATCGCGGCATCGGTGATGTAAAGAACCTTGTCGCTGTTCGGCACGGTCATGTGAAACACATGACTGGTGCGCCGTCCCGTGCGTAGACCGTTTTCCCGGTCGATGATCGCGCGCATGATCGAATCCGTATGGACATGGCCTTTCATCAGCAACGCCGCCTCTTTATGGCGGGCCAGCGCGACGGCGGTTTGCGAGGCCTTGTCTTCGTCATCAGCGGCGACAATGCGAATGTTGGAAAGATCCCAGCCGATGTCTTTGGCAATCGCGCGAATGGCGTCTTCTTCGCCGACCAGGATCGGCTCGGCCATGCCCGCGTCGGCGATCATTTTCGCGCTTTCCATGGCGACGGCGTTATTGGCACCGGCGACGGCGACGGACAGCGGCGGCAGATTTTTGACGCGCTCTTTCAGATAAGGCGGGATGACGAACGGTTCGGAACTGAGCATATGTGTTTTATAAGCAACGGGCCGGTTCGCCGCAATCCTAATGCGGGGAGTTAACCCAGCGCGTCGAGCGGATCGGTATAGGTGAGGCCCTGGCTGTCGGCGACGGCTTTATAGGTCACCTTGCCCTGATGCACATTCAGGCCGTTGCGGAGATGCTCGTCGTCCTTGAGCGCCTGTTCCGTTCCCTTGTCGGCAAGCGCGACGACAAACGGCAGGGTCGCGTTATTCAGCGCATAGGTTGAGGTGTGCGGCACGGCACCGGGCATGTTGGTTACGCAATAATGCATCACCTCGTCGACCACGTAGGTCGGATCGGAATGCGTCGTCGGTCGCGACGTTTCCGCGCACCCGCCTTGGTCGATGGCGACGTCGACGATGGCGGCGCCCCGTTTCATTTGTTTTACAATATCGGCGGTGATCAGCTTCGGTGCTTCCGCACCGGGGATCAGTACGGCGCCGATCACCAAATCCGCCTCGAGCAAGTACTCGTTTAAAACGTCGCGCAACGCAAACACGGTTTTCAATGACGGGCCGAACCGCGCATTCAGCGCGCGCAGCACGTCGATGTTGCGATCGATGACGGCGACACTCGCGCCCATGCCGACGGCGACATAGGCCGCATTCGCGCCGACCACACCGCCGCCGATGATGACCACGTTCGCGGGCCGCACGCCGGGTACGCCGCTGATGAGCATGCCGCGTCCGCCGCGGGCTTTTTCCAAACAATGCGCGCCCGCCTGGATCGACATGCGCCCGGCGACTTCCGACATGGGTGCCAGCAGCGGCAAGCCGCGACCCGGTTGGGTGACGGTTTCATAAGCAATACACGTTGCGCCCGACTCGATCAGGTCTTGCGTCTGTTCGTCATCCGGTGCGAGATGCAAATACGTGAATAACGTTTGTCCCTTGCTTAATCTTTTGCGCTCGACGGGCTGCGGTTCCTTGACCTTAACGATAAGATCGGCTTTTTCGAACACCTCCTCGGCGGAGGCGGCAATGGTCGCCCCCACTTTTTCGTAGTCTTCATCGGTGTAGCCGATGCCGGCCCCGGCGTTACTTTCGACGAGAACCTTCTGGCCGTGTTGTTCGACGACCTCGCTGACGCCCGCCGGCGCCATGCCGACCCGAAACTCGTTGTCCTTGATCTCTTTGGGAACGCCGATCAGCATGATTTTGTCCTTGTTGCTGTCCTTATTACGCTTTGTGTCTTTGTTTATATCATATTAGGCTAAGGCCGGACCCCAGAAGTTGATGCCCGTCATGTCATGTTCCAAGGGAGAAAAACCGTGGAATTAAAAGCCAATACGCTCGAGCCCCATTGGATGCCGTTTACGGCGAACCGGGATTTCAAGGCCGATCCGCGCCTCATCGTGAAGGCGGAGGGGATTCACCTTTGGAATCATAAAGGCGAGCGGTTGATCGACGCGTCCTCCGGGTTGTTCTGCTGCGCCGCCGGTCACGGCCGCACGGAAATCGCCGAAGCGGTTCACCAGCAGCTTCTCGAGTTGGATTTCTCCGCCCCCTTTCAGTTGAGCCATCCTTGGGTGTTCGAATTGTCACAGCGCGTCGCGCAACTCACGCCGGACGACCTTAACCATATTTTTTTCGGCAACTCCGGTTCCGAAGCCATCGACACGGCGTTGAAAATCGCCATGGCCTATCACCGCGCGCGCGACGAAGGCCATCGCACCCGTTTCGTGTCGCGCGAACGCGCTTATCATGGTGTCAACATCGGCGGCACCTCGCTCAGCGGGTTGATGAAAAATCGCGAAGTGTTCGGCCAGGTCATGCCCGGCATCGTGCACATGCGCCATACTTGGCTCGAAGAAAACAAGTTTAAAAAAGGCCAGCCCGATACCGGTGCGGCACTCGCTGAAGATCTGCAAAGAATTTGCGATCTGTACGGCGGTTCGACCATTTCGGCGTGTTTCGTCGAACCCATCGCGGGCTCGACCGGTATTTTGGTTCCGCCTGTGGGTTATCTCGAGCGGTTGCGCGAGATTTGCGATGCGCACGGCATCCTGCTCGTCTTCGATGAAGTGATCTGCGGCTTCGGGCGGACCGGCAAGGCGTTCGGCGCGCAAAGCTTCGGCGTCACCCCCGATATGATGACGATGGCGAAAGCGATCACCAACGGCGTCCAGCCCATGGGCGCCGTCGCGGTCAAGGACGAGATTTACGAAACCGTCGTCAACGCCGCACCCGACGCGATGATCGAGTTTTTCCACGGTTACACCTATTCCGGTCATCCGGCGGCCTGTGCGGCGGGGCTTGCAACGCTCGATATCTACGAAAAGGAAAACCTGTTCGACAAAGCCGCCGCGTTATCCGAACCGTTCCTCGAACATGTCTTCGCCTTACAAGATCTGGATGTCGTCACCGATGTGAGGGGGTATGGTTTGATCGCCGGGTTTGACGTGAAGCCGAGTACAATCGCCGGCGGGCGCGGCATCGACGTCCAGAAAAAGCTGTACAATGCGGGCGTGCACATTAAATTCACCGGCGATAGCGGCATCATCGCGCCGCCGTTCATCGCAACGGAAAAAGACGTCGAGGAAATCTGCGGCATCGTCCGCGACGTTCTCGGCAAAGAAAAGTAGAGACGTAAAATTAAAAAATAACCGGGGACCGAAAGAATATGACTAAGGAACTTCATCACATCATCAACGGCAAGGCGGCGAAGGGAAGCAGCGGCCGCTTCGGCGACGTCTACAATCCCGCCACCGGCGAAGTTGCCTCCAAGGTGCCGCTCGCAAACGTCGATGAAGTGGGTACCGCGATTGCGGCCGCCGAAGCAGCCCTCCCGGCCTGGGCGGCGACCCCGCCGGCGCGCCGCGCCCAGGTGATGTTCAAGTTCCGCGAACTTCTGTACAGCCACATGGACGAGCTGGCCGAATTGGTGTCGTGCGAACACGGCAAGACGATCCCCGACGCGAAGGGCTCGATCACCCGCGGGCTTGAAGTGGTGGAATTCGCCTGCGGCATCCCGCAGCTCTTAAAAGGCGAGTACTCCGAAGGGGTGGCCTCCGACGTCGATAGTTACGCGGTGCGCCAGCCGGTCGGGGTGTGCGCCGGCATTACGCCGTTCAACTTCCCCGCCATGGTGCCGATGTGGATGTTTCCGGTTGCCATCGCGTGCGGCAACACGTTCGTGTTGAAGCCTTCCGAGCGCGACCCGTCGACAAGCATTCGCCTCGCCGAATTGATGACCGAAGCCGGGTTGCCCGATGGTGTGTTGAACGTGATCAACGGCGATAAGGAAGCGGTCGACGTGTTGCTGACCGATCCGCGTGTCGCGGCGGTGAGTTTCGTCGGCTCGACCACCATCGGCGAATACATTTACACCACCGGCTGCGCACACGGCAAACGCGTGCAGGCGCTGTGTGGTGCCAAGAACCACATGATCGTGCTGCCCGACGCCGATATGGACCAGGCCGCCGATGCGCTGTTGGGCGCGGGCTTCGGTTCCGCCGGCGAGCGTTGCATGGCGGTGTCGGTCGCGGTGCCCGTCGGCGACGGCACGGCGGACGCGCTGATCGAGCGTCTCGCACCGAAGGTGCGCGCGCTCAAGATCGGTCCATACACCGATCCGGACGCCGAAATGGGGCCGGTCATCACCAAGGAAAGCTACGACCGTATTTGTGGTTACGTCGATCAAGGCGTCGCCGATGGTGCCGAGCTCGTCGTCGACGGAAGGGGATTCACCTTACAAGGTTACGAGAACGGTTATTTTCTCGGCGGCTGTTTGTTCGACAAGGTGACACCGGACATGAGCATCTATACCGACGAGATCTTCGGTCCTGTCTTATCCGTCGTGCGCGCGGACGATTTCGAAACCGCGCTCGGCCTCGTGAACGATCACGAATACGGTAACGGCGCGGCGATCTTCACCCGCGATGGGGATGCCGCGCGCAACTTCGCGAGCCGCGTGTTGTCGGGCATGGTCGGCGTCAATGTGCCGATCCCGGTGCCGGTCGCCTATCACAGCTTCGGCGGCTGGAAACGCTCGCTCTTCGGCGATCACCACGTGCACGGCATGGAAGGGGTGCGGTTTTACACCAAGCTCAAAACCATCACCGCGCGCTGGCCGTCCGGCATCCGCACCGGCGCGCAATTCAACTTCAAAAGCGGCGCGGAGAATTAATCAAATCATTTCGAATGCACACCGGCGGTATGCATCAACGTCCGCTTATGACCCAAAGCGGACATTGAAAATTATTGTTTTTAATGCGTTATGAAGGCGGGGGGAGTGGAAATAAAACCCGGAATTCCTAAGCTGTTGCGATTAAACGGCTTCCGATAATCCGTTTTGTACCAAACCGGATTTCTTTGTACTAGTCTTTGATTACATTTCCTGGTTAAAATTCTTGAATCGCTTTTGTACCAGGTTCAAAATTTGTAAGCCTCAACGAGACATGAATTTAAAAGCTAAATAAATTAACTATGGGGGCACACACCATCATGAAGAGCCTACTATTAATCATTATTTCTGCCTTAATGATTACATTTAACGGCATTCAATCCGAGGCAAAACTTCTTAAAAAAAAGATTTGGGAGGTCGGTGACGGTAAAGTCATCGTCAACCTCATCGTTGCAAAAGGCGTCCGTCAGAGAAGCCTCGTTCTTGTACCGGAGATTGCCAAGGCTGCCGTCATTATGTTCACTGGATATGACGGGCGTCTCGGCATAAAAAAAAGAGGGAAGATTTCAAAACCAAATAAGGTTGTCGTTAAAGCCAGAAAGTTCTTTCGAAATCAAGGAATGATTGTTGCGCTTTACGATATTCGCTCTGACAAAGACGAAATGTTCGGCAACCGCGATGAATATTGGCATGTCGAAGATATCGGCAAGCTAATTACTCATTTAAAAGAAACGTACAATGTTCCCGTTTGGCTGATGGGTCATGGCCATGGTGTGAAATCAGTAGCGAGCGCTGGTGCAGCTTTTACTAACCGTATTGGCGGTGTCGTTTTTTCCGGCGCTGGCGATGAAGTTTCCCATCGATCCGTTGAAAAAATCACCGTACCTGCACTTGTCGTGCATCATAAAAATAGTGATTGCCGTGCTGCCGATCCAGAATCGGCTGTTCATCTCCATAAAATTTTGAAAAGCTCTAAAAAGGCCAAGCTGATGATGTTCGAAGGCGGCGATGAAGGAAGGGCTGATTGCTCGACAGATACTCATCACGGTTACTTAGGAATACGAAAAAAAGTCTTTAAGGCGATCACCGATTTTATCAAAAGTAACCATTAGTATTTATGGAGTGATGGCATAAATAATGGCGGATGGAGTGGAAATAAAACCCGGAATTCCTAAGATGGTATTATCTAGGAACAAATTAAATTGACCAAATATGCCAATTCAGTGTGAAACACCACTTTGTCACTGAGTAGATGTCCGCTTGTGGCTAATAGCGGACATTGATAATCAAGCCACGCATTCCCCTCAAGCCTTCTTAATCACCACCAATGTAATGTCGTCGGCTTGCTGGCCGTTGCCGCGAAAGGCGGTCAGGGTGTCGTGGACGGTCTTGCAGGTTTCAGCCGCCGTTTGCTTGGGGTGGCTATTCTTGTTAAAGCGGCGATTCAAAAAAATTTATGGATGCCCCATATAAAGGGCTTAAAACCATGTTAGAATTTGCAGGATTGGTTAAAATAAAAGCCTGAGAGCACGGTTTGGTCATGTTGGGAGGATCTCGATCATGATTCCAACGAACAGTTCCCGCGGTCAATTCAACCAAGCGCCGTCCGTCGTCGGCGTTAAGAGCGGCATTGAAATCTCACCGTTACCGGGCCCCTTAGGCGCCGAAGTGCGCTGCGATGTTCGATCGATCGATCAAGACGGCGCGGACGTCATCCGCCAGGCCTTTCTCGAACACATTGTTTTATTGTTTCGCGGCCAAGACCTCAGCGATGACGATTTGGTTCAATTCGGCAGTCTGTTCGGCGAACTGGCAGCGCCCTTACCGCCCGAACATGCCGCCGAAGGCGTGCGAACCCGTGATGAGTTTGATAACCCGATGGTCGCGGTTGTCTCGAATGTCGTCGAAAACGGTAAAGCCATCGGCAACTTGGGCGATGGTGAGGCGCAGTGGCATTCCGATTTTTCGTATCATGAGATCCCGTATGCGGCGTCCATTCTTTATGCCCTCGAAATTCCCATGACATGGGGCGGAGACACATCGATTCTCAATATGTATGCAGCCCTCGATACCCTGTCGCCCTCCCTTCGCCGATTAATCGAGGGGGCGACAATCAAGAATGATCAAAGCACGAATAGTATCGGGCTCCGGCGCAAAGGTGTGCCGGATTCAATCGATGTTCGGGTTTCGCCGGGCCCCAGTCACCCTGCCGTTCGAACCCATCCCGAGACGGGATATAACGCCCTTTATTTAGGCCGCCGGCCATATGCCTACATTAATGGGTTGGCGGTCGATGAATCGGAGGAATTACTCAACGAACTCTGGGAGCATGCAACACAAGAAGAGTTTGTCTGGACCAATCAATGGCAGAAGGGCGATATTTTAATGTGGGATAATCGCTGCGCCATGCATCACCGTAAGGCGTTTGATCCAAACTCGCGGCGCATCATGCACAGGGTCCAGACGGTGGGGGATAAGCCGTCGTTTTCACCCCGAAAAAGCCGGAGCGGCCCCCATCCGCGTGCGGCGATCTGACTCAATATTGGCAAGTAATTAAAAAAACTGAAACGAA
>Ga0181579_10000285_pt1 | contig 38694 bp, 36 predicted proteins | sample 071ome_24_FD_132996 | JGI IMG/M metagenome (GOLD analysis project Ga0181579, IMG submission 132996) | Coastal salt marsh microbial communities from the Groves Creek Marsh, Skidaway Island, Georgia - 071402CT metaG (megahit assembly) | ecosystem: Environmental > Aquatic > Marine > Intertidal...
ACCGCCTCGATGCGCAGCATCCGCATCACCACTTCCATGGCGAAGTTCTCGGGCAGGATCGCCAGCACCTTGGCGGCGTGCCGCTGACCGATCTTGCCGAGAATGACGGCCACGGTCTGCGGATACTCGTTCTTGAGGTAATTCGCCAGGACCTGCTCGTTCACATTGGCGAGCTTGTCCCACATGGTGCGTCCGGCGGGGCCCCGGATCTCCTCCATGATGTCGTTGACCCGGTCCTCGCCGAGGATCTTGGTCAGCAACCGCTGGGTGCTGTCCATGGAGCCGACGAGCGAGCCGGTGGAGGAAACCTGCTCGGCGAATTCGACGAAAAGGCGTTCGACCACGTTGGAGCTGACATTGCCGAGGCCGGTCATGACCTGGGAGATTTCCTTGATCTCCTCGTCATCGAGATGGGAGAACAGTTTGGCGGCCTGATCCTCGCCCAGCGACATCAAAAGGATGGCCGATTTCTCAGGCCCGGTGATGTTTCGATAGTCCTCGCGAACCCGCATTCCCATGGCAGTTTCTCCAACACGCGTGTCGGGCGTGGACCCATTCCAAGCCCCGATCAAGCGTCACGCGTCCGAATTCTCCACTAGTTTATGGAGGTTGTTTTAAGATTCAAGTATCGACGTACTGAATTTCAACCACTTCGATCGACCGCGCCCCACCGGGGGTTCGAAGTTCCACCATGTCGCCTTCGCGAGCCCGTAGGAGCGCTCGGGCGATGGGTGAAATCCAGCTGACTTCGCCGCGTTCCAACTCCGCCTCGTCGACACCGACGATACGTACGGTGTGCTCTTTGTCCTCTTCGTCGGCATAGGTCACGGTGGCGCCGGAAAACACTTGATCTCGGTTGGTTTGGCGGACCGGATCGACCACCTCGGCGATTTCCAGGCGCTTGGTGATATAGCGCATGCGCCGGTCGATCTCGCGCAGGCGTTTCTTGCCGTAGATATAGTCGCCGTTCTCCGAGCGATCACCGTTGCCGGCAGCCCAGGAGACGATTTCAACGATCTTGGGACGCTCGACCCGGCGCAGTTGCTTGAGCTCCTCGCGCAGCGACTCGAAACCCCTCGGCGTGATGTAGTTCTTCACCCCCGCCGGCAGCGGGTTCGGCTCGTCCGGCTCGTCAATCTCGGGCGCGTCGTCGTTTTCCTTGGTGAAGGCCTTGCTCATGTGATCTCAAACCGGTTTGTCGCCGCGCAGGGTGACCCGATGCATTTCCCGGCGATAGCCGTGATAGTCGTTCAGCGGGTTGTGCTGGGCGCATCGGTTGTCCCAAAAGGCGAGCGAGCCGACTTCCCAGCGGAACCGGCAGGTAAACTCGGGTCGGATCTGGTGGCGGAACAGAAATTCCAGGATCGGCGCGCTTTCCTCGACGCTCATGCCCTTGAAATTGGTGGTATGCGCGCCGTTGACGTAGAGCGCCTTGCGTCCGGTCTCGGGATGGACGCGGATTGCCGGATGTTCGGCGATATAGGAATCCTCGGTCTTGTCCGTGGCGGCGGTCTCGCGCATCGCGGCGCGGGTGTTGGAAACCCGGCCCTTGCCGGACATATTCACCGCGATCAGCGGGTCCAGCAGGCGTTTCATCCCCTCGGACAAGGTCTCGTAGGCGAGGTACATATTGGCGAATTCGGTGTCGCCGCCCACGGGCGGAATCTGCCGCGCGTAGAGCATGCTGCCCAGCGGGGGGATCTGCTCGTAGGTGGTGTCGGAATGCCAGAGGCCGCCGAAATTGACCTTGTCCTCTTCCTTCTTGATCACCGGCGTGACCTCGGGAAACGCCTCCAGTCCCTTGACGAAGGGGTAGATCATCGGCTCGCCGAACCTCCGGGCGAAGGCCAGTTGGCTTTCAGGTTCCAGATTCTGGTCGCGCAGAAAGATCACCAGGTGGTCGAGGAAGGCGCGGCGTATCTCCGCGACGACATCGTCATCCAGGGGCTTCGAGATATCGACCCCGAACAGCTCCGCGCCGATCGCGCCGGATAGCGGTTTAACCTCGATATGCTTGTAGTCACTCATCATCATTGCTCCGGGGAACCCATGCGGTTCCGAGAACCCATAGTTTAGCGCGCGGTGACGGGTTTTCCATGGCCGGTTCGACCATCTCTCTGATCTTCGACCGCGCGGTGGCTTGCAAGGCGCGCCGCCGTGGTATTTTCTGACCCCTGGAACACGATGAGACGGACGCATCCGCTATGAACGACGGTACATTGACGGTCGAGATCTGGCGCGGCAAGGACGAGGGGCGTTTCGAGACCTATCGGGTCCCGCATCGCGAATCCCAGACCATTCTCGACGTGGTGACCTGGGTGCAGCGCAACGCCGAGCCGGCGCTGGCCTATCGTTTCGCTTGCCGGGTCGGTATGTGCGGGTCCTGCGCGATGACGGTGAACGGCAAGCCGCGCTGGACCTGCCGCACTCATGTCTCCAAGGTCGTCTCCAGTGGCGTCGTCCGTATCGAGCCGCTGCGGAGCCTGCCGAGAATCAAGGATCTGGTGGCCGATCTCACGCCGTTTTTCGAAAAGTGGCGGACCGCGCGGGGGCGCTTCGAGCCCTCGGCGACGCGCGCGGATCCAATGGCTCCGATTTCGCCGGAGAGCCCGAAGCGCAAGGCCGCCGACGCGGGGATCGAATGCATCAATTGCGCGGTCTGCTATTCAGCCTGCGACGTCGTGGCCTGGAACCCGGACTACGTCGGGCCGGCGGCGCTCAACCGGGCCTGGACCTTGGTGAATGACGAACGTGACAACGACCGAGCGGGCTTGTTGCGCGCCGTGTCCGAGGCCGGGGGATGCCACGCCTGTCACACCCATGGCAGTTGCGTCGAGCATTGCCCCGTCGGCCTCAATCCTACCGAGGGGATCGCCGGACTGAAGCGGATGACATTGTCCGCCCTCCTGAAGGGCGCGCTGTCATGATCGAGGCCCGGCTATATCTATTGCAGCGTGGCTCGGCGATGGTGCTTGGACCGCTCGTGATCATTCATCTCGGGCTGATCCTTTACGCGATCCAAGGAGGACTTTCCGCCGCCGAAATCCTGGAGCGCACGCGGGGCAGCATTGCCTGGGCGGTGTTCTACGGGGCCTTCGTGCTCGCGGCGGCGGTTCACGCGCCGATCGGCTTGCGGAACCTCGCGCGGGAGTGGCTAGCCTGGCGCGGGAGGTCGCTGGATTACGCGACTCTCGGTTTCGGCTTGATCCTGCTGGTGCTGGGCCTGCGCGCGGTTTGGGCGGTTGTCGGAGTCGCCCCGTGATTCGCGGGTCGAGGCGACACCCCGGTTTCCTGGCGGCGATGGCGCACAGGATCTCGGGACTTTTGTTGGCGCTGTTCTTGCCGGCGCATTTCTTGGTTCTGGGCCTCGCGATAGAGAGCGAGGCCGCCCTGGAAGGCGCGATCCGCTGGACCGACCAGCCGCTGGTGAAGGTCGGTGAATGGGGATTAGTGGTGTTGCTGACCCTGCATCTCGGGCTCGGGCTCCGGGTCTTGGCGCTTGAATTTCTGCCTTGGCGCGACAGCCGCAAGACCTTGATCGGCGTGGGGGTCGCGGCGTCGCTGCTGGTCGGGCTGCTTTTCATTCATAATCTGGGATAGGGTCGGTCATGGTTTCGATTCAGCGGTCCAGCACCGATATCTTGATCCTCGGCTCCGGCGGCGCGGGCCTGTTCGCGGCGCTGCACGCGCTGAAAGCCGTGCCGGATCTGGATGTGACCATCGCGGTCAAGGGATTGCTCGGAAAATCCGGTTGTACCCGCATGGTACAGGGTGGCTACAACGTCGCGCTCGCGCCGGGGGACTCCCTGGAACGGCATTTCATGGACACCATCGTCGGCGGCAAGTGGTTGCCGCGACAGGATCTCGCCTGGCGTCTGATCGAGGGCGCGGTGGAGCGAATCCACGAGCTTGAAAATGAAATCGGCTGTTTCTTCGATCGCAATCCCGACGGTTCGTTGCATCAGAAAGCCTTCGCCGGTCAGAGTTTCGACCGCACGGTGCATAAGGGGGACCTCACCGGTATAGAGATCATCGGCCGGCTCATGGAGCAGGTTTGGGCGAGGGGCTTCAACCGGCTGGAGGAGCACCGGGCGATCGCGCTGGTGCCGGCCTCGGACGGGTCGGGGATTTCCGGTGTTTTGCTGATCGATATGCGCGGCGGCGGCTATCACTTCATAAAGGCCAAGGCGGTGCTGTTGGCGACCGGCGGCGGGCCGACCATGTACCTCTATCACACCCCTTCCGGTGACAAGTCCTGCGACGGCATGGCCATGGCATTGCGGCTCGGTCTGGCGCTTCGCGACATGGAGATGGTTCAGTTTCACCCGACGGGATTGTTGGCGGGAACCGAAACCCGGATGACCGGCACCGTCTTGGAGGAAGGCTTGCGCGGGGCCGGAGGCTATCTTTTGAACGGCGCGGGCGAACGTTTCATGACCCGCTACGACCCCGCCGGCGAACGGGCGACACGCGATATCGTCAGCCGCGCCATCCAAGCGGAGATGCGAGCGGGCAACACCACGCCGAATGGCGGCGTGCATATCCAGATGAGCCATCTTGGCCCGGATGACGTCGCCAAGCGCTTCAAGGGCATGGTGGATCGTTGCGCGGATTGCGGGTTTGATCTTGCCGGTGGTTTGGTCGAGGTGGTCCCGACGGCGCATTACATGATGGGGGGTGTTGAGTTTGAAATCGATGGGTCGACGGCGATCCCCGGCCTCTTCGCCGCGGGCGAGGATTGCGGCGGTGTGCACGGCGCCAACCGCCTAGGTGGTAACGGTGTCGCCAACTCCACCGTCTATGGCGGGATCGCCGGCGACGCCATGGCCGCGGTGGTACCGAGCCAGGGCACGCATCGTGACCCCGACGAGAGCGTCATCGACGCGGCAATCGCCCGAGCCGAGGCGCCGTTCGGCAAGAAGCTCGGTGACCTCGCGGGTTTGCGCGATCGGCTTTGGCAAGTCATGTGGGATGATGTCGGTATTCTGCGCACCGACGAGGGTCTGCGCCGGGGGCTCGCGGATCTGGACGCGGTTGAGGCGGAGCTACGCGAGACCGGCCTTCCTGACGGCGACCGGGCCTTCAATCTGACTTGGCATGACTGGATGAACCTGGAAAGTCTGATCGATATCTCGCGGGTCATCGCCAAGGCGTCGTTGGCGCGCGAGGATTCGCGGGGCGCGCATTTCCGCGAGGACTATCCGGAAACCGGTCCGCTGGAAACGACGACCTATACCCAGGTTTGCCGGGGCGATGACGGCGCGCTGGACATCGCCATGGTTCCGGTGGATTTCTCGATCGTCAAACCCGGTGACTCGCTGATAGACGATGCGGTCGGCGCGCCCGAGGCCGTGGCCTGATATCCAAGCTTTCAACCCAGCTCTGACTATCGCCCGTGCCGCAACGCCTTGCCGGGTCGCGCGCCGGTTTCGGCGCCGGCTTGCCAGACGGGGCGTCCGTTCACCATGACCATGTCGATACCCCTTGCCGGTGTCTTCGGCGCGTCGAAGGTCGCGCCGTCCAGGATCTTGTCCTCGTCAAAAATGGTAATGTCGGCGAAGGCTCCGGGCCGGATCACGCCACGATCCACGAGGCCGAATGTCTCGGCGGAATAACCGGTCATTCGGCGCACGGCCTCTTCCAACGAGAACAGCTTCAGCTCTCGGCAGTAATGCCCGAGGATTCGCGGGAAGGTGCCCCAGAGACGGGGATGCGGATGCTCGTCATGCGGCAGCCCGTCGGAGCCGAACATGGCGTTGGGATGCGAGAGGATACGCTGGACGTCCTCCTCGTCCATGGCGAAGTAGACGGCGCCCGCGGGCTGCAGGCGCTCCGCTGCCTCGTAGATGTCGCAATCCATTTCCTCGGCGATATCCGACAGCTCGCGTCCAGCGAATTCGGGGCGCGCCTTGGACCAGGTCACCAGCACCTTCTTGGATACCGCGATGGAATCGGCCTTCAGCACCGTGGAGGAAGCCATGTAGGGATAGACATCGAAGGCAATGCCGTGATGGTCGTGGGCGCCGATATGCTTGTCGAAATGGGCCAGGGTCTCACGGCTGCGCCCGACATTGTGCTTGCCTTGGACCTTGTGATGCGAGACCACGACGGGGGAGCGGGATTCGCGACCTATGCGGAAGGTCTCGTCCAGGGAGCGGATGACGTGGTCGGCTTCGTCGCGCATATGGGTGACATAGCGCGCGCCATGCGCCTCCAAGGCGGCGGCGATGGCGATGACCTCCTCGGTCGGGGCCATCACGGCCGGCTTGTAGAACAAGCCCGTCGACAGGCCCACCGCCCCGGCGGAGAGTCCTTCCTCGAGCATGCCGCGCATTTCCGTGATTTCCCGTGCCGATGCCGCGCGGTCCAGGGAATCCATGGTGGCGACCCGCAAGGTCGAGTGACCGACCAGAAAAGCGGCGTTCACGGTCGCGGGCGCCGCCTCGACGTCGCGCAGAAAGCCGTCGAAGGTTTCGTATCGATAGGCTCCCTCGGCGCCGATCAGATCCAGCGGCGGCGGCGGTGATTCCGCGACCAGAGGCGCGAGGCTTACACCGCAATTACCGACCACGACCGAGGTAACCCCCTGGCTGACCTTCATGTCCATCGAGGGGTTGGCCAGCAGGGCGCGGTCGTCATGGGTGTGAACGTCGATGAAGCCGGGCGAGACGATCCGGCCCGTGGCGTCGATCTCGCGGCCCGCGGCAACGGTGTCAAGCGCGCCGACGGCGACGATGCGATCATCCTTGATCGCCACATCGGCGCGAATCCGGTCCGCGCCGGTTCCGTCGACGACGTGTCCGCCCTTGATCAGAATATCAACGTCCGTGATGGGCTCTGGCATGTCCTAAATCGCTTTCTGGATATTGGGTCGGCGTTGCAAGGGTGACGGGCGAGCATCCCTTGGGTCAAGGCTGGAAATCCTCGGGACGCACGCCTTGTTCGACAAGGTCCACCGAGAGCCGGAAATCTTCGTCAGCCCCGAGCGTTTCGGCGAAGCGCGCGCGAGCATCGGCGTACCGGCCCAGACGCCGTTGTATCCGACCGAGCCAGAACAGCAAGGGGGGCGAGGCAGGCGAGGCATCGCCTATCGACAGGGCCCGCGTGGCGTGGGCTTCGGCGCGCTCGAACGCTCCTGTTCGGAAAAACGCCTCGATTGCGGCGATCTGGATGTCCCGATTGTCCGGTGAACACAGCGCGGCGCGCTCGAGAAAGCGCGCGTTGGCTTCGAAATCCTCCCGTCGAAAGGCCGTTTTTGCCAGACCGTTCTGGGCCGTCGACGAGCCAGGTCTGGTCACGGTGGCGATCTTCGCGAGCCTATGCGCGCGGCCGGTCCAGCCTCGATTGATCAATTCGCGAAAGGGATCGATTTCGATTTCGTTCGAGGTGACCGCGACCGCGAACCAGCTAAGCAACACTCCGCCCTGAAGATCGGCGAGATCGGTTATGGCCGCCGCGTGGGTTGGATCCACCAATAGAGCGATTTTGAAGCCGCGCGCGCGTAGGTGGTCGGCGGGTCCAGGTTTGGCGAGACGACCAATCCTGGCGCTCGCCTCGGCGGCGGTCTCAATGAAAGTCGCGGCCCGAGAATAGGCTTCGAATGCTTCTCGTGGCTTGTCGCCGGCGAGCCGAACATGTCCGAGCTTCAACCACGCCGCCGGGAAATCGGGCGTCGTGGCGACCAGCGCGTTCAACTGTGTTTCGGCTTCTTCACGGCGGCCTTGCGCGGCCAATCGTGATGCTTGTCGCAACCGCTTGCGCTGAACCGCGCCGGTCATGGGGCCGGCCTCGGTTGGAGCGACGACCCGTCGCCGAGCTGGAAAACGGCGGGGCCGACTTCTCGGACCGTCGCCGGTTCCTCGACATCCATCGCGGCTTCCACCAGCCTTAGCCGGCGGCGCACTTCGTCGAGATCGATGAAGGCCTTTTCGACCATCCGCCGAGACGTCGGCGCGGTGACGACCGCCGAGGTGCCGGGCGTCGACCTATCGCGCGCGCGCTTGGATAGGGTCGCCAAGCTACCAGCAATGCGCTCCGCCGCGGCTAACGAACCCCGCGTATCCAAGAGATATTCATCAAGGGCGGAGGAATGCTCGGCTTTGGATGGAGGTTCCTCGAGCAAGGTCTCGGCCTGATCGACGGTGGTAGCGACCGGGTTGACGATATTGGAGAGCGCTGGGGTCTTCCACATCGAGTCTCCGGGCGTGAGACTAATCGCGGGTCGGCCCAGGAGATGCGCCTCAAGCCCGGTTGAACAGCCGGAATGCACGAGGATATCCGCCCGATCGATCCAGGCGAGATGATCACCTTTGACTTGCACATCGACGCCGCTCTGTCCCGCCATCCGGTCAATCCAGATCTCGGCGTTCTCGGAGGGGTGTGGGCGAATAACGATGCGCCGGTCTTGCCGCCGCGCCGCGAGGCGGTGAATAAGCGTGGTCATGGCCCTCAGATTCTTTCGTTCCCACCGGCACCATGTCATGAAGCGCTGGTAGGGCGGCGTCTCCGGATCGTCCAGAACCCCGACCCGCAGACATGTCTGGTAATAGCTGTAGGTGTCGCCGAGCTTGGGGTTGATGGTCGTGAAATTGGTATTGATCAAAGTATAGGGTCCGTGGTTCGCCCGGTATCGGTCGACCAACGGGTCCCAAGGCTTGAACCGGGCGTCTCTCAGTAGATCGGCCCTGGGGTTGCCGGTCATGACGACCCGCTCTCGCGCGGCGGGGAAGCGGTCGAGGAGCACACCGTGCTGAAACGCGCCCTGGGTCAGAAAAAGATCACAATAGGTCTCCGCGAGGGTGTGGTACTGAGCATTGATCTCGGTGGCGCTTGAGGAAACGAAGGCCTCCTCGTCGATCGACGCGGTCAAGTGCCCCGCCTTGCGGGCCTGCCGCATGAACTGGGCCTGGATGCGGTTGTTGCCCTTGAACAGGACAACGCCGGGTGGCAAGGCCTCGAAATTCGCCGTGAACCACCATTGTTGACTGATCAGAACCGGGTGACCCAATGCTACCGCCGCGCGACCGATCCGCAGGCGCGAGAGCAATTCCCGGTTTACTTCCTCGATTAGCAGATAGATCGGACGCATGCTCGAATGGATGCCAGATCGACGGGAAAATGCCCAGGAACAAATCACGGCTTGAGCCGACGTGGTCAGCCGCCTACGGTTTCGGCGCGGAACCTTTTCAAGGATCAAACGGCATGACGGAAACCTGTGATTTCCTGGTGATTGGCGCGGGCATGGCCGGCGCCTCCGCCGCGCATGAGCTGTCGCGGCAGGGCAAGGTCGTGATCCTCGAACGCGAGAGCCAGCCGGGCTATCACACGACCGGACGCTCGGCGGCGCTATTCGTCGAGACTTATGGGAACGCGGTGATCAGGGGGTTCAACCGGGCCAGTCGACCGTTCCTCGAAGAACCGCCCGAAGGCTTCGCCGACGCGCCCATTCTCACCCCTCGTGGCACCATGTTCGTCGCGACCGAGGAAACCATGGGGTCGTTGCGGGCGGAATATGACGAGGTTAGCCAGCTGACCACGAGTGTCCGATTGCTAGACGCCGAGGGGACCCATGCGCTGCACCCGGCCTTGAACCGGGACCTGATCGTCGCGGGGCTCTATTCGCCCGAGGACAAGGATATCGACGTCGCGGCTCTGCACTGGGGCTATTTGCGTGGCGCTCGGGCGCGCGGCGCCAACCTCGTGGGCGATGCGGAGTTGATCTCCCTTGAGAAACAAGGCGCCACATGGCGCGCGACAACCCGAGAAGGCGCGTTTTCGGCGCCTATCGTCATCAACGCGGCGGGTGCCTGGGCCGACGAAATCGGCGCCATGGTCGGCGCCAAGCCGATCGGGCTGGTGCCGAAGCGGCGTACCGCCTTCACCTTCGACGCGCCGCCGGAGCTGGATCTTCCGCGTCTTCCCGGCGTGATCGCGGCTGACGAATCCTGGTATATGAAGCCCGAGGCCGGCCACATGCTCGGCAGCCCGGCCGACGAAACCCCGTCGGCGCCGTGTGACGCGCAGCCCGAGGAACTCGATCTCGCCATCGCCATAGACCGGATTGAGACCCACGCGACCTTGACCGTCGGACGCCTGGTCAGCAAGCGCGCCGGATTGCGCTCCTTCGTTGCCGATAAGACGCCGGTGGTTGGTTTCGAAACCGGACTGGACGGATTCTGTTGGTGCGCGGGGCAAGGAGGCTATGGCATCCAGACCGCCCCGGGCATGGGGCTGGCCACGGCCGCGCTCGCCACCGGCTCCGCGTTTCCCGACACGCTATTGGCGCAAGGGGTTTCCGCCGAGGATCTGAGCCCGGATCGTCCGGCTCTCGCGGACGCGACGCGCTTCAAACTCGCCGATTAACCCGATCGAACCGTCTTGTCCGTTGCTCCGCCCAAGAAAGCTTGGCGCAACGCCTCGGCCATGCTCTCAATGGTGGGCGAAACAGCGCCGTTTCGCCGGCGTAGGATGATTCTCGACGGCGGCAACTCGGCGAAGCCCTCGGCTGGCGAGAGAACCCGAACGCCTACCGGAAGGGTCTCGCGACCGAGAACCCCGACGGCGAGGCCGGCATTGATCGCGGCGGCGACACCGGCGATCCCGGCGCTGGTATAGGCGACGCGATAGGCTCGGCCGGACCGCTCCAGGACCTCGATCGCGCGGTCGTGCCACCAGCAAGCCGCGTCGAACAGCGCCAAGGGCAACGGGTCGCGCTCATGTACCAGGTGCCGAGACGAGGTCGCCCATACCGTGGGCTCATTGCCCAGAAGTTCACCGTCTCCCTGATCCATGTCGCCGATCTCCACCGCCAGGTCGAGGCTTCCCCGCATGACTTGATCATGGAGGCTCTGGCTGGCGGCGCAGGTCACCGTAACCCGCGCGAGGGGGTGCAGATCGGCGAACCGCGCGAGAATGCGGGGAAGGAAAGGCGAGCCATATTCGTCTGGGATGCCGACGCGTACCCCGCCATCCAAGGCTTCCCCGGTGACCGCGGCCGCCGTTTCGTCGAGCATGGCCAGAACCCGCCGGCTCTTGGACAGCAAGATTTCGCCGGTATGGGTCAAGGTGAATGTCCTGCCGGAGCGCAGAAACAAGGGCGCGCCGATGCTCTCCTCCAGCCTTTTCATCTGCATGCTGACCGCTGATTGGGTGCGCCCCACCACATCGGCCGCGGCTGTAAAACCACCCGCGTCGGAGATCGCGACAAAGGTTCGCAAAAGGTCGCTGTCCAGGTTCATGGCAAGTGCCGACTGTTCAAAATAATTGATCGTTAATATCAAAAATATTCGTTTTGTTAATGAAATTCCAGTCCCCATTCTCTCGAGGGTTGATGGTCATGGGAGATCGATATGCGGGAGTACCGGCTGACGCGAAGCGAAGAGTTGCGCCGGCTTCCTTGGCCATGCATCGATGCTCTTATCCTCGGAGGTCTACTCATGAGCCTTTTCGTCGAGACGGTGGTTGAGACAGCCATTTTCGTCGCCGAGAATCTGTTGTTCGTTGCCCCGATCGTTTTGTTCGCGATCCTGCTGTCGTCGGCGATCAGGGCGAGCGGCGCCGACGGGTTGATCACCCGTGCCTTCGAGGGCAGGACCATGGCGATGATAGCCGCCGCGTCGGCGCTTGGCGCGATTACGCCTGTTTGCGGGATCGGCGTGCTGCCGATCATTGCGGGATTGCTCGCGGGCGGAGTACCCCTGGCGCCAATCATGGCGTTTTGGCTGTCCTCGCCGATCACCGATCCGGCGATGTTGACGGTGACAGCCGGTCTCCTCGGCATGCCCTTCGCCATCGGCAAAACCGCGATCGCCTTCGGTATCGGCCTGTTCGGAGGTTTCGCGACCCTTCTCGTCACGGCGCGCGGTGGCTTCGCTCTGGCGGTTCGCGCCGATGCCAGTGCCAACGCGGGTTCCGGCGGCGATGCGGCCTGTTGCGGCCCGCTGGAGGTCATGTGGCCGTTCTGGCGTGATACCGCGCGGCGCCGGCAATTTCTCGTCGAGGCGCGCGCGACCGCGTGGCTGATGCTGAAATGGCTGACAATCGCCTTTGCTTTGGAAGGCCTCCTTCGATCCTACCTGCCGCCGCGACTGATCGTGGATTTCGTCGGCGGCGACACGGCCTGGGCGACCCCGCTCGCGGTGACCATCGGCGCGCCGATCTATCTCGACGGTTATGCCTCGCTTCCCTTGGTTAGAGGGCTGTTGGAGCTCGGCATGGCGCCGGGGGCGGCGATGGCCTTTCTGGTCGCCGGCGGCATCACCAGCCTATACGCGTCGGTTGCCGTATGGGCATTGGTCAGCCGCTCGGTTTTTGTCTGGTATGTCACGCTGGCGGTCCTCGGCTCGGCGATCGGTGGTTGGGCCTACGGGGCGGCGGTCGCCTAGCGCGCTTCGGGTACGGTGCTACCGGTTTTGCCCCGGTATCCAGAGCACGTCGCCGGCGCCCCTACCGTTGACATGCCGCGCCAGCACGAAGAGATGGTCGGACAGCCGATTGATGTACTTCACCGCGAGCGGGTTGATCTGTTCAGTCTCCGTCAGCCGCGTGATGTCGCGTTCGGCTCGACGCGCCACGACCCGAGCGTGGTGCAGATGCGCCGCCAATGCCGATCCGCCGGGCAAAATGAACGATGACAGCGGCGCGAGCTCGGCATTCATCGTGTCGATTTCCGATTCCAGGCGATCAATCTGGCCTTGAACGATTCTCAGCGGCGGGTATTTGGGGTTTTCGGCCTCGGGCGTGCAAAGATCGGCGCCCAGATCAAACAGGTCGTTCTGAATTCGGGCCAGCATTGCGTCCACGTCCCGCGTCGCGCTCGCGTGAAGCCTGGCGATACCGAGCACCGCGTTGGCCTCATCGACGGTGCCGTAGGCCGCCGGCCTGTCGGAATGCTTGGCCACGCGGGTGCCATCACCCAGCGAGGTCTGCCCCGTGTCGCCGCCCCTGGTGTAGATCTTGGTTAGTTTGACCATGGTTTATCCATTCGACGCGATTGCCGTCGCTCCGCCAGCATCAATCCTTGGCCAAGGCCATCAGAATCACCACCAGCAATATCGAGATGCCTTGGAAGAGCACTCGATACCGCATGAAGATGTTGGAGCGCCGCGGACCGTCCTCGCCGCCACGCGCGAAGGAGATAAGACCCGTGGCCAAGGTCCCGAAGACCAGCACCATGGCAACGATGAGAAGCGCGATGATATAGCCGTTCATCCTGGGGATATAACCCCGGCGCGACGCCCCCGCAATCGGAACGATCGCGACCGGGGGGCACGCGGGTGATTTTCAGCGGCGACTTTGCAGACTTCGCTACATCTGGTATTGCTTTTCACTCACATGCCTATTTGTCGATGATTGATGCCCGACGATCCCACAGCGACCTTCGCGCGAGAAAGCGCGGCCCAGGGCGATGGCCGGGCCCTTGCCGGGGAAGCGCGGGGCAAGGCCTATGTCGTGCCCTGTCACTCGAAATTTCGCGACAAGGTGACGGCCTTGGCCGAAAAGCGCAGCGTGAGCGCGGGTGACCTTGCGCGCGCTGTCCTATTGCTAATGCCGGAGGACGCGCTGGCCCTTGTCCCGGACCCGGGGGAACCGGCGGCGGATGATCGAGAGGTCGTGACCCTACGCTCGGGGCCGTCGAAAGGTCGGGTGCTGCGTCGTAAGCCGCGGCTCCAGGTCCGACTGCCCGCCGGCTACGCCATGGCGGATCTCCGGCGCGCGCTTTCCCTGGCGCTTGACCTGGCGGCGGGGGAACAGGAGATCGCGCTGGAGAGTGACGCCGACAAGGCGGCGCGCGCCGAAGCCGAGCGTGCCGGCGCGCGGGCGTCCGAGGAGGTCGATAGCTTGCTTCGGACCATCGAGACGATCCGGCTGCGGCCATTGGAAAAGGGGGTGCTCTCCCGGGGCGACGCGCTCCACGCGCTGGGCTTCTCGCCCTATGCCATGCCCGACCGCGCCGCGATCCGAACCCGGTTTCGCCAGCTCGCGCGAATCTACCACCCGGACGCGCGGTTCGGCGATCATGTGCTGATGAGCCAGCTAAACCAGGCGTTGGAGCGCTTGATCCCGTTTTGAGATCGGGGCTTTTCGGCTGCTATGATCCGAGTTTAGTACGTAAACGGCCCCGCGCCGGTTTTCTTGGCCTGGGTGACGTGGTCGACCGCCGCGGTGACGCCGCCGCTCGCGTAGGGGATGTTGAGATAGCTCAGCGTCGATTCGACCGCTCCCAGCGCGCCATAGAGCATCGGCGCGTTGGTGTCGCCCATATGGGCGATGCGGAAGGCCTTGCCGTCGAAATCGCCGAGACCGCCGCCGAGGCCGGCCATCATCTCGTCGCGGCACACAACGCGAAACTCGTTGGCGTCGATGCCGTCGGCGGTGCGGATCGTGGTCACGCCGACCGAACGTTCCCTGGGCTCGGAGGCGTTGAGATAGAGCGAGCCGGCCTGTCCCCAGACCTCGACCGCCGCGTGGGTCGCGCCGGCCAATACCCGATGGCGCTCGAACACCGTCTCCAAGCCTTCCTCGAACAGCATGTTCAAGGCCTCGCGCATGCCGAAGACCATCAATTGCGGCGCGGTACCACAGAACTTGCGGTAGTGGGCCGCCTCCATGCGGGTTTTCCAATCCCAATAATGCCGGGGCATCTTGGTTTTGGCGGTGACCGCCAATGCCTTGTCGTTGGCCGCGACGATGCCGAGACCCGGCGGCATCATCATGCCTTTCTGCGAGGCGCTGACGGTGACGTCGATGCCCCAGTCATCCATGCGGTAATCACAAGTGCCTAGCGCGGCGACGGTGTCGACCAGCAGCAGCGCCGGATGTCCGGCGGAGTCGATCGCCGCGCGCACGGCGGGGATGTCACAGGTAATGCCCGTTGCCGTGTCCGTGTGGATCAGCAGGATGCCCTTGATCTCGCCCTTGGTGTCTTGCTTCAGCCGCGCCTCGACGGCCTCGGGCCGAAGCGCACGGCGCCAGTCGCCGGGAATGGTCTCCACCTTTAAGTGCAGGGCCTCGGCCATGACCGACCATGAATTCGAGAAGTTACCGCTTTCCGGCACGAGCACCAGATCGCCGGGCTCGAACACGTTCGAAAGGGCGGCTTCCCAAGCACCATGACCGTTCGAGGCGTACAGAAAAATCTCGCCCTTGGTTTGGATCACCTTGCGCATGTCGAGAAAGCAGGATTTAGAGACATCCAGGAAATCCGGGTCCGACAGGTCCAGGGTCTGGCGGTGCATGGCGTTCAACACGCGCTCCGGCACATTGGTCGGACCAGGGGTGTTGAGAAACTTGCGGCCTCGTTTGAGAGACATTCGAAACTCCCGGGAATCGGGTTTGGAGCGATACGGACTTGGGGGGCGTCGGCTTGCGGCGCGACAAGGCCGGGACATTACTCCCGCCGCGCGGCAAAGAAAAGGCGGAGTTTCGCCGATTTCGTGTTCGGTCGGTCGGCCGGGTCTTTTCCCGCCGCGCCACACGGCATAGAGTGGCCCGTGGCTGGACGGTTCCGGCGCGGTTTTCATGGGATTGGATGTCATGGCGGTTGAAACGGTTGATGTGGGCCAAGCGGCCCCGGTGAAACTCTCTCGCAAGCAATTGGCCTGGAGGGCGGCGCGTGAGATTCCGGACGGCAGCTACGTTAATCTGGGGATCGGCATTCCCACCCAATGCGCCGATCACCTGCCCGAGGACCGCGAGATCGTCCTGCACAGCGAGAACGGCATTCTCGGCTTCGGACCGCGTCCGCCGGAGGGAGAGGAAGACCCGGATCTTGTGAATGCCGGCAAGCAACCGATCACCATGTCTCCGGGCGGGTCCTATTTCGTGCATTCCGAGGCTTTCGCGATGATCCGCGGCGGCCATATCGATATCGCCATGTTGGGCGCGTTCCAGGTATCGGGCTCGGGAGATCTGGCGAATTGGACCACCGATAACCCAACCTTCCCGCCCGGAGTCGGCGGCGCCATGGACCTGGCGGCGGGGGCTAAACAGGTCTGGGTAATGACCGATCATGTAACCCGCAAGGGCGAGCCTAAGATCGTGAACAAATGCAGCTATCCTCTCACCTCGGCGGGATGCGTGAAGCGGGTCTTTACCGATCTTGCGGTCATCGACGTGACCGAGGCGGGGCTGGTGGTGCGCGAGATGGTGCCCGGCATGACCCTGGAGGCGCTCCAGGAACTGACCGAACCGACCCTGACGGCGGCGCCGGACTGCAAGGAACTCGTCGCGCCCGACCTTTAAGGGTATCAACCTCGAATCCGTGACACGGCGCCGCTGCTCCGGCGCGTCACGCCGGTTCGAGCGCGACCTCCACGGCGCCATGGTCACCGAAGGTGGCGACGGCGGAAATTCCAGGTTTCATCTCGTACAACTTGGTGGCGCTTCCAGTGGTGACGAACTGGCCGGCGCGAATGCCGATCTCGCGGTTCGACAGTTCGTTCACCAGCCAGTGCAGCGTGTCCAGCGGGTCATGCCTCGGTAGCGGGTTCGCGGGTTCCTTGGCGCCGCCATCGACGCGGAGTTCAATCGGGATGTCGAGCAGATCGAGATCGCGCCAGTCGGCGAGTTGCGGGCCGACGACGAGCCCCGCGCCCGCCGCGTTGTCGGCGAGGATCGCCAGACGCTGTTCCTCGGTTTCGGGAATATGGAGCCCGTTGGCGAAGCGCGTGCCGACGATCTCGACCGTAAAGGTCAGGCGTGCCGCTTCGGCGACCTCTTCCCGGCTGTAAGCCACCGAACCGGGAGAGAAATCACGCATTACCTGGAAGCCGATCTCGCATTCCAGGGCCGGTCGGTGGTGGAGCTGACGGGCCGGCAAGGTCACCGCACCTTGGTGGCAATGTGACGCGAAGATCCGCCCGACCATCGGGCCGGGCTTGCCCGCGACTTTCCAGCCGACGACCGCGTCGCCGATCATCGCGGCCATGGCGGTCTGGATCTCGGCCGCTTCGTGGACGTCGTTCGGGTAGAGGTAGTTGGGCAACCCCTCCAGCAGGGCGGACTGACTCCACGCCCCGGCCAGCAGGGTGCCGGCCTTGGCGATGGAGTCTTCGTTCATGGCCATGCCCGCGCCCTATTCGGCGGCCGCCGCGCGTCCCGCCTCGGCATGTTGCGAGAAAGCCGGCATCACCTCCTCGGTGAGCAGCGCGAGCGATTTCTTGCAAAAGGCGTGGTCGTCCCATTCATGGGCCATCGCCGTCAGCACGCCGAAATGCCCGGTGATGTCACGCAACGCGACCAATTTGTCGACGACGGTCGACGGTGAGCCCCAGGCGACCTGAAACTCGGCGACTTCCTGCCAGGTGATGGAATCCGGATCGGGATGGCCGTCCGGCGCGGCGTGCTTGATCAGGCCCCGCGCCTTGAGCGAGGAGACCAAGTAACGGAACCAGAAACTGATCGGGCCGTCCGGCTTCATGATGTAGTCATAGGCTTCTTGATCGCTGGAGGCGGTGACGATGCTCCGCGAAACCCGCCAGATATCGGGATCGGCGACCCGTCCGGCCTTCTCGCAGCCCTCGCAATAGGTCTCCCAATGGCTGGCGGTATGGCGGGGGTGCAGAAAAGCCGCGCCGGAAATCGGAATCCAGCCGTTTTCGCCTGCAAGGCGCGCGCTGCTCGACTTGGGCGACATGATTGAGATCGCGATCGGGGGATGCGGTTGCTGATACGGTTTCGGGAAATGCCCGACCCCATACTCTTCGCGGCTTACGTCCTTGATCTTGACGTCCCAGTACTCACCGGAACGGTCGTAGGGCGGGTTTCCCTCCCAGATCGCCAGAATATGCTCGATGGATTCCTTGACCATCGCGCCGCGATCGGTGGTTCCGCCGACCCCGAACAACTCGACATCCGAGGACAGGCTGCCATTGCCGATCCCCATCTGGAAGCGTCCCTTGGAGAGATGGTCGAAAAGCGCCGCCTGTCCGGCGATCTGCGCGGGGTGATGATGCGGGAGGCAAAACACACCAGTACCCATCTTGATGGTCTTGGTCTCGCCCAGCAGGGTCGCGAGAAACACCAGCGGCGCCGGGATTGGCTCGGAGGTGGCCGCGGCATGTTCGCCGACCCATACCTCGTGGAAACCGAGCTTGTCCGCCAAAATGATCGCCTCGCGGTCTTCCTCCAGGATCTCGGTGAGGTCACGCGCGGGGTCGTGAACCGGTTGCATGAACATTCCTAGCCGCATGGCTTTCGCCTCCACTGTTCCGGCGCGCCTTTGATCGGGCGTGTCGATTTCACAATGCCTGGGATGTTAACACGGGATCGAACTATCGCCAGGATGGCGTTGCTTGGGTCCGATGATTATCGGGTGGATGGTCCTGGATCGAAAATCCGACGAGGGAGTGGAGCAGGGAAGATGCGCGCATCGGTCGTGATTTCCGCCGTGGTGGCGGTCCTGGTCGGCTTTGGGGGATCGGTCGCGATCATCCTCGCGGCGGCCAAGGCGGTGGACGCGAGCGCCGCCGAAACCTCGTCCTGGGTCTCGGCGCTGTGTTTCGCGATCGCGGCGATCACCGGAATTCTATGCCTTCGCCACCGCATGCCGATTGTCGCGGCATGGTCGACGCCGGGCGCCGCGATCATCGCCGCGTCCACGGGGATCACGATCGAGGCCGCGGTCGGCGCTTTCGTGTTGGCCGGCGTGCTGTTGACCTTGACCGCGGCGATCCGCCCTCTCGGCCAACTGATCGAGAAGATCCCCACCGCCATCGCCTCGGCCATGTTGGCCGGCGTTTTGTTCGATTTCGTGGTCGCCGTCTGGGGATACGCCCAGACGGATTGGATGTTGGTGCTACCGTTGCTCGCGACCTTCCTGGTGCTCCGGCTGTTCTCGCCCTCCTGGGCGGTCATCGTGGTTCTGGTGGTCGGCGTCGTGCTGGCGCATGCGCTTGGGATGGCTAAACCCGTGGGTGGTTTCGAGATGTCCAGCTTGTTGTGGATCACTCCGTCCTGGGAGCCGGCGGTTCTGATCGGCCTCGGCATCCCGCTTTATCTGGTGACCATGGCGTCGCAGAACCTCCCCGGTTTCGCGGTCCTGCGCGCCGCCGAGTATCAGGTGCCCAGCCGTTCGATCCTGACGGTGGCGGGCCTCGCATCGCTGGCGACATCGGTGTTCGGAGCGCATGCCAGCAATCTGGCGGCGATCTCCGCGTCGATCTGCACCGGCCCCGACGCGCATCCGGACAAGGACAAACGCTGGATGTGCGGACCGGTCTACGCACTTTACTATGTCGGGCTGGGCTTTTTCGGGGCCTCGGTGGTCACCTTGTTCGCCAGTTTTCCGGAGGCGCTGATCATCACGGTCGCGGGGGTGGCGCTGACCGGCCCGTTGGTCGGAGCGCTAAGCTCGGCGATGGATGCAAGCGGTGATCGTTTTGTCGCGGTGACTACCTTCGTGGTGACGGCATCCGGGATCACCGCGTTCGGTATTGGCGCGGCGTTTTGGGGGCTCGTGGTGGGATTGATCGCCCACGGCTTGAGGATCGGGTTCGAGCGCGCGCGAGGGGACGTCGCGCCTTAGTCTCTTGGGTTCAAGAAATGTAGCGGCAATCCCGGTCTCGGCCACTCCATGGCAACTAGCCGACCGGTATTGGACAGGGTGATGAACGCGGTCGTGAGGTTCGGGCCGCCGAAACAGATATTGGTCGGGAACAGGTCCGGCATCTCCAGGCGTTGCTCGGAACTTCCGTCAGGCGCGTATATGTCGATCGCTCCGGGCAGCGAGCCGACGCAGACATTGCCCGCGCTATCCACCGCCAGGGAGTCAAACAGATGATAGCCCGCCGGCGCGCCAATCAGCCGGCCACGCTCCCAGGGGACCGGCCCCCTTGTGCGCTTGATCTTGCCCGGTCCCTCGATCTCGAAGGCCCAGACACGACCGCTATGGGTCTCGGCGACATAGAGCTCTGATCCGTCCGGTGACAGGCCGATACCGTTCGGCCCATCCATCGGCGCGATGACCGTGGTGATGAAGGAGCCGTCGGGCCTGGCGTAGTAAACGCCGCCCCGGTCCCGATCGCGCCGCCGCGTGTGCCCGTGGTCGGTGAACCAGAGCCCGCCCTCGGCGTCGAAGACAATGTCATTGGGGCCGATCAGCGGGTGGCCGTCACATTCCCGGTACAGCACCTCGCTCTTTCCGGTTTCCAGATCCACTGCTTCGATCCAGCCGTGCGGGACCTCGGGGGTCGAAAGGCTCGGGTAATGTTTACCGTCTTTCTCGAAGAAGGGCATGCCGCCATTGTTGCAGACATAGCAACGCCCGTCCGGGCCGATCGCGAGGCCGTTGGGGCCGCCGCCGGTCTTGGCGACTAGGCTCTTGGCCCCGTCCGGCGCGACACGGGTGATACATCCCGCCGCGATCTCCACCAGCAGGACCGAGCCATCGGGCATGGCGATCGGTCCCTCGGGGAACCTGAGACCGCTGGTGATTTCGCGAAGCTCGGCCATCGCGCTACTCCGCCGCCGGCTGCATCTCCCGCAGATGCGGTAAGACTTCCTTGGCGAAAAGCCGCAGCATGTCGAGTGTCTGCTCGAGCCCGTAATACGGGGGGTAATGCACCATGATCGAGGTGGCGCCGACATCCCGGAATGCCTCGATCTTGCGGATCACGGTTTCCGGCGAGCCGTGCAGGATCGTGTTCTCGGCGAGGTAGTCATATGAAAACCGATCCTCGCTGACGCCGCCGGTGACGTCGCCGAGATAACTGCCGGCCTGACCAAAGGCCTTCATGTGGTGGGTGATCCCGGCCTCGCTCTGCTCTCGCGCCAAGGCATCCGTCGGCGCGACATAGACCATGCGCACCACGTCGACGCGCCCGAAGGCCGGGTTCTGGTTCAACGGCGCCGGGGCGGACTTCATGTGCTTGCGATAATGTCGGATATGCTCGCCGATGACCTCGAGCGTGGGCAGTGTCGACTGCATCAGACCAAAGCCGTGCTCGGCGGCGAATTGCATGGACTCGTCCGTGCCGGCGCCCATGAAGAACGGCGGATGCGGCTTTTGGATAGGGTGCGGGAAGATCTCGTACTGCTCGTCCATCTTGAATTTGAAGTGCTTGCCGTCGGCGTTCACCCGCTTTTCGTGAAACCCCTGTAGAATGAGCGGAATGGCCTCCTGCTGGATCTCGCGACGTTGCTCATAACTCATGCCCAGTCCCTCGAACTCGTAGGGGCGGTATCCCGAGCCGAGCCCGAGCTGAAAGCGACCGTTGCTTAGAATATCAATGAAGGCGGCGTTCTCGACGATCCGCATGGGATGGTGCAACGGGACCACCATCACCGCCGCGCCGAGTTTGATCCGCGTGGTCTTGGCGGCGAGATAGGCGAGATAGCTGAACGGGTCCGGGAGAATGCCGTAGGTATTCGAGAAGTGGTGCTCGGCGATCCAAACGCTATCGAATCCCAGCGCCTCGGCCTCGAGAATCTCGCGGGTTACCCGCTCATGGATCGCTTGATGCGGATAGGGTTCGGTCTTTGGGTCCGGATGAGAGGTGAAAAGAATTCCGACTTCCACGGCGCGGGGTCTCCCAGGGTTGATTTTCCCGCAAGACTAACACCGCGGCTTCGCCGGTAAATGGTCCGGATCCGCTAAATCATGGGGAGGATTGTCTCGTGGCGATTGTGCCGCCCTGGTGAACTGCCGGGTTCTCGACTCGGTGCTATTGTTTAGACCGATTCTCCTCGCTTGATAGACCCATCGCGAGGTCCTGCCTTGCGCCAGGACGACGGTTAGAGCGGGGAGATAGATCATCGTAACCCGTTGCCCTGGCGCACGGCGGGGCCTCGGCTCGTAGTTGTCCATTTGGCGGATGCTATCTAGTTTGGCGCGCCAGTTTTCGCCACGCCGCGATCATGGCGTCGGCGGCGTGGTCTACCTCCTCGGCCGACGTAAATCGGCCAAGGCAGAGACGGATTGAACGCGCGGTGGAATCCACGTCGAGCCGTAGCGCGGCCAGCACGCTTGACGGTTCATTCGATCCGCTGGCGCAGGCGGAGCCGGTGGAGATCGCGACATTCGGTAGTGTCAGGGTGAAGTCCTCCGCGCCCATGCCCGGCAGGGTAAGGTTCAGATTGCCCGCGATCCGCGCGGTCATCGAACCATTGACGACGAGGCCCGGAATGCCCTGCCGTAGCTTGGCGAGCAAGCCATCGCGTAGTGCCTCGATGCGCGCGTGATCGCTCTCAAGGTCCTGGCGCGCGATGGTTGCGGCTGTCGCGAAACCGACGACCAAAGGGAGCGGCACGGTCCCCGCCCGCAATCCCATCTCCTGGCCACCACCGGTAATCAACGGCTTAACCTCGACACCGCGGCGGATGAAAAGCGCGCCGATACCCATCGGACCGTATGCCTTGTGCGCGGAAAAACTCGCGAGGTCGATATCGAGGGCCGTGACATCCACCGCGATTTTGCCCAAGGCCTGGGCGCAATCTACGTGCAGGAGGATATCGCGCTCGCGGCAGACCCGGGCGATCTCGGCGATGGGTTGGATCACACCGATCTCATGATTGACGAGACCGACGGAAACCATGCGCGGGCCGGACCCGATCGCGCCCGCCAGGCAATCCGGATCGATCAAGCCGTCCTTGCCGATGGGAAATGTGATCACATCGCGCGCGTTCAGGACGCTGGGATGCTCGATCGGCGATGCGAGAATATCGCCGTCGATCCCGCGCAGCGCCATGTTATTGGCCTCGGTCGCGCCCGACGTGAAAATGATCTCGTCCGGCTCCGCGTTGATGGCCCTCGCTAAATCTTGTCGGGCCTTGTCCACGGCTTCGCCGGCCCGCCACCCGATGGCATGGTCCCGCGAGTGAGGGTTGCCGAACTGGGCCTCGAAATAGGGAAGCATGGCCGACCGGACTCTCGGATCCAGAGGCGTGGTGGCATGATGGTCGAGGTAGATCATCCCATCGCCCTCCCGAGGCAACCGCTTTCAAGGCAAAAACGCCCCGCTCCGAGCATGTCGAGAGCGGGGCGCTGATGCCTGGCTTGAGAGCCGGTCGTTACTTGGGCAGCGAGCCCTCGACGCCCTCCACATAGAAGTTCATGCCGAGAAGCATGCCCGCGTCGGCGACCTTGCCGGCCTCGACAACGACCTTGCCGGACTGATCCTTGATCGGTCCCGCGAAGGGATGCAGCTTACCGCTCCGGATCGCTTCCTCGGTTTCCTTCGCCAGCTTGGCGATATCGGCGGGCATGTTCTTGTAGGGGGACATCCGGACCATGCCTTCGGCCAGACCTTGCCAAACGTCCTGGGATTTCCAGGTGCCGTCGATCACCGCCCGGGTCCTCTCGATATAATAGGGGTTCCAGTCATCGATGATCGCGGAGAGCTGGGCCTTGGGGGCGAAATGCTCCATGTCGGAGGCTTGCCCGAAGCCCTTGACGCCGCGGTTTTCGGCGACTTGAAGCGGGGCGGGCGAGTCGGTGTGCTGGGTGATGATGTCGGCGCCCTGGTCGATCAGGGCCTTGGCCGCGTCACCTTCCTTGCCCGGATCATACCAGCTGTTCACCCAGACCACGCTGATCGACATGTCCGGATTAACCGAACGCGCGCCCAGCAGGAAGGCGTTGATGCCGCGCACCACCTCGGGGATCGGGAAGGAGGCGACATAGCCGATCTTGTTGGCCTTGGAGATCTTGCCCGCGATCACGCCGGCGATATAGCGACCCTCGTAGAAACGCGCGCTATAGGTCGCGACGTTATCGGCTTGCTTGTACCCGGTGGCGTGCTCGAACTTCACATTGGGGAAGCGCTTGGCGACCTTGATCGTGGGGTTCATGAAGCCGAAGGACGTGGTGAAAATCAGATCATGTCCGGTCGAGGCGAGCTGACGGATCACCCGCTCTGAATCCGGGCCTTCCTTGACGCTTTCGACATAGGTGGTTTTTACCTTGTCGCCGAATTCCTTCTCGATGGCGAGCCGGCCCAAATCATGTCGATAGGTCCAGCCGTGGTCACCGATCGGACCGACATAGACAAAGCCCACCTTGGTCTGCGCCGAGGCGGAGGCCATGCCCGCCGCCAGCATGCCGACCGACAGGGCGCCGGCGATTGCCTTGAATACCGTTCTTCTTTTCATTGTTGATCCCCCGATTTCAGGATTGAGTTGTGGTTTTCGTCTTTCTCTCGGATCGGCGATCCCGCGACGCGTTGATTCCATCAATGAGCGGCGTGGAAAACCTTTCCAATGCATTGTGGCGCGTTCAGCCGGATTTTCGTTTTGTCTCTCGAAATTAACACCAATACCAGGATTGTCGCGAGATAAGGCAGCATCGACATGAATTGCGAGGCGACCTCGATGCCCCAGCCCTGGGCGTGCAGTTGCAGAATGGTGATGGCGCCGAACATATAGGCGCCGAGGATCACCCGACCGGGCCGCCAAGTCGCGAAAACCACCAGGGCAAGGGCGATCCAGCCTCGACCCGCCGTCATGTTCTCGGCCCAGAGCGGGGTATAGGCGAGCGATAGATAAGCGCCGGCGAGGCCGCTCATGGCGCCACCGAAAAGCACCGCGGCATAGCGAATCGCGATAACCGGATAGCCGAGCGCGTGGGCCGAATCGTGGCTTTCGCCGACCGCCTTCAAGATCAATCCCGGACGGGTGCGCGACAAGAACCAGGCGACGGCGATGATCATTACAAAGGAGAGATAGACCAGGAAATCCTGGCCGAAAAGGATCGGGCCGATCACCGGAATGTCCGAGATCACCGGGATCGCGAGTTTCGGCAAGGGCTCGAGCGCGAAGCCGACGTAACTCGCACCGATCAACGCGCTGATGCCTATGCCGAAGATTGTCAGCGCCAGTCCCGTCGCCACCTGGTTGGCGAGTAGGGTGAGGGTCAAGAACGCGAAGACCGACGCCATTGCCGTGCCCGCCGCGGCGCCGGCGACGATCCCGGCAAGACCACTGCCGGTGGTACTGGCGACCGCGAAGGCGGCAATCGCGCCGACCAGCATCATCCCCTCGACACCGAGATTGAGAACCCCGGACTTCTCGGTGATCAACTCGCCGGTGGCGGCGAAGAGCAGGGGCGTGGACGCTGTGATGACGGTCAGAATGACGGGAACGAAATCCATGTGTCAGCCTCCCTTGGTCCGACCTGGCGCGCCGAAGCGGATGCGGAAATGGGTGAGCACGTCACAACCCAGCAGGAAGAATAGTAGGATGCCTTGAAACAATCCGGTGACCGCCGCCGGGAGCCCGATCTCGATCTGCGCGACCTCTCCGCCGATATAGGACAGCGCCATGATCAAACCCGCCAAGAGCACGCCCACGGGGTGCAATCGCCCGAGAAAGGCGACGATGATCGCGGTGAAACCGTAGCCGGGTGAGATAGAGGGCAGGAGCTGACCGATCGTGCCCGCGACCTCCGCGACACCGGCGAGCCCGGCGAGACCACCGCCGAGGAGAAGCGCGAACCAGATCAGCTTGTTTTGACTGAAACCCGCGTGCTTCGCCGCCGCCGGCGCCTGACCGACCACCCTAAGCTGAAAGCCGATAACCGCGCGGGACAGGATCACCCAGCCCGCCACCACCGCGAGAACCGCGAAAGCGGCGCCCAAATGCAGCCGGCTGTCCTCCCAGAGGACCGGCATCATGGCCGCGTCGGGAAACAGCCGGCTTTCCGGGAAGTTGTACCCGTCGGGGTCGCGCCATGGCCCATGCACGAGATAACTCAGCAAGAGCACCGCCACATAGGTCAGCATCAGGCTGGTAAGGATCTCATTGGCGTTGAAGCGTGTTTTAAGGAAGGCCGGTATCGCCGCCCAGGCCATGCCACCGAAAACACCGGCGACCAGGACCACGGGAAGCAAGAGAAAACTCTCGCTGTCGTGGAAGGCGATGGCGATCCCGCCGCCGACGATGGCGCCGATCGTGAACTGGCCTTCCGCGCCGATATTCCAGACATTGGCCCGAAAGCCGATGGAAAGCCCGATGCCGATCAGTACCAGCGGTGTCGCCTTGACCAGAAGTTCGGTAATGCCGAAGGCCGTGGTCAGCGGTTGGACGAAATAGGTATAGAGCGCGAGCCCCGGGTCCTTGCCCATGGCCGAGAAGATAACAACGCCGCTGATCAGGGTGAGCACGATCGCCACGACCGGCGAGAGCAGGCTCCAGGCGCGCGAGACATCACCTCGGGATTCCAGCCTAACCATCGGCGCGGCCCTTCGATCCCACGGCGTCGGCGAGGTCGTGCAACCCGCCCATCAGCAGGCCGACCTCCTCGACCGTGATGGCGTCGACATCGCGAGCCCCCGAGACCATACCCTCGGAGATCACCACGATGCGGTCGCAAATCTCGAAGATCTCGTTCAGATCCTGGGAGATTACCAACACCGCGCAGCCGCGCCGGGCCAGATCCATCAGGGCCTGGCGGATTGTCGCCGCCGCGCCCGCGTCCACCCCCCATGTGGGCTGCGAAATCACGAGAATGCCCGGTTCCTGCAGGATCTCACGGCCGACGATGTATTTTTGCAGGTTGCCACCCGAGAGGCTACCGGCGGCCGCGTCCACGCCGGTGGTGCGCACGTCGAAAGCCGAGATGACCTTGCCCGCGAAACCGCGGATCTCGCCATGGCGCATCAACCCGCTTGCCATCAGTTTCAAGCGGGTCGCGGCTGTCAGGAAGGCGTTGTCGGCAAGGCTCATATCCTTTACGGCGGCATGGCCATTGCGTTCCTCGGGCACGAAATTGGCGCCGAGCGCGCGCCGTTCCGTCGGATTGAGCGCACCCACCGATAGCCCGTCGAACCTAATGCTATCGGGTTGTCGGCGGTTCAGGATTTCACCGGACAAGGCGGACATCAATTCCGTCTGACCGTTCCCCGCGACACCGGCGACTCCGAGGATTTCGCCGCGACGAACCTTGAAGGAAACCTCGCGCAGGTCGATGCCGAACTGATCCTCGGAGATCATGTTCAGCCGCGAGACCATGATACGGTCGGTCCGGGAGACCTCGCCGGCATCGCGCTTGGTCGGTGTCAGTTTTTGGCCGATCATCAACTCCGCCATGCCTTGCGCGGTTTCCTGTCGCGGATCGCAGGTCGCCACGACTTTTCCGCCACGCAAGATCGTCGCCGCCTCGCACAGCGCCTTCACCTCATCCAGCTTGTGGCTGATATAGAGGATCGCGCAGCCTTCGGCGGACAGTTGGCGGAGTGTCTCGAACAGTTTTTCCGCTTCCTGGGGCGTCAGGACCGATGTCGGCTCGTCCAGGATCAGCAGCTTTGGATTCTGTAACAAACAGCGCACGATCTCGATCCGCTGGCGTTCGCCCACCGAAAGCGAATGGACATGCCGATCTGGGTCAAGCGGGAGGCCATAGCTCGTCGATACCTCGATCACGCGTTCCTTCAACGCCGCCATGTCTCGTTGGTCGTTCATCGCGAGGCCGATATTCTCCAGCACGGTCATCGCCTCGAATAGCGAGAAATGCTGAAAAACCATCCCGATTCCGAGATCGCGGGCCGCGGCCGGGCCGGGAATGGTAGTCGGCGCGCCGTTCCAGGACAGTGTCCCGCTATCGGCGCCGAGGACCCCATAAATGATCTTCACCAGGGTGGATTTTCCGGCGCCGTTTTCACCGAGCAGGGCGTGAATTTCGCCGGGATTTATCCGGAAACTGATCGAATCGTTGGCGACGATGCCCGGAAAAGCCTTGGTGATCCGGTCAAGCGCGAGCAGGGGCGTGCCAGTCGAAACGCCTTTTTCGCTTGAGTTCCCCGCGATCCCGTCGCTTTGTGTTGTCACGTTTCCGTCCCTTAGGGCGCCATGCCCTCTCGTCGCTCGTTAATAGGGTATCTTGTTTTCCTTATCGCGCCATTCCTGAAAAATCGATCCAGCCTCCGTGGAAGGCAGGTGGACCAGCGGCAGAGACCGCCGGTCGATCGGTTTAGCGACTTCATCATAGAGGAATGAGTCATCGAATCCGATCGCGGCGGCGTCCTCGCGGTTATTGGCGAAATAGGCCTTTTCGATCCGGGCCCAATAAATCGACGCCAGACACATGGGGCAGGGCTCGCAACTCGCGTAGATCTCGCAGCCGGCGAGAGAGAAGGTACCCAATGTCCGGCACGCCTCGCGGATCGCCACCACCTCGGCATGGGCGGTGGGATCATTGCTGGAGGTTACCTGGTTGGCGCCCTCGCCGATGATTTTCCCGTCCTTGACGACGACCGCGCCGAAGGGGCCGCCGAGACCCTTGCGCATATGCTCGCCCGAGATGGCGACCGCCCGGGCCATGAATTCCTCTGGAGTGCTCATCGTTCTCGTTCCGTCCCTAGCCGGACAATGACATTGGCACGCCACGATCCGCCAATGCTTGTTCGCGATACCGAAGAATTTGCGCGGCGACCGACGCGGCGATCACCGCGGGTTGTTTGCCGCTGATCCCCTCCACGCCGATTGGGCATACCAGCCGCGAGAGTGCGTGGCCGCCGTGCCCTCTAGCCTTGAGCCGGGAGAGGAAGCGCGCCCTTTTTGTCGCGCTGCCGATCAAACCGACGAAGGGGAGATCAGCGCGTCCGAGAGCCGCATGCACGATATCGAAGTCCTGTGCATGGCTGTGGGTCATTACCAGGACCATCGAATCCGAAGGGATGCTCGCAACCTCGAGATGCGGCGCGCGCGCCGTAACGATAGGAAGGTCTTCGCCAAGACCACCTGCCACCCCGGGGCGGCTATCGATCCAGGTGACGTCGATATCCAGTGGCTCCAGGGCCCGAACCACCGCCTGACCGACATGGCCGGCGCCGAACAACCACAGCACTCCGCGTCCCGCTTCCAGAGCCTCCAACCATTGGTCCAACGGCGCCGCGTTACCGGCGTCGACCATTGAATAGCGCAACCGGACCGAGCCACCACAACATTGCCCGATTGCAGGGCCGAGAGGGATGGTCTCGTTGTCCGGTGCCGGCTGATTTGCCATCAGGGCCGCGCGGGCGCGGTTAATCGCGCCATGCTCAAGCGCGCCGCCGCCGATGGTGCCGATGCTGTCGTACGCGAAGACCAGCATCGCGGCGTCTCCATCGCGCGGCGCCGAGCCGGAGGTTGCCTCGACCCGAACGAGCATGCCTTTCTCACCAAGCACCAATCTCTGTTTCGCCGAGCGGATCTCGTCCACGAGCCGGGTCATCTCGCGCCCTCTCGCGCCTTCATATTCTCGACCGCGGCGAGGATGCGTTCCGGTGTCGCCGGCATGTCGAGATTGGCCAGCAAGCGTCCTTGGGAAAGGCTCGATATCGCGTCGGAGATCGCGTGCGGAACCGAGATCGCGAGCATCAACGGCGGCTCGCCCACCGCCTTGGAGCGGTGAATGGTTTCCTCGACATTCTCGCCGCGTTCCCAGAGCCGCACATTGAAGGCTTCGGGCCGGTCGCCGCAGGTCGGTATCTTATAGGTCGACGGCGCGTGGGTCGCGAGACGACCGTTGCCGTCCCAGACGAGTTCCTCGCTGGTCAGCCATCCCATGCCCTGGATGAAACCGCCCTCGACCTGGCCGAGATCGATCACCGGGTTAAGCGACTTGCCCACATCATGCAGGATATCCACCGCCAGGACCTTGGACTCGCCGGTCAGCGTGTCGATCGCGACCTCGGTGACGGCCGCGCCATAGGCGAAATAATAGAAAGGTCGGCCCGACGCGGTCTCGCGGTCATATTGGATCTTGGGCGTGCGATAAAACCCGGTCGCCGACAGCTGTACGCGGTCGAGATAGGCAAGCTTCACCAACTCGGTGAAGGACAGTTCGTGATCGCCGGCCCTGACGCGGTTGGCGATGAAGGTCACCTCGTCCTCGGCTATGTTGAAATGCCGCGCGGCGAAGACGACCAGGCGCTCGCGGATCGTTCGCGCCGCCGCGAGCGCCGCCATGCCGTTCATGTCCGAGCCCGAGGAGGCCGCCGTCGCCGAAGTGTTCGGCACCTTGCCCGTATTGGTGGCGCTGATCTTGATCCGGTACAGATCGATCTGAAACTCCTCGGCCACGACCTGGGCAACCTTGATGAACAGGCCCTGACCCATCTCGGTGCCGCCGTGATTCAGATGCACGCTGCCGTCGGTATAGACATGGATCAGCGCGCCGGCCTGATTGAGGAAAGTGGTCGTAAACGAGATCCCGAACTTAACCGGGGTTATCGCGAGGCCGCGTTTCAAAACAGGGCTCGCGGCGTTAAAGGCAGCGATCTCGGCCCGCCGTTCGTCATAGCGGGCGCTGGTCGACAGCTCATCGATCAAATGATCGGCGATATTGTCCTCGACGGTCATGTGATAGGGCGTAACGTCGCGCCCGGGGCCGCCATAGAGGTTGCGACGGCGTGCGTCCAGCGGGTCTAGCCCCAGATCGCGGGCGATCGCTTCGATCACCCGTTCGATCACAACCATGCCCTGGGGACCGCCAAACCCGCTAAAGGCGGTGTTCGAAACCGTGTTGGTCCGGCAGCGATGCGCGGTAATTTCGACATTGTCCAGGTGGTAGCAATTATCGGCGTGGAACATCGCCCGATCGACGATGGCGCCGGAAAGATCCGCCGAGAAGCCGCAGCGCGCGGCCATGTCGATGACCAGGCCTTGAATCACCCCATCGTCGCCGAAGCCCACCTCATAGTCGGCGATGAAATCGTGACGCTTGCCGGTCATGATCATGTCGCCGTCGCGGTCGAGGCGCATCTTGGCCGCGCGTCCGGTCTTGACCGCCACCAGGGCCGCCAACGCCGCCCATTGCGAGGCCTGGGTTTCCTTGCCGCCGAAGCCGCCGCCCATGCGGCGAACCTCGATGGTGACCGCGTTGTCGGGGCGCCCCAGGACCTTGGCGACATTGTGCTGCACCTCGGAGGGATGCTGGGTCGAGCAATGGACAAGCACGTCGCCGTCCTCGCCCGGAACCGCTAGGGAGACCTGGCCCTCAAGATAAAAATGATCTTGGCCGCCGATCTCGATCCGTCCCCTGAGCCGTCGCGGCGACGTTTCGAGAGCTTCTCGCGGTTCACCCCGGCGCATGGTATGCGGGTCGAGGACGAAGGATTTCCTGGCCATCGCGTCCTCGATCGTGAGGATCGCCTCCAGCGGGTCGATCTCGATCTCGGCCAGGGCGGCCGCGGCGCGCGCTTCCTCGATGCTCTCGGCGGCGACGGCGAAAAGCGGCTGGCCATGGAAATGCACCAACTCGTCGGCGAGACAGGGATCGTCATTGGTACCTGTCGGGCTGACATCGTTCTGGCCTGGAATATCGGCCGCCGTCAGGACGCAGGCGACACCGGGCGCTGACCTAGTCCTGGAAAGATCGAGCGCGTTGAGGCGGCCATGCGCGATGCTTGAGCGCGCCGCGAAAACATTCAAGCAGCCCCTGGGTTCGACAATGTCGTCGATATAGATCACCTCGCCCGAAACGTGCTTGGTGCCGCTGTCATGGGGCAGGGGCTCGCGAACCCCGCCCTTGATGCTCGGCTAGGCGCTGGTTGGAGATTCAGGCACGCGCCTCTCCTCCACCGGGTTTCAGAGTCAGGCCGCCGGGGCCGGCCAGACGTGTCTCGATCTCGGGGCGTGATGCCTCGATGTAGGCCTTGGTAAGCAGGTTCCGCGCCACCGCGAAGCGATAATCGGCGGAGGCCCGCATATCCGTGATCGGTTGAAACTCGCCTGTCAGGGCTTCGCGCGCGGCGGCGAGGGTTGTCTCGTTAAAGGGTTTGCCCAGGAGAGCCGCCTCGCAAGCCGGCGCGCGTTTCGGTGTCGCCGCCATGCCGCCGAAGCAAATCCGCGCGGACCTGACGATCCCATCGAAAACCGACAGGTTAAAGGCGCCGAGGACGGCGGTTATGTCCTGGTCAAAGCGTTTGGAGATCTTGTAGCAGCGAAGCCCGCCCGCCGCCGCGACCGGCACGCGAACCGCCTCGACGAATTCGCCCGGCGCCAGGTCCTGCTCGCCATAGGCGATGAAGAAATCCTCCAGCGGTATCTCCCGCGTCGTCCCGCCGCGCCGAAGCGCCAAAGTCGCGCCAAGCGCGATCAATGCCGGCGGCATGTCGCCGATGGGAGAGCCGTTGGCAATATTGCCGCCAATGGTTCCGGCGTTGCGGATCTGGCGTGACCCGATCCGCCGTATCAGCTCACCCAGATCCGGGGCGTGTTCCGCGATCACGTCCAGGGTTTCCTCGTAGGTGACGCCGGCGCCGATCTCTAAAATGCCATCGGAAAGCGAAAGCCGCTTGAGCGCGTCGATGTCGCCGAGGTGGATTACCGGGTCGAGCCGGCGGTGCTGCTTGGTGACCCAGAGCCCGACATCGGTCGCGCCGGCGACCAGGGTAGCCTCGGGATGTGTTTCCAGCAGCCGGGAAAGCGCTTCGATGCTTCGCGGCGCGAAATAGCGCGTGCCCGCGGCCTCGAGCGCAAGATCATCGTCGGTATCGAGCGCGGCCAGTTGCTTGGTAACGGCGGCGCCATCGAGCGGTCCACCATTCGCGACCGGGGCGGGTCCCATCTTTCGCGCGGCCTCGATGATCGGGCCGTATCCGGAACAGCGACAAAGGTTGCCGGCCAAGGCGTCATCGATCCGCTTCCTGTCCAGAGCGCCCCCCTCGGCCTGCAAGGCGACCATCGACATCACGAAACCCGGTGTGCAGAAACCGCATTGCGAGCCGTGTGTCTCGACCATCGCTCGTTGCACTGGATGCAGGGCGCCGTCCTGGCCCTTCAGATGCTCGACCGTCAGCAATTGCCTGCCGTCGAGGCTGGGCAGGAACTGGATGCACGCATTGACCGCGCGATAGCGGAGCGCGTCACCCTCGAGTTCCCAAAGACCACGGTACAGGCGCCACAATCGCCCTCGGCGCAGCCTTCCTTGGTTCCCGTGAGGCATTCCTCGCGGCGCAGATAGTTCAGCACCGTCATGGTCGGGTCGATATCTCGAATCCGCCGTTCCTCGTCTCCCAGCAGAAAGCGGATCTCGTTTCTCACCGGCCGACCTCCCTCAGCTTCCACGATAGGTGGAATAGCCATAGGGCGAAAGCAGCAACGGCACATGGTAGTGGGAGTCCGGCTCGGCGATGCCGAAGCGGATCACCACCTCGTCGAGAAACGCCGGGTCCGGCAGTTCGATACCTCGGGCGCGGAAGTATTCACCGGCGTGAAAAACCAGCTCGTACCGCCCGGGGTGAAAGACATCGCCTTCCAACAGCGGCGCGTCGCACCGTCCGTCATCATTCGTGATGGTGTTGACCAACGGGTCTCGTCCCTGGGAGAGGTCGAAGAGCTCAAGGCGAACGCCACGCGCCGGACGGCCCAAGGCGGTGTCGAGCACATGCGTCGTCAAGCGGCCCATCGCACTTTCCCCAACCCGTCCGACTGTTTTTCTAGAGAAGACGGTCGCATGACCGAGATTATCAGAAAATCCACGATAATTCGGAAACACTATCAAAATTTTGGAGAAGGTGGGGGGTTACTCAACGTTCCCGTCGCCCTGGACTTGATCCAGGGCTCCTGCCGCGCTCGGCGTGGCCGGTTGGCGGTTCTCATGGATTGAAGCCATCTGTCGGTCCTACCTAGAGGCGGAAGAAGCCCTGGATCAAGTCCAGGGCGACGGTGTTGGTTATGCCCATTTAACGGAAGAAATGCCCTATCCCAAAGTCCCCGGCCACCGTCTTGTTAGCAAAGCTCAAATCCACAACCTGAAAGCCAGGAATTCGAGTTTTTGCCGAGGTGAAGGACCACCCCTGGTCCATCGCACCCTCATAGCCTACTCTCCAACCCTGTCATCCAACTCGCCAAAGAGACCCCCATGCATCCGATCACCGAAATCACCCACCACCACGCCGAGTTGGGCGAGGTGATGCTACATTATATTACGGCGGGAGAGGGACCACCCGTGGTGCTGCTGCACGGCTGGCCCCAGACCTGGTGGGAGTGGCGGCACGTGATTCCGGCCCTGGCGGAACACTATACCGTGATCGCGCCGGATATGCGGGGCCTCGGCGATAGCTCCCGGCCGCTTTCCGGTTATGACAAAAAGACCGTTGCCAATGATATTTGGCGCCTGATGAGCGAGGTGCTGGGACACCGGCGCTTTCTGCTGGTTGGCCATGATTGGGGAGGACCGACCGCCTACGCGTTGGCGGCGGCGCATCCGGACGCGGTGGAGAAACTGGTGATCCTGGACGTTACCATTCCCGGCTGTGGCGGGGATTTCTCCGAGGGCGGGCGGCGCTGGCACCATCAGTTTCACATGACGCCGGATCTGCCCGAGGCGTTGATAGAGGGACGGGAGGAGATCTATCTCGCCTGGTTCTACCGCACGTTTGCTTATCGGCCCGACGCGATTACCGAGGACGATCTGGCCGAATATCTGCGGACCTATACCCAGCCCGGCGCGATGCGGGCCGGGTTTTCGTACTATCGCGAAATGCTCCGCGACGCGCGCGAGAACGCGGAGAATATCGCGCGCTTCAAACTGCCGATGCCGGTACTGGCGATCGGCGGCGGGGTCAGCTATCCGCATGGACGCGGTCGAGGCGCGCAGGCCGGCGAGTCGCTTCGCCGCGTCGCGACCAATGTTCAGTCCGAGGTTTTCGAGGAATGTGGCCATTTCATTCCGGAGGAGGCGCCGGATCGATTGAACCGGCGGTTGCTTGAATTCTTCGCGGAGAAAGTCTGATGGCGGGCGCGTCGGCGGGCGTATCCGAGACGCTCGCGGCCTTCGTGGCGGCTTCGCGCTGGGAGGAGATGCCGGACTTAGTCAGGCACGAGGCCAAACGGTCGCTCCTCAACTGTTTTGCCACCGCCTTCGCGGGATGTGGCGACGAGGCGCTGGAGATCAGTCTGGCGTCGTTCCGGGATTTCGGCGCGACCGGCAAGGCGAGCTTGATTGGGCGCGTGGAACGGGTCGACCCCTTGACCGCGGCCTTCATCAACGCGGCGGCGGCGAATGTTCATGATTTCGACGACACCCATCTGCGTACGGTGATCCATCCCGCCGCCCCGATCGCGCCGGCCTTGTTGGCTCTGTCGGAGACGCGAGGGGTCAGGGGCCAGGATCTGCTGCATGCCCTGGCGCTGGGGATCGAGGCGACATGCCGGATCGGCAACGCGGTCTCGCCGGGCCACTATGCGCGCGGTTGGCATATCACCTCGACTTGCGGGGTGTTCGGCGCGGCGCTGGCGGTGGGCAAGATTCTGGGGTTGGATGCCGACCGGCTGGTTTGGGCGCTCGGCAACGCCTCGGCCCAGGCATCCGGGCTGGTCGAAACCCTCGGCTTCATGGCCAAGAGCATTGGCGTCGGCGGCGCGGCGCGTGGCGGCCTGCTCGCGGCCGACCTCGCCAGGCGCGGCCATGACGGGCCCGCCGCGCCCTTGGAGGGGATCCGCGGTTTTCTCAATGTGACGGGGGACGCTCCCGCCATGGACGAAGTCACCGAGGGATTGGGAAGTCGTTGGGAAGCGCTCTCCAATATCCACAAGCCCTATCCCTGCGGGATCGTCCTGAACGCGGTGATCGATGCCTGCCTGGAGCTGCGTGACAAAGGCCTCGCTCCGGTGGAGTCCATCGCTTCGATCACCCTGCTCGGTCATCCGCTGTTGCGTCAACGGGCGGACCGACCGGATGTCGCGACCGGGCGGGAATCCCAGGTCAGTGCCCAGCACGCGGTGGCGATCACCTTGCTGCGTGGCAAGCCAGGCCTCGCCGCCTTCACGGACGCGGCGGTCAATGATCCGGCGACCCTCGCGCTTCGCGGGGCCGTGCGTCTGGTCGATGATCCGGACGGCGCGGTGCCCGGGGTTCGGCTCGTGGCGACGTTGAAGAACGGCACCGAGCACGAAGTCGTCGTCGATCATGCTCGCGGCACCGATAAGCGTCCGCTCACCGACGCGGAGCTGGAGGAAAAATTCCGCGTGCTAGTCGCGGAGAAATCCCCGACCTGCGGTGACGCGGAAAAATTGATCGACGCGATCTGGCGTCTGGACCAGTCGGAGGACGCCGGCGCCCTGCTCGCCCACGCGCGGCCCACCGTGAATTGACCCCGGCTCGGTGACACTCGGGAGCACGAGTGTGTTGCCATATGCTCTTAGGGGAAGATCACCGCTGGTCACGCTTGCCAGTCAAATCGACCACGGCCCAAACTCGGGACCGGCATGATCGCGCGAGGCGAGAACGATTCATGAGGGAGAATAAGGATGGCCGGAGAGTTTTCCATCACCAAGTTCAAGGATGTCGCCGACGGCCTGCAGGAAGGCCAATTCACCGTGGGGGAACGGCGCAAGGCCGCGAGCCTCGATGATCTCGATCCGATTCACAAGGACCTGCTGGACCGCCCGATCACCATCACGCTGGGAGTCATCGCACCGGATGGCCGGCCAAGCCTGACCCCCATGTGGTTTGACTACGAGGGTGACAAGATCCTCGTGAATACCGCTTCGCATCGCAGCAAGTGCGAGTGGATCCGCAAGAACCCGCAACTCACCATTCTGATCGTCAATCCCGACAATCCCTATCACTGGGTGCAGATCCGCTGCACGGTCGAGGAAGAGCAGCGTGAATGGGAAGCCGGCGGCGAGCGGGTCACAGAACAGTTGGACAAGATCTGGACGAAGTACACCGGCGCCGAGCCGCCCTATGGGCTGAGGGATCCCAAGATCGATGAAAAACGGGTTCTTTTCATCTGCCGGATCGACCGTATCGCGACGTTCGGAAAACCCGCCTAGGCGGTTGGCTGCAAGAAGGGCAAGGCAATGGCGATTGAGATAACACAGCTCATGCACGCAGGGATTCGCGTTGACCCGACCGAGGAGGCTGTGACGCGGGCCAATGAGTTCTACGGGGATTTGCTTGGTCTGCAGAAGGACGCGGAACGCCCACACATTCCCTCGATCCCGGGTTTCTGGGTCAATCTGAAGGATGGGGACCGGAGCCAGCAGATTCACATCATGGGGGCCGAGGGCATGTCTCCGGCGGCTCGATCCGAGAAACACGACCCAACGCGTCAGCATCTGGCCTTCGCGGTACGCGACCTCGACGCGGCTCGGAGCGAACTCGAAAATCGAGGCATCGAATTCTGGGTCTACGAGGGTCTTGTCGGCCGCGGGTCGGATCAGGTTTTCTTCGAGGATCCTTTCGGTAATGTCATCGAGCTGCAGCAAGACCCGGGCTGAGTCCCAGAGGTGAAGCGGCGCTGGTACTCGGAGAATGAATGATCGGTGTTGAACGAGACGGCGCGTCGCTGGCCGGTGTTCGCGTGCTTGAGATTGGCGGCGGTGTCGCGGGCGGCTATTGCGCCAAGCTATTCGCCGATATGGGCGCCACGGTCGCGCGGCTCGAGCCGGAGGGCGGTGATCCCCTCGCGGATACCTTGCTCGACCCCGAGGCGGCGTCGACCCGCGGTCTTTATCTCGACTATCTGAACGCCGGCAAAACGCGGGCCCGCTATACGGCGGTCGCGGATGAGTTTGACCTGTTGATCCTGGGCGAGGCGGCGGGGCGTCCGAGCGGCCTTCCCAACCCGGGCATCGCTACCCTCGATATCAGCTGGTTCGGTCTGGATGGTCCCTACGCGAAATGGTCGGGCGGTGATCTCGTTGTTCAGGCCTTGGCCGGCTTGGTTCAGCCCGTCGGCCCGGTCGAGGGACCGCCTTGCTTTCCGGGTGAGCATCAGGCGGCACTGATCGGCGGCTTGTCGGCCTATTGCGCGGGGCTTTCGGCTCTGATCGGGGGACGGCGCCGAGCCCCATTGCATTTCGAGGTCAGTATTCTGGAAGCCATCCTGATCAACGCGGATCTTCAGATCTGCCAGACGGCCTCCATGGGCAAGCCGGTACCCAGGATCGGCGTGAACCGCTTCGTGCCGACCAGCCCGGTGAGTATCCATCGTTGCAAGGAAGGGTGGATCGGGATCACCCCGCTCACCCCGGCGCAATGGCGCGCGTTCTGTACCATTATCGGCCTGCCGGAATTCATCGACGACCCGGATCTCGCCCCGCAGCGGACCCGCTATCCGCACGGTGACCGGATGGAGGCGGCCTTCGACACGCGCTTTCCACGCAAGACGGCGGAGGAATGGGTGGCGCTCGGTCGCGAGGCCAAGGTGCCGATGGTCGTGGTGCCGAACGCGATCGGGATCCTTGAGCATCCCGTCTTCAACGCGCGGAACTCCCTCGCCGAATTCGAGGTCGGCGGCAAGACCTATCGTATCCCGCGCACACCGTTTCGTTTGGAGAAGACGCCGTCTCGTCTGGATCTCGATGCGCCCTCCGCGATATCGGATTTAGCGTTGCCGGAGAGTGATACGGCCGCCGACGCGCCGCTGGTTGGTATCCGAGTGGCGGATTTCTCGATGGGCTGGGCTGGACCATTGACCACGCGGATGCTTGCGGATTTCGGCGCCGAGGTGATCAAGATCGAGGCCGGACGCTATCCCGACTGGTGGCGTCACGTGGATTGGTCGCCGCAAGCGATCGCCGACAAGCAATTCGAACGTAGCGAGCGCTTCTCGATGCTCAACCGCGGCAAGCAAAGCGTCAGCCTGGATCTGACCAACGCCGAAGGCCGCGAATTGGCCCGCGCTCTGGTCTCTCGAAGTGACGTGGTGGTGGAAAACCAGGCCGCCGGCGTTATGGCGCGGTTAGGGCTCGGTTACGCGGATCTCGCGGCTAAGCGGGATGATCTGATCATGCTGTCGATGTCGGCGTTTGGAGACGGCAATGTCA
>Ga0181579_10000287_pt1 | contig 38685 bp, 39 predicted proteins | sample 071ome_24_FD_132996 | JGI IMG/M metagenome (GOLD analysis project Ga0181579, IMG submission 132996) | Coastal salt marsh microbial communities from the Groves Creek Marsh, Skidaway Island, Georgia - 071402CT metaG (megahit assembly) | ecosystem: Environmental > Aquatic > Marine > Intertidal...
CTTATCCTTTCGGATCCGCATAAGCGCAGCGTTTACCGTGATGCGATATAACCAGGTAGTCGGTTGTGCATCTCCCCTGAATCTGTCACGCGCTTTGTACGCGGAAACGAACGCGTCTTGCGCGACCTCTTCGGCATCATGGGGATTGCCCATCATCCGGTAAGCGACGTTGTAGACAAAACCCGAGTGCTTTTCAGCTATTTCAGAAAATTCCTGGGCGTCCATGCCTTCTCGCTGAGATGATTTGGTGTGTACTGGTTTTGAGTTGGATTCTGAGAGTGAGAGACTCATTACTGACCAGAGATTTCTACCTTACCAGAGACATTTTTACGGACGAACTGACTCGGACGACCGAAACTGTCGGATTCCCTTGAGTCTTAGACGCGCTTTTTTTGAAATCGTTGCATCCAAATATGTTGTGATTGCGTGAAGTTGTTTCAACTAATCTTTGTCTGAACCGAGTTAAACCGATTAGACTTGCCGTGCATCGTATTAACTGTCCGCTCCAAATCACGATAGATGGACTGGACAGTATGGAGAATGATTTGACCGGGTCTAACTGGGCAGAAAAAATTTTTGGAAAGCGTGAGTCCCACTCACCGGACGATCCCTGTCCTGACGGAATGGGAAATTGTTCAGAGGTAAAGGACAATGCTTCTGATTTCATCGACGGTGAAGTATCACCGACGATCGCAACTCGGCTCAAACATCACCTGGGCATTTGTGACAACTGCGATGGCTGGATGGCGAGTCTTGCTCAAACGGTCGGACTACTCAGGCAGAGTCCGCAACACGAAGTTCCTGAATCCCTCAGACGAAAGATAAGTCAGATCACAAAAGACTGAGATTTATTTGCAAATTAAAACGGCACCTATCTGGTGCCGTTTTTTTGTTGCTTGGAATTCGAGGATCTAGCTGACGTTGTCGGGAGTGACGGTGTGGTCGTTCTCGTCATCGACTGTACGAGGCGCAAAGTAATGTCGGTGTCGCTTATGAAAGTAAATGCTGTGGAGCATGATGGCGAAACCGATGCCTGTCAGGCCGTAGACGATTTCAGGTTCAGTCCGGGAACTTGGAAGGAATGACAGGACAATAAATAGACCGTATCCAGCCATTCCTGCCCAAAGGGTAGGGTGGTCAAATTTCTTGTTGAAGCCGATAGAAATTGTTGCTCCCAATAGCAACGGGAGGAAGAACTCAATTGGAGCCAATCCCGCTGCACAACCAACGAGCGTAGCGACCCCGTCTCCGCCTTTGAACTTCGTGAATGGAGAGTTCCAATGACCCGCGACTGCGGCAGCTGCTGGAACGAGTAGCTCTGCGTTCTCGAGCCCGATGAGGTAACCAACGACAATCGCCATCACACCTTTGGTGAAGTCGACTGCCGTTACGACCATCCCCATTTTGCGGCTTACTTCGCGCCAGACATTCGTTGCTCCTGCTTGGTGCGAACCCACTTCGAAAATGTTGACGCCATTCAGGCGCGAAACGGTGTATGCAGACGGTAATGCCCCAAGAATGTAGGCAATAAATGCTGCGACGAGAAAAACAGTGAACGTGGGAGTGGTGTCCATTTCGACCAAAAATTATATCAACCGGTAGTACAAGATCTCCGAGTTCGGACTGCCACAAGCAGCGAATCTTGCTCGACACGATCCTATGTGACCGTCATGATTGTCCGCCATGACATCAAATACGGAGAAATCGAACGCACAGATTGATTTCTTCCAAACCCTAAAAAATTCGTCACTTCAGCGGTTCAGCTTCGCAACTTTAATGTGGGGCATTGGACACCAGTTGATAACTCTGTCTCAAGGCTACGTTCTCTTTGAACTAACCGATTCGACGCTGTGGTTGGCGGCCCTTGGAGCTGCTGTTGGTGCGCCGACAGTCGTAATCGCTATCCTGGGCGGGATGCTCGCTGATCGCATCCCGCGGACCCGCATGTTGAAAATCGGGTCACTTATTGTCGCTACGCCAATGCTTGGAATAGCACTGTTGTACGCCACCGATAGCCTGGAGCCGTGGCACATTCTCATCGCTGGTTCAGCCCAAGGATCGGGTCTTGCTCTCGATTGGATTGCGCGTCTTTCGTTGCTTCCGGACATGGTGCCGAAGAACGTTCTCGTGCGAGCTATTTCCATTGACCAAGCAATGTTCAACGGTGCCCGGTTGCTCGCTCCTCTGATTGGTGGATTCTTGCTTGGTTCAGTCGGGCCAACCGGCGCTTACGGGTTGATTAGCGGATTGCTGGGTGCAGCATTTTTGATGTACCTCACATTCCGACCACATACAGAAGTCAATAGTGATGGCCATCTCGGACCGATCGATGACATTAAAGAGGTTTTCGGGATCCTTCGTGAGAACTCAATCCTGAGACTCAACTTGCTTTTCACACTTGTGAATGCGCTTGTACTCGGTGGAGTGATATTCATCATTCCTGCGTTCGCAAAGGAAATCTTCGATACCAATGAAGCAGGGTTGGGTTATCTGTTCACGGCTATAGGAGCCGGTGCTGTAGCGGGAGCTGCAACGACTTCATGGACTGGTGGCATTGCCAGGGCTGGTGTTGCTCTGTTAGTTACCGACGTCCTAACAGGAATCTTTGTTGTCACCTGGGCTCTTTCAGGGAACATGGGTTTCGCTTTGGGGGCTGGCTTCATTTTTGGCTATTTCAACGCCGTCCACATTGCGTTGGGAATTGGGGCGATTCAGTTCAACGTACCAGTCGAAGTGCGAGGACGCGTGATTGGCGCGTACGAACTGGCGTGGGCGGGATTTCCATTAGGCGGGCTTACCAGCGGATCATTGGCTGCGATATTTGGGCTGCGAAATTCGCTGATCATCCTTGCTGTGGGGCTGATGATCTTTACGGCGATTGTTGCCGTGATGTCATCGCAGTTTCGTCAGCTCCGAGTGGAGTCCGACTAGGCTTCTTTGTCGAAGTAGTCAGGTTGGTACGGAGGTGCTGACGGATCGCCGCTGTTTTGTGCATCGAGCTCTGCTTGCTCTGCCTCTGTCAGGTACTTCGACGGGCATCGGACAGTCAGGTTTTCAGCACTGAATGAGCCGTCCACCAGTTTTTGACCTTGCAGGATGATTTCCGAGTGATCGTTGAAAAAGATTTGGCCGATTTCACCTTTGTAAGACACATCCAGGTGCTGGGATCCATCTTCGTCTTTGAGTGAGAAGTGAGCGGTGACCCCATCCGCATCACGAACGTAGGAATCTTTTACGAGCTTGCCTGATACACCGATCATTCGGTCGACTTCAGTAGGCTTTTCTGATGCAGCTTCAGCGACTGTAAGGTAATTGACTGTAGCCCCCTCAAACGCTGTGAAAGCGAAGTAGGCGAGTGCAGCTGCGACCAGTACAAACGCAACGCCCAGCTTCATACGCGCACCCATAAGAGTCGAAGTGCGAGCCTCAGGAATTTGTGGAGTTGGTTCCACTTCGTTGTTGCTGTTGTTTTCAGGTGTGGTCATCTGGTTTGAAGATTATTTGCTGTTCTTTAGTCGTGTGATTTCGTGCTGCAATACCCGTTGCTTCCTGCCCATATACAGGATGTAGGCGAAGAAGAGCGCCCAGGTGATTGCGAACACCGCAAACATGTAGCCGAGGTTGGTTTCAAGCTTTCCTTCTTCTCGTTCTACGACAGAAAGCGCAACACCGTTTGCGTGAACGACAGTGATTGCTGCGAATCTGCCACGGTGATCTTCCAGTCTTCGTGCAGCTTCTGATGCACCGGCTGAAAAGGTTGAGACCCATCGATCTCCAGCCTGGTTCTCAAGACCGAATTCTGTGGATGAATCAAGCTCGAATGTAGTGATATTTCCGCTGGAGTCGGCAATGGCGAATCTCGTCAGGTTGCCGCTGGCATCGGTATCGACGCCGACGACGATTCCGCTTGTTGAGTCTTTAGCTTCCGCGGAAGGAGTGATTGCGACTGAGGCAATCACGACCGAAAGCAAGACCATTACCAGTCGTAGTGAAAAGGACGTCTTCAAATCCATCAAGCTCCGGTAGCCGCAGAAAGATCGGCGGATCGTTTGATTTCGACAAGATCATCTTCTGCACTTCTGATCTTGTATCGGTGCTGAACCATGAAGATAAACAGGAACGTGAAAGCGAGTGTAGACACCAGCAATACAGTTCCCAAATCTGATCCAAGAGCAGACTCTTCGTCGGCTGCTGGACCCGTTACCAACGGTGGGTGTGCCTGCGACCAGAGGTTCGCTGCAAAGTAAATAATCGGAGTATCAATTGCACCGATTAGACCGATGATCGCAGAAAGGCGTTGGCGCTGCGTCCCCGGCGGGAAGTAAGCCCTGAACATCAGGTAAGCGACATAAATAAAGAACAGGATTAGCGCTGTAGTGAGTTTTGCTTCACCGGTCCACCAAACTGCCCAGACTGGTCGTGCCCAGATCATCCCTGAGAGCAGCATTAGTGCACCGTAGACAACTCCAACTTCAGCAGCTGAAACGGCAAGGCGATCCCATTTTTCGTTCTTCTTCCACAGGTAGGCGAACGATGCTCCCGCGACCACAAATATCGCCATCATTGATCCCCAGGCAACGGGGACATGGAAGTAGAGAATTCGCTGGACAGCACCCTGGTTTGTTTCGGTTGGAACCCAGAAGAAAATCAACCAAAGAGTCAGTGCCATCAGGGCGGCGCTAACGATGAGAAGTGGATCTAAATAGCTGAGGATTTTGTTCATTTCGCGAGAGGCGCGGCACCAGCCACGCGAACCTACCTAAAAATTTTACACGTTGAGTTAGATGCGAAAATAAGGAATGTGTTAGTTCTGGCGCGTTTGAATGATTGTGAGACGATCTAATCTTCCAGGATGTGCTGGAAGATGAAGGCGGACACCACGAGGAACGCTACGTCGAACGCGGCTGCCAGTTGTAACCACTGAGCCATGTCGCCCCAGCTACGACCGTTGACCAAATGACCTGTCGACTCAACTGCTGCCATGAGAAGTGGTGTTACTACCGGTAGGAACAAGAGTGGGAGCATGACTTCTCTCGCTCGGACTCGAACAGACATTGCGGCGAAGAGTGTTCCAACCGAGGCGAAACCGAAAGTTGTTAGAAGTGCGATGGCAAGCATCTCCCATCGGAAGACGACGAGGTTGAACAGAACAGCGAAAACAGGGATAACGATTATTTGTGCCACGGCAATGAACAGAAAATTGCCGAGTGCTTTACCCAGATAGATGAGATCTCGACTAATTGGCGCAAGCATCAGACCCTCGAGAGTATTGCCTTCTACTTCCAACGAGAACGCTCGGTTCAAGCCAGTTACTCCGGCGAAAGCAATTCCCGCCCAAAGAACTCCGGGACCAACGAGCTTTGCGTTGTCCTGACTAAGGTCGACAGCGAATGTGAATATGACAAGCACCAGCAACGCGAATCCGGCAACTGCGACAACGACATCCTTATTTCGGATTTCCAGCAGCAGGTCTTTTCTGCCGATCGACCAAATGATCGCGAGGGAATCACGCATTGGCGGCACCACTTAGCGATTGTTGCCGGGCATATGCATCCAGAATGGCATCTCGTTCGGATTCTGGATTGGTTGAATCGATGAGTACCCGGCCACGATCCAGAACTACGGCGCGGTCAGCGATCTCCAGCGCATGGTCCAAGAGGTGAGTGGTGAACAGGACTGTCTTTCCAGACGCACGGTGCTCGTTGATGATGGTGTCTAGCATTCCGACTGACAGGGAGTCCAATCCGGAATCAGGCTCATCGAGGATCAACAAGCTGGGATTGTGCATCAGGCTGCGAGCCAGTGCGACTCGTTTTTGATAACCGTGCGAGAGCGTGCGGACTCGCTGGTCAAGTCGTTCGCTAATTCCGACTTTATTTGAGGTTTTCTCGATGAGATTGGAGACCGAATCCAGGCGGTACAGACCGGCGAAGAATTCAAGGTTCTCTCTAATGCTCATGTCTGAATACAGCATTGGAGAGTGCAGGGCGGCTCCCGTCACTGCACGAACTGACGGACCGTTCGTTGAGGTGTCGAATCCATAAATCTGGATAGTGCCTGCGTCGGGTTGCGTGAGCATCGATAGGATGCGCAACAGAGTAGTTTTACCTGCGCCGTTCGAGCCCAGAAGCACGGCTATTTGCCCGGCAGGAATTTCGACATCCATCCCGCGGAGCACCGAAGTCTCGCCGTAGTTTTTGACGAGACCTTGCAGATGGACTGCGGGAGTAGACGGCTGGCTTGCCAAACTAGGTCCTATTTGCCGTTCGGCGAGAATCTGCGTTCGAAAGCATCAGGCTGTAAGCCGGCTTCACCAGCTAACTTGCCGAGCATTTCTTTGTCCTCGAAATCAGACTGCTCCAGACGTGTCATGTAACTGCGAGCAACATCGTAATAAAGGGCGTTTGTGTCGACCATACGAACGGTAGTTTTACCAGTTTTGGGATCGCGCATGTCTTCGAATGCGACCGCACGGAGTTGACTGCCCATCAGGCAAATCATCGCTCCTTGTTCTGTTTTTGCGTCGGTGTTTTCAGTAGTGAGGAAGCTGACTGCACCGTGACCGAGCGTACGGGTGTAGTCGATGTCGAATGGAACTGGTGCAGCCGACCGCAATTCATAACCGAGTGTGAGATCGACTACCGATATTGCTTCACCGCGTTCGGCGAATCGACGCTCGATTTCATCCCTGAGAATTCGGGCGAATGGGAGATCGGCAAGCTTGATGTTTCCGTATTCATCTCTTGGGATTTGCACGCCTGAGATGTTCTTCAAATCTTCCGGGTCGAGTTTGCTAGCGACGCCTTCAGCGACTATTGCGATGCCGTCAGGTCGATCTAAGACTCGTCTCTTCAGAATCGCTCCTTCGAGGACGTCGCAAACCTCGGAGAGACTTACGGTATCCCCCGGAAACTCTTCCGGAATTATCGTGATCGTGGATGCTGACGCTTTGCCGATTCCGAGAGCAAGGTGCCCTGCGTGACGTCCCATCGCAACAATGAAGTACCAGCGATTTGTTGTTCGAGAGTCTTCCTTCAAGCTCTGGACAATACTAGAACCCACGTGTCGGGCTGTTTCGTACCCGAACGTTGGCATGTCGCCTGGCAGAGGGAGATCGTTGTCGATCGTCTTTGGGACGTGTGCTACGCGGATTTCACCGTTTGCGGCCCGTGCGATTTCTGAAGCGCCGAATGCAGTGTCGTCACCGCCAATGGTGATGAGGTTCTTGATTCCAAGCTTGCGGAGAGTGTCGACGCAGGTAGCGAGGTCGTCTTTTCGCTTGGTCGGATTGGTGCGAGACGTGTGAAGGATCGATCCGCCACGGGTATGAATGGTTGAGACGTCTTCAATGTCGAGGTCTACTACCTGCGATGTGTCACCTTTTACGAGGTACTCGTATCCATTTTTGATCCCGATGACTTCGTATCCAAGAAGACGCGCCTGGATGACTGCTGCCGAGATAACACTGTTGATTCCCGGAGCTGGTCCACCCCCGACAAGAATCCCGATTTTGCCCTGATTGTTTGACGACTCTGTCATTCGTCGACTCCGCACATGATTCACGAACGATGATTTCCTGAGATGAAAGTTTACGCATCACTGTTGATGCTTGTAAGAGGCGGGAGTAAGGATGGGGGGTATTTGCTTGCCCTCACTTTGCTCGAAGACTAGACTCCACAACTGTTCGGCACAACCGTTCTCAAGATTGAAGCAACGTATGACGCACCACGACCACGAAGATCCAGTTACCGCTAAATGGCGCGCTGTGATGACGCAAGGACACAGGGATGTCCCGTCTTCGTATTTGCCTGGCAATCCAAGGTGTGTGATGTGCAACATTCCACTCGGCGGCGTTGGCGGTCGGGTGATGAGGATGTTGAGAGGCCGTTGGGTTTCTCGAAAGAATCCAGGGATGTGCAATATATGAGACGACGTTCTTCCGCCCGGTGGTGCGGAAATCGACGTCTCCGTCCTGTTTGCTGATGTGCGCGGGTCTACAGCACTTGCAGAAAAGATCGGGCCCGGGGAGTTCGCACGGCTTCTGAACCGGTTCTACGAAGTATCAACTGAAGTTCTCGCACCACGTGGCGCGATCATCGACAAAATGATCGGTGACGAGATCATGGCGTTCTTCCTCCCTGCATTCCATTCTCAGCTTTTCGATGTTGCTGTTGAAACGGCGACCGAAATATTGAGGGCAGTCGGATATGGCTCGGAAGAAGGATCGTGGTTGCCTGTAGGTATCGGTATTCACCATGGCGAGGCGTACGTGGGCAAAGTGGGAACTGAGGACGTTTCCGATTTCACTGCTCTTGGCGACACAATCAACACCGGGGCACGTCTCCAGGCGTTCGCACAAGGTGGACAAATCGCTGTGTCGGATAGCGTTTACGACAAGGTCTCAGCCATCTATCCGGATGTGCCAGGGGAAGCAAAAGAAATCAGGGGGCGCTCCGAGGAGCTAACAGTCCACGTGATTTCACCGTTCGAGTAGTAATGATTGACCTGACCGCCGTTGAGGCATCGCTGGCTTCGGTAGGTTCTGCCAAGCGCGCCTCGGACATGAAGGCGTTTATGAAATCGGATCTAGATTTCATCGGCGTTTCGTTGCCGACGATCCGTAAGGAATTACGTGCACACACTCCTCGAAGGCAAGGGATTGAGAGGGCTTCGCTGCTCGAATTATCCAGAGAGTCTGTTGAATCGAGATTTTTCGAAATGCGCCTGTTCGGCGTGCTCATGATCGAGCGTTTCACCGACCTTCTTTGCTGTGAAGACCTGCCTCATATCGAACACATGACTCGACGAACCCAGGCCTGGGCGCTGGTTGATCCGTTGGCTCGACCTACATGGACAGTCGTTGAACGATGCGGTGATGTTCTGCTCGAAACTGTGGACCGCTGGTCGAATGACGATAACTTCTGGGTGCGGCGTCTGGCACTGCTGTGCTTAATGCCAGGACTGATCAAGTCGGATGAACTCTGGGATCGATGGGTCGGATACGCCGAGTCGATGATTCTTGAGAAAGAGTTCTTTATTCGGAAGGCAATTGGTTGGACGCTTCGCGAGGTCTCGAAAGTTCGACCCGAACCGGTTTCTGGTTTTGTTGAACGACACGTGGACGTGATTTCAGGAGTTTCGTTTCGCGAGGCAGTGAAGTACTTACCGGAACCGGTGAAGTCTAAGTTGCAGGCGGCGTACAAGGCACGTTGAGTTTGGTGACTCGAGCGTGCTGAAAGTTCGATTATTTCTCAGCCTCTCGACCGGATCCCTCCGCTCCAGTCGGGATGACGAGATTGTTGTCAGCCTGAACTTGTTTCAGGATCATTTTCTTCTTGCCAAAAGGTTTGGTGGGGTAACCCGGATGACCGGATGTGTGACCTTAGTGATCGTGTCCATATGGTCGGCCGATCAGGTGTGGATGCACCGAGTGCTGCGGGCTGAATCGCCTTCCTTTTCGTAGCGTTTCAACTGGCAACATGAGCTGGTGCCCCTGTCGTTCGTTCGCGTCAGCGTCCGTGAACGTAAACTTACCTTCGCGGTGCTGAATGATTGCTACGTCTGCATCGGCACCAACTTTCAATGTGCCGATATGGTCGGGAAGATTGACCGCAGCTGCTGGCGCCTTTGTTCCGAGTGCAAGAGCATCATCGATCGAATAACCCAGATGGACATATTTCGAGAGAGTGGTCATCAGGTCAAACACCGGTCCACGGACGTTGTAACGATGAACGTCCGATGAAACGGTTCCTGGTCCAAGACCTTGTTCTAGACATGCTTCGGCGACCGGGAACGAGAATGAGCCTGCGCCGTGACCGACATCGAAGATCACACCGCGTTTCATGGCGTCCCATGCAGCGTCGATTACCTTGTTGTTGTTATCGAGGATCCCGTGAGGTCGTCCTGTAAATGAGTGGGTAACAATGTCGCCGGGTCGTAGCTTTTCCAGAAACTGTTCGAAGCGGTTAACAGATCCGCCAACGTGGATCATGACCGGCTTGTCGAGTTCCTGACCTGCCTCAAGTGCTCGTTCGAGCGCGATCAAGTCGTTTTCTCCAACGATGTTGTCTGTGAGTCTAACCTTGATTCCGACGATCACATCAGAATGAAGCTTTGCTGCTTCAACGGCTTTCTCGACTCGCGCCCACCGAATGTCTTCCAGCTCTCCAATGTCCTGGTCGAGCTGGCCCATTCCTGAGATATGCAGAAACGCCAGCACACGAGTGGCTGCCTCGTCGATCACATAACGATGGAACCCTGCGACCGTGTTCGAACCTGATGAACCTGCGTCGATTGCTGTTGTCACGCCACGGTGTACACAAGCGGGGTCGGCTTCTATCGCAAGATGAGCAACTCCCCACCAAACGTGCACGTGAAGATCGACCAGACCCGGAGTTACGAGATAGTCGTCAGCTTCAATCACATCATGCGTATTCGCGTCGGAGACGTAGTCCTCGATCGCAGCAATCTTTCCCCCTGCGATAGCGATGTCTTTTTTGGCGTGAACACCAGCTGCAGGGTCAACAACGGTTCCGTTTTTGATGACGATGTCGTAGGTCATATTTCTTTTACTGGTTCTTCAAGAAGCTTAAGGTTCGAGTTTGAGGGGATAGTAATTCGATGGCGCAAAATTAGCGACGGATGAATAGTGCTAATCGTTGTGATCTGGCCAATCATCGTCGTCTTGAAGTAGCGCGCGTGTTCGGTTTATCTCTCCGGCATGGTAGGTGTCGTGCTCAAGAACAATATTCATTAGCGAACGGGTTGGCAGGTGATCTCCCCAGTGGGCCAGTCTTGGCTTATCTAACTCCGAGTCATCCTCAAGTTCTGAAAAAGCCGTGATTAAGTATTCATGAGCTTCTGTTAACCATTCGATTGCAGATTGAACTGTTGCCAGGCGTTCCGGTGGCGGTGTGACTGGATCGTCACCGTAGTCGTATTCCCTTGTTCGGAAAGCCGACCCCGGATACATGTACTTGAACATGCCTACATGGGCAGTAATGTCTTTGATGGTTCGGCGGGCACCTTGTGGCAGAGCTTCCCAGGAACCGTCGTCAACTGTCTCAAGGTTTTTGATGAGGCTGTGATCGGTGCCATTGAATGCGGAATCGAACAACCTTAGGCAGGCAGATATTTCTGAACGCGCCATCCGTAATCTCCGTGCATTGATCGCGGCGGATTATGCCATACGTAAAACATGGATTGTGAAGTTAGATTCAGTACCCGCTTTGCCCGAGGGTGTGTAAGACTCGATAGAGATGAAACAACGACTCCACAAAATTCTCGCTTCCGCTGGTGTTGCGTCACGCCGATCTTCAGAAGACCTGATCTCCCAGGGTTTGGTGATGGTTAATGGCGAGATTGCTCAGATTGGTGATTTTGCCGACCCGGATGTCGACGATATCGTCGCTAACGGTGAGCAGGTTTTTGTGGAGCAAAAGCGGTATTTGCTTCTCAATAAACCCGGTGGTTTTGTGACTACCGTGACCGACCCGCATGATCGTCCGACGGTCATGGATCTGATTGACGTCCGAGAACGGGTGTATCCGGTAGGTCGACTTGATGTCGATACCGAGGGATTATTACTGCTGACGAATGACGGTGATTTTTCGCAGCGCATGGCGCACCCACGATTCGAGATCGACAAGACTTACATGGTTGAGTTGGCGCGCCCCTTGAACGAGCGCGGGGTTGGGTTGCTGACGAAGGGAATTCGACTTGAGGACGGGTTTACTCGACCTGCAAAGCTTGAGTTCCCAGCTAAAAGTCGACGTCGGGTTGAAATCACCATTCACGAAGGTCGTAACCGGATAGTTCGTCGGATGTTTGAGGCTGTCGGCAACAAGGTCCTGAAGCTTCGACGCGTCAAGTTCGGAAGTTTGGGATTGGATGACTCTCAAAAAGGTGAGTGGCGCGATCTTTCAGGTACAGAAATTGACGAACTGCTGAAGCTCGCGGCTGAATCCGCACGGAAAAAGCGAAGGCCGAGGCGACGGCGGACGGGTTCCGCGCAGCGTTAGCGAGGGCCGTTCGCAGGTGTGAGTATGGTACGGATGATCGCCAGTACTAACTCTTGCTGTTCGCGGGTTTCGACGTGCGACCAGATTTGCAGCCCTTGTTTTGGTCCGTTGGAGTTAGTAGGCCCGTAAAGTTCAGACTCCCGTAGATTTGCTGCACACGCTCCTGTAGTTCCGGGTCGCCCATCATCGTCTCGGTCATTGTCAACGGGACGGTGGAATATGAACGTCGTCTTGTTGATTCGCTCTTCCCAAAACTCAAGTTCGGGCCATTTGTTGTCGGTTCGTACATGTTGAAATGGATCCCCGGAGCAAACGACTCCGTACTGCCCGTAGTCGTAAGCGATTGAGGCATCCTGTCCGATAAATTCACCTGGTATCGAGTCGAAGCCCGCAACTGGGTGATGTGACCAACCTTTGGGCGCCAGCAAGCTGAACATAACATCGTCCAGAGTTGCGGCGGTGGTGGCGTCCAATTTGATCCAACCAATATCCGGCCCTGCGCTCGCTGTTGGTATTTCGAATATTGGCAGTTCCGCTGAGTACTGAACCGACTTGGCGACTTCAAGAATCGCTTTAGCAACCTCGTGGTTCACATCGCGGGCTTCCATCACGAGCTGAAAATTTACATCGTGCGGTGCACCGGGGATCGAATCGAACATGATCGCGGGAGATTCGCTGTCCCCTTCATCGGATGGGCGTTGCCAATATCTGAACTGAGATCCGTCAGCGTCGATAATTTGAGATTCCGATTTCCTGTCGTAAATTCGGGTGAACGACTCGGCAGTCTGAGGATCGATAATTTTGTAGTCGATAAGTTGAGCTTCGGGTCGGGCGTCAATCACACCGTAAGGTGGTCCCACCAGATAGGTTGGTCCATCGATAGGCTTCCAATGCGAAGGCATGGTGAGGCGGATGTTTATTTCGCCTCCGGGGTAGTTTCTACCGAATCGACCTTCTCTGAGAAGGACAGAGCTTGTCCCTCGATCTGAGTCGCCATCAGAGTCGAAGCAAGCAACAAACGACGTGCACAAAAGCACGAGCGTGAATAGCACAGTCGCCGACAGACTTGAAATTCTCATATATGCATTATGCAGAATGAGAATTGGTCAGTATTACCTGATTACCCGTCCAGCGACCTGAGAACCCGACCTGGAAGTTGACCGTTTACTTTGCCGATTTCGAGAGCGGGTTTGCCGTTCACGAAGACGTAATCGAGTCCAGTTGAGTAGACATGCGGGTTCACGAAATCGTTGTTCTGCTTGATGTTCCCTGGCTCGAATACAAGGATGTCGGCGAACTGACCCGGTGCGATTCGACCTCGCTTGGAAAGGTTGAGACGCTGAGCGGGAAGGGCGGTCATCTTGTAGATCGCTTCTTCGAGCGACACAAGGTTCCGACCAACGACGAACTGTTCGATAATGATCGTGTTCGTCGCGTAACTTCGTGGATGCGGTTTGCCTGAAGCCAGTGGACCTTCATCACGTAATGAAGAACCGTCGGATGCGACAGCCATAAGCGGCCATTTGAAGATCGCTTCCACGTCTCGCATTTCCATCGAGTTAAGGACGTAGTTTCCTTCCGACTGCTCGTAAAGGCGCAATGCAGCTTCTTCTGGTTCGCAACCCCATTCGTCGGCGATGTCTTGCAGGCTACGGCCTTCGAGAGACTGATCCGGTGGGAAGCTCGCCACAACACAGCCTTCAGCCGAGTGGTTTCGGTTGATGTAGTAAGTGACATCGGAACGAACACGGGCACGTGTATCGGAGTCAGCGAGACGGTCAAGAGTTGCCTGTCGGCCTCCAACGAGCGCCCAGCGAGCGAACATTGCTCCGCTGAAGCCAGTTGACGACCACTCATATGGATACTGGTCACCGGCGACATCGATCCCTTCGGACCGGGCTTTTTCCATGCCGTCGATCAGTTCGTGGCCGCGTCCCCAGAATTTTGGACCGACTGCTTTCACGTGAGATATCTGGATTCTTGCTCCAGTGCGGCGTCCGATTTCGATTGCTTCGGCGTGAGCTGGGAAGAGTCCACTGAGGTCGTCAGCTTCGGATCGGATGTGAGAAGAGTAGAGCTTTCCGCGGTCGGCGGCTGGTTGAGTGACAGCAATGACTTCATCAGCGAGCGAATACGAACCCGGCGCGTACCAAAGTCCGGTCGACATACCCAGTGCGCCGGCGTCGAGTGAATCGGCGAACAGGCCAACCATTCTGTCGAGCTCTTCGGGTGATGGCATGCGTGGTTCCATCCCCATTACTGCCCGGCGAACAGTTCCGTGTCCGACCTGTGCTGCGACGTTGATAGTCGAGCCGGCCTCTTCAAGGGCAGTTAGGTAGCCGTCCATGGTCGACCAGCCTGGCTGGTACTTGGGGTCGTACTTATCGGTGCGCTCTTTGAATCCATCTATGTTGTTTTCATTGAGCGGCGCGCAGTAGCTCATGCCGCAATTGCCGAACAGTTCGAGGGTTACGCCCTGGGTAAGTTTTGAATCGGCAAGAGGATCAATCAGGAATGAATTGTCGGAGTGTGTGTGGAGATCGATGAAACCTGGAGTTACGACCTTGCCGGTGGCATCGACAGTTTGTGCTCCGCCGTCATCAATTGTTCCGACCGCAACGATCTGATCGTTCTTGATCGCCACATCGGCTTTGAATCGAGGTGAGCCAGTGCCGTCTACTACCGTGCCGTTTTTGATTACCAGGTCGTACATAAGTTTCGTTATTCCGCGATCGTGACATAGTCACTCAGCTTCGGATTCTCCTATTGATCTCTTTTTTTGCTCCGGGCGGACATTCGTTAATACGCGGTCGTGACATAATCACTCAGCGTTGAATCTCCTATCCCTAACCCTTTCCAATCCGGAAAGGGAACTGGATCGCGCGTCGCAGTTTCCCCCTCTAACTCCCCCGGTCCGGGGGAGAACCAGATAAATGAAGTGGTTGGTTCAACGACCTAACGTTCCGGATATCGGGATTCACTCGCCCATTTGAAATTTTCGGCATGAGCATAACCCGAAACGGGAGTAACATATTCCGGCTCAAGATCAGATCTCGCTCGAGTTTCGAGATCACTCCCGGTATCAAACCGAGGTTGTTGGGATCGAGAACTTTGAGCGAGCACAATCGAATCGGCATTATTGGAGATGAGCTGAACAGATGAAATTTGTAAGATTTGCCAGCGGTGACGGAGCCGCCTACGGAGTTGTTGATGGCGACACCGTAAAGGAAATTTCGAACTCACCAATTGGTCAGGATTATTCCGAGACCGGCGCAACCCACGATCTCAACGAGATCAAGATCCTGGCGCCAAACCCGAACCCCAGCAAGATGCTGTGTCTTGCCCTGAACTACGGTTCCCATCTTCTCGGTGCCGATCGCCCAACCCGCCCGGAGCCGTTCTACAAGAACACGAACGCAATCATTGGTCCTGGCGACCCGATCAAGCTTCCTGCTGACGCCGGACTTGTTGTTTGTGAGTCAGAGTTGATTGCAATCATTGGTAAGGAAGCCAGCAAGGTTTCTGAAGCCGATGCTCTAGACCATGTTTTCGGTTACACCGCAGGTAATGACGTGAGTGCACGTGAGTGGCAGTCTGGTGCTGGCGCTGACAAGCAGTGGTGGCGAGCAAAGTCCGCTGACACTTTCGGTCCTACTGGCCCATTCATCGTGACTGACATTGACCCGCAGGACGTGAACATTCGCGGCCTTGTCAACGGCGTCGAGGGACAGAAGTGCCACTCATCCGAGATGATCTTCAACGTCGCTCAGGCAATTTCATTCATTAGCAACTATGTGACGCTGTACCCAGGTGACATGATCTGGACAGGAACTTCGGGCACAACTCCGCCAATCAACGTTGGTGGTGACGTGACCGTTGAGATCGACAAGATCGGTGTTCTACACAACCCGGTTGAAGCAAGCTAGGTGACTTTGTCACATTAGTTTCTGTGTGAAACGGAAGAGCCATCCGAAAGGGTGGCTCTTTTTTGTTGGCTGACCACGCTCAAGTAATCGGTTGCTGTGCATAATGCCGATATGAAATTGCCAGTTGGTATTGCAGTTTTAATCGTCGCTCTCGCCTGGTTTGTTCCGATCTCATGTTCAACTGGACCGGAGCAAGTAGCCATGGATGACCCACGCATGATTAAGTACGCCTGGGATCGGGCGGGAACTCGCTATGTAACGACGCTAGGCGCGCCGACAAGAATATATGCCGTCGAGACGACATTACGAGAGCTCGATGAGTTGGACGATAGGCACAGTTACGGCCCAGGTCGTATTGATATTGACTACCCAATCTACTTCTTCGCGTTCGAGTGTGATTACCAGATGTGGGTGTACGACATAACCCCTGACGGTGTTGGTGGAAGAACCGAAACTCGCCATGGATGGCTGACCGTTGCCATAGAGGTGAATGACGGAGATCCTCGCAGAAGTGGGGAAGGTCCTGACTTTATCCGCCATCCGGATCGGGTCTTATTACCAGTACCGAAAAACCTCGAGTCGATTTCCTACACGCCGTCGGAACTGTTTCCGCTGTTTGGCACCCCTGCACCATTTGCGACCGCCGCACCACCAGCTACACCGGCACCCCGTGGGGAGTAGAAGTGCGGCCAGGTCCCTCCACTGCGGTCGGAATGACGGGAGAAGCATTCCTTGACCCTTCGACAGGCTCAGGATGAAGGAACGTTGTCATCTTGGACTTGATTCAGGATCTCGCAGTTGCACCCGCTCCCAACTACAGCGGGTCCTTAGATCCCTCCACTCCGGTCGGGACGCGATCGGTATGTCATCCTTAGACTGATCGCCCTGAGCTCGTCGAACGGTTCAAAGGATCCTGTGCCGGGTTAAGGTGATCAGGCGTGAGCAAGTTCGAAGAGTGGTTTTCTACCGTTGGCTTCATTGCGGAGAATTGCTTCTTCGTCAGCGGTTACCGGAGAGAAGTCCTGCGCAACTTCAACTGCCATTTGCCACAACTCTGGATCGCCCGGTGGCACAGCAGCGGAAATAGGCTGAGAAAGCGTCCACCTAAGAGCAAGTTTCATTAGTTCTCGATCTTCGATCGGTGCATACCAACACTTCTCTCGGTGCTTCGCTTCACCCTCTCGTAGAGCGTGGTGGGCTGCGCCTTTCAATGCCAGTTTCGACATGCCTTTTGAGGTTGCTGCTTTCATGATTTGCGGGCCAAAGCCCGACTCGAACCACGTGGTGAAATTGACAGGGAACAGGATCGAATCGAAGTCGTATCGACTCATCAGTTCAATTGCTACTTCGGCTGAGTGTGCGGAGAAACCGAGGTGTCGAACGAGCCCGTGTTCTTTCGCTCGAACCAACACTTCAAGGGCACCGTTTGGTCCGGTTGCCGTTTCGAGGTCTTCCTCGGTGGTCATCGCGTGCAGCTGGTAGAGGTCGAAGTGGTCAGTCCTGAGCAATCTCAGTGATTCCTCTAGTTCAGCCTGGGCGGTCGGAGCATCACGTTTATTGGTTTTACAGGCCAGGAAAACGTCTTTGCGGTACGGCTCGAGAGCGGGACCGAGCATGTTCTGTGCGTTTCCGTATCCGGGAGCTACATCGAAGTAGTTGATTCCCTGGTCGATCGCCCACGAGACATACTTGTCTGAATTTTCAGACGTCTCCTCTTTGACCACGATTCCAGCGAATCCAACGATGGAAAGTTTGTCGCCCGAATTTCCGTATTCACGGTATTGCACAAGGAAGCTCCTGAATGAATGGCTGCGAATCAGGGCAGGGTACTACAGTGCGATCGGTTTTAACCCACGCCGAAGTTGCGGGCTACTTCACCTTCGGTAAGCCAGTAGAAGATGAGGTAGCCGCCGACCAGGATTAACACACCAGCTGAGATTGGGTGGACGTAAGGCATTGCTCGTCGCAACTGAGTCACGAGGGCTCCCTTGAATACCGCAATCCCTATCGTGAGAGCTGTAATGACGAAGGTCATGCCAAGGGCGTAGGCAAGGAACTGACCGGTTGCCTCGACTATTCCGCCAGTTGCCAGGGAACTACTGATGAGCCCAAGAAAGATCGGCAATGTGCAGCTGAGAGACGCCACTGCGTACGAAATTCCGAAGAGGAAGTAACCCTTCACACTGGTGTCGGTAGCACTGCCAATTCTCGATGCCGCTGACTGTGCACGGTTGTTGTAGAGCTTGCCGCCGGCGAACAGATATGCGCCGAGCCCTGCCATTACGAAACCTAGGATAAATCCGACCCACGGGAAGATCGAAATAAACGACCGGGCCCCTGATGAGATCGCCAGTCCGACTCCTCCGAACAGAAGCACAAATCCTGCACCGAGAGCGGCGCTTACATAGAGAGCCTTTATAAGGGAATGCATAATCGTCGCGCTGCCGCGTTCAGATTCAGAGTCTCCCTGCTGGTCGGTGAGGTACATGGTCAGGAACGCCGGCAGCATTACGAAGCCACACGGATTCACGGTTGCCACCATCCCGGCGGCAAATGCGAATCCGAGCGGTAGGAACGAGCCGATGTTTCCAACAAATCCAGCACTATCGGCTGAGTAGTTGAGTGCCCCTCCAATGAAGCTGTTGGCACCGGGTCCGACGATCAAGCCCGCTATGAGTGCGAACAATGCCACCGCTGCAGCGACGGTCGCTGGGATTGGCAAATTCTGGGCACTGAAGCCGATTTCTTCAGTCGAAAAGCTTTGGTTGGCAGAGCTCATAGGTGGATTTTGATGCCTTCGTTGTTCCCCAGTATCTCTGGGAAACAAAGGTTCAGGGATTCACATCTGTTGTTGCATGCGATACTAGCGATCCCAGTTGGATTCAATGTTAGTCGAGTTTGAAGACCGATCCATGAGTGTTTCGTTGAATTGGTCGTTGTGACATACGACAACTATGATTCGATCAGATTGATGTATTAGGTGCGATTTTCTGACGCACCGGATTCTTTCTTCTTCATCGGTATCCATTGGCACTAAAGCACGGCGATCAACAACCGTTCCTGTTTTCGGACAGCGGCGAGTCTTCGCAATCGAAGGCGCGCCGGATAACTGTGCACGTCGCAATTGAAGATTCTGACCTTGAGCGATCCGTACACAAGCTGCTGTCACGGAATGCGGCATTTACTGTCGTCAAAGGCGGAATTGGGTACGCCGCAGAATCTGATGTTCGGATCATCGATTGCAGGATGAATCCTGAACAAGAGAATATTTACGACGAACAACGGCCACCAAGGACATTATTCATCGGTCTGGACGACTCCGTTGACAGCTTGATCGAGGCTTTAGAAGCGGGCGCATGGTCCTACGTTCCTGAATCCGCCGACACATCCGAACTTCAAGACGCCATTTTTGAACTGTCGTCAGCCACAGGAAGCCCGCTGCTCCAGAAAATCGCACGCTCCGAACAAGGAGCGAAGCACGTAACCGATAGGATATCGTCTGATCAGGTCGATGCGCCTTCTCAAAAACCATCGAATCTATTGTCTCCACTCGAGTCGAGGATCCTGGGTCTAATCGCCCGTGGCGAACCGAGCAAGCGTATTGGCGATGCGGTGGGACTCGGTGAGCAGACGGTCAAGAATTACGTCGTGAAGATTCTTGAGAAGACCAACACCCACAACCGTGCGCATGCAGCAGCGGTCGCTGCGCAGCGTGGTTGGTTGGGACCACTCGACGAGTAATTCGGTCCACCGGTCGTCGTTTCTAGCCCTGTACAGGATTCAAAGATGGTGGCTAGGAGGCGTTGATCCTTCAAGTGCCTCAGGATGACAATCACATTTGAGGGCATCCGGTTTGCAAATTTCTGCTTGTCTGCAATCACGCAATGTCATTCGGCTTACAGCTTGAAAATTCCTACACGGATTTCGTTCATAATTTGAACTAAAGCTGTGATAGAATTTCCGGTCGGTTCGACTCACATTCAAGCTGGTTTGTGCAGCGGCGCGGGTTTTCCCGCGTCTATTTGTGTGTCGGAATATTTATAAAACGAGGCCGGTTCAAAAGTTGCTGGACCGGAAGCAGAGGCAAGTAATTGACGACTTCAGAGACCCCACAGACGATTGAGGAGACTCTGGCGCCTCTCGACCTGCGTTCGCTTTTCATTGCTGGGGTGCACTTTGGCCACCCTTCGAAGCGATGGAACCCGAAGATGGAAGAGTTCATCTTCACGAAGCGTTCGCGTGCACACATCATCGACCTATCCAAAACAGTCGAGTCTCTGAAAGCCGCTAAGGCGTTCATCGAGAAGATTGTTGCCGGTGGCGGTGAGTGCTTGTTGGTCGGGACTAAGGCCCAGGCCCAAGGTGCGATCAAAGAGCACGCTGAGAGCGCCGGTGCGATGTACATCAACCAGCGTTGGCTCGGTGGAATGATGACCAACTTCCAGACAATCAAGCCGCGAATCGAGCGACTTGTGTTCCTGGAAGATGCATTTGCGAAAGACGCAGTGGTCGCTCAGACAAAGCGTGAGTCACTCATGCTCGCAGCAGAAGTTGAGCGTCTGAACAAATTCTTCGGTGGCATCAAGGAAATGGAAAAGCTGCCGCAGGTTCTGTTCATCGTCGATATTGAAAAAGAAAAGATTGCAGTCGCAGAAGCCAAGCGACTTGGTATCCCGATCGTTGCAATCGTTGATACGAACTGCGATCCGACTGAGGTTGATTACGCGATTCCGGGTAACGATGATTCGGTGCGAGCTATCTCCCTCATCACACAGCACATTGCTGAAGCAATCGCTGGTGGAAAAGTAGCTGCTCAGAAGGCCCGTGAAGAGCGTATGGCAGCTGAGGCAGAGCTTGAAGCCCAGGAAGCTGCAGCTCGAGCCGCAGCACAGGCAAAGGCAGCCGAGCGAGCAGCGAAAGCCGCTGAAGCAAAAGCTGCTGCAGACGCCAAGAAGGCTGAAGAAGAGAAATCTGAAGAGCCCGAAGCTGAAGCCAAGGAAGAACCTAAGGCTGAAGCAAAAGAAGAGCCAAAGGCTGAGAAGAAGACAGAGGCTAAGAAAGCTAAGGCTGCTCCAAAGGCTAAGACCGAAGCAAAAAAGCCAGAGTCTGACGATGCTGCTAAAGCTGAAGCTAAGGAAGAACCCAAGGCTGAAGCCAAAGAAGAGCCTAAGGCAGAAGAAAAGCCAGAAGAAAAGGCTGCCGAGTCACCTGAAGAATCCAAATAGATTCCCAGGTTTCTCAACCAATAACGCTGAAATAATTCACCTCGCAGCGTAAAGCGCGAGGCATGAGGTAAATGAAGTGCCAGTAACAGCTGCACAGGTTAAAGAGCTACGAGACAAGACCGGCGCAGGCATCATGGATGCCAAGCGAGCTCTTGAAGAGGCAGACGGTGATTCATCGAAGGCTGAAGCACTCCTTAATGAAAAGGGACTTGCTTCCGCTGCCAAAAAGTCTGACCGCTCAACTTCAGAAGGTCTCGTTGTTTCGTACATCCACACCGGCGGACGAGTCGGTGCAATGGTCGAGCTCAATTGCGAGACTGACTTTGTTGCACGTACCGATGACTTCGGAGCTCTCGGTCGAAACATCGCAATGCAGGTAGCTGCGATGTCACCGGCTTACGTTGACCGCGACTCGATCCCAGAAGGTGTTGAGGGCGTGAAAGACGAGGAGCTTCTGCTCGAGCAGGAATACATCCGAGATTCCAGCATGAAGATCGCAGACGTTGTGAAAGAGACCATTGGCAAGCTTGGTGAGAACATTCGAATAAGAAGGTTCTCCCGGTTTGAACTAGGTCTGTAAAGAACACTTGGAAAGCCCGGTCAACCGACCGGGCTTTTTATTAGGAGATAGAACATGGCGAAACCGACATATTCACGAATATTGCTGAAGATGTCTGGTGAATCGTTTAAAGGTGATCAGGAGTTCGGACTGGACGCCGACACCTTGCAGTTTCTATCCAATGAGCTAAAGCTCGTTACAGAGCAAGGTGTTGAAGTCGGAATTGTCGTCGGTGGAGGCAACATCTGGCGAGGTGCCGATTACGAGCAAACTGGAATGGATCGCTCGACCGCGGATTTCGCGGGAATGCTGGCGACGATCATGAATGCGCTCGCCCTGCAGGACGCACTGGAATCAGCCGGTGTGACAGTCCGCACCCAATCAGCGATATCAATGCCAGCGGTTGCTGAGCCATACATTCGCAGACGGGCAGTGCGGCACCTTGAAAAAGGGCGAGTGGTTGTCTTCGCAGGTGGTACCGGCAACCCGTTCATGACTACGGACACCGCTTCTGCGCTGCGAGCGTTGGAGATAAACGCCGATGTGCTCATCATGGCGAAGAATGGTGTAGACGGTGTTTACGACTCAGATCCACGCAAGAACGTTTCAGCCAAGAAATACGACCACATAACCCACCACGACGCGTTGTCGAAACGATTGCAAGCCCTCGACAGCACAGCCTTGTCTTTGTGCATGGACAACTCACTGCCAATCGTCGTGTTTGACATTTTCAAACAGGGAAATCTTGCCTCGGTTGTGTCCGGCGAGAGCGTCGGAACGTTGATCGACGGAAACGAGTAATCTGAACTGCTCTTGGACTGGTAAATGAGCCGGTCAGGGAGTATTTTCTTGTTCATAGATTTCGAGTTAATTAGGCAGTCGCCAGGTTCGGAGATGCGAGGATGTTGGACGAAACGCTAGCCGACGCAAAACAGCGAATGAACGAGTCTGTTGAAGCTCTAAAAAGAGAACTTGCAGGCGTCAGGACAGGTCGCGCTTCAACCGGGCTTGTAGACAATATTCGAGTCGACTATTTCGGTAGCGAAATGCCGATGAACCAATTGGCACAGATCAACGTTGGCGACGCCCGAATGTTGGTCATCCAGCCGTGGGACAAGAACGCCATCGACTCGATCGCAAAAGCTATCCAGAACTCAGACCTGAGCATCGCACCGAACATTGACGGCGACATCATCCGATTAAACCTGCCGCCACTCACTGAAGAGCGACGTCGAGATCTAGTGAAGTCGCTGAAAGCGCGCGGTGAAGAAGGCAAAGTGTCTGTTCGATCAGCACGGCGTGATGCACAAGACACCATCCGGATGATCGAAAAAGAGGGCGAAGCTTCTCAGGACGACTGTGCCCGTGCTCAGAAGGACCTTCAAAAGCTGACTGACGATGCCGTAGCCTCGATTGATACTGAAACGGCAGCAAAAGAGGAAGAAGTAATGCAGGTCTAACCTGCCTTCTAAGCTCCTAAGGGTCGAAACATGACGGCCGAGAAAACCGCTCCAACAGTTCAGCCAAACGACGCCAATGGGATTCCGCACCATGTCGCGATCATCATGGATGGCAATGGGCGATGGGCAGAAGACCGCGGACTAGATGTGTCCGATGGTCATGAGGCTGGTTTCGAGAATCTGAAGAAGGTTGTCGATCACCTTGGGCGCAAGGGTGTCGGATTTCTAACTCTCTACGCGTTCTCAACTGAGAACTGGGACCGCCCTGAAGCTGAGGTCAACGGCATTCTTGAACTGGCAATATCCGTGATCGCACACGAAGCCCAGCAACTTCACGAGAACAATGTTCGGATTCGCCACCTCGGGAGAGTTGATCGAATTTCTGAAGCACTTCGAGACGAACTCAAGGCTGCGGTCGATCTCACCGCAAGCAACACCGGGTTAACTCTTGGGGTGGCATTTGATTACGGTGGCCGAGCCGAAATTGCACACGCGGCGCGTCGAATGATCGAAGACGGGATCGAACCAGGTGAAATCGACGAGGATAAATTCTCCAAGTACCTGTACTCAGCAGGTATGCCCGATGTTGACCTGTTGATCAGAACCGGCGGTGATTTGAGAATCAGCAACTTTATGTTGTGGCAATCTGCGTACGCCGAGTTTTACTCAACTCCCGTCTGGTGGCCAGATTTTCATGGAGACCACATCGACCAAGCCCTGGACGCGTTTAGCGGTCGAAAGCGCCGTTTTGGCAAGCGCGTCTAGTTGAGCGTCCAAACTCACGAACCGCATTTTCACTCGGGGAGATTCACTTGCGAGTCCGAATAATCACGGCAGCAGTCGGTATCCCGTTGGTTCTGGCTGCTATTTGGTCCGGTGTAGTCGGGATTGGCCTGCTGGCTTCTGTTGCAGGTGTGATCGCCGGGTATGAACTACACCGAATGATGAGACCAGAAGGCTCCTACCTTGAATCGATCAGGTCGGTTGTTTTAGTAGGTGGTCCCGCGATAGTCGCTTTCGCAACTGTCCTAGTGATGGACAACGAACTGCGTGAGTTCGAGGTCCTGCCGATTTTATTAGCGGTCGCCCTCGCACTCGCCAATCTGCTCAGGTTCACAGTTGGATTACAGACCGGCGGTCCAACAGATACGGGTTCAATTCTCCGCTTCGCAGTTTTTGGAGCGTATGCGGGAATCCTGATCGCTCACTTTCCAGCCCTCGCAGGGCATGAAAAGGGGCAAGAATTCTTACTGTTCGCCATTCTCGTGACTTACGCCGTGGACTCGATCGCGCTATTTGTCGGTGTTGCTGTCGGACGACACAAGATTGCGCCATCCATTAGCCCGAAGAAGTCCTGGGAAGGGTTCATTGGCGGAATCATAGGTGGAGCAGTTGTTGCTTTCGCACTCGACGCAGTTCAAGAATTACCCATCTCGACGATGTTTGCGATCTCACTAGGAGCTTTCCTTGGCGTGACGGCGCTACTTGGCGACTTGTACGAATCGCACATCAAGCGTGTCGCTGGTGTAAAAGACAGTGGTGTGTTGATTCCCGGTCATGGTGGGATTCTGGACCGATTGGACAGCCTGATGCTGAACGTCGCGGTCGTATACTGGGTTGCAGTATGGATGGCTTGAAGAAACACCTAGTAATTCTCGGTTCTACCGGTTCGATCGGTCGGCAAACGCTCGACATTGTTCGCCAGTTCCCCGAAAGATTTGAACTCGTCGGACTTTGCAACGGTTACAACTCCGACTTATTTCGACAGCAAGTAGATGAGTTCAAGCCCAAATTCGTCAACACTCTCGGAGAATTCGAATCTGGTTACGGCGGTGCGAAATTAATTCCGACCGAGGAAATCGTCTCGCTTCCAGAGGTAGATCTCGTTGTTGCCGGAACCGTCGGTTGCGCGGGGATGTCATCGACCTTGGCAGCAATCGAGCACGGAAAATCGATTGCCCTGGCGAACAAAGAAGTGATCGTAATGGCCGGCGAGCTGTTGATGCAGAAGGCCAGAGAGCATGGCGCGACGATTCTGCCGGTCGATAGTGAGCCTTCGGCAATATGGCAGTGCCTGGAAGGTGAGACCAGTCCTCCCAAAAGACTAGTCGTGACAGCTTCAGGCGGAGCATTCCGGGATTACAAATGGGATGACCTCCACGACGTCACACCAGAGCAAGCTCTGAAGCACCCGACGTGGTCGATGGGTAAGAAAATTACGATCGACTCTGCAACCTTGATGAACAAAGCTTTCGAGGTAATCGAATCTCAGTGGTTGTTTGACATCCCTTTCGAGCAAATCGACGTAACTATTCACAGGCAGAGCATCGTTCACTCAATGGTCGAATTTGAGGACGGGACTCTAAAAGCCCAACTTGGTCCGACCAATATGGGGCAACCGATACAACACGCTTTGTTCTTTCCTGAAAGAGTAGCGAATCCTTCATTACCGACAATCGACGCTGTAGCGATGGGATCGCTCACATTTGAAGAGATGGATCCTTCTCTTTACCCATGCTTCAGTCTCGCCATCGAATATGGTCAGATGGGTGGAACTTATCCAGCGGTTCTAGCAGGCGCAGACGAAGCGGCTGTTCAACTGTTCTTGGACGGTCAGATCAAGTTTACTGATATTCCAAATGCAGTACAAAAAACCCTAGAAATGCACGAAATTGTTGCAGAGCCATCGATTGACGACACAATTGCTGCCGCGAACTGGGCAACTGAAATCACACTCAGCAGTAATAAAAGCTCAATAATTCTGGGCTAGCATTAACTACATATGCCAGACACAGTTTTTTACGGGGTCGTGACGTTTCTACTCGTCCTTGGCCCACTTGTAATTCTTCACGAATTCGGACACCTTCTTACCGCTCGCAAATTTGGAGTTAAAACTCTTGAGTTCGGTTTTGGATATCCTCCACGTGCCGGTGGCCTCTGGAGCGGCAAAACCCCTGTAAAGGTTGATTCACGCACCGCGTTTGAGATCGAAATGGCGGTGGTGAGCAGCGAACTCGCCGCCATGCCTGCGACCGATGAAGGTAACGCTAGAAGCACCGATGTCGTTTTGGCCGATGCGCCAGAACACGTTGTCAGGCAAATCGAGACTGCCGACGGTGAATTTGTAACTGTTGATCAGCGGTCTATAATCGGTAAAACAGCGACTATTCGAACGGTCCGAGATGACGATGGAAACCAAGTTGCTGTTTCTGTTCGACCTCGTGCTAAGGGTGATGACTCAGAAGCCTCCGAGGGGGCAGACATCGTTACTGGCAAGATCAAGTCATTCGACGGTGACACGATCGTCATGGCAGACATGCTCTGGTCGTTTAACTGGCTTCCGCTTGGTGGTTTCGTCCGAATGGTCGGTGAGGAAAGCGGTCAATCGGTCGGCTCTCTAGGAAGTAAACCTCGATGGCAACGAATTGTAGTGATGGCAGCAGGAGCAGTCGTGAACGCGATCATTCCGTTCATCCTGTTACCACTCGTCTTAATGTGGCCATCCGACAAGGTCCTCAGCGATGTGACTGTTGCGACGGTATTCCCGGGTTCTCCTGCTGAGGAAGCTGGCATACGCCCTGGTGACCGGATCGTTAGCGTTGATGGCAGACCAGTCGACAACATTAGTGAGCTTCAACAAGCGGTAACTGTTCGACTCGGTGCTGAGTCTGTCTGGGAAATTGAATCGGGTATTCCGAATATTTTTGCTCGACCCGCAGAAGGTCAATATCAGTACAGCGGCGAGACTGAGAAAGTCACGATCATTCCTCGATGGAAGCCACCGAAGCGTGAAGTGGTCGAGACCGTAACTGATCCCGAAACTCAAATGGCGCTGTCGCAAGCCAGGATTTACCAGGCTGCCACAGGAACGAACGACACCCTAACGGTTGTTGTCGATCCAACAGACACGTTGTACCAAATCTCAGCTGCCGATGCTGCGGAGCTTGTTCCACCTGCCGAACTTGGCGACACGCTAAAAGTCGTATTCGAAGCCGAAAATGCTGGCGAAGAAATTTCTCTGGCTGACGCTCGAGCGCATGACCATGGATTGGGCGTGATCACGCACATTCAAGAAGGTGCAACAGGGATTCAGATCAGCGAGGAACAGCGCCGCATTGAGAAAGTCGGTATGAACCCGCTTAAGGCATTCCCGACCGGTTGGCGGCAAACGATCGACACTCTTGTCATCACACGAAATGCGTTTACTACCGCAATTATCGGCAGTTCAAACCCGCAGTTTGACGGACCCTCAACAGTTGGACCTGTTGGAATTGGTCAGCTAACTGGTGAGGTTGCGACGGCGGATGCCGGACTCGACGTGAAAATCGTGACCCTTGCAACGCTTGCTGCCACGTTGAGTTTGTCGCTTGCGATTCTGAACATCTTGCCGATTCCAGCACTCGATGGTGGACGAATCTTCTTCGTATTCGTGGAGATCCTTCGGAAAGGCAAGCGAATTTCACCTGAGCGAGAAGGACTTGTTCACCTCGTCGGATTTGCCATGCTAATTGGACTGATCATCGTTATATCGATTCAGGATGTGAGTCGAATCATCCGCGGCGAATCGATAATCGGTTAGACAGGACATGACGCTAGCACAGGCGCGACGAAACCAAATGCTGATAGCAGGAATCAGCTCGGTGCTTTTGGTCGCGCTTTGGATTGTTGGTGACGTTCCAACAGGAATGTACTTTCTGCTTCCACCTGTGATTGTCGCAATGTGGATTCCTGCATTGCTCGCACACAAGCAAAGAATTGGGTCACTGCGTTGGAACCTGCTCTTTGGATTACTAGGGATTGGCGTCGTTTCGACTGTTGTCCGAGTGGTTCTGTACATCGGCAACGGGCAACTCTAAACGCACACCATGTTCAATGAGTTGTATCGCTCGAAGCCGAGTTCAAAGTAGACTTGATGGGTGCAATACCAATTGGTGAATTGAGCGAGGATAAAGCTGGCAGCGCGAGATAATACACATCCAGTAAATGTAGGTGGAGTAACGATTGGCGGCGGAAATCCCGTAGTCGTTCAGTCAATGACCGACACCGACTCTGCCGATGTTGCGGCAACCGTCGCTCAAGTAAAGCTACTCGCAGATGCTGGCAGCGAGATAGTTCGCATAACGGTAAACAACACCGCTGCAGCAGAGGCCGTACCGGAAATCAGCAAACGTCTTGCCGATCTTGGGAGCAATGTTCCGCTTGTTGGAGATTTTCACTTCATCGGTCACCGTCTGCTCAAGGACTACCCGGAGCTTGCTCAAACCCTCGCCAAATTCCGAATCAATCCGGGCAACGTTGGGCGTGGACCTCGCCACGATGAGAATTTCACCCAGTTCATCGAAATCGCACGAGATCTCGGAAAACCGGTAAGGATCGGCGTCAACGCCGGAAGTCTTGATCCTGACGTGATGGCTCAGAAAATGGACGAAAACTCGCGTCGTCCTGATCCGTTGGATTCTGAAGGAGTCGAGAACGCCGCACTTGTTGAGAGCGCACTTTCGAGTGCTGAAGCTGCTCTGGATATTGGCCTTTCTCCGAACCAGATAATCATTTCCTGCAAGGTCTCCAGGCTTCCACAAATGGTTGCTGTTTATCGTGAACTTTCTGAGAAGTGTGATTTCGCACTCCACCTGGGACTGACCGAGGCCGGCATGGGGCAAAAGGGAGTTGTGACAACCACAGCTGCCCTGAGCACCCTGTTAGAGCAGGGCATTGGCGACACGATTCGCGCATCTTTGACTCCAGAAGTTGGTGGAGACCGTGCGAAAGAAGTGAGGCTCTGCCAAGACATTCTCCAGGCGGTGGGCTTGAGGCGATTCCGACCATCGGTCACGGCTTGCCCGGGTTGTGGGCGAACAACCTCGACGTTGTTTAGAGAACTGGCCCAGGATATTCAGCAGCACATTGATGAGAGATTGCCCGAATGGCGCGGTCGTCACCCAGGCTCAGAATCGCTCCAGGTCGCGGTAATGGGATGCGTTGTGAACGGACCTGGCGAATCGAGGGCAGCGAACATCGGTATTTCACTACCGGGTTCAGGCGAAGAACCACGTGCTCCAGTATTCGTTGACGGGGAGCGAGTTACGTTCCTGTCAGGTCCGCAAATTGCGACCGACTTCATTGGAATGGTCGAAGACTACGTCGAGAAGACTTACGGGTCGTAGGCTCTAGGCAAGCTTCACGGCGGTGCCGTAGGCGAGAATTTCTGATGCGCCAGACGCGATCATCGATGTGGTGTATCGGATGCCAACAACTGCATCGGCGCCCATCTGTTCCGCCTCTGCGACCATTCGCCGAGTTGCCATTTCCCGCGTTTCTGCCTGGAGCCTGGCATATTCCACGATCTCACCACCGACGAGATTTCGCAGGGCAGCAACAATGTCTCGACCTGCATGTCGTGCTCGTACTGAGTTGCCGCGTGCGAGACCGATGACCTCGGTAATCTCTCGCCCTGGAATATCCATTGTTGTTGATTGGATCATGGCTTACTGATCTCCTGATTAACTGTCTCTACTTCGAATGTAACACCTTGTAGTTGTGATTCGTGGTGAGGTGATGTGTTGTATCCGTATTCTTGTTCCCTGCCCACCTAGTGGAATGTAAGATTTCGGTTTTCCGTTTAGCTGGGTTCGACAAGGAGCACTAATTGACACTCAACTGGCACGAAGTTGACCGTTTTTTGATGGGCGAGGCGTGGGCTGGATCGCTGATAAATCAGCACGTTACAGAATTGTGCGATGTGATTGGCCCGCGGTGGGGAGGCTCGGAAGAAGACCATCGAGCAGCCGACTACATTCGTTCTCAAATGAATGCGGCAAACCTTGACCGTGCCGAAATTGAGCCATTCCAGATCGACACATGGAACCACGGGGAAGTCGAGATTCGACTTGTGGACTCAGGGCGAGAAATTGCTTCTATGCCTTTTCTCCGTTGTAAACCAACGGATGTAACAGCAGCACTTGTCGATACCGGTCATGCAAGTGCTCACGAGGTCGAGAGTCTCGGTGATTCGCTACGCGGCAACGTCGCCCTAGCAATAATTGCGCCCGAACCTTTCACGACCCCGGAACCGTTTACTGCCAGGATCGTCAGGTTGGCACAAGCGGGAGCGGCTTGTGTGATTGCGGTCGAACCCAAGACCGGTGGACGTATGGAGTACTCGAACTCCGATGAATGGTTGACCGTGGGTCCGCAAAAAGACGCCATTGCCGTGATCAAAACAAGCTCTGAAGATGGAGCATATCTAAGCCGAGTCGCAGGAACTTCACCGGCCATAAAAGTGCAGGTGGAATCGACATACTTCGACTCGACTGCTTACAACACAGTGGCGGAAATTACTGGTGAGTCACATCCCGAACGACATCTGATTCTCGCAGGTCATCACGATACAGTTCTTGGCGCGCCGGGTGGAAACGACAACGCGTCTGGAACCATTGGTGTTATGGAGACGGCGCGAGTCTTATCCAAGCTCAAGGACGAACTTGGAGTTCGCCCTGGGATGTCGATTCGCTTTGCTACATGGAGCGGGGAAGAACAACACCTGCAAGGAGCGCGTGCGTACGTCAGGGATCACTATTCCGAAGAAGCTTCGAATCGAGAAGACAAGCCACTCCTGAACATCAACCTCGACGAACTATCTACTGGGCATATGAAGGGGATAGTGCTCACATTCCCTCACTTGCGATCGTTCATGCAGAACCAACTCGACACGATGAATGACGGATTGAAGTGCCATGTTCTTGCCCACATGGATGCTCATTCCGATCACTTCCCGTTTGTTGAGGAAGCTATCGACGCGTCAATTACGTGGCGCTGGCGATTCTGGGGTAGGCACGAAACAGCGAACTTCCATCATGAGCCCGGAGATGCAGCAAACAAGTTGAACGCGAGAGAGCTCAAGGAATATGTCGGGCAATTGTCTCGATTGCTCCTGAGACTTTCGCACACAGCGCCTGAGGACTGGCCTGCGAATCCTCTCACCAAGGCAGATGTAAGAAATATCATCGAGGGCGACGCCGGGCATCATCACCCTGCGTTCCACAGCTAGTCAGCCGTTATGAAAGAGCGTCACCACCGCACAGATCGTAAGCATCCAAAAACCTGCACCTGCACTTCATGTCAGGCTCGACGACTGGCGGCGAACCAGCCAAAAAAGAAGAAAAAGAGAAAGCCAAAATCCCAGCGAGGTAAGGCTTCGAAGAAAGATGTTGCTGACGCAGCTGTGGCGGACGCGCTGGACTTTCTTGGGCTCGGGAATTCAGACGGAGAGAAACCGTAAATGTCAGATCAACGAGCGAAAATAGGACTCATCGGCGCCGGGTGGTGGGCAACAACCAACCACCTTCCCGTACTGGTCGAACGCGATGACATTGATCTTGCAAGCGTTTGTCGTCTCGGAGCGGACGAGCTCCAACAAGTGAAAGAGCGATTTGGATTTTCACACTCAACAGAGAATTACATGGAGTTGCTGGAAACTCCGGGTTTAAAAGGCGTTGTAGTCGCATCTCCACACACCATGCACTACGAACACGCTCTTGCTGCGCTAAAGAAGGGCCTGCACGTTCTCTGCGAAAAGCCACTCACAACAAATGCAGAACATGCGCGAGAGCTGGTACGTGTTGCTGATGAACAAGGCGTGCAACTGATGGTGCCGTACGGTTGGCACTACGCGGAATTTATCCAGGAGGCGAAGCGTCGAATGGATGCAGGTGCAGTTGGAGAAATCGAATACGTCATGTGCCACATGGCGTCACCGATTCGGTCATTGCTAGAGGGAAAGCAGTTCCTCAGTGATGGTGGGGGAGCCGGCGAAAACATGTTTGAACCGGGAGCTGCCACATGGGCTGATCCGGAGATTGCTGGCGGTGGCTACGCCCTTGCGCAAATGTCTCACTCAGCCGGACTGGCGTACTGGCTCACGGGGCTTGAGGCTGAGTCTGTGGCCGCTCTGACATCGGCACCTACCAGTGCCGTTGAGCTCTATGACTCGTTTACCGTTAGGTTCACAAATGGAGCGATTGGGTCATTCTCTGGAGCCGGCACGTTACCCGATGACTCTCCGTTCCAGGTAGACGTTCGAATATTTGGAAACGAAGGGGTGATGAGCCTCGATTGCGATCGCGCCAGATTGCAGGTCCTGCGGAGCGATGGAGACAACTTCGAAATGCAGTTGAGTCCAGATGCAGGTGCGTATCAAGGTGGTGGTCCAACTGCGAATTTCGCAGACGTCGTTTCGGGAAAGGATGATGTGAACTGGGCTCCTGGATGGGCGGGTATGCGAGCGATCGAAATGATCGATGCCGCCTATCGATCAGCTTCATCTGGAGCGACTGAACTGGTTTAGATCGGGTGTGTGTGCTGACACTCATACGCTTTCCGCAATGAGCCTGTGGGCTCACGTCTGAGCCGATGAGCCGGTGGGGCTACCTAGCGCGGACCCTTGTGTGATCCTGTTGAGTCCTGTTGGTCCTATGCGTGCGTGTCACAGGTGGGAATACTGAAGTTATGTCGTCGCCCCAAAACGACATGAGCGAAAACAGTAGAAGCTAGGTCAACGCCCGCCCCATGGCAAAAACCGATGCGACATACCCCTCCGGGTCCAATCTCCTCGGTCACCTGTACCGACTGGTGACCGCAATAACGCACAGGACACCGGGTCGCAACGGACGATCTGAGCTTCTATTTGAGGCAGGGCGGATCCTCGGTGACAATTTTGAGTCACCGGGGCACTCCGCCCGCTTCGCTTCCCATCTTTCCAAGATCATCAAATTTGATTTTCTCGCGCTTGCGCAAATAGACCACACCGAGTGGACTGCTGAAAACCTGTTGCAGTGTGGTGTGCGCGTAAGCGGCATGTCGGACGGTTGGTCCGCAAGCCTGGACCTACTACCCCAACCAGAAGTACTGTCCTCTGACTCCGCGCTTGTTTGCGAAGTAGCGGACGTAACAAAGGTTGAGCATGACGTTGCGTGGTCATTACATCACGCGGGCGTACGTTCTCTAATTTCGGCGCCTATTCACGCGGATGGCACCGTGATTGGGTTGATGCTGATCGGCGCAAAGTTGCCAAACTCGTTCGGAGAGTTTGAATCGGACACAGCAACAACTCTGGCTGATTCGATATCAGGTTCGGTTGCTAATTTGCGACTGCATCAGCGCCTAAGGCGAGAACTAATCGAACGAGAGACGATCTCTGGTTTGACCAAGACGATCAGTTCTTCACTCGACATTGCCGCATCAATGGATGATTTTTCCGAGGAAATCAGCCGAGTTGTTCCAAACTCTGGTGTGTCAATTTCCGTCGATAGGGGAGCAGGCAATTCGAATGAGCTCCGATGGGCTACAACGAGCAACTCAGAGTTCACACCACAGGCCCCACGAACCTTGAAAGCAGCAATGAAAATTGGTGAGCGGTCAGTCGGAGAGCTCGCGATACACTGTCACCCGACTGCTAAGTACACCCGACACCATCTTCGGTTGCTACAGTCACTCGCCTCAAACATAGCCGGACCAGTCGCTGCAGCTGAGCTTCATTTCCAGGCCATGGCGCTCGCAGAAGCGAATCTTGCACGAGAACGGTTCGAAGCGGAAAAACGAGAAATGCAGCGGGTTGCTGCTGCAAAGACTGACTTCCTGACGACGATCTCCCATGAACTTCGAACCCCGCTCACGAGTATTCTCGCCTTTGCCGACGTCCTTTCGAAAAACAAGCCTGGCACGCTTGTGGAGAAACAGCAGCACCAGGTCGAGATCATCCAGCGCAACGGTCGGAAACTAAAGGTTCTCATCGACGAACTGCTCGATACGACGCTTCACGATAAAGACAACATCACCTTGACCCCGGAATATTTCGATCTCGTAGAAACATCAAGTGACGTTGTGCAGGCCTTGATTCCTATCACTGATGAACGAGATCAGAAACTAGAAATTACTTCGACGGGCGAATCGATTGAGCTTGAGGGAGATAAGTTCCGCGTTTCGCAGGTCATCTCTAATCTCGTCACAAATGCGTCCAAATACTCACCGCAGGGAAGTTCAATACACATTGCCCTCGATGCTTCAGAGGATGAAATAAGTATTTGTATCGCGGATTCCGGGATCGGTATCAAACCAATTGACGTGCCATACATATTCAGTGCTTTCTACCGGGCAGACAATGAGTCAACTCGTTCAGTTTCTGGAACCGGAATTGGCCTCTACTTCAGTCGGATAATCGTCGACGCCCACGGCGGTGAAATTAATGTGGACACGAAGCCTGGTGTCGGTACGTCAATGACCGTAACATTGCCGCGAGTATTTGCCGGTTCCAAGACCTCGGAACTCGCTTCAGCAGCGTAAGCTCTAACACGATTTAACATTATGTAATTTAGATTTAAGGTAAGAATCTAAATTGGTTCACATTGGCTATCCAATTTGCCGAGCCACTTGAACTTAGAGGTAATAGGCCGTGACTACACAGGCGGTAGTTGGTGCGAAGAATAAAGTCCTGATCGTAGAAGACGACCGTACTCTGCGGGAGACGCTTCGTTACAACCTGGTTGCAGACGGGTTTGATGTTGTTGTGGCGGAAGATGGTGGCGAAGGGCTCATGGCGGCCCGGTCTGAGAATCCAGATGTCATCGTACTCGACCTGATGCTTCCCACCCTGAGCGGCATTGAAATTTGTAAATCTTTACGCCGTGATGGATCAATAACACCGATTGTGATGTTGACAGCGCGCGATGCCGAAGTAGACCGCATTGGTGGTCTCGAGTCCGGTGCTGACGATTACGTAACGAAGCCGTTCAGTGTGCGCGAATTACTTGCTCGAGTTAATGCTCAAGTCAGACGCATGGAGATGCTTCAAACTTATTCGGAAACGACTCCAGAGCAGGTTATTGAATTAGGTGGGTTGGTGATTGATGGTTCATCCCGAACGGTCAAGTTGAACGGCGAAACACTGGAATTACGTCCTCGAGAATTCGACCTGCTTGCTCACCTTGCGGCAAATCCGGGACGGGTATACACCCGGGACCAACTGCTACAGGATGTTTGGGGATTTGCCTACGCCGGTGATACGAGAACAGTCGATGTTCATGTCAGATGGTTGAGGCTCAAGATCGAAGAAGATCCAGCCCACCCAAAGATGTTGGGAACTGTTCGAGGCGTCGGTTACCGAATCAACGTATAGAATCCTTCCCCTCAACCCCTGAACGAGTGTAAGGATCCATTTGGGTAATCTCTCGCTACGCTGGAGAATTCCGCTTGAAACTGCAGCGCTGGTTGCTGTCATAGCAACGGGAACGCTGATTTTCGGTGTCGTCGGAACGATCTTGACCGGTTTCGGAGCCGCTCTAATCGCCTTCGTCAGAGCAGTGACGCTCAGTCGCCAACTCCAACGCTTGACGGAAGACGTTGTTCGCACCACCTCTATCGACAGATCGGTTCGACTAGACCTTGAGGGACCTTCAGAATTTCAGCGCTTGGCCAGGGCCGTTAACAGATTGGTCGATCGTGTGGGTGCGGACATCATCGCCGAAACGGCAGAGCGGATAAGACTGTCGTCGATGTTGAATTCCTTGCGAGAGGGAGTCATGGTTGTTGGTGAAGATGGTGAAATCGAATCAGCCAATCCAGCGTCGTTGATGATGCTCAACACAACCGCTGAATCAATTGGATCGACTCTGGCGACGGTTACAAGCAATCCGAAGATCCACGAGGTTGTTGCTGCCGCAATCGAAGAGCGTCCACTGGAACAAGTCGAAATCGAACTCCAAGGTGGGCAAACTATAGTCGCTGCATTTGCTTCTGCGTTTCCAACGCCAGATGCCTCACGAATGCGGGCATTGTTGCTGCTTACCGACATTACCGAGATTAGACGTCTCGATACGACGCGACGTGAGTTTGTGTCGAACGCATCTCATGAATTACGCACTCCAATTGCAGGTGTGAAGGCAGCAGTCGAGACACTCGAGCGTGGCGCGCTAGACGATCCCGAAAGCCGAAATATGTTCTTCCAGATGATCCGTGAGGACGCAGAGCGCATGGAGAACTTGGTGGAGGAGATGCTTGAGTTATCTAGGATTGAATCTGGAGAACAACCTTTAAAGTTCCATGCTGTTAGACCTGAATCGTTGATCAATTCTGCTACTCGGCAGTTCGACCCGATTTTTACCGATGCCGAGTTGGACATCAGGGTTGAAAAAGACGCCAGCACTCCGAATGTGATAGCCGACCCGGAAAGAATCGATCACGTTCTTACGAACCTGCTGAGCAACGCCGTTCGATGGACCGAGCCAGGCGGGACTGTCACTATCAAATACTGGCAAGAAGAAGACTTTGTATGGTTCTCTGTTTCCGATACTGGTGCCGGTATTCAACCGGAACACCTGCCGCACGTTTTCGAACGATTCTTCAAGACCGACCCGGGTCGCTCACAACCAGGTACAGGACTGGGTCTCGCTATCGCACGCCATATTGTCGAAGCACACAGCGGCGAAATCAGCGTTAGCAGTACACACGGTGAGGGATCCGAGTTCGTATTCTCGCTGCCAACAGCGCGCTGATAGGCATGCTTTCACGGGGTAAAACTCCGTTCCTTTTAACCAGCCTTTAACCGACGTTGACGCTCCTTTAACGTTTCCTTAAGGGTTAGACAAGAATCTGGTTTCCGCGACCGAAAAATCATCTGTCGCGTTATTGAATATCCCTAAGGTCATGCGACCAAGGAGCAACGAAACATAATGTTTTAGACGTTTACTGCTAAATACTCGAAGTGGGCGTTAGTTGCTGTTTCGGTGCTGATGATCGGTGTTATCGCTGCCTGTGGTGGCGATGATGACGATTCTCCTGAGTCTTCCTCCGGCTCAGGCGCAGCGCCTACCGCAACTACAGCTGCATCGAGTGGCTCGTCATCGTCAGGAAGCTCATCTTCCGGCAGTTCTGCCTCATTCGGTGCGAGCGAAATCACAATCGACGGTTCTTCAACTGTCTTCCCTGTTACTCAGGCAGTTGCCGAAGAATTCCGTGTTGAACACCCTGGCGTCCAGATTCCAGTTGGTATCTCCGGCTCCGGTGGTGGTTTCAAGCGCTTCACCATAGGTGAAATTGACATTTCGGACGCCTCCCGGGCAATTAAAGACTCAGAGGCTGAAGTCGCTGCGAGCAACGGTATCGAGTTCATTGAAGTCACTGTCGCATGGGACGGACTATCTGTAGTAACCAGCAAGTCGAACGATTTCGTTGATTGTCTTACAACAGAAGAGCTCAAGCTCATCTGGGATGCAGGTTCAACAGTTGACAACTGGAACCAGGTACGAAGCTCGTTCCCTGACAAGCCTCTGCGACTCTACGGTCCAGACACGGACTCAGGAACATTCGACTACTTCACCGACGAAATCAACGGTGAAGAAGACCGAAGCCGATCAGACTACACAGCATCTGCCGATGACAACACCCTTGTACAGGGAATCGGTGGTGATGGCGGTTCGCTCGGTTACTTCGGATACGCCTACTATGCTGAGAATACTGACAAGCTCAAGCTTGTCGCAGTTGACTCCGGCAGTGGCTGTGTTTCTCCGAACAACACAACGATCAATGACGGTACGTACTCGCCGCTCTCACGCCCACTGTTCATCTACGTGAGCAAGGCCTCCAACGAGCGACCTGAAGTTCGTGCTTTCCTCGAGTTCTACATGGAGCACGGTGGAGAGCTAGCTGAAGAAGTTGGCTACGTCGCACTTAGCGATGAAGACTACGCTTCACAACTTGCAACGATCCAGGCAAACTAGGCCGGTTCCGAAAACGAACGAAAAAACGAACACCCCTGACCAACTGGTCAGGGGTGTTCTTGCGTTAACCCCTTATGAGTTCAGTTGTTTGTTAGTTCGATTTAACATCGTGTTAAAGAAAAAGGCAGATTCTCATTATTAAGAGGTTTTAACAAGGCGTTAAACAGATTTGCGCTCACCTCGAAATATCAACAAATCTTCCGGAGTTCGAACAGCAAATGTTCTCAGTAATAAACAAGAGACCATCAAAGGTTCTGGCAGTGCTGACCATGATGGCGGTACTTGCCCTTGCAGTCGCTTGCGGTGGTGAATCGTCAGACGACGGTAGCTCCTCTTCAGAAATTGTCGTTGATGGTTCATCAACCGTATTCCCGATCACGCAAGCAGTGGCTGAGGAGTTCAGGGCAGAGAATTCCAATGTCCAGATTCCGGTCGGTATTTCTGGCACAGGTGGCGGTTTCAAGCGATTCGTGGTTGGGGACACAGATATTTCGAACGCATCTCGACCAATCAAGGATTCTGAAGCCGAAGAGGCAGCTGCCAATGACATTGAGTTCATTGAGGTTCGTGTCGCCTGGGATGGTCTGTCTGTGATCACGAGCAAGTCGAATGACTTTGCCGACTGTCTCACTACAGAAGAACTGAAGTCAATCTGGGACGCGGGTTCGACATTGAATAATTGGAACCAAGTACGTGATTCGTTCCCTGATAAGCCGCTACGGCTTTA
>Ga0181579_10000288_pt1 | contig 38638 bp, 31 predicted proteins | sample 071ome_24_FD_132996 | JGI IMG/M metagenome (GOLD analysis project Ga0181579, IMG submission 132996) | Coastal salt marsh microbial communities from the Groves Creek Marsh, Skidaway Island, Georgia - 071402CT metaG (megahit assembly) | ecosystem: Environmental > Aquatic > Marine > Intertidal...
CGGGCCGTATCTGCCGGCGGTCATGGTGCGGCTCTTGGATTTCGCCGTCACCAAGGGCGAGCCCCGGATGTTCGAAAGCCCCGCCGATGCCGGGCACCCGATGCATCGGGCGTTCTGCGGCGATTGCGGCTCGCCGGTGTTCCTGATCAACGAGGCCAATCCCAAGGTCCGGGTACTCTATGCCGGGAGCCTTGATGATCCGAGCTGGTACACACCGAGCCGCGATATCTACACGGCCAGTGCCCAACCCTGGGACCTAATGCACCCGGACCTTCCGAAGAACGAGGGCATGCCCCAGCGCTAGACCGTTTCTGGTTATTACTGAAGCGGTCTAGCCCAGGCGAACTCGCTTCCGGCGACGGAGAAGCCGCGACGGTTCGAGCCCACTTGCGCTATCGCCTTGCGCATCGCCATCGATCGCGCTTCCACGACCGTCGCCCTGACGACGGTCAGGGCTCTTGCCGCGACGGTTGAGACGAGCGAAACGATCACCAGTTCGTCACCGGACCGGTCGGCGGCATAAGCCCTCGCCTTCGCCGGGCGACGGTATGAGAATGAGGCGGGCGATCGAATTCCCTCGGGCTCCCATTCCCTCGCGTTCCCATTCCCGTCACCCCGCGGAAGCGCGGGGGCCATTCCTCCGGCGGTGCCGCATCTCGAGGTTGGGGATGATGCGAGGATTGATACACCTGTCAGGTTGATGGGATCGCGGAATGGGTCCCGACCTTCGCCTGCCCTCGTGCAAACGGGGGGCGGGATGACGACCGCAAAATCAAGAACATGACGGCCTAAAAGCTCGGGTTCTGATCCCAGTCCGGGTCATTGCTGGGCGAGAGCGGCTTGTCGCCGACCAGCAGGCCCTTGCCCGGCACGAAGTTAATCTCCAGGCGGATGCCGTCCGGGTCCTCGAAGACGATGTAGTAGTAGCCGGGGGCGAAATCACCCTCCAGCGGCCCCCGGTCGATATGCGCGCCCATCGCCCGCAGCTTTTCCGCCGCCGCGTCGACATCCTCGCGCGAGCGGGCGCGCAGGCAGAGGTGATGCAGGCCCACCCGGTTCATCTCGAAGCGTTCATCCTCGCGGCCCTCGGCGCAGCGCTGAATGCCGATCGCCGTGCGGCCGCCCACGTGATAGAGAAAATTGTTGCCGTCATAGACCTTGGTCAAACCCAGGAAAGGCAGCAGTTCCGCGTAAAAGGCCCGGGCTTTTTCCCACTGGCTGACCGTCAGGATCACATGCGCCATGCCGTTGACTTGGATCATTGTGTAGCTCCGCCTTTCATCCTTGTTTCGAGAACCGTTCTAGCGACAAAACAACCCCGCGTCACCGCCCCCCGAATGGCCCCCGAATGGACAAGCTCGGCGGCGCCGCGCATCATGGAGCATCGATGGATTTTGCCGTGCTTCCGGGGAAGGACCTGTCATGAACAAGGATGATTTCAAGGCCAGTCTCACAGCCGACGGGCCACCCGAAGGCCTCTCCGCGGCCCTGGCGGCGCTGTGGTGGCAGCGCAAGGGGGACTGGCATAGGGCGCATGAAGCGGCGCAGTCGGATGACGGGGCCGAGGCGGCCTGGGTTCACGCGCTACTGCACCGCGAGGAGGGTGATCTGGCCAATGCCAGCTATTGGTATCGCCGGGCCGGCAAGGACGCCCGCGATGATGCGCTGGAGGCGGAATGGGAGGATATCGTCGCGGCGCTCGCGTCCTGAGGGATTGACGGTCATGTATCTGACGGCGAGCGGAACGCCCTATTACGTCGAGGACCGGGTCGATGAACAGCGGCCGACCCTGGTGTTCCTGCACGGTGTGCTGATGGATCACCGAAGCTGGGCCCGACAGGTCGAGGCCTTGGCCGGGGAATACCGGATCGTCCGGCTCGACATGTGGGGCCACGGCGCCTGTCCCGACCGCCCGGGCGCGCGCCGGCTGGAGGATTTCGTCGACCAGGCCCATGAGGTGATCGAGGCGACATGTGCCGGCACGCCGCCGGTTCTGATCGGGTTTTCCATGGGCGGCCTGATCGCCCAGGCCCACGCGATCCGGCATTCGACGGGGTTGCGGGGGCTGGTGCTGATGAACGCGGTCTACAACCGCACGGCGGAAGAGCTGAGATCCGTGGCTGCCCGGCTCGATACCCTGGAGCGCGACGGCATCGCCTCGGTGATCGAGGCGGCCCGCGCGCGCTGGTTCCGGCCCGACGAGATCGCCGAGCAAGGCGCGGAGATCGAGGAAATACTCTCCTGGATGGCGGAGGGGGATATCGCCGCCAAAACCAAGGCCTATCGGGTTTTCACGTCGGAGGATCACAAGACCGCCGGGCGGCTTGGCGAGATCACCTGCCCGACCTTGGTAATGACAGGGGACGGGGACAAGGGCTCACCCCCGCACATGTCCGATGCGATGGCGGCGGCGATCCCAAACGCGCGCCTTCGCGTTCTCGAGCGCCAGCAACACATGATGCCGGTCCTCGCCGCCGACCGGGTCAACGCGGAACTGCGCGGGTTTCTGGGGGATTTGTCGTAGTGGCTACAGACCCTTCGAGACGCCGCCTTGGGGCGGCTCCTCAGGGTGCGTGCCAGATGGAAAACTCATTTACACACTTACCCTGAGGAGCGCGGAGCGCGTCTCGAAGGGTCCTGATATCGGGGATTCGAAGGGCCATCCCACCTCATTTCCGATGGATCGCCGAGCCGGACATTTTCGCGTTGCCGCGGCGGGCGGGGCTGTCCCACCCTCTGGGCCGACGAGGCGAGGGGTGATCGAGACCCTCGCGTGAATTTTGGAGGTTCCCGATGGATTTCGGCACTTTTCTTCTGCTTCAGTCGCCGTCGGCGCGAAGTCACGAGGAGATATTCGGGCGTGGGGTCACATTGGCCCAGCACGCGGACAAGCTCGGTTTCGAGAGCGTCTGGTGCGCCGAGCATCACTTCTCCACCTATGGCTATCTCTCGCGCCCGTTGATGTTCGCCAGTCATCTGGCCAGTAAGACCGAGCGCATTCGCGTCGGCTCGGCGGTGGTCGTACTGCCACTGCACCATCCGCTGATCGTCGCCGAGGAGATCGCCACCGCCGATCTGTTGAGCGGCGGGCGCCTCGATGTCGGGCTCGGGCGCGGCTATCAGACCTATGAATTCGAGCGCCTTGGCTTCACCCTCGGCGAAAGCCGCGAGCGTTTCGACGAGGCCGTCGACGTGCTGCTCGAGGCCTTCAAGGGCGAGTCGTTCAGCTATCACGGCAAGCACTATGACTTCGAGGAAACCACGGTCTTTCCGATCCCCGTGCAGAAGCCGAGGCCGCCGATCTGGGTGGTGGGACAGAGCCAGGAATCCATCGTCGCCATCGCCAAGCGCGGCTTTAACCTTGTCTCCGGCGGTTTCGGTGTCTCGCTCGACAGGCTGCGCGAGTTTCGCCAGGGCTTCGACGAGATGATCACCGATCCGGTGATGAAGTCCCAGATCCGGGTCAGCACCCAGCGTCCGGTCTATGTCACCAATGATGAGTCCGAATTGCCGGCCATGGTCGAGCAAGCACGCTGGAACATGCGGGTAACCCTTAGCCTGCGCCAGGGATTGGAGCGGGTCGAGAAGGGCCATGCCCAGGCGATCCCCTTTGAGAACGAGCCGAGCGACCAGGAACTTCTGGATCGCTATTTCGTCATGGGCACGCCCGACACCTGTATTCAGCGCCTGAAGGAGCTTGAGGAGGCCATGGGGATCGACCACTTCAACGCCAATTTCTGGTTCGGCGATCTGGAGGAACCCAAGGTCCTGCGCTCCATGGAAATGTTCGCCAAGGAGGTGATCCCGGCGTTTCAGTGACGGATGGTGGACCCCCTTGCCGTCGGCGCCAATTCAGCCCGGCGGCGGCCATCCATCAAATTCGCGATCGAGCCGCCTCGCGGTCCCGGCTATAGTCTCGGGCGAACCATCAAAGAGGGCGAGACGGACATGGCACTAGATCTTAGCGGCAAGCGGGCGATCATCACGGCGGCGGGCGGCGGCATCGGGCGGCAGACGGTGAAGCTGTTCACCGAGGCCGGCGCCAAGGTTTTTATCTGCGACATCGACGAGGCGGGGCTCGAGGCCACCATCGCGGAACACGACAAAGTCGACGGCATGGTCGCGGATGTCTCGGATCCCGATGCCATCGACACCCTGTTCGAGCGCGCCGACGGGTATCTCGGCGGCCTTGATTTCATGATCAACAACGCCGGGACCGCCGGGCCGACCTCGCCGATCGAGGAGATCAGCCTGGAGGACTGGAACGCTTGCGTCACCGTGAACCTCACCAGCGCCTTCCTGTGCACCCAGCGCGCGATCCCACGCATCAAGGAGGCCGGCGGCGGCGGCATCGTCAATCTCTCCTCGGCGGCGGGGAAGTTCGGCTTTGCCCTGCGCAGCCCCTATGTCGCCTCGAAATGGGCGATCGTCGGCCTGACCCGGACCACCGCGCTGGAGGCCGGCCCCTTCGGCATCCGCTGCAACTGCATCCAGCCGGGCCCGGTCGAGGGCGACCGCATCACCCGGGTGATTCAGGCCAAGGCCAAGGCCGAGGGGGTCTCGGAAAACCAGACCCGGGACGAGATGGTCTCGATCACCTCGCTCCGCTCCTTCGTGCCGCCGACCCATATCTCCGGCATGATCCTCTATCTCTGCTCGGATCTCGGCGCCACCATCACCGGCCAGGCCATCAGCGTCGATAGCGGGCTGGAAGGGTTGCTGAACTAGGGAAGCGGCGCGCGCGGAAACGGGTCTGTTGCATTGCTGTTTGCCGTCGCCCTGGCGAATGGCAGGCCCCATCACCGACGCCGACCCCGCGCTCCATTCGGCTTAAATCCGTCACGCCGCCCCTTCGGAGACAGGCCCCGCCTTTCGCCTGGGCGACGATTGGCTTTGGAGCGATGTCAACCGAGCGTCACAGCCATCCATCACGATGACCAGCCTCAGGCGTCGGCCCCGACCTTCGGCGGGGATACGAACAGAGAGGGCCAAACACGGCACCGGTTTTTATCCCATAAACTTCACCGTCGCCCTGGCGAACGGCAGGGCCCATCGCCGACGCCGACCCCGCGCTCCCTTCGACGTTAATCCGTCACGCCGCCCCTTCGGAGACTGGCTCCGCCTTTCGCCAGGGCGACGGGTTGGATTATCTCGCGCCCCCATCACACCCTTAATCCCGTCACCAACCCCCTCGCCTTCGGGGAAATCCGCGCTACACTCCCCTATCACACCGCGATGATCGGGAGGGTTTGTCATGGACATTTCACCGGAGAAGCAGCGGGAGATGCTGCGGTTGATGCAGACCATCCGGCGCTTCGAGGAGCGCGCTTCGGTGGACTACGTGGCCGGCGATATCTACGGCACCGTGCATTGCTATATCGGCGAGGAGGCGGTCGCTGTCGGGGTCTGCGCGGCGCTGAACCGGGACGACCAGATCATCAGCACCCATCGCGGCCACGGCCATTGCATCGCCAAGGGCGCCGATCTCGACCGGATGATGGCCGAGCTCTATGGCCGCGAGACCGGCTATTGCAAGGGCAAGGGAGGCTCGATGCATATCGCCGATTTCAATATCGGCATGCTCGGCGCCAACGGCATCGTGGCCGGCGGGATCTCGATCATCACCGGCGCCGGCCTCGCCGCCCAGCTTGAGGGTAAGGGCCGGGTCGCGGTGTCGTTCTTCGGCGACGGGGCCTCCTGCGCCGGGCCGTTTCATGAGTCGCTGAACATCGCGGCGGCGTGGAAACTGCCGATGATCTATGTCTGCGAGAACAATCTCTGGGCGGTGAACACCTCGGCCGAAAAGGCGCTGGCGGTCCAGGACGTGGCCGCGCGGGCGGCGGGATACGGCATTCCCGGCGTGATCGTCGACGGCAACGACATCTTTGCCGTGCACGAGGCGGCGGCGGAAGCGGTGGCGCGCGCCCGGGCCGGTGACGGGCCGACCCTGATCGAATGCAAGACCTATCGCCATCGCCGCCATACCGAACGGCCGACCCAACCCGATATCCGCCCCCAGGCCGAGATTGATGCCTGGTTGAAGAAGGACCCGATCGATCGGCTGGTGGCGCATCTGCAAGGCCAGCAAGGTCAGCTTAGCGACGAGGAATGGAAGGCGATGGACGACGAGATCCTGGCCAAGGTCGAGGCCGCGGTCGATTTCGCCAAGGCCAGCCCCTTCCCGGCGCCGGAACGCGCCACCGACGATGTCTTCGCGGCCTAGAGGGGGGAGAAACGAGATGACACGGGAAATCTCCTGCGCCGAAGCCGGCATGGAAGCCTTGATCGAGGAAATGCATCGCGACGAGAAGATTTTTCACCTCTCGACGGACGCGCCGCCGCCGCTGGTAGAGCATTTCGGCACCTCGCGGGTCCGAGGCACGCCGATCGCCGAGGGTGCGCTGACCGGCATGGGGATCGGCGCCGCCGGGTCGGGGTTCCGTCCGATCATCGATTGGCGCATGGTCACCTTCTCCTTTGTCGCCATGGACCAGGTGGTGAACCAGGCCTCGAAGATCCACTACATGTTCGGTGGTCAGACCAAGTTCCCGATCCTCTATCGGGCAACGGTCGGCGGCGGTGTGCGGATGGCGGCTCAGCATTCGCAAAGCCCCTATTCGATGTTCATGAATCTGGCGGGCTTGAAGATGATCCTGCCCTCGACGCCGTATGACGTTAAGGGTCTGCTGAAGACCGCGATTCGGGACGACAACCCGGTGATCTCGTTTGAGTCGACGCGATTGCTGACCATGACCGGGGAAGTGCCGGAAGAGGAATACACGATCCCACTCGGTGTCGCGGACGTGAAGCGCGAGGGCGCGGATGTGACCATCATCGCGCTCGCCTGGCTGGTTCACGAGGCGCTGGCGGCGGCGGAGACCCTGGACAAGGAAGGTATCTCGGCGGAAGTCGTCGACCCGCGCACCCTAGTGCCGATGGACGCCGAGACGATCCGCGCCTCGGCCCGCAAGACCGGGCGCGTGGTGGTCGCCGACGAGGCCGGGCCGACCTGCGGCGCGGCGGCGGAGATTTCGGCCCTGATCACCGAAGATCCGGCGACCTTCAAATGCCTCAAGGCGGCGGTTCGGCGGGTCTGCGCCCTACAGGTACCGATCCCCTACAGTCCGACGCTGGAGGACGCGGTGTTCCCGGATCGGCACAAGATCGCGGCGGCGGCGCGGGCGGTGATGGCTGAAAGCTAAGGTTTTTCGGCATCGCGATCCGGTGTCACGAATTCTTCATATCGCCGAAACATTGGCGAAACCGTCGATCCCTTAACTCCCATCCATTGCGATGGCGCATCCCTATTGGGGGCCACCCATCGCTGCCCTTTTTAAAAGCGAGAGCGATCGATGCCCGACACCATTCCGACGGAACACTCCTTCGACGAATTCGACGAGATCAACTATCCCCGCCCCGAGGTAACGGAGTTTGAGCGGGGCGTGGACCGCGCCATGTCGCGGCGCGATCTTCTGGGTCGAGGCCTCGGTCTCGGCGCCGCCGCCTTCGTGATGGGAACGACCGCCTTGACGCCGATGGCCGCGCGCGCCGCCGGACGCTTCGGCTTCAATCCGGTCGCCGCCAACACGCTGGATACGATCACCGTGCCTGACGGCTATTCCTGGCATATCGTCGCGAAGTGGGGCGATCCGTTGTGGTCCAACGCCGCCGAGTTCGATGAAGCCACCACCGGCACCGGCGCCACCCAGGAACGCCAGTTCGGCGACAACAACGACGGCATGTCGCTGTTCGCCCACGGCGACCGCACGATCCTCGCGGTGAACAATGAGTACACCAACCGCTCGATCATGTATCACGCGCGGGACAGCAAACTGCCGGAGAACGCCGACGACGTGCGCAAGGGCAAGGCCGCGCATGGTGTTTCGATCGTCGAAGTCTCCGAGACGAATGGCCAATGGGGCATCGTCAAGGACTCGCCGTACAACCGCCGGATCACCACCGACACGCCGATGCTGATCACTGGGCCCGCCGCCGGGCACGATCTGCTGAAAACCGACGCCGATCCCTCGGGTACCACCGCGCTTGGCACCTGGAACAACTGCGGCAATGGCCGGACGCCCTGGGGCACCTATCTTGCGTGCGAGGAGAACTTCAACGGCTATTTCTCGTCCAGCGACCCCGAGTACAAACCCTTGGACGCGCTGTCACGCTATGGCGTCGGGTTGAAGGACTGGGGCTATGCCTGGGCGACGGCGGACGACCGCTTCGACATCTCCAAGCACCCGAACGAGCCGAACCGGGCCGGCTACATTGTCGAGATCGATCCGCTGGACCCGACCTCGACGCCAAGGAAACGTACCGCCCTCGGCCGCTTCAAGCATGAGAACGCCGAAGTGGTTATCGCCAATAACGGCCATGTCGTGGTCTATCTCGGCGACGACGAGCGCGGCGAGTTTCTCTATAAGTTCGTTTCCAAGGGCACCTATGCCGTCGGCGGCGACAATGCCGACCTGCTGGAGGACGGCGCCCTCTATGTCGCCAAGTTCGCCGACGATATGCGCGGCGAGTGGGTTGAGCTCACCCCGGCGTCCACGGGCATGAAGAGCGACGCGGAAATTCGCATCCATACCCGCCAAGCCGCCTCGGCGGTCGGCGCGACAACCATGGACCGCCCGGAATGGGTCGCCGCCAACCCGAACAAGGTCGAGGCCTATTGCTGCCTTACCAACAACAAACACAGGGGCAAGAAGCCCAACAAGGGCGGCGACGCCACGCCGGTCGGCGGCCCGAACCCGCGCGCGGCGAACAACTACGGCCAGATTGTCCGCTGGGTGCCGGACAATGGTGACCACACCGCCGCAGGGTTCGCGTGGGATCTCTTCGTGACCGCCGGCAATCCGACCATCCACTCCGACGCTTACGCCGGATCCAAGAACGTCACCCCGGAAAACACCTTCAACTCCCCCGACGGTCTGGCCTTCGATAGCACGGGAATGCTGTGGATTCAGACCGACGGCAATTACTCCAACAAGGGCGACTTCGCGGGTCAGGGCAACAACCAGATGCTGGTGGGTGATCCGGAAAGCGGGGAGATTCATCGCTTCATGGTCGGCCCGAACGAGTGCGAGATAACCGGCATCACCTGGAGCCCCGATCGCAAGACAGTCTTCATCGGCATTCAGCATCCCGGCGAACGGGGCAACAGCCATTTCCCGGGCGGTGGAACCTCCCTGCCGCGATCGGTTGTCGTCGCCGTGCAACGCGATGATGGCGGCCTGGTCGGCTGACGGCGGAAAACACATCCCTCGGCTCGCTTACCCTCCCATGCGAGTCACACCTTCAATGGCGGGTGTCCCATGCGGACCCCGCCATTTTTTTCGCGAAACAAGATTGGATTCTACCTCGATTTCGGCCTCATGCCGGTTCGTTCCAGATATTCAATCTGATTGAAGCTGGGAATGCCCGCCCCGATATCGAAGTAGGTTTCATCCACCACGTCGATCTTGAGGATTTCGTCCTCGCTGGGTTCGCGGAATTCCTCCACATCAATCAAGTTCGACTGATAGTAGATCAACTTGGCCGCGCCCGAATTGTCTCGCATCGGCAAGCCGATCGATTCATTCGCCATGATCCGGCCCGACCGGGTCTCGGACCGTAGCGAGGCCAGCAGGCCGCAGGGGTGCTCGCAGATCAGAAACAGCGACCTGGATGCTGTTTCACGCCGCCACTCATCAACGAAGTCGAGATAGTTGTGGCCCGTGGTCTCGAAACCGTACTGCTCACGGATATTCGTCCCGGCAAGCCGCACCCGGATGAACTCCGGCGAGATCAGTTCATGGATCACATAGCTCGACAGCACCGGGCCTTGCTCGCATGGATCAAAATCCCGGCGAGATGGAATACCGTCCAGCTTGGGCAAGGTGTCCCAATAATCCAGAAACTCGACGCTCTTCCGGCTCCTGAACTTCAGCGCGGCGAAAGCACCGGATTTCGCGGTATGGGTCATGCGGACCATCCCCGATCAGCGGCGCGCCACGACGACGCGATCCACCTCAGTGTTGACTATATCGCCCCAGGCGTTCCTCGAGGAACGATAAAAAGGTCGGAGCATCCGCTCGAAACCCAACATCCGCGTTCGCTTTCCCCGATCCTACATCGCGTTCCACATGGCTTTTGCCGATCATCGCCGGATCGTCGGTTTCGATTTGGACCGAGCACGGCTCCAAGGTGAAACAATCCCCGCGCAGCAGATGGCCGACGGCGAGGACGTCGTGCAAGGCACCCCCAACCGATCCATAGTGCCGGAGCATCCGAACCGCCGTATCGGCAACCGGGCTTCCCAACCGTTCGATCCGCGCGAGCCAATCGGCCTCCGCGCGCACCTGGCGGGTGATATCCAAGCCATACATCGATATCGGCGCGCCGCTCTCGAAGACGATACGCGCGGCATGAGGATCGGCGAAGAAGTTGAACTCCGCGTGCGGGGTCACATTGCCGGAACCGGCCGCGCCGCCCATGATCACGATCCGTCGAACCTCTCGCGCCAGTTCCGGGCGTTCGACAAGCGCCACCGCGAGATTGGTGAGCGGTCCGACCGCGACGATAGTGATCTCTCCAGGGCGCGCGGCAATGGTTGCGCGCAAATAGGCGACCGCGTGACGCGGGTCGGCGATACCTCGCGCCTTGGGCAGCTCGCATCCCTCGAGCCCGGTTTCGCCGTGGATCTCACCCGCGTCCACCATCGCGCGCAGGAGCGGGCGCGGACAGCCCGCGAGGACTGGAACTCTCGTCGCGCCGCAGAGATCGCGGATCCGCCGCGCGTTCGGTTCCGTGTGGTGCAATCCGACATTGCCGGCGACCGTGGTTACCGCCAGCACCTCCAATTCCTCGGGACTGGCGAAAGCCAACATCAGGGCGATCGCGTCGTCGATACCGGGGTCGCAATCGATAATGATCGGTTGGGGTTGAGGCATATCGAAGCGTCTCCCGGACCTTTGTTTCCTCTTACACGTTTCTTTCCTTGCACTTGGCCGATGCCTGCTTATTCTCCGGCCAATTGGTCCAACGCCCGGACCCGTTCCAAATCGCCAAGGAGTGCCTCGTGAACGACATGGAAATAGCGAAGATCGAGCGCTACCTGCGCAGAAAGTTTCGCAATACCGGGATAGCCATCGAAGGGCGAAAGAACAAGGACGATTCAGCCGAGGTCATGCTGGACGGCGAGTTCATTGGCGTGGTGTTCAAGGACGAGGACGACGGCGAGACATCCTACGATCTCCACATGACGATCCTGGACATCGATCTGGAGTAACCGGACCGACGGACAGGGGCGCTAGCCGCGGTTAACTGGCCAGGCCCGCCGTCGAACGCGTGCTTGAGCCCGACAGCGTTGCGCATGGGTGGAATGACCGCGTCGCCTGGTTCGGCGCGTTCTCCAGACCGGTCACATCGGTGAGCCCCAAGACGTGAGTCATCTCGCCGGCCTCTCCCCGCAACGGCAGGTAGAACCGCTCGCCGGCGACCCTCCGCTTTCGCTCGTCGCTATAGAGCAGGCCGTGATTGCGATAGATCGCGGGCTCGTCGAGACAGACCCGCATGAAGAGACTGACCATCCCGTGGATCGGCGCGTCCAGGATTTCGCTTAACCGACGGTCCTTCAGTCGACAATCGTAATTCCAACTGATCTCCTCTCCCGCGAGCCGGCAGACAAAATCTTCGCCGTCTCTCTCGTAGAGATATACGCGCGAGAGCGTTGTTCTTATATCGACCGCGTCGATGTCCCGTTTTAGCGGAATCTGGCCGCCAGACGCGTTGAACAGCGCGCGCCAATGCCCGACAAGATCTTGCGCCACCTTCGACTGGAACGCGGGCCAGTCCTGCTTCCAAGCGCAATCAAATCGCGAAAGTTCCGCCCGAGCCTGTTCCGATATCGCCATCATCCCCCCAAGCCACGGTATTCAAGCATGACGGTTACCGCGACCACAATTCCGATGTAGGATGGAACCCCGTCACCGATCTTTCACGAAACCGAGACACGCCGCTGAAGCGACAGTCCCGATTTGGATACCAGATTTCATGAAACTGCATTGGTCACCCCGCTCGCCCTATGTCCGCAAGGTCATGATCGCCGCCAACCATGTCGGTATCGCGGACCAACTGGACTGTGTCCGGACCGTGGTCTCGACATTCAAGCCGGCCGAGGAGCTATTCGCCGACAATCCGCTCAACAAGCTGCCGACCTTGGTGCTGGATGATGGTTCAGCCTTGTTCGACAGTCGGGTGATTTGTGAGTATCTCGACACGCTGCATGACGGCGCCAAGCTGTATCCGAGTGACCAGGCCGAGCGCTTCAAGACCTTGCGCCATCAAGCGCTCGGCGACGGCATGCTAGACATTTGCTTGATCCGCCTTGCCGAGCGGTTGAAACCGGAGGAACAGCGCAACGCCGACATCATTGCCTCCAATGAACGCAAGGAATCCGAGGCGGTGAAGCGTCTGGAGAGCGAGGTGGACGAATTGGCGGCAAGACCCTTCGATATCGGTCATATCGCGGTCGGCACGGCGCTCGGCTATCTTGACTTCCGCTTCCAGGACGACGCCTGGCGGGACGGCCATCCGAAGCTCGCGGCATGGCACGAGCGCTTCAATGCCTTGCCCGCGGTTCTGGCCTGTCCGGTTTCCGATGACTCCTAACGGCGTCAAAAAAACACGAACACGCGAACACCGCCCCCACATCTCGAGAGCGAAACCATGGCACAAAACCTGACACCGACCTCGCACCAGATCCTCGGCCCGTTTTATCCCGTCGGCGCGCCGACCGAGAGTGGCGACCTTACGGTGACCGAGAGCGGCAACGGCTCCGCCGAAGGTCAGATCCTCTATCTCGGAGGCCGGATCATGAACCGGGCGGGTAAACCGGTTGCCAACGCAAAGGTCGAGATTTGGCAAGCCAACGCCCATGGTCGATACACCCACCCGAACGATGACAATCCGGCCCCTTTGGACCCGAACTTCGACGGGTTCGCGGTTGTGCGTACCGACAGTGACGGTCGCTACAAATTGAAAACCGTGAAACCCGGCGCCTACCCCACGGGCCCCAACCGCATTCGCCCCGCGCATATCCATTTCGAGGTATACGGCCATAGCGAGCGGTTCGTGACGCAGATGTATTTCCAGGGCGATCCGCATCACGACGAGGACACCTGGCTGCAATCCTCGCGCAACCAGGACACCATCGTCATGCCGCTGCTCAACCCGGTCGACGGCATGGAAGCGGACGCCAAGCGCGTTGAGTTCGACATCGTGCTGATGAACGGCTAGCCCCGCTGTCGGCGATGACCGAGGGATATGCCGATGTCGGCGGCGCGCGGCTTTGGTACTGGGATACCGAAGGGCCGAGCGCGGCGCTGATCCTGTGCCACCCCGCCTCGCAAGGCTGTCTGGTCTGGGAGAACCAGCGCGAGACCTTCGCGCGGGCCGGGTATCGGGTTATCGGCTATTCCCGGCGTGGCCATCATCCCTCCGGCACGGAGCCGACCGATGCTCCCGGCACGACGGTCGACGACCTCGCCGGCCTGATGGATGTGCTGGGGGTCGACCAGGCGCATATCCTGGGCGCCGCGGCGGGGGGCATCACGGCACTGGGCTTCGCGTGCCGCTTTCCCACGCGGGTTTTGAGCCTGGTGCTTGCGGGAACCATCTTCGCTCCCGACGAAGACGATTGGCGCGCCATGCATGGCCGCCTTGATGTCGCCAGCATCAAGGGCGCGGCATCGACGTCGTTTCTGGAACTCGGCCCGGCCTACCGCGCCGCCAACCCGGACGGCGTCGCGCGCTTCGCGGCGCTCTCGGAACAGGCGCTCGCCCATAAGGGCGGCTACACTCAACCGACCGGAGCCACGGTGAATTGGGCCACGCTCGAGGCCTTGACCACCCCGGTGCTGCTGATCACCGGAGAGGCCGACCTCTACTCACCGCCGCCGATGCAGGAATTGGTCGCCGGCCACCTGCGGAACCGCGACCTCATGACACTCCGGGCCATCGGCCACGCGCCTTATTGGGAAGCGCCGGGGTTGTTCAACGCGGCGGTTTTGGGTTTCTTGGGAGCGGCCTAGAGCACTACTCCCACTCGATCGTGCCCGGCGGCTTGGAGGTGATGTCGTAGGTCACGCGGTTGATCCCGCGCACCTCGTTGATGATCCGGGTCGCCACGCGCCCAAGAAAGTCATGCGGGAACGGGTAGTAGTCCGCCGTCATGCCGTCGGTCGAGGTCACCGCCCGCAGCGCGCAGGCGTGATCATAGGTACGCGCGTCGCCCATCACGCCGACGGTGCGGACCGGCAGCAGAACCGCGAAGGCCTGCCAGATTTCATCGTAGAGACCTGATTTGCGAATCTCGTCGAGATAGACCGCGTCGGCGTTGCGCAGGATTTCCAGCTTGTCGCGGGTGATCTCGCCGGGAATGCGAATGGCGAGGCCCGGTCCTGGAAACGGGTGTCGCCCGACCAGACTTTCCGGCAGGCCGAGCTCGCGGCCGAGGTCGCGGACCTCGTCCTTGAACAGCTCGCGCAGGGGTTCGACCAGCTTGAGGTTCATCCGCTCGGGCAGCCCGCCGACATTGTGGTGCGACTTGATGGTCACGCTCGGCCCGCCTATGAAGGACACGCTTTCGATCACATCGGGATAAAGCGTTCCCTGAGCCAGAAACTCGACGCCCTTGATCCGGCTCGCCTCGCCGTCGAACACATCAATGAACAGGCCGCCGATGGTCTTGCGCTTGACTTCGGGATCGGTGACGCCGGCAAGCGCGCCGAGGAACATGTCGCTGGCGTCCTTGTGGATAAGCGGAATGTTATAGTGATCCCGGAACAGATCGACGACCTCCTCCGCCTCGCCCTTGCGCAGCAGGCCGTGGTCGACGAAGACACAGGTCAATTGATCGCCGATGGCCTCGTGGATCAGCACCGCCGCGACGGACGAGTCGACGCCGCCGGAGAGACCGCAGATCACTTTCGCGGAGCCCACTTGGTCGCGGATCGCCTGGACCGCCTGGGCGCGAAACGCCGCCATCGTCCAGCTTCCCCCACAGCCGACGACACCGTGCGTGAAGGCCTTCAGAAGCTCCGCGCCTCGGGTGGTGTGCACAACCTCGGGGTGGAACATGGTGCCGTAATAGCGCCGCTCGTCATCGGCGATGATCGCGAAGGGCGCGCCACCGCTCTTGCCGACCACGCGAAAGCCGGGCGGCAATTCTATGACCCTGTCGCCATGGCTCATCCAGACCTGCTCGCGCGCGCCGGCGGCCCAGGTGCCCGAGCCGTCGCCATCGAACAGCGCGCAGCTTTCCGAGACCTCGACCTGGGCCCGCCCGAACTCCCGATGGTCCGAGCGCTCCACCCGGCCGCCGAGCTGGGCGCACATGGTCTGCTGCCCATAGCAGATTCCGAGCACCGGCAGTCCCGAATCGAAGACATAGTCGGGAGCTCTCGGCGTGTCGATTTCCAGTACCGACGCCGGTCCGCCGGACAGGATTATGCCCTTGGCGCCGAACTCCTTGATCCTTTCCGGATCGGTATTGAAAGGCAGAATCTCACAGTAAACACCGCTTTCCCGCACCCGACGGGCGATCAGCTGGGTGACCTGACTACCGAAGTCGAGGATCAGGATACGATCGGTCATGCGCGGCGGGCCCCGATGGCTGTCTGCGAGGCGGTGGAGAATACCCGTGGCACCACGACGGAGCAAGCGACGGCGCGGCGGTTGCCGCTGCCCACCATCACGCCACGCCGAGCTCGTCGGCGAGCGTGTCCAGTACCCGGCCAAGGCGCTCGACCGCCTCGTCGATCTCATCGCGGGTGATGCACAGCGGCGGGGCGATCGGAATTATCGAGCCGGCCCGGCCCAGCATATGCTGGCCGCGCATCGCGCGCACCGCCAGCTTGTCCAGCCTAACGTCCTTGCCAAAGGGCTCGCGGGTCTTCTTGTCCTTCACCAGTTCCAGCGCGCACAGCAGCCCCTTGCCGCCACGGACATCGCCGACGATCCGGTGATCGCTCAAGCCTTGCAGGCGCTCGAACAGATAGTCCCCCATCTCGGCGGAGCGTTCCGCCATGTTCTCGTTCTCCATGATGTCGAGATTCGCCATCGCCGCCGCCGAGGAGGCGGGATTTCCGCCAAAGGTAATGAGATGCTGGAACGTGGTGTCGCCCTCGCCGATGAACGCGTCGGCGATATCACCGCTTACGATCGCCGCGCCGATGGGCTGGTAACCGCTGGTAAGACCCTTGGCCACCGTTCTGATATCCGGTTGCACATCCCAGTGCTCGGTGGCGAACATCTTGCCGGTGCGCCCGAAGCCTGTGATCACCTCATCGGCGATCAGTAGCACGCCGTGGCGGCTACAGATCTCGCGCAGCATCAGCCAGTAATCGGGATGCGGCACGTGCATGCCGGAGGCCGCCGAGATTGGCTCGGCGATGACGGCGGCGACGGTGGACGGCCCCTCGTGGAGGATCGCGCGCTCCACGTCGCGGGCACAATCGAGCGAACAGGCAGCCGCTGCCGCGCAGGCGTGACAGCGATACTGGTTCGGTTGCGCGACATGGACATTGCCGGGCACCAACGGCCCGAACTGGGCAGGGACACTGCCACCGCCGGGCCCGCCACGCCCGAGGCTCGTGCACGCCAAGGTCGCGCCGTGATAGGAGCCCCGCCGGCTCAACACCTTCCAGCGGTTCGGCTCGCCCTTGAGGTGGTGATAGTTCTTGGCGATCTTCAGCGCCGTCTCATTCGCCTCCGAACCACCGCTGACGAAATAGGTCCGAGCCCTAGGGTCTCCCGACAGCCTGGCCAATCGCGCCGACAGCGCCGCCGTGACGGGGGCCACCGTGTCGTTCGGCGAAAAGCTGAGCGAAAGCATCTGCTGATACACCGCGTCCGCGATCTCGCGCCTTCCATGACCGATATTGACCAGCCAAAGTCCCGACAACGTGTCGAACCAGCGGGCGCCGTCCGCGTCCTCGACCCACACACCGTTACCATGGGTGACCAGCTGAACTCCGGTCGCGGATTCCATATTGCCGGCCTGCTGGGAATGTGGCCAGAAATGAGCTTCGGCATCGGCGCGGGCTTGTTCGAAGTCCGGCGCGTTGGCGCGTGTATCCATGGTCAAGGCACTCCCTTTTCAGCGGCGAGGGGATCGACGGTCAGAACCAGACGGATTTATCGACAACATTCCTAAGCGGTTCATCCTTGGCGAACCGCCGGCAGTTATCCAGCAGAATATCAAGACGGCGGTCATCCAGATACGGCCCAAACCCGGCGGTATGGGGCGTGATCAACACATTCGGCGCGCCCCACAGCGCGTGATCCGCGGGCAGGGGCTCGATCTCGAACACATCCAGCGCCGCGCCGGCGATGCCGCCGGCCTCAAGCACCGCCACCAGATCATCGAGGCGCACCGTCATGCCGCGGCCGATATTGATGAGAAACGCCGAGGATTTCATATGCCCGAGACGCTCGCGATCCATCAGCCCCTCGGTTTCGGGAGTGTGCGGGATGGTCATGATCACGAAATCGGCGCGGGCGAGTTGCGCGTCCAGATCTTCGGGCGGGTGCATCTCGTCCACACCCTCCGGAAGGTCCTCGCGCCGTCCGTCGACGCCGATCACCGTCATACCGAAAGCCTTGCACAGCCGCGCCGCCTCCGCTCCGATGCCGCCGACGCCGAGGATAAGCGCCGTCGCCTCGGGCAGATGCACGACACCGGTGTTCAGCGGCCTCGGCGCGTACTCCCGCCGTGCCTGTTGCGGCAGGTAGTAGTGCAGTCCCCGCGCGAAGGCGAGGACATAGGCCATGATATGCGCGCCGATATGGTCGTTGAAAATCTCACGCTGATTGGTCACCACGACGGGGTGATCGATAAGGGCCTGGTGGTAGTAACCAGCGGGCGGCGCGATCATCGGGGCTTGTAGCCAGCGAAGCCGTGTCGCGTGCTCCAGAACCTCCGCCGGCATCACGCCGAACGCGGCGTCGGCCTCGACGATATCGCGCTTGGCATCCTCGATGGTTTCGGGCTGGAGGACCCTGACACCGATATCCTCCTCGGCGACCCGCGCCGCCCATCCTCGCTTGATCTCGTTATGGGGTGGCATCATCACCAAGGTGAAGGCTGTATTTTCCATTGGCTGGGCCTTTCGGAGCGCTGGTCGGAAAGAACGGGCAGAGTAGCGCGAAACATCCGTGACGGAAAATGCCCGTCACCTATCAAGCGCCCCCTTGTCGCCGATCCTGTCCAACCGCGTTCAACGCCGCGATGTAGCCCCAGGTCAGGCACGGCCCAAGCGTGGTGCCCGCCCCCACGCCCTTGGAGCCGAAGGCATTGGCCATGACGTTGCCGGCGGCGTAGAGGCCCTCGATAACCTCGCCCTGCTTATTCAAGACCTCGGCCCGCTCATTCGTGCGCGGCCCACCCTTGGTCCCGAGAAAACCCGCCTTGAAAGGCATCGCGTAGAACGGCGCCTTTTCGATCGTTCCAAGAGTCGGGTTGGGCTTGTGGCTTGGGTCGCCGCCCCGGTTCCGGTCCCAGGTGCTGGCCCCGCGGCCAAAATCCTCGTCGATACCGGCGCGGGCGAAGCCGGAGAACCGACGCGCCGTCTCGACCAGCCCCGCCGCGTCGACGTCGATCATCCCGGCCAGCGCCTCCAAGCTCGGCGCCTCGAACCGATTGCCTTCAACTTTCCCATTCGGCATGGCGTGCGGATACCGCGCGGCGAATTGGGCATCGTAGATCCGCCAGGCCGGCAGATGCGCCGGGGTTCCGGTCTCCGGATCGATTTCCGCGAAGGCGAGGCCGATATTCATCTGTTTCTCGTTCACGAAACGTCGGCCATGGCGGTTGACGATCATCGAATGAGGCAGGAAATAATCCGACGCCGGCTGGCCCATCAACCGGCCCTCGTAGGTCACCGGCGTCACCCCCATGACCAGCGCCTGATCCATGTGATCGAGCTGAGCGCCGACCGCCTCGGCCATGCGCTGGCCGTCACCGGTATTGGTCGGCGGCGACGCGGTCCACTCCACCGGTCCGGGGAAGTGTTCAGCCATCATCTCGGGGTTCCACTCGAAGCCGCCACTGGCGAGGATCACGCCCTTGGGAGCCTGGATCTCGAAGGTTTTTCCGTCGCGAGAAACCTCCAGCCCGGTCACTCGCCCATCCCGAGTGATCAGCTTGTTTGCCTGGGAACTCGGCCAGATTGTAACCCCTTGATCGAGACATCCCTTCAGCAGACCGATCGTCAAGGCGCGCCCGCGCGTGAAGGCCCCGGTCATCTTTCGCCAAAGCAGGCGCGGCAGAAGCCGGGGCATGTGCCGCTTCGGATCGGCGAAGAAAAACCGGTCAACCACTTCCTCATAGCTGATCCGCATGTCGATCGTTGAGGTCCTAACCTTGTCCCGCCAGGGCCCGAGGATGCCGATGCGGATCGGCGCCGCGGAGACATTGCGACCGCGCGCCAGGCCTCCCGTCTCTTCGGTGTAGGGGTCCGGGTCCCGGTTCAAATTGAAGCGCGTCGGGCTGTGCGCCTCGACGAATTTCAGCATCGCCGGCGCATGGTCGACGAAGGCGGCCCAGAGCGGTTCCTCGGCGTTGTGCCATCCGTCGGGCGAGACCGCGCGGATATAATCCAACGCCGCCTCGCGGGAATCCGTCACCCCGATCCGCGCCATGTGGTGATTGTTGGGGACCCAGATACAGCCGCCGGACATGGCGGTGGTGCCCCCGATCAGATCCGATTTCTCCAGCACAAGGGTGCGCGCGCCATGCACGCTCGCGGTCAAGGCGGCGCTTAGGCCCGCCGCGCCGGTACCGACAATCACGACATCAAAACTCGTGTCTTCGCTCATGGTCTGCTCCGCGGCGCGCACGCGAGTGGTTCGGGCGGGAGGCGGGCGGTTTAGATAACCCGCTCCACCCGGACGTGGCGCAAATCCATTTCATACTCCAACCCCTGGACGGGAGGGCGCGCGTAGTACCAGGTCAGACCGGCGGGCGCGGCGCCTCGCCCCACGATCTCGGTTTCCAAGAACGGATGGATCGGGTGGACAGTGTAGACCTGTGTCGTCGTCGCGCCGGCCCAGCTCACGCCCAAGGCCCCCATCCGAGCCTCCATGACACCCAGCACGAGGCGCGCCTTTTCCCGCATGGCGTCCTCGGAAGTCTCGCCGAACCGCACGATCTTGTCACGGTATGGGCCGGGCATGTCCCGCGCCTCGCCAGAACCGGCGATGACGAAACTCGCGGAGCCGTCCGGCGTTGCCGTGGTCTCGTCCCAAACCGTGTAGCAGAAAGCCTCGAAACACGGTTCCGCCGGCCCGCCGATCTCGGGGCAGACATTGGAGCGGGCAACCGGGTTGTCGTCATCCCTGAAGATTCCCCAACGCTCCAGGGTTCCAACATAGATCCTGTTGAAATCGATAAAACCCTGATCCGTGAAGGGCGCGGGAGAACGCAGCTCGCAGGCGCAGAAGGCGGTCAGTGGCCGTCCCATCCCCGCGAGATGCGCCTCGATACGCCGGAACCCCTCGACCATGGGCACGGGCTCCGCGAAACGCGCGCGCTCTATCGACAAACCCGGCTCGGCACGGACACCGCCGGAATATTGAAACGGGCCTCGAACGTATCGGTAGCCCCCCGCCTCGAACAATGCCGTTTCCAACATTCCAGCCTCCCTCGATAGTGCTGCGAGCGATCAGCCCGCCGCCTGGGCCACCCCGTTCGTTATCAGCGCCTCGACCGCCGACGCGTCGTGGCCGAGTTCATCGAGGATCTCGCGCGTGTGCTCGCCGAGCCGCGGGCTGAGCGTAAAGCGGTCGCCCGTGGCCGGCGACGGTTGTCCGGGTAGGTTCGCCATCGGCACGGTGCCCAGCGTCGGATCATCCACCCAGCGAAGCGCCGAAACCGCCTCGACCTGCGCATCCTCGAACAGATCGGCGTGAGTGTGTACCCGACCGTGCAGAACATCGATGTCGGAGAGCCGCGCGCACCACTCATCGGTGGGTTTGGTCTCGATGATCGGGCGCAGAAGAGCAAGCAATGCCTCGCGATTGGCGACGCGGGCGCGCGGCTCCACGAACCTTGGATCGACGATCCATTCCTCGCGCCCGAGAAGCTTGGCGAAACGCTCGAACTGCGGTTGTCGGCGGGCGTTTATGCTCATATAGCCGTCGGCTGTCTTGAACGTTCCGACGGGCATGCCGATCGGCTCGACCTCGGCGCCCTGCAGCGCCGATTCGACGATCGCGGCCTCCTGATAGGCCAGTGACGCCTCTAGGAGGCTGGTCTGGATATGCGCGCCCCTGCCCTTCATCGCCTTGCGATAGAGCGCCGATGACACCGCCTGAAACCCGAAGAGGCCACAAGCGAAATCGATCGCCAGCATGTTGAGCCGCTGGGGCATGCCGGTCGCGTCGCGATTGATCGACATCAGCCCGGTATAGGCCTGCATGACCGAGTCCGTCGCCGGCAGATCCGCGTTCGGACCCTCCGCGCCGAAACCGGTTATCGAGAGATAGACGATCGCCTCGTTGCCTTGGCGCACGGTGTCGTAATCCAAGCCGAATTGATCGATCTTGCCGACCCGATAGTTTTGGATGAGAACATCGCAATCCGCCGCCAGACGCCGCGCGATCGCGCACCCCTCGGGCGATTTCAAATCCAGGGACAAGCTGCGTTTGCCGCGATGAACGATGAGCGAATGCGCCGTATGATCGCCCGTCGCCTTGCCCAGCTGGCGGCTCCAGCACCCGGTCCCCGTCGGCTCGAGCTTGATCACGTCGGCGCCGTTGCGGGCGAGCATCATGCCACAATAGGGGCCCGCGATCCCTTGGGAGAGATCAAGGACGCGGAGGCCTTCGAAGGGCGGGTCTTCTGTCATAGTGGCGCTTTGCACTGGGGTCCCCAAAACAGTCTCGGCGACGCACTGTTAGCATGTTCGCCGGAAGGCGCGAAATCGAGTGATCGAGGGGACGTGAAATGACGGCTCGTAAAACCGGCGTTATCCTTGTCGGGAATCTACATCAAGCGGGAGGCAGACCCTGGAGAACGCAACCCCGCCTCGATACAGCCGGCCACAACGTTTCGCGCATTGGATCATCGCGATCGTCGTGCTTCTGGTCCTGGCTGGAGGCATGCTCCTCGGCATTCTCGGCTTCAAGGGCGTGACCGAGACCTTCGGGGCGCCGATCCGAAACCTCATTTACACCTATCACAAGACCTTCGGCCTGATCATCCTCGCGGCCATGGTTTTGCGTCTGGCGCTAAGACTGAGGCACGGCGCGCCTCCCTACCAACCGCCCCTCCCGGCCTGGCAGGCAACCATCAGTGGACTGGTTCACAAGGCGCTCTACGTCTGTTTGTTCGCGATGCCGGTCCTCGGTTGGCTGGCCACCGACGCCGCCAACTATCCGGTCGAGTTCTTCGCCTGGTCGCTGCCGCAATTCATCGACAAGGACAAGGAACTCGGCGCGCTTCTCTATGGAGCGCACGAAATCATCGGCTGGATTCTCGCCGGTCTGATCGCCATGCATATCGGCGCGGCGCTCCACCACTGGCTAATCAAGCGCGACACGGTGATGCAACGCATGACCTTTGGATCGCGGGCGCCCGGGCAAAGCGAATAAGCAAGGCAAGGCTCGCCCGATATCAGTACTCCCAACGGCGTTGGATGCCGAGGGTGCTTTCACTGCTCGATCCGACCGTGCCCTCGACGGTCACCTTCGGCGTGAGATGCCATTCAACAATCGACCGGGTGCTGCCGGCGGTGGTTCCCTGTTCAACCCCGACGAACAGGTCATCCCGCACATATTTGCCCGCCTTCAGCCGGCCAAGCTCACTCTCCGAGGCACCAGGGGCGAAGGTCAGAACATCCACGCCGATGGCCCCTCGGATCTTGTCCAAGGTGCCCGGCTCGCCGCTTAGTAGGGTTCGCGTCGATTGCGCCAATTGCAGCGCCTCGGTCGCCGTCAGTCGCGCGGTGAACTTGCCGAACAGGATCTTCGCGAGGATCTCATCCTCGGGATAGGACGGGTCGCTGGAAAGCTCGATCTCTGGTTTGGACGGGGTTCCGGTCACGCTTACCAGGGCCTTGAAATCCGCGGCTTCGTGGATCGCGGAGATGTTCAGCTCCGGCTCGATTTCCTCGCCTCCGGAAAAGGCAACACCGCCGTCGCCGAGCTCGAAACGCCGGCCCGCGAACTCGAACCCTCCTCTCACGGGACCAATAGAACCGGCGAGCCGCGGCTTGGCGATGTCGCCGGAAATCCGGATATCGCCTCCCCATTCCGAATCAAGCCCTCGGCCGCGAACGAAAATCTTGCCCGGCGCGCTGAACTTGATGTCCAAATCCACCACCGGCGCCGCGTCGGCCCCGGTGTCCGGCTCGGTCTCGCGCGCGACCACGACGCCGTCTCTCACTTCCTCCACGGTCAACTCCACCACCTCGGCCGGCAGGGCGCCGATCAGCCGGATCTCCGTCAAGTGATTGACGACCTCGCCGGTGATGGCCAGCCGATCATCGCCGGACCGCAAGTCGAGCTTGGCATCGAGTTGAATTTCCGCGTCATCGCGGCGCGCCACGGTCATCGCCTCCATGACCAGGCCCAGATCCACCTTGGGCTTGCTCGGTTCGACCAGGTCGACGGCGCCGGCGACACGCAAGGTCCCGCCCGTTGTGTCGCCCGCCGCCATCTTCTCGACCACGAGCCGTGTTCCCTCGAGCCTTACCGCGACGTCAAGCGGATCCAGGATCGCCCCGGAGACGAAATTCTCAACCCTCGCCCCCCGCGCGCTGATCCGGCCTTCCGTCCTGGAAGGCTCGATCGAACCGTCCCGCGTATCCAGTTCACCCGAGAAATTCAGATCGATACTGGCATCGCCCGTTATCAGGGTCCCATCGAGCGGCAGAGCGGCGACAATCTCGTCGAGGCCGCCGCGCCAGCTGAGCCGGGCCTCCAGGGGCACGACCGGCTCGTGCCCGGGAATCCTTGTCGCCACCCGCGCCTCGAACGGGGTCTCGCCAATTCCGGAGACGGTCGCCCGGCTCTCCAGCGCCCCCTTGGTCAAGCCGGCGGTGATCTCCAGGGATACCGGCGGCAACTCCGTATTCGGCGGACCGAAACCCTTGATATCCGTCATGGCGAGGCTAAAGCGACCATCGGGCGCCGCGACGAGACCGGACATCGTGCCGGACGCGTTCAAAACCCCGCTGGAAAGCCGCGTCCCGGCAAGCGCCGCGATGGGCGGCAGGTTTATGTTCCGTGCTTCCATGCGCGCGCGCGCGGTGCTTCCATCCGTCTCGACGCCGAGCTCAAGCGTGCCACCGAACAGCGACAGGGAGGTCGGGGACAATGTCGCCGCACCCCCGGCCAGGGTCGCGCGGGTAGGTCGTAGGAGAACTGTATCCACTCCCGCGCCTTCGACCTTCAGCGCGTCGACGCGAAGCCCCACTCCGTCCACGAAAGCCGACGTACCGGCTGTTTCAAGGCGGAGCGCCTGGCCATTGACGGTGCCGGTCCCCTTCATGTCGAAGCGCAAATCCGACAGACCTCCGATGGTCGATATCGTCAGATCCTTGATCAGCGCCCCGGCGATCTCCGCGTTGCTCGCGACGACATTCGCGTCGATCTCCGGCGCGCCCAGCACGTCTTCCAGGCGCGCGCCGACCTCGATCGACTTGACCCGTGACGGCGTGGCCCCGGCGATGGCGAGGTTGTCCAGCATCGCGGAAGCCACGACGCTTTGCTTGCCCCCGGCATGGCTCGCCTCGACCCGCGCGCTCACCCCGGCATCGAGATCAAGACCGGCCAATGTCGCCCAATCGGCCAAACCTCCGATCACCAGATCCAGCTCTCCGGTCACGGCGAGCGGCGCGGGCGCGATGGTTAGCCCGCCGCGGATCCTGTCCTCGGCGCGGGCGATATCGATCTCGGACAGTCCGAGCAGCCCGCCGTCGAAGGCAATGTCCGCCGTCGCGCGGGCCGGGCCAACCGGGGTCTCGGCATCGATTTGAACGGGTCCCGACAAGGTCGTGGACGTCACGCGCAGCGTCCCCCCGGCCGCGACACGCGGGAACGCGACTCCGCTTGCCATCATGTCCTTGGTGGTCACGGTCCAGTCAATATCCGCCGCGTCGACGCTTCCCTTGGCCGTCGCCACTAGTCCGGCCGAGCCGCTCGTCAGTGTCTCGGAGATGTCGAGTGCCGCGAGATCGTCAAGCCGGATGGAAACAGTCGCTTCACCCGCCCGGGTCACGAGATCGCCCGTCCCGCGCGCGCTCGCGGCGATGACGTCGTTGGCGACTTCCAGTCCGGAGATCTCCCAGCCCGATGTCGAGATCTGGCGCGCCGCAAGCCAAAACTCCGCCACACCTGATAAGGCCGGCGCTAGGGAGTTGTCGACGGGCTGGAGATCCAGGAGCCGGCCGCCGACTTGGAGCACGGCGTGACTTCCGTCGTACTCGGCGTGAAATGTGCTCTCCAGACGCCCCGAGGCCAGCGGCGGGGCCAGGTATTCCAGTCGACCATACGTGGCCTCGATGGAGAGGCTCGCGGCGCTGGAAGTCAAGTTAACCGTGGCATCGCCGACAATCCCGGCGGGGCCGGTTTGAAGCTCCATACCGGACAGTTTCAGGACATTATCAGCCAAAATGAACCGGACGCGCCCGCTCAAGGCGTCACCGATCGAGTTCACAGGCGCGTCGGGTATACGAAGCCCGTTCGCCTCCACCGATACACTTCCATCAACCGGCGGGCCGATTGTCGCCGCGATCTTGGCCTTGATCGCCTCGGCCTGATTGCCCGCCAACGCCAGATCGGCGACTGAAATCTCCGCGTTTATCTTGGGATTGAGCAGCGGCCCGGAGGCGTTGACCGCGACCTTTGCCTCGGCGAGACCCAGATCAAGCACAAGAGATCTCGCCAGCGATGGGCGAAGCAGATCAACGCTCGCATTGGCTTCAAGTGTCCCGGATCGCAGGTCCGCGTCAAGCTGTCCGGTTACCGCGATTTCCGGCGTGTCGACGATCAAATCGGCGACCGTCACTCGCGAGAATTCCGGGTCAAACGCAATGGAAAGCCGATAGTCGGCATCACCCGAAAGTTCGGATCGCGCCTCGCTCGGGATGAACCCGGCCACGCGCGCGCCGCCGGCGACGGCGATGGCGAGAGGCTGGATGGAAAGCGGGCGGATCGTGCCCCATGTCGCCAAGTCCTCGCCCGCCGAAATCTCATAGCGCGCCTCGAAAGCCTCGATCGGCCCCTCCCCGTCCAGGGTGACCTGGATCGCCGGCGCGCCGGGCAGTCCCAATAGACGCGAGATCCAGCCGCCCTGGTCCGACCGGCCCTTGATCGAGGTTTTGAGATGCGTAAGCGCCGCATTCGCGCCAAGCCGTCCCTCGATGACGCCGTCGCCGTCCAGGCGCGCGATTTTGAACCCAGCGTCGATCCCGACCTCCGCGTCCACCGAGGTGTTCGCGGCGATGTCGAGAACCACGGTCTCGCCCGTGATCTCCGGTCCCAATGCGAGGGGAGTGATTGACAACGCGCGAACGGAGATGGGGATTCCCGGCAAGACCAGCGTTGCATCGGACAAGTTCGGCTCCGTCGCGCCGTCGCTCGCCGGAACCTCCGGCGGCCGCTCGACGAAAACGCGTTCGAGGGCAAGGGTCTCGAACACGAGGCGCCCCCCGAGCAACGCCGACGGATCAACCTGGATATCGGCGGCGGCGACGCGCAGGAACGCCCCTTTTTCGTCCGCGACGGCGATACCCGACGCTTGCACTTCAAATGGAAGCGCTCCCGAAAGGTGGTCGATCGAAAGGCGCCATCCTCGCGCCTCGGCGGCACGGACAATCGCATCGCGCAGGGCGGACCGGCCCGTATCGGTTCGAAACAGCCCGGCGAGCCCCGCCAGCGCCACCACAAGCACCACCAAACTCACGCCGACGATCCATTTGAAGAGCCGCGCCATGTCTAGAACGCCTGTCCGATGGAAACGTAGAACTGGAACCGGTCGTCAATCCCGGCGCGCCGATCCAGGGGAAAGGCGACATCCAGACGGAGTGGGCCGATCGGCGTTATATAGCGCAGGCCAAGGCCGGCCGCCCATTGGAGGTCCTCGTCAAACCCCGGCAGCGTTGTTTTGTAAACTTGGCCGCCGTCAATGAACGGGACCACGCCTATGTTCTCGGTCGCGAGAAATCGGATTTCGGCGCCGATTTCGGCGACGGCACGACCTCCCGTCGGATTGCCGTCACCATCCAGGGGACCGACCCGCCGAAACTCATATCCCCGGATCGAGGAGCCACCGCCGGCGTAGAAGCGCTTGTTGGCCGGCACGTCCCCCAAGTCACTCGCCAGAATGGAGCCGATCCTGGCCCGCGCCGCCGCGATAATCCGCGGCGTGCCGAGTTTCCGATACATGGCGCCCGAGAGCTCCCCGACCACGAAGCCGGACGAGGATTCCGAAAGGCTCGCCCAGGGCGTGACCCGCGCCGTGAACAGGGTGCCGGTGGTGGCGTCAAGCGGCGCGTCCCGCGAATCCCGAGTCAAGCCGATTGGCGCGCCGACCAGGGCAAAGTAGGAATCGTCCTCGCTGTCGGAAATCGAGGCCTGTTCCGCCGCCAGCCCGACATTCGTGGTGTATATCTCGCCGGCCCGCCGCTCCAGGCCGACGGTGGCCGCCAGGGAGCTCTCCTCGAAGGCGTCGCTGTCCTCATGACGCGCCACGGCGGACGCCACGAAGGTCTGTCCCCGTTTGATGAATTGCGGCTTGCGAAACCCGAGCGCCGCCTTTTGTTCCAGGCTCGATAGCGTGGTCTCCGCCTTGAGCGTTTCACTCCCGCCGAGATAGTTGCGATTTTGCCAGCTGGCGTTGGCGGAGAGGAAATCGTCGCCGCTGGTGACGCGAAGCCCGAGGCCGACGGTACGCCGATCACGCTCCTGCACCCGCAGGGTCACCGGCAACACGCCGTCAACATCGGGAGCCTCGGGCGTTTCCACGATGATCGTCGAGAACAACGAGGTATCGCTTATCCGGCGTTTCAGGTCCTTAAGAACGCTTGGGTCATAGGATCGACCGACGCGCCAATCCGCGAGCACGCGGACATAACGCTCCCTGACCGCTTCCAAGCCTTCGATCGCCAAGGGCCCGAAGGTCGCCGGCGTTCCGGGGTCCAGAAGAACATGGCTGGTAAGCGTGGTTCGGTCGTGGTCGACCACATAACGTGCTTCGGCGATCCTCGCCATGGGATAGCCGGACCGGCGCGCGACATCCAGCAACGCCTCCTCGGCCGCCTTGAGACGCATGGCCTCGGCGGCCATGCCCATCTCCAGGCCGATATCGGTCAAGGCGACCTCGACCACCGGGCCACCCGGCGCGCCGGTGCGTTCAATCACGACATCCTCGATCAGATAGAGCGGCCCGGTCTCGACCGCGAGAACGGCTTCACTGGAGGGGCCGTCGACCTGAACCCCGCCGCTTACGGTCGCATCATAAAACCCTTTTGAACGCAACGCCTTGAGCAAGCGCGCCTCGTCATCCGCCACGCGCCGCCGCAAGGCCGCCGGGCTGGAAACGTCGCGGTCCTGGAAAGCATGGGATTGCGATACCTCGAACAAGAAGGCGCGTAGGTCCTCCGGCATTGTCCCCACGATTGTCGTCTCATAGGCGACCGGCGCGGTCGACGCGCGAGCCGGAACCACGGCCAGGCCCGTCGCCACGAGCAAACCCACCAGCCAAGGGGAAAGACGTTTTCTCAAGGTTTCCGATCCAAGATCCGGCCTCTTCCGCTCGTCGCCACCGTTTTTGCCTCGGGCCAATTGCCACGGTCAGTCGGCGCTCGCTGGAGCGATACGTCAATCGTCTTTTTCGGCCGGCTCGGCGGTCGGGTCGATCGGCACCACGGTCTGGGCGATCCGTATGGAATCCGCGAAGGGCTCCCGTTCCTCGTCGGCCCGGCGCTTGCGGCGACCGATGCGGTAAATGGTAAACACCGTCATCCCGACATAGGCCGAGGCCATGAAGAAGTAAAGCCCTCCAGGCCCCACCATTCCCATCAACACCGAGGCGACAACCGGCCCGACCACCGCGCCGGCCGCGTAAAGCAACAGCAGACCGCCGGACGCTTCAACGAACCCTCCAGCCTCGATGGAATCGTTCATATGCGCCGCGCAAATGGCATATAGCGGGAAAGCGAACATGCCGAACAGGAACGAGAACACATAGGCCGCGTTTTCCCAGCGATGGCCGAGGGCCGCCATGCCGAGCCCCATGATCGCTGCCCCGACGCAAATGATCACAATGACCTTGCGGCGATCGATCTTGTCCGAGAGGCGCCCGAACGGCTATTGTCCCATGGCGCCGGCGATGACCGATATGCTCATGAACATCGCGATGCCGGACGCGCCGACCACCGCGCTGTTGGTTTGCGCGAAGACCGGGGCGAGCGACCAGAAGGACCCATTCGCCAACCCCACCACCAGCGCGCCAATGAAACCGACCGGCGAGGCGTTGTAGAGATAGCGCACCCGAATCTTGACCGACGCGATCGGTGCCGGTGCCGGCGCCGGCGCCTTGGTCAGGGCAACCGGCAAGGCGGCCAGGGAAACCAGGATCGACGCAACCGCGAATAGCGGGAAAGCCTTTGGATCGGCGAGGGTCAGCATCATTTGACCGATGGTGAGAACAACCAGGTTGATGATGGTGTAAATCGAGAAAACCAAGCCCCGGATCTCGTTGGTCGACTTCTCGTTCAACCAACTCTCGATCACCATGTAGAGGACCGCGAAACAGAACCCGGTGATCGCCCGAACCGGCCACCAGAACAGCGGTTCGAGCACCAAGACATGAACCAACGTGGCCGTCGACGCCAGCGACACCATCGCCGCGAAGGCGCGGATATGGCCGACCCGGCGCACGAGATGCGGCCCGAAATAGCAACCACTAGCGAACCCGAGAAAATAGAACGAGCCGAGGATGCCGATATCGCCGGTCGAAAACAGTTCCAACTGCGCGCGCACCGGCAGCAAGGTTCCTTGCAAGCCGTTGCCCATCAACAGAAACACCACGCTGAGCAGCAAGGCGGATACGGGGGCGAGTGTAGCGATCATGGTCTCTTATGGCGGCAGCATGAAGGCCCGGCATGGTAACACGCCGGGACGCTCGGTTGATGTTCTTTCGGGGCTACGCGGGTTGGAAGGCGCGGTTCGCTCCGCTACCCGTCCTTCTATTCGCCCTTCTATTCGCCCTGGGCCACGGCCTGGCTTTCGGCGTAGGAAATCGCGGGATATTTCGGCGGATTTCCGGGGCCATGGCAGCTCGGCACGCAGACCATCTTGTGGTGAAGATTGGCGTTGAAGAAGAAGGGTACGGAGTATCGCGACACATCGCCGGTATTGTTATTGGCGAAATGCTTGACGCTGATGAACCGGTCATTGGTCCATTGCCGCAACAACTCGCCCGAATTGACAATGAAGGCGTCCTCGATAAGCGGCAGTTTTATCCAGCCCTGGCGCCGTTCGTCGAAGATTGTCAGACCCGGGCGGTCCTGGGCGAGGATGGTGCAGAAGGTCGTATCCACATGCGGCGAAATGCCGAACCCGTTCGAGCGTTCCTCCGGCGGCAGGACTGGATAATGAGTCATCCTCAAGCGATATTGCGGAGCGAGAAACGCCTCGTCGAAGAAATCCGCGGGCATTTCAAGCGCCGAGGCGAAAACCGGCATAAGCCGCTTGCCCAAGGCCTCCATCGCGAGGGCGTAACGCTCCACCCGTTCACGAAACCCGGGAAGAACATCCGGCTCCGGCCACTGATTGTCATCAAAGAAGAGCGTGTGGTCGCGCTTCACGATAAAGGTCTCGTTCAGGTTCGCCGTGGGCCGCGCCGGCAGCTTGCGATTGCCCACCGGCAGATAACCGACCCCGCCGACCGGCCAATCCGCGCGGTCCATCTGTAAGGCCTGCTTGGTCCCGTCCGGCAGGTCATGAAAGCGGCGAACCATTTCGAACAGCGCCGAGATATCCTCGGCGGACACGCCATGCCCGACGATCGTGAAGAACCCGACCTCCTCGCAAGCGGCGCGTAACCGCGCGCCCACCTCGGCCAAAGCCTCTTCGGAACCACTGGAAAAATAGTCGGAGAGATTGATGACCGGGACGTCGCCGTCGGGAACGTCCTGGGGTCGCGAGGTATCCCAGGTGGCGGCTTCTCGACGAAGCTGCTCTTCCTTTTCAAACGGATTGAATGTCCGCTCGCCGGTCGACGACTCCGGGATGTTCCGATGCATTTCCTTCGCCTTCGACCCAGGTTTATCGGTCCCGGCGATTGACCAAGGTGTCGATCACGGGCGGAGCGGATTTGGGCTGTCGCCGGCGGAATGCAAGCGAAAACACCCCCACGAGCTTCAGATTGCTGGCTTTGTTCCAGACTGGCATTATTTCGGAAGGAATCATTCCCGCCTTAATGAAACTCGGTTCAGGCTCCCACCGCTTGATCACCGGTCGAGGCGCTGACGCGTCGAAGGAGAAGACATGTCCCATCAAGGCTTGGAAACACTGCCGTTCATCAGCGAGAAGCGTATCGCCGAAGTGCTGGAATGGACGCCGCTGATCGACGCGATGGAGCGGGCGATGATCGAGTATTCGGCGGGCCGGGTCGAACAACCGGTTCGCCAGATGGTTCCGGTCCCCGGCCATGACGCGATCATCGCGGCGATGCCGGCGGTGGGCGAGGCCATGGCGGTGAAGGTCGTCACGCTCTATCACGACAACGCGGGCACGGATATCCCGACCCATCAGGCGGTGATTCTCGTCTTCGACAAGGAAAACGGCTCGCCGCTGGCGGTGTTGGACGGGCGTCTGATAACCGAGATGCGCACCGCCGCCGGCTCGGCCGCGGCCGCGCGAAAGCTCGCCCCCGCCGACCCGGAAATCGTGACCATCATGGGCAGTGGTCTGCAAGCCCGTGCCCATGCTGAGGCATTGGCCGCGGTCAGGCCGATCGGCGCGCTCCGGCTTTGGTCGCGCACCGAGAGCGCCGGTCGCGCGTTGGCGGAGGAAATCGGCGCGACCTTCCTCGCCGATCCCGAGGAAGCCGCGCGGGACGCCGATATCATCGCCTGCACGACCTCGGCCAAGCAGCCGATCCTGAACGGCGCGTGGATCAAGCCCGGCGCCTTCGTGACCGCGGTCGGCTGGAACGGCCATGACGGCCGGGAATTGGACGACGCGGCGATGGCCAATACGGTGATCGTGGAATCAACCGTCGCCGCGCATGACCAGGCCGGCAACATTCGCGGCTCGGGCTGCGAGATCTTCGCCGAAATCGGCGAGATCTTCTCGGGCGCCAAGGCCGCGCCCGAGGGCGCGACGATCATCTACGATTCCGTCGGCATCGCAATCATGGACGTGGCCGCGGCCAAGCTCGCCTACGACCTCGTCCAGGGATAACCGATCGACTCAGATACTGCGGAAGCCGCCATCGGCCATGACGATCCCGCCGGTAACATAGGCGGCGAGATCCGAGGCCAGGAAGATCGCCGGGCCGACGATATCGCTGGGCTTGCCGGCGCGCCCGAGCGGCGTGTGCTCGAGAACCTTTTGCACCATGTCGGGATTACCGTCGCGCGCCGCCTTGTTAAGCGGAGTCTCGATCAGGCCGGGGCCGATCGCGTTGACTCGCACGCCGTCCTTGCCGAGCTCCGCCGCAAGCGCCCGGGTCATGCCGAGAACCCCATGCTTGGAGGTCGTGTAGGCCGCCGAGTTCGGCCACCGCACATGGACGAAGGACTGGATGGAGCCGATATTGATCACCCGGCCCTTGCTCGCGCGAAGCTGATCCAGGAACGCATGGGTGACATTGAAGACACCCTTGAGATTGACCTCCAGGATGTCGTCCCAATCCTTGGCCACTTCCGCCTTGTCGCCGCTGAAGGGCGTGCGGCGATTGATGCCGGCGTTGTTCACCAAGATCGAGACCTCGCCCAGCGCCGACTTGATCTGGTCCGCGGCGGCGTTGCAACCGGCGCGGTCGGTAACGTCGACGCCGACGCTGATCGCCTTGCCGCCGGCATCGGTTATCGCCTTGGCCGTACCGGCCCCGGCATCCGCGTTGGCATCGACCACCGCGACAGCCGCGCCCTGTTCGGCGTATCCGAGCGAGATCGCCTCGCCGATGCCGGAACCGCCGCCGGTGACAACCGCCACATGACCCTCAAGAAGTTTTGACACGTCCTACTCCCTTAACTCTTCGTGTTCATTTTCGAGCGCGCGCCTTCAATCGTCGGACGCCGCCTTGGAGAAATCCGGTCCGGCGTGCGGGCCGAGCGCCGCCGCCACGCCGACCTTGGTGTCCTTCAAGGCCGCCGCCGCGCGCGGGTTTTCCATGATCTTGTTGAGGATGCCCTGCTGAGCCTGGGCAAAACTATCGCGGTGCGCGATCACATGCTCGCGGGATTCACGATAGGCGTCGAGCATCCCGTTCAACTCCGGCGCCACGTATCGCATGACCAAATCCCAACTGCGCAGGGTGTTCTCGCGGTTCGCCCAGTCGTGCACGAAGCCGATGGTCACGCCGAAGCCGCCGGTAAGCTCGATCAGGTCCCGCAAACGCTTGACCAGGTCATCGGGAGTGCCGATCACCGCCGTCGCGCCCTCGGAGAAGGCCATCCGGTCAACACCCTCGTTCGGGGTTTTAAAGGCGGTCACGCCCGGCCGCTGGAGGGTCGCGACGGTGTACTCGTTATGCCAGTGAAACAGGCCGTCCTTGCTTTGCTCGATCGCCTCCTCGCGGGTCTCCGCCAAATGCCATTGCAGCACGATGCGCCAGTTCCGCCGATCAACGATATTGCCGTGCTTTAGGCCGGCTTCCTCGGCGAAGGACCACTGGGTGGGCAGCGCGTTCAACCCCTCGGACGACATCGAGCCGATGGAAAGCACGCCGGTATCGTACTTGCCTGCCAGGGTCATGCCCGAGGGACTGACCATCGAGGCGACGGCGAAGGGCATGTCCTCTTGCAACGGCAGCAGATGAAGACGCGCGTCGTTCAAGGTGAACCAGTCGGACTGGTGACTGAACCGCTCCTCGCCCCGCAGCAGTTTCCGGATAACGCCAAGGGCCTCGTCCTGGCGATCCCGCTGGGTCGTGGGTTCAATGCCGAGCACATAAGCGTCGGACGGGAGCGCTCCCGGCCCCGAGCCGAAAATCGCCCGCCCACCGGTCATATGGTCGAGCTGTACCATGCGCTGGGCGACGATGAACGGGTGATGATAGGGCAACGACACCACGCCGGTGCCGAGCCGTATCCGATGGGTACGCTCACCCGCCGCCGCCAGGAACATCTCCGGCGAGGCGATGGTTTCCCATCCCGTGGAGTGATGCTCGCCACACCAGAATTCCTCGAAACCCAAACGATCCAAACGCTCGACCAAGTCCAGATCGGACCTGAACTGCAGCATGGGGTGCTCGCCAATGGGGTGATGCGGCGCGAGGAAGGCACCGAATTTCATGCGGCTCACGATGTTCTCCTAATGGCATGGAAACTGGGAGGTAAGACGGTTCCCTGGAAGCTTAAATGGTTACCGCGGCGTCGGATAGATGGAACCGACACGCGGTGCTCGCCGCCGGGTGGGCTCGGCGCCATCCGGGGCGCCATCCGGGGCGCCATCGGGGGCGCCATCCGGGGCGCCATCGGGGGCTCCATCGGGGGCTCCATCGGGGGTGCCATCGGGGGCTCCACGACGACATCCGGAATTACCGGAGATCCAATGCCCCGGTTATCAATTTCTTAACTCTTGTCGGTGATGGTGGAGGTCTCGGGGCTTCGGAATACCAGGGAATGGCCGAAAGATTTGAACTAGCGACCCAGGAAGGAACCCGTTCTCGGGAGCGGGACCACTCGCGCGCGCATTCCCAAAACGCGAGGATGAACCCCGCTTGCGAACAAACAATCGGACAAATTCACCTACAGCAATTGTTCGAGCATTCGCCGGTTCCAACGATCGTGGTCGACCGCGACATGCGCTACATGACCATGAGCCAAAGCTGGCGCGAGGTGTTTGGTATCGAGGCACCCGATATCCTTGGCCGGTCGCATTATGATTTCACGCCGTATATCTCCGAGGAATGGAAGCGCGAGCATCAATCCTGCTTGGCCGGAGAGACCATCGACAACCCAGACGATTGCGTCGGGATGTCGGACGGCGCTGAAATCTGGATGCGGCGACGGATCCATCCCTGGCGGGACTCGGAAGGGACCATCAGCGGTCTCGTCATCACAAACGAGATCATCACCGAAAGCGTCGCGGCGGACCAGGCCCTGGAATATCAGCAAAGGTTCACCAGAGCCGTGCTCGCCAATGTCGAGGACGCGATCCTGGCCCGCGACGCGCATGGCCGACTGACGCTGTTCAATAACGCCGCCAAGCGCCTGCATGGGTTCGACGAAGGCGCCGATTATCCCGACAGCGCGGATAACTGGCCGACCTTTCACCACCCGAAAGACGGAACGCCCCTGGAGCGCGACCAGCTTCCGCTGGCCCGGGCCATGCGCGGCGAACATATCCGAGGCGTGGAGATCGTCATTTCGCCCGAGGGCGAGCCCTCCCGCTCGGTCATCGTGCACGCGACCCCGATGCGCGATCGGAACGGCAACAGCCTCGGCGCCGTCGCCACCGCGCATGACATCACCTCGCGGCGCATGGCCGAGGCGCGGTTGCGGGACACGGAGGCATGGTACCGAGGGATCTTCGATCAGAGCTTTCAATCCTGTGCCCTGCTCGATCCCGACGGCATCGTCATGGAGTTGAACGCATCGGCGCGTCTTCTCGCCGGCGACCAGGCCGACAACCAGGTTGGACAGGCTTTGTGGGATTGCGTCTGGTGGGACACCGGAGAGGAAAGTCGCGACCTCATGCGGGGCGCCGTTAAAAAAGCCATGCGCGGCAACTTCGTCCGCCTGGAAACCACGGCACGCATCAAGGGAGATCGCATCGCGCCAGTCGATTTCTCTCTCAAGCCCGGCTACGACGACACGGGCGAGCTTCGGTTCATCATCGCCGAGGCGCGGGACGTGACCAAGCAACGCGCCATCCAGGAAAGGCTCAGGCGAAAGGAAGCGGAACTCAAGCTCATCCTCGATCATGTTCCCGTCCGAATTCTCCTGAAGGACGACAAGAACAACGTTCTGAGATTGAACGATTCCGCCGCGCGTACCACGGGGCTCAGCGTCGAGGAGGCGGAAAATCGACATACCAGCGATCTGTTCCCGGACCACGCCGCCCAATTCCACGCGGATGATTTGGCGGTTATCGAATCCGGGCAGCCCAAGCTCGGCATGCTGCGGCCCTTCAAGAATCAGTTCGGTGAGGAGGGCTGGCTGCGCATCGACAAGGTTCCCTATATCGATCCCGAGACCGGGGAGCGCTTCATCTTCATCGCGTCCGCCGACGTCACGGCGGAAAAACAAGCGGAGTTGGAACGCCACATCCAGGACGAACGCTATCGCGCGCTCTACAACAACACCCCGGTCATGCTCCACTCCATTGATCCCGAGGGTCGCCTCATCAATGTCAGCGACTTCTGGCTCGAAAAGTTCGGCTACACCAGGGAAGAGGTCATCGGCCGAAAATCAACGGAGTTCCTAACGCCGGATTCCGCCCGCAAGGCGATCGAGGAAGTCCTTCCCGAGTTCATGCGAACCGGTTCCTGCAAGGATGTCGAATATCAATGGGTCACCAAGTCCGGCCAGATCATGGACGTCTTGCTGTCGGCCATCGCGGAATGGGACGACAACGGAAAGATCCGGCGCTCCCTCGCCGTGTTGATCGACATAACCGAGCGCCGCCAGGTCGAGCAAAAACTGGTCCAGGCGCAGAAGATGGAATCCGTCGGCCAGCTCACCGGCGGCCTGGCGCATGACTTCAATAACCTTTTGGGCGTGATCCTCGGAAACCTGCAGCTTCTGGAAAGATCGGTGGGCGGTGATCAGAAAGCCGAACGACGACTCGGGGCGGCCTTGGGAGCGGTCGATAGAGCCTCCGAGCTGACCCGCCGCCTGCTGGCATTCGCGCGCCGACAAAAGCTGGAGACCCGATCGGTTGATCCCAATGATCTGATTGAGGGGCTGAACGATCTTCTGCGCCAAGCGGTTGGCGAGACCATCGCCCTGGAAACCCACTTCGGCGCCGATATTCCAATGATCCGGACCGACCAGACCCAGCTTGAATCGGCGATCCTGAACCTTGCCGTGAACGCCCGGGACGCGATGCCGGAAGGTGGCGCCTTCACCATTGAAACCTCGCTACTGACATTCAACGAAGACTATGCCGACAGCCATGGCGAAATCACACCCGGTCGGTACGTCGTCATCGCGGTAACGGATACCGGCACGGGAATCCCACGCGCGAAACAGAAAAAGGTCTTCGATCCGTTCTACACGACCAAGGAAGTCGGCAAGGGCAGCGGCCTCGGTCTCAGCATGGTTTACGGGTTCCTGAACCAGAGTGGCGGTCACGTCCGTCTATATAGCGAGGTGGGACTTGGCACGACCTTCCGGCTGTACCTGCCGACGGATCCCGACGAGATCGAAGAGCCGAAATCGACAAGCGAACCACAAAAAAACGCCTTGCCCCCGGGCGCCGAGACCATCCTCGTGGCCGAGGACAATACCGAAATGCGGGAAATCGCGGTGCAATTGCTCGAGGATCTGGGATACCAAACCCTCGTCGCGATCGATGGCGGGACCGCCTTGGAGATTCTTGAAGAGAACCCGGATATCGACCTTCTGTTCACCGATATCGTCATGGCCGGCGGGATGAACGGGGTTGCCTTGGCCGAGGCCACGCGTCGAGCGAGACCCGACCTACCCGTCCTGTTCACGACCGGCTATGCCGAGGCCGCGGTGCTTCGCGACGGCCAGGTTAGTCGCGAACGCAATCTGGTGACCAAGCCGTACAGGCATCGGGATTTGGCATTGAAAATCCGAGCCACCCTGGACGAGGCTTCCGACCATGGATAGGCGCGCGCGATGACCCATCGGAAAAATCGTCTCCTTGTCGTCGACGACGAAGCCGAAATCCGGTCCTTCGTGCGCGATGTCGCCGAGGAAATGGGCGTGGACGTGGACGAGGCCGCCACCTTCGAGGCTTTCTTCGACATCTATGACCCCGGTCGCCACGGGATGATCATGCTCGACCTCTCGATGCCGGGGCGTGACGGGATCGAGCTGTTGCGCGATCTCTCGCGGAAAGACTGCAAGGCCCCGATTCATCTCAGCAGCGGTCAGGACCCACGGGTTCTCGCCACCGCTAATCGTCTGGGACGCGATTTCGGGCTCGACATGGGTGAGATCCTGGCGAAACCCGTATCCGTGCCGGACCTGGAACGATGCCTGCGCGCGGTGTTCGGCGAAACCACCGCGATAACGCCCGAAATACTCTCGCGCGCCTTGGAAAACGGCGAATTCGTCCCTTACTACCAGCCCCAGGTGAACCTTCGCGACGGCCAGACCTACAATGTTGTCGCCGCCGAGGCCTTGGCGCGCTGGTATCATCTGAGATTGGGGCTGGTCTCTCCCGGCGTCTTCATTCCGATGATGGAGGAAGCGGGACTGATTGGGAGATTGACGGA
>Ga0181579_10000292_pt1 | contig 38325 bp, 43 predicted proteins | sample 071ome_24_FD_132996 | JGI IMG/M metagenome (GOLD analysis project Ga0181579, IMG submission 132996) | Coastal salt marsh microbial communities from the Groves Creek Marsh, Skidaway Island, Georgia - 071402CT metaG (megahit assembly) | ecosystem: Environmental > Aquatic > Marine > Intertidal...
CATCAGCCTCTCTCAACTTTCGGATAATCTCTTCCGGTGAGTACCGTTTGCCAGATATTCATGCCTCCTTTTCCAGTTCAAAAATACTACCTCAAACTGGCTGCAAATACGGGGGCAAGGTCATATTGACCTCAATGCCTGGGACGTGTGTTCTTATGGGCACAAAAAGGGGGAATTTATGCGAAATTTGAAATTATTGACCGCAGGCTTGGCAGTGCTGGCCGTGTCCGTTTCCTTGTCCTACGCTGCAGGCTTGGTTGAACGGCAGGTCCTCACATTGGGGCTGGCGAGCAAGATGATTGCAGCCTGTGAAGCCTATGCATCGGCGCAAAAACTCGACCCGCTGACGATCGTGGTATTCGATGATGGGGGAAATCTAAAGGCGCTCAGTCGGCAGGATGGTGCCTTGCTGGTAACGCTGGACTTTGCGCAAGGCAAAGCTCGTACGGCGGCGATGCTGGGCATGTCGACGAAAGATTTGGGCGATAGTGTTGAATTTGCCGACAATGATCGCCCCATGGGCCTCCGTTATCTCGACGACATATCCATGGTGCAAGGCGGCTTGCCTATCCGCTCGAAGTCAGGCCAATTGCTGGGCGGCATTGGTGTATCTGGCGCGCCATCAGAGCAGGATGAGGCCTGCGGCCGGGCCGCCCTTGATGCCGTTTCTGAACAATTGCAGTGAACTAGTTAGAAGCGCCTTCGTCTTCCGGGATGATCACATGTTCTTCGTTGAACCACAGTGGTGAGTTTTCCAGGTCGATAAAATTACGTTCGTCTTCCAGCAGGATACGGCCTGCCTCACGTGCTTCAGGCGTCTGGCCATTTTCGCTGATGCTCTCGACGCTGTCATACCAAAGCTCCGCCACCCCGTCATAAGGTTCAGGCGCATTACGTGATTTGCCGATGGCCTCGTTGAACTCAGGTTCATTGAGCTGGTGCACCTGCACATATTTGCGAATCTTCAGGGCTTTCATTTGGGTGCGGACCAGTGGACCGTGTTTGTTCAGCCAGTAATCATGAAACTCTTCGTAGCTCAGGTCTTTTCTGCGCCGCAGGCAAAAGGTGAGTTTAATCATCTTGGCTTCCCCCTCATGGTTTTTTATCCTCGAACAAATCTTATCGGGGAGAGGGGCCAATGGCCACCAAGTTAAATGAGAGCATCGGGCGTACGCCGCCCGTCGATCCCAATGCGCGGCTCGACGAATTTGGCTATCGGCGCATCGATGGCGACAGGTTCACGTCCAGGGAATGGATGGACCTGGAGTGGAAGAATATGTGGCGGCGCGTCTGGAACATGGCCTGTCGTGAAAGCGACCTGCCAGAGCCGGGCGACTATTATGTCTGCGAGTTTGGCAAGGAAAGCCTGATCTTTATCCGCCAGCAGGATGGCTCGATCCGCGGTTTCTACAATGTTTGTCAGCACCGGGGGAATTTACTGGCGCTGGGTGGCGAGGGCTGTGGCCACTCGACCTTCCTGCAGTGCGGTTATCACGGTTGGGAATGGAACATTGATGGCTCTGTCAAGCACGTCTCTGACCTGGAAACCTTTCCACAATATGCTGACGGCATTCCGGAAGGCGACCTCGACATGTCTGGCTTTGAGGTAGACACGTGGGCCGGCTGGGTCTGGTTCAAGCTGGATGAAGGCGGCGAGAGCTTGCAGGACTTTTTGGGCGTGGTGCCAGCGCATCTGGACCCCTATGAAATCGACCGCTGGGTGATTGCCGATTACAAGACCTTTGAATGGCCCTGCAATTGGAAGGCCGCGTGTGACGCGTTCAACGAGAGTTATCACTTCCAGACCCTGCATGCGCAGATGATGCAGTGGTCAAATGGCATTGCAGAGATTGAACTGCACGGCATTCATTCCCGCATGGTCAACCAGTATGGCACGGTCGACCCGCGCCATGATGACCAGGACAATATTGGTGACCGGTTGGCGCGCTATATGTCGGGTATGGGGATTGATGCAGCGACCTATGATCGCCCGCCAAAGGACTTCCGCTTAACGGTACAGGAAATGAAACGGTCCATTCAGGACCAGACGCATTTTGCCTATCGGAACCTGAATGACGACCAGCTTTCGGATACGTATCACTATACGATTTTCCCGAATGTCTCGTGGAATGTCTTTCCCGAAGGGATCAATGGCTTCCGTTACCGGCCCCACCCGACAGACCCGAACAAGTGCTATTACGATCTGATCCTCATGCGCTATGTCGGCCCAAATGACCCGGAACCGGACTATACCCACCGGACATTTTCCATTGATGAACTGCCCAACACCTATAGCGAGGTGATGGATTTGGAAATGGATGTGATCGTCTCTGAAGTATTGGAACAGGATGGCAGTAATCTGGGTCCGGTACAGCGCGGTCTGGCGTCTGACGGCTTCCGGGGCATGGTGCTGTGTGACCAGGAAGCCCGCGTCCGCCAGTTCCACGAACTGGTAGAAGATTATGTAATGGGGCGACGCTGATGGCTGATTTTGTAACACTTGAGCGCCCGGCCGAAGGTGTAGCACTGGTGACCATGACCAATCCCGAGATTAATAATTTCGGGTCCTGGGTGGCGATTTATGAACTTTGGGAAGCCATGAAGGAAGCCCGTGAAGGTGGCGCCCGCGTTACGGTGCTGGCCTCTGGCGTAGAAGGGCATTGGTTCCATCATGCCTGGCTGCGCGACCTGTCCAACATGTTCCAGGGCAAGGAAGTCACCGGTCCTAATGATGGCTGGTTTGGGTGCATTGATGAGATTACCAAAACCAATGTGGTGACGATTGCTGCTATTTCTGGTGATACCTCTGGTGGTGGCTGTGAGCTTGGCTGGGCGTGCGACCTGCGCGTGGCAGAAGAAGGCGTGTTGTTCAGCCAGCCAGAAGTACGTATCGGTGTTGGCGTGGGTATGGGCGGTGCATCGCGGCTCGTCAGGCTGATCGGCCGGACGATAACTGCAGAAATGATCCTCGACGGGGTGCCGATGACAGCTGAGCGCATCTACCAGCTTGGCGGCGTCAACAAGCTGGTTTCCAAAGGGACGGCAACAGAGACTGCCGTGAAGTGGGCGACGCGCCTGGCGGGCCATTCAGCACCGGCCTTGGGTGCCATGAAGCGCATGTTGAACGATGCGCAGGAGATGATCCTGTCAGAATCTGTCATGAACGACCAACGGGTGTTCCAGGAAATTTCCGGCAAGCCCGAAGCCATTGAGCAGATGGAGAAAGTCCAGGCCAAATTCGACGCTGGCATGTCATTCCAGGAAACTTACTGGGCAGATGACGACTAGTTGAAGTCGTTAGAGCGCTTCGATGACCAAGTGATGCACGGCGCTTAGTCGGTCATAGTTTTGGTGACCATGGGCAACCAACAGAACATCCACGCCCATGGCGGTGCCAACCTCATGGTCGTGGTCTGTGTCACCAATCATCAAAGTGCGCGCAGGTTCAATGCCCGTTTCTTCAATAAGTTCCAGTCCCCGTTGGCGCTTTGAGGCAGCATGATGGTCGGTGATGCCCGCGATATGCTGGAAGTAGTTGCTCAACCCCAGTTTGGCCGTTACCTCAATCACATGACTTTGCTGAGCTGCGGAAAGAATAGACTGTTCTTTCCCCAGATCGTGTAACGCCCCCAGCAGGGACATGGCGCTGTCATGCAGGGATGCTTCATGCGCCCGCTGATCGTAGATGGCGATGTAGTCGTCTGCGAGGTCTTCAAATGACCGACGGGTAAAATCAAACCCCAGGGCGCGGTAGTAGTCTTTGATGGGGAAGCCAAAGATAGACCGGTATTCCTCGCGCGTTGGGACCGGCAGGTTTTGGGCCGTTAGCATGCCACCGACAATTTCAATACATAGGGTCACATCGTCCAGGATGGTGCCGTTCCAGTCCCAGATGATGTGGTCATAGTCCGTGACGTCGATATTGTGGTGGGACAGGGGCATGGTGGTCGGTCTTCTTTAGGGTTGGAATCGCTTGCCTTCGCTTGCCAAGGCAATATAACACTCGTGCTTGGAACACCTAGCACCAACCAATAAGACGACAGTAAGGAATCCCCCCCCATGATCCGCGATCAGGAAGTACTCAACCAGTTTCTCGACACCGTCAGCCGTTTTGTCCGCGACAAGCTGATCCCGCTGGAAGAAGAAGTAGCCGAAACCGGCGTTGTGCCGGCAGAAATCCTGGCGCAGATGCGTGAGCTTGGACTTTATGGCATGACCGTCTCTGAAGAGTATGGCGGCCTTGGCCTGACGCTGGAAGAAGAAGTGCTAGTGCTGTTTGAGCTTTGCAAAGCAGCCCCTGTTTTCCGTTCCAAGGTGGGGACAAATAACGGCATCGGCTCGCAGGGTATCGTCATTGATGGCACCGAAGAGCAAAAGCAGAAATATCTGCCCAAGGTGGCCTCTGGTGAATATGTCACGTCCTTCGCGTTGACCGAGCCGGATGCTGGTTCAGACGCCGGCGGCCTGCGTACGACGGCGCGCCTTGAAGGTAATCAGTACATCCTGAATGGCACCAAGCGCTATATCACCAATGCGGCCGATGCCAGCATCTTTACGGTGATGGCCCGCACAGACCCCGAAGGCGGCACCCGTGGTATTTCGTCCTTCATTGTTGAGGCGAATTCGCCGGGCGTGACGGTTTCCAACCCTTATAAGAAGATGGGCCAGAACGGCGCCAATATTTACGACATCATCTTTGAAGATTGCCCGGTACCGCCGGAAAACCTCATTGGTGGCGTTGAAGGCAAGGGCTTTGGCACAGCGATGAAGACGCTCGACCGTGGCCGCATCCATGTGGCCGCTGTTTGCATTGGTGTCGCCCAGCGTCTGGTAGAAGAAAGCCTGCGCTATGCCATGGAACGCAAGCAGTTCGGTCAGGAAATTGCCAACTTCCAACTTGTCCAGGCGATGCTGGCTGATAGCCAGACCGAAACCTATGCAGCACGCTGTATGATCCTGGATGCTGCCCGCAATTATGATGATGGCATTCGCGACCGTGGTCAGGCTGCCCAGTGCAAGATGTACGCCTCTGAAATGGTCGGCCGTGTGGCTGACCGTGCGGTGCAGATCCACGGCGGTGCCGGTTATGTTTCCGAATATGCGGTAGAACGTTTGTATCGTGATGTGCGTATCTTCCGCATTTACGAAGGCACAACACAAATTCAGCAGACGGTCATTGCCAAGGAAATGATGCGAAATTTCGAGGGCTAATCTGCCGTACCCCGTAAAGACGGGAAAAATCTGTAATGGCCTGATCTCCACCGTTGGCGGTCAGGCTATTTTTCTGCGTTCATCACTGGTTCAGCCCATCCGTGGACAAATGTCCCTGCATTGCGAAGGGAAATGCCTATCTCTCCGTTCAATGCACTGTTCCCTCCCACAGAGAACACATTTGGGACAATGATGAGAAAGGATGTTTGGATGCAGTTTGGTAGCAAAAGAAACCTGTCGATGATGTTGGTCGGGGCTTTCAGCCTTGGGCTGGCTGGTGTTGCGCTGGCCGCACCTGGTCACCATAGCGAAAGCCGCTTCAACAAGGTTGATACGGATGGTGATGGCGTTGTCAGCCAGGAAGAATTCCAGGCCCAGCGGGCCAGCCGCATTGCCACCGTCAATGTCGATGGCCAACCGGGGTTGAGCTTTGATGAATTCGTTGAGTTGCGAGAGCAGCGGGCGAAAGAATTTCGTGAGCGCCGGGTCAAGCGGGTGTTCAACCGCCTAGATGCCAATGACGACGGCATTATCGATGATATGGAACTCGCGGCCCGGACCGACAAGATGTTCGACCGCATCGATGCCAATGATGATGGCGCGCTCTCCAAGGAAGAAATGATGAGTCATCGTTGGAAACGGCATCATGCAGGCCACCATGGCCATGACCGGGCCATGGGCTATCACGACAATGCGCACCAACAGGTGCCGCCACCGCCGATGCCTTGATATCATTACCTTTCTGGTAAGTCTTAAGGCCGATCAACCTTAGTTGGTCGGCCTTTTCGTTGGGGCATCATTCGCCGCTAAGATGCAGGATCACTTCACGCCGATGCGGCCTGTTGCGGTGTTCAAACACATAGAGCCCCTGCCAGGTGCCCAGTAGCGGTCGACCCTGGGCGACCGGAATGCTCAAATGCGTTTGTGTCAGGGCGGATTTAATGTGCGCAGGCATATCATCTGGTCCTTCTGCCGTATGGCGATAGGGGCCGGTCACCGGTGCCAGGCGCTCAAAAGCATTTTGCAGATCATACAGCACATCCGGGTCGGCGTTTTCCTGAATGGTCAGCGAAGCGGATGTATGGCGGATATAGACCGTCAAAAGGCCGGTCGTGATCCCCTGTTGCTGGGACCACGACACAGCCTCGTGAGAAAACTCATACAGGCCAGGGCCGTTGGTTTCGACGGTCAATATGCCCTGTGCCTGCTGCATGATATTTAGCTCGCCAAAAAGGCGTCGGCATCCAGATCCATCATGCTTTCTGACCCAGCTTCCAGCTTGGTCAGGTGTGCGATGGTATCGGGCAGCATGCGCTCAAAGAAGAAACGGGCTGTGATCAGCTTGTTCTTCATGAAGGCTTCATTTTCGGTGCCTTCTGCGAGCTTGTCGGCCGCTGTGCGTGCCTGCATGAGCCATACATAGCCCATGCTGACCAGCGCCATGATGCGCAGATAGTCGACGGCAGCAGCTCCAGCATTGTCCGGGTTGGCCATGCCGTTTTGAAGCAACCACATGGTGCCCTGTTGCAGGTGCCCCAGGGCATCGCCGAGCCGTTTGGCCAGCGGCGCCAATGTGTCATGGTCCCCATTGGCGGCAACGCTTTCCTGCACCAGTGCCATGAAGGCCTGCACTGCTGCGCCATTTTTGGCACCCAGCTTGCGGCCCACCAGATCCATGGCCTGAATGCCATTGGTGCCTTCATAGATGGGGGCAATGCGGGCATCACGCGCAAATTGTTCCATGCCATGTTCGCGAATATAGCCATGGCCGCCATAGCATTGCTGCGACAGATAAGCGACTTCCACACCCATATCGGTGAAGTAGGCCTTGATGACGGGTGTCATGAGCCCGACCAGGTCATCAGCTTGCGCGCGAACCTCTTCATCCGGGTGGCGCTGGAGCATGTCCACCTGCAGGCCCATCCACAGGGCAAGACCGCGCGCGCCTTCGGTAAAGGCGCGGCTGGTCATCATCATACGGCGCACATCGGGGTGCACGATGATGGGGTCTGCGGGGCCTTCGGGGTTTTTCTTGCCGGTGATAGACCGGCCCTGCAGACGTTCATTGGTATAGGCCGCAGCATTCTGGTAGGCCACTTCGGCCACACCCAGCCCTTGCATGCCGACGCCAAGGCGGGCTTCATTCATCATGGTGAACATGGCCATCAGGCCTTTATGTTCTTCGCCAACCAGATAGCCGGCGGCTTCGTCATAATTCATGACGCAGGTCGCGTTGGAATGAATGCCCATCTTCTTTTCGATGGACCCGCAGGAGACGCCATTGCGTTCGCCGGGGTTGCCGTTTTCATCGAGAATGAATTTCGGCACGATGAAAAGGGAGATGCCCTTGGAGCCTTCCGGGCCGCCGGGGATTTTCGCCAGCACCAAATGGATGATGTTGTCAGACAGGTCGTGTTCACCGGCGGAAATGAAAATCTTGGTGCCTGTCACCCGATAGGTGCCATCGGCTTGCGGTTCGGCCCTCGTGCGCATCAGGCCCAGATCAGTACCGCAATGCGGCTCAGTCAGGTTCATGGTGCCGGACCATTCGCCCGTCATCATCTTGGGCAAATAGGTGTTCTTCAGCTCTTCTGTTGCATGGGCTTCAATGGCTTCCGCCGCACCTTTGGTGAGGCCGGGATACATGGCAAAGCCCCAGTTTGAGGCAATCATCATTTCAGACACAGCGAGGCCAAGTGTCTGCGGCAGGCCCTGGCCGCCAAAATCCGGGTTGGCCGTCAGACTCTGCCAGCCGCTTTGGCAGTACAGATCATAGGCTTCCTTAAAGCCGGTAGGGGCGGTGACGACGCCGTCGGTCCAGGTGCAGCCTTCTTCATCACCACTCTGGTTCAGTGGATGCAGTACTTCTGATGCCAGCTTGCCGGCTTCGTCGAGAATGGCACTGGCAAGTTCTGGCGTCATGTCGTCGAAACCGGGAATATTGGCGTGCTTGTCGATGCCGAGAACATCGAACATCAGGAACATCTGGTCTCGTGTCGGGGCGGAATAGGTCGTCATGGACGGGGCTCCGTAAAGAAGGCGGGAAAGGAGGGTTTCAGGCTGGCCGGGTCTTGTCCGGCCTCAAGTTTTTCCAGCAGGTCACAAAAGCTGCTGAGTTCGTCGATTGTGGCATCCAGATCGTGCCGCTGAGACTCAAGGTCCTGCAACTGCTTGCGGCACATCTCGAGCGTGACATGACGCTGTTGGGCGCGATCGTCATCAAGGTCGTACAGGTCGAGCATGTCAGCAATTTCCGACAGCGAAAAGCCAACGCGCTTGGCGCGCAGCACCCAGGCCAGACGGCCCCGGTCGCGGCGCGAATAGATGCGCCGCTGGCCGTCTCGTTCCGGCGCCAGCAAATCATGGTCCTCATAGAAGCGGATAGTGCGCGGTGTAATGCCGAACTCCGTCGCGAGGTCCGATATTGAATAGTGTTCGCTCAAACTTGTCTTCCCAGTTGCTGTTCAACACTCCTAGACTAAGTTTACGTTAACGTAAACGTCAAGTTTATCCGGCTGATTCTATTTTTCCCAGGCTATGCAAGGCGTTATGTTTGCAGACCGGAACATCGCGGGGGTGGGGAGGCCGAGAAATGTCAACGAATCGCATTGCCAGCTATAAGGAATTTTTTCCGTTTTACCTGCGGGAGCATTCCAAAAGGGCCACTCGCGCTTTTCACTATGTAGGCACACTGACGGCGCTTGCTCTATTTGTGGGGTCTATTGCGACGCAAACTTGGTGGCCTATCCCGTTCTATTTGGTCATCGGCTATGGCTTTGCCTGGTACAGCCATTTGTTTATTGAACACAATAAGCCGGCGACTTTCACCTATCCGCTCTGGTCGTTCATTGGCGACCATCACATGCTGTCCCTGTTCCTGACGGGCAGACTTAAAAAGCGGTTGGATGAGGCGGGGGTGTTGCAGGCTTAAGGGCCTTTGCGGATGCGGTAAACAAGCAGGCCGTCGTCCTCCGATATCGACACCAATTTGTGCCCGGCTTCTGAACAGAAGGCGGGCATATCTGTTTTGGAAGCCGGGTCCGTCGCGTGCACTTCCAGTGTTTGACCGTTGGCCATGCCCCGCAACGCCTTCTGCGTCCGCAGCACTGGCATGGGGCAGCGCAGGCCCGTGGCGTCGATCGATTGGTCTGGTTTGGGTGCTGGCATTCATTCATCCCTGTGCAACATGTCTGGTCTGTTGTAAGCCTATTGCCAACAACTGACGAGGAAAGAGCGCGCAATGTTCAAAGACGACCTTCTGAAAGGCAAACGAATTCTCATCACCGGCGGTGGTACGGGCCTTGGCAAATCGATGGCCGAGAAATACCTCTCACTTGGGGCCGACCTTTACATTGTTGGGCGTCGCGCGGCTATTCTCGAAGAGACGTCCAAGGAATTGATGGGCGAACATGATGGCTCGGTGATCCCCGTTCCCTGCGACATCAAAGACGCGCAATCCATTGAAGACATGATGGACGACATCTGGTCCGTCGGCCCGCTCACGGGCCTGGTCAATAACGCAGCGGGCAACTTCATTTCCCAAACGCACAAGCTGTCGCCGCGCGCGTTCAACTCTATTGCGGATATTGTCATGCGCGGCACGTTCTATGTCACCAATGCGGCGGGCCGTCGCTGGATTGAAGGCGGCGACAAAGGCACGATTATTTCCATCCTGACAACCTGGGTCTGGAACGGCTCTGCCCATGCGGTCCCCTCCGCTATGTCGAAAACGGCGGTGGCGGCCATGACGCGTTCACTCGCTGTGGAATGGGGCAAATATGGCATCCGCATCAACGCGATTGCGCCGGGGGCCTTCCCCACAAAGGGTGCTGGTGACCGCCTGATGCCGCAGGGCACCGATGCGGGCAAAGCCAGTGCAGATGCTGGTACCGGCTATACGGCAAACCCCATGGGCCGCGTTGGTCAGCATGAAGAGCACAATAATCTGGGCGTGTTTCTGATGGCTGACGGCTGTGACTATCTGAATGGTGAGATCATCGGGCTTGATGGGGGCGGCTGGCTGGCCAATGGTGGCAATTTCTCTGGCCTTACCGCGTTGGAAGATGAACAGTGGGATGCCATTCGCAACCAGATCAAGAGTACTAACGAAAAGGACAAGGCCCAGCGTATCGGGCAGTAGGATACACCCATGCGCCAGCTTGTTGCCGGTCTTCTTTGCTTCTTTCTTGCTGCCTGTGGCCAACAGGAAGCAGAGCAAAAGTCTTATATCCTGACGACGGCCACGACGGGTGGGACATATTATCCCGTCGGCGTGGCGATCAGCACGCTGGTGAAGCTGAACCTGCAGGATGAAAAGGGCATTTCCCTTTCCGCGATCAACTCGGCAGGGTCTGGCGAAAACGTCAAGCTCCTGCAGTCTGGCGAGGCTGGTTTTGCGCTGATCCAGGGGCTGTTTGGCGTTTGGGCTGAAACGGGGCAGGGGGCCTATGGCCAGGCAGAGGCAGAGTTGAACCTGCGGTCTGTTACCATGCTGTGGCCTAATGTAGAGCACTTCGTGGTCGACAAGGAGTTGGTGAAAACCGGTAATATGTCTGACATGAAGAGCTTTGCCGGCGCGTCCTTTGCGGTGGGGAACCGTAATTCGGGGGCCAAGGAATCAAACAGCATGATCTTCCAGGCCCTGGGGATTGAACAGGACCGGGATATCACTTGGGCCTATCTGGGCTATGGCGCTGGCGCCGATGCCCTGCAGAATAAAACCATTGCAGGCTTCAGCGCCCCGGCAGGCGCGCCTGTCTCGGCGGTCGTGCGGGCGTATTCTGCCAGTGAAGGGGAAATTACGACGCTGAATTTCTCTGATGAAGAATTGGCGCTGGTGAACAAAGACCATGACCTCTGGCGTCGCTATGTGGTGCCAGCGGGCACATATCCTGGGCAGGATGAAGACATCCGCACGGCAGCCCAGCCAAACTTTTTGGCCGTGCGCGCTGATGTCGAAGAAGACGTTGTCTATGAAGTCACCAAAATGATCTTCGACAATCTGTCCTTCCTCTATTCGGTGCACAAGGCCACACGGGTCATGACACTCGATAATGCGGTAGAGGGCCTGCCCGTACCCCTGCATCCGGGTGCGGTGCGTTTTTATCGTGAGCGGGGCATTCCGATTCCCGACCACCTGCTACCGCCGGAAGCAAAGCCGGTCGCTGAAAAGCCTGAACTGGTGGCGTCTGATGTTTGAGGTTCTGGAACAGCACCGCGAGCGCGCTATCTTCGTTGCGGGGATCATCATTTCGCTCTGGCACATCTATGCCAATACGCTCGGTACCCTACCAGAGCTGTGGACGAGCGCGCTGCATTATGGCCTGTTCGCGATCCTGTTGATGCTGACACTGCCCAGCCTTTCCATGCGCCTTGTGCTGGTTGGGGCGGTGCTGGCAGCAGCAGGTACGGCCTATGTCATCCTCGGTGAGCAGTCACTCTTTGACCGGGGGTTGCTCTTCAACAACACAGATTGGTTCTTTGCACTGCTGACGATTGGACTGGTGCTGGAGCTGGTTCGCCGCACAGCCGGACTGTTCATCCCGGTCGTCATCTTGATTGCCCTGAGCTATGTGGTCTGGTGGGGGCAATATGTGCCCGGCGTGCTGCAGTTTCCGGGGTTGTCTATCGAAACCATGGCGTTCCGCTCTTACTTCGGGTCGGAGGGCATGTTCGGGCCTATTGCCCGCATCTCCAGCACCTTTGTGTTCATGTTCATCCTGTTCGGGGCGTTCCTCACACGGTCTGGCGCCGGGGAATTTGTGGTGGAAATGGCCAAGGCCATTGCCGGGCGGTTCGCTGGTGGGCCGGGTTTTGTCGCTGTCATTGCCTCGGGCCTCACAGGTACGGTCACGGGCTCTGCCGTCGCCAACACAGTCTCGACCGGTGTTGTCACCATCCCGCTAATGCAACGGGCGGGTTTCCCACCGCGCTTTGCAGCAGGCGTTGAGGCCGCAGCGTCTACCGGCGGGCAGTTAATGCCGCCGATCATGGGGGCGGGCGCCTTTGTGATGGCCTCCTATACCCAAATTCCCTATCTACAGATTGTGGCGGTCTCGGTCCTGCCAGCGATTCTTTACTTCCTGTCGGTCGCCTTCTTTGTGCGTATTCGCGCTCGTAAGCTGGAGCTGCAGCCGAGCTATGAAGAAAGTGAACCCCTGCGCAATATCCTTTTGCAGCGGGGGCCTTCCTTCATCATCCCCATCATTGTGCTGGTGACGATGTTGGTTGAGGGCTTTACGCCAACTTATTCGGCGGGTGCAGCCATTGTGGCCGTGATAGTCTCGTCCTGGCTGACGCCGCACCGCATGGGGTTCAAGGCTATCGCCGAGGCACTGTCTTTGGGTGCGCGTAACATGGCCAGCACGGCCCTGCTGTTGGTGGCTATTGGGTTGGTCGTCAATGTGGTCGCCACGACTGGTATCGGCGCGACATTTTCGCTCATGGTCAATGACTGGGCGGGCGGCAACTTGTTTATTGCCGTTCTGCTGGTGGCCTTGGCATCGCTGGTGCTGGGTGCAGGCCTGCCGGTAACGGCCAGCTATATTGTGTTGGCCACACTGACGGCCCCCGCGCTGTATCAGATGATCGCGACCAACCATTTGGTCGACGCGCTGATGGCTGGGACGCTGCAGCCGGCAGCCCAGGCCATTTTGGCCGGCGCCAATGCGGAGTGGGCAGGCATTCTGTCGGAGCCCATGTTTGCCCAGGCGGCGCAGGCCTTTGTGCAGGACATTCCGCTTGAGCTGCTGCCACTGGTCATAGAACAGGGCATCGCCCCCATGGTGCTGACAGGTATTCTGCTGTCGGCGCATATGAGCATCTTCTGGCTGTCGCAGGACAGTAACGTCACCCCGCCTGTGTGCATCGTGGCCTATGCGGCTGCTGCCATTGCAGACACTAAACCGCTGCCAACGGGGCTGATGGCCTGGAAGGTGGCCAAAGGGCTCTACATCATGCCGTTCCTGTTTGCCTATACGCCGCTTTTGTCAGGCGATTGGCTGGCCGCGTTGCAGGTGTTTGCCTTTGCTGTGGTGGGAATCTACGCCCTGGCCGCTGCCCTGGAAGGGTTTATGGAACGCCGCCTGGTGCCGCTAACGCAGGTGCTGGTGGGGCTGGCTGGCGTGCTGCTGCTGTGGCCTGGCGACCTGCAGGTGAACTTTGTTGGCCTCGGACTGTTTGCCGCCTTGTTTCTGCTGAACCGGCGCAACCGGTTAGAGCGCGCCTAGCAGCGCCAGGTGCTGGCTGCTTGCCTTGTTTTGAGCCGCCCGGCATAGTGCGGCCCAGAACACGGAGGAATTTATGCCACTTTCTGCGCCGCAAGCAGGTCGCAAGCCGCTGCACAATCGCGACATTATTATGGAAGCTTTCTATCGGGAAGATGGCCTTTGGGATATTGAAGGTCGCATCACTGACCGGAAAGCCTATGCTTATTCCAGCGCCGCACGTGGCGAGGTAGCCGCGGGCGACAAAGTGCATGACATGTTCATCCGCATGACCTTGGACGACACATTCACGGTCGTGGCCATGGAAGTGGCGATGGATGTGTTCCCGTTTTCCATCTGTAACGAGGTCGAGCCCAACTTCCAGAACCTGGTCGGTCTCAAGGTCGGCCCGGGCTGGATGAAGCGCGTCCGCGAACAGGTGGGCGGCAAACATGGTTGTACCCATGTGGTGGAGATGTTTGGGCCGATGGCCACTGTTGCCTTCCAGGCGATCCCGACCTATCGGCGCGAGCTGGCCAAGAACGACCCGCCCGCACCTAAAAATCCAGACGCCAAACCGCGCAAGCCCTTCGCTCTGGGCGGTTGCCATTCCTGGGCCTATGACAGCCCGGTCGTGAAGGAATTGATGCCGGAATGGTATCAGGGCGACTAAGCCAAAATGCCGGTAATTTCCGGCGCTGCTGACCAGTGGTCCAATCTGGGCACCAGCGAAATGGGCGTACCTGGCACCAGACGCCCCATGGTATCGCGCAATTCATCTAGGGGCACGGGGCTCTCTTCTGACTCCGAGATAATAATGCACGCGACCGTGCCGCCACGTCCGCGCAGGGCCTCAACCGTGGCGACTGTGTGGCTCAGCGTACCCAGATAGCTACCCACGACCATGATGGTTGGGATGTCGAGGTCGAGGATCCAGTCGACGACCAAATGGTTATCATCCAGCGGCACAAAAGCGCCGCCGACGCCTTCGATCAGCTGAATGTCGAAATGGTCATCGGGTTGGCAGAAGTCCAGCAGGGCGTTGTAGTCAATAGCCCGACCTTCGCGCAGGGCGGCCATGTCGGGCGCCAGGGCGTGGGTAAAACGCCAAGGCGACACATGGGCAATGCTTTCCGGCGTCAGTTTTTGGCCGAGCGCGCGGATGATCTCAGCCGTGTCGATACTGTCCTTGGTGTCGTCGGTATAGCCGCTGATAATCGGCTTGATTGTGCTGACCTGTTTGTCCTGCTGCACCAATTGGTGTGTCAGTGCGCAGGTCACAAAGGTCTTGCCAATATCGGTGCCTGTAGACGTGATGAAATAGCGTTTCATGTTAAAGGCTCCTGCCGCCGAACCGGTTTCTAGACCAGCTTCATATCCCGCAAAGCGTCTATCAACCGGTCGATATCGTCAATGCTGTGCTCTACCGTGAAGGTAAAACGCAGGCGGGCCGTGTCTTCTGGTACGGTCGGTGGGCGAATGCCGGTAACCAAAAAGCCGCGTTCTTCTAGTCCCTGTGAGGCTGTCATCACCGTATCTGCATCACCCACAATCAGCGGTACAATGGGGCTTTCCGGGGTGGGTAGCCCGAGCTTGTCACAGAAATAGGCGGCATTGTTGAGCGGTACGAAACAGATCTCTGTTTCCGTCGCCATGATGTCGATGGCCGCAATGGCTGCTGCCAGTGTCGCAGGCGGCAGGCCGGTTGAATACACAAAAGAACGCGCCCGGTTGGTCACGAGGTCGATTACCGCCTGGGAGGCACAGAGATAGCCGCCATAAGCCCCGGCCGATTTTGAGAGCGTACCCATTTGGAGGGCTACACGATAAGGGGGTTGGCAGGCTTGTACGCTGCCGCGCCCTGCACCGACGGTGCCCAAGCCATGAGCATCATCGACCATCAACCACGCATCAAACTGATGGGCCAGTTCAGAAAGCGCAGCAATCGGGGCGATATCGCCATCCATGCTGAACAGGCCATCGGTGATGATCAGGCAATGGCGAGCCTTTGCGCGGTGTTCCTGCAACAACGCTTCGCAGGCAGCTGCATCGCCATGCTTGTATGTTAGCATTGTTGCGCCGCTAAGGCGGGAACCGGCGAACAGGCAGGCGTGGTTCAGCTCATCAGCAATAATCAAGTCTTCCGGACCGGCAAAACAGGGGATCACACCGATATTGGTCAAATAGCCGCTGCCAAAAACGAGTGCGGCCTCGGTGCCCTTAAAGGCGGCCAGCCCTGACTCCAGAAACTCATAAAGTGGCGTGTTGCCGCTGATCAGCCGCGACCCGCCAGAGCCCGTCCCATAACGATCTGTTGCCGTATGGGCGGCGGCAATCACATCCGGGTGGTGAGACAGGTTGAGGTAATCATTACAGCAGAAGGAGATCATCTCCCGCCGGTTGCGGCGCACGGCAGTGTCGTCATAGCGGTCCGTACCCTTGAGGGCACGCCGCAGGCCTTTGTCTTCCAGGCTGGCCAGCTTGGTGCTGGCGAACTCATCAATTGTCGTCATGGCCGGGGTGTTAGCACGGTTTTTCGTGCGGCAAAATCACAATCGGTACACTCGGTTATCCTTGACATGAACCCCCGCCATATGATCCTTGAGCGCAGAGGATACGTACTGCCCCCAAGGGGTAAGAGACCAGAGGCCGGAAGGATCATCATGACCGCAGCTGAACTATGCCACGACTGGACACAGGGTGAAATTGAAGCCCTGTTCGATTTGCCGTTCAATGAATTGATGTTCAAGGCCCAGACGGTTCATCGTCAGAATTTCGACCCCAACAAAGTGCAGCTCAGCACATTGTTGTCGATCAAGACCGGTGGCTGCCCCGAAGACTGCAAATATTGTCCGCAAGCGGCCCAATATGAAACGGGCGTGCAGGTTGAAAAGCTGATGCCGGTTGAAGACGTGTTGGCCGATGCGCGCATGGCCAAGGAAGCTGGTGCGACCCGGTATTGCATGGGCGCTGCCTGGCGCACGCCGAAGGACAAGGAACTCGACCAGGTGATCGAGATGATCCAGGGCGTCCGCGCCATGGGCATGGAAACCTGTGTGACCCTCGGCATGCTCAACGCTGCTCAGGCTACACGCCTAAAAGATGGCGGCCTGGACTACTACAATCACAATGTTGATACGTCGGAAGATTTCTATCCCGAAATCATCAGCACCCGCACCTATGACGACCGCCTGAACACGCTGGAAAATGTCCGCGACGCCGGCATCAATGTTTGCAGTGGCGGTATTGTCGGCATGGGCGAAACTCGTGCTGACCGCGCCAAAATGCTGATGACCCTGGCCAATTTGCCGAAGCACCCCGAAAGTGTGCCCATCAACATGCTCGTGGAAGTAGAGGGCACGCCGGTCTTTGGCATGAGCGACAGCACCCAGGGTATCGATAATTTTGAATTTATCCGCACCATTGCTGTTGCCCGTATCATGATGCCTGGCAGCTTTGTGCGCCTGTCGGCTGGTCGTGAAACCATGCCGGAAGAAGCCCAGGCGCTTTGCTTCCTGGCGGGTGCGAACTCCATCTTCTATGGCGAAAAACTGCTGACCACGCCAAACCCGCAGAATAACAAGGACGCCGCCCTGTTCGACCGCCTCGGCATTATGCCGCTTGAAGGCGCGGATTTGGCGACCCTGAACGCGGCTGAATAGATGGGCGCTGGCGCCCAGCCTCCGAGACTACCGAACTCCGCCCCCGCCTGGCAGCGGGATGGGCACGACCATGTCTGGCACCCTTATGCGGTGGACCCGCAGGCACCGCCGCCTTTGCCGGTCAAACGAACGGACGGCGTCCGACTCTATCTGGAAGATGGCCGCGAATTGGTCGATGGCATAGCCTCCTGGTGGACGGCTTGCCATGGCTATAACCACCCGCATATTGCCAAGGCCATGCATAAGCAAGCCGAAGAGATGCCCCACGTTATGTTTGGTGGGTTGGCCCATGAAAGCGCCTATGAATTGGCAACAAGACTGGCCAGCCTGACACCGGGCGATCTGGACCATGTTTTCTTTGCCGATGGTGGTTCTGTAGCGGTTGAAATCGCCCTGAAGATGGCGCTGCAATATTTCACGAATCAAGGCGTCAGCGGGCGGACCAAACTCGGCAGCTTCACCGGCGCCTATCATGGTGACACTTTTGCCGCCATGGCGGTGGGAGACCCGGATGACGGTATGCATCAGGGTTTCGACACGGTAGGGCCAAGGTCTGTGCCCCTGCCGTTGCCAACAGACAAAGAGGCCTCACAGTTGTTCCATGATTTGATGGACAAGCATGGCCCGACGCTGGCTGCCTTAGTTGCTGAGCCACTGGTGCAGGGTGCCGGCGGTATGCTGGTGCATGAGGCCTCGGTCTTGCAGGAGATTCGCCAAGCCTGCGACCGCACGGGCGTGTTGCTGATTGCCGATGAAATCTTCACCGGCTTTGGCCGCACAGGCCGCCTGTTCGCCTGTGAGGAAGCGGGCATTGTCCCGGATATCATCTGTCTGGGAAAAGCCATGACGGGCGGTGTTGTCAGCCTGTCTGCCACCATTGCCCGCACCCATATTCGTGATGTCTTTGCCGACGGGAACCCCGACCATGCCTTGATGCATGGCCCAACCTTTATGGCTAACCCTTTGGCCTGTGCAGCAGCCAATGCGTCGCTCGACCTGTTTGAAAGCGAGCCTCGCCTCGCACAAGTTGCAGCCATTGAAGCGCAGTTGAAGGCAGAGCTTATGCCGTGCCGGGAGATAGCTGGTGTTGCAGAGGTGCGTATCAAGGGTGCCATGGGCGCGGTAGAGCTTGAAGAACCGGTTGATAGTGAATGGCTGAAACAGGCCTTTCTGGAGGAAGGCGTGTTTCTGCGTCCGCTTGGGAATATTGTTTACCTGACGCCACCCTTTATTATTGAGGCGGATGATCTGCGTATTCTCACCAGCGCAATATGCGACGTGTTGGCGCATCGTGCGGAACAATTAGGTTAAGTAGACGAGACCCATGGACCAAAGTAGCCTGAAAGCCCTTATTGAAGAACATAGTATAGAGGCAAATAACGCAGATGCCTGGGAGCGACTGCGGGCTGTGGCCTCCGCGCCGGAGAGCCTGGTGGATGGGCCAGATGTGGGCCTTGTACTGCCCGGTGCTACCGGCGATCAGTTGGCGGCAGTTTCGGAAGCTGTGGCAAACGCAATCCGCGCACAGACAATTGCCTATAAGGCAGATATAGGCACGGAGAACGGCAAGGCCCGCGTGGCGTTACTGCGGGACCTTTTGGCCAAAGAAGGCGTGCGGGGTTGCGTCGTGCCCATGGCCGATGAATTCCAGAATGAATATGTACCCATACCCGCGCAGCGCCTGGCCTGGCTCAGTGGCTTTAGTGGCTCTGCCGGCACTATTGTGGTGTTGGACGATACGGCCGCCATATTTGTTGATGGTCGCTACACCCTGCAGGTGGGTGACCAGGTCGACACTGAAGTGTTTGAGACTCTGGGCCATGACAAGGTTGGTGAGTGGCTTAAAGACAACCTGCAAGCCGGTGATGTGCTGGCCTATGACCCATGGCTTCACACGGGCAATGGCGTTGGCGCGCTCCGTAATGCGTGTGAGTCTGTAGAGGCAATGTTGGTGTCTTTTGCGACCAATCCTGTTGACGCTGTCTGGGAAGGCCAGCCGCCGGCACCACTTTCTCGGTTTGTGCCGCAGAGTGAGATTTTCGCGGGTGAAGACGCTGCATCCAAACGCCAACGCATTGGTGCGGCTATTGCCGAAGAAGGCGCGCAACTTGCCGTGCTGACAAGCCCGGATTCGATTGCCTGGTTGCTCAATATTCGTGGGGCCGATGTCGCCCACACACCATTGCCTTTGTCCTACGCCCTTTTGGGCATGAATGGGGCTGTCGAGCTGTTCTGCGACCAACGTAAAGGCGATGACGCACTTATCGATCATCTGGGGTCGGACGTGCGTCTGTCCTCTATGGAAGACCTCGATGCCCGCTTGATGCAGCTAGGTGCCGAGGGTGCTAGCGTGATGATTGACCCGGCCCGTTGCCCCAGTGCAATTGCGGATATGCTCAGCGGGGCAGGGGCCGCAACGATTGAAAAGGCAGACCCGTGCCAGGCGGCCAAAGCCATCAAGAACGATGTTGAGATGGATGGGATGCGTGCGGCCCACATTCGTGATGGTTTGGCCATGGTGCGCTTTATGGCCTGGCTCGACCGGCAGGACCCAACCACTGTCGACGAATTCGCCGTTGCTGACCAATTGCGGGCTCTGCGCGCTGAAGGAGACTACTTTCGCGACCTCAGCTTCCCGACCATCGCAGGTTCCGGCCCCAATGGGGCGATTGTTCACTATGGCGCAACGGATGAGACAAACCGCCATCTGAGGGACGGAGAGTTCCTGTTAGTCGATTCCGGTGCGCAATATCTGGATGGAACGACGGATGCCACACGCACTTATCCCATTGGCAAGATCAGCGACGAGCAGATTGACCGTTTTACCCGCGTTATGCGTTGTCATATTGCCCTGGCAAGCGCCGTATTCCCGAAAGGCACAACGGGCCATCAGCTGGATGTTTTGGCTCGCGCGCCGTTGTGGGAAGCCGGCCTGAATTTCGCTCATGGTACCGGTCATGGGGTTGGAGCCTATCTGGGTGTGCACGAAGGCCCGCATAACATTTCGCCGCGCGCAGGCAGCGTGCCGCTTGAGGCTGGTGTGGTCATTTCCAACGAGCCGGGTTTCTACAAAGCAGGTGAGTATGGCATTCGCTGTGAGAATCTGATTCTGGTGGTGCCTGCCCATGTTGGCGATGATGGTGAGTACTACACGTTCGAAGCGCTAACGCTAGCGCCCTTTGATCGACGTGCCATTAACCCGGATATGATGACCCAGAGCGAACTGGACTGGCTGAATGCCTATCACCAGCGTGTCTATGAGGCCCATGAAGACGCGTTGAATGACGATGATTTGGCATGGCTTGCCGCGGCAACAGTACCGCTTGGGGTTTCAGTCTAGTGGGCGTCTACGTACGCAGAAGCTGTTGGGTCGCCCAATAGCATAATGTCATCTGTCAGGTGACATGAAGCTCGCATCGCCTCACCTGGCTCCAGTCCCGCCCGTACCGATTCCATAAAGCCAACATTGCGAACCAATGTCTCGCAAGTCATTGTGGCTGGAATGTTTTCTTCCTTTGCAAAGCTCTCATAGTCGCTAACGGTATAACTGACCATGTCGCCATGCATCAGGTAGAAAAAGGCAATCACGACCTTGGCACTTAATGGTTCCATGGCATGCACTCCTTTCGAGTTTCTCCTCAAATATATAGGACTGAATGCGTGTATACCAACCTGCAAGGCTATTTGTTCATTTCAGGTTTAGGTAAGTCGGGCTAAAGTGCGTCTATGCGTTGGACATTTACATTCCTGATTGCCGGTTTCCTGCTTTTCACCAGTGGGTTGGCTGATGCATTCGCCCAGCCCGGTCCTGCTGCGCCGCATGCGCGCGTCGCGCCAGCCGGGCAGGTTCGAGCGGATATGCAGATGCGCATGACCACCCGACAACAGAATCAGGCGCGCGAAGCCTATAAAAGGGGTGAGATTAAATCCCTGGCAGTCATTCGTCGGAATGTCATCACCACCTATAACGGTCGCATCATCAGCACCCAATATGTCGAACGCCGCAAGGCGCCTGTGCCTTACCTGTATACATTCAGGGTGCTCGGTAAGGATGGACAGGTCATGGTGGTGCATGTGGATGCGCGCAATGCTAATATCATCAGGGTTAAGGGAGCAAAGTAATGCGCCTTCTTGTAGTTGAAGATGATCCCGATTTGCGCCGGCAGTTGGTGACAACCCTGCGGGGTGACGGCTATGCGGTTGATGAGGCCGAAGACGGCGAAGAAGCTGAATATCTCGGTGAAGTAGAGCCTTATGACGCTGTTGTGCTCGACCTTGGCCTGCCGATCAAGGATGGGGTTTCTGTCCTGAAGGCCTGGCGCGCCGGCGGCATAAATAAGCCGGTATTGATCCTGACAGCCCGCGATCAGTGGAGCGAAAAGGTCGCCGGGTTTGACGCCGGTGCAGACGATTATTTGACCAAGCCCTTCCAGATGGAAGAATTACAGGCACGCATCAAGGCGCTGATCCGCCGGGCGGCGGGCCACGCGTCGCCGGTGCTGGAATGCGGCCCGGTGCGAGTTGATACGAGTGCTGCGACAGTGACGGTGGACGGCAAAGCCATCAGCCTGACAGGGCACGAATACAAGCTGCTGTCCTACCTGATTCATCACGCCAACAGCATTGTCTCGCGGACCGAGCTGACCGAGCATATCTACGATCAGGACTTTGATCGGGATTCGAACACTATTGAGGTGTTTGTCGGGCGCCTGCGCAAAAAGCTGGGTGTAGATGTCATCAAAACCGTGCGCGGCTTGGGCTACCGCATGGAACATGCCATTGAGTCAGCCTAAGACAACGTCACTGACAGCCCGGCTGGTCATCAGCGCCGGGCTATGGACGCTGGTGTCACTGCTGGCTGGTGGCATCGTGCTCGTCCTTCTGTTTCAGGCATCCATCGAGCGTAGCTTCGATGCACGCTTAGAAGTGTTGCTGGAAAACCTGATTGTTGTCTCCAACTACGATGCCGAAGAAGGCGTCTCGATCATCGGCCCATTGGCGGAGCCCCGCTTCGATCAACCCTATGCCGGTTGGTACTGGCAGATCACGCCTCGAGAGGGTGAAGCCATGATCTCTCGTTCCCTGTGGGATTGGCAATTGGAGCCAAATTTGAGTGTGGCAGCTTCCCAACCTATTCGGTACGACGCCATGGGGCCGGATGAGCAGGAAATCCGTGTGGCCGAACGGGACATCATGTTTCCCGGCGTGCAGGAGCCTGTACGCTTTTCTGTTGCTGCAGAAACTACCGAAAACAGGGAAGAGGTTGATTCCTTTATTTTCGCGCTGATGTGGGCGCTTGGCATCTTGGGGCTTGGTTTGGTGGGTGCAACCATCATCCAGGTACGTTTTGGGTTGCGGCCTTTGCATCATTTGGAAAACGCCCTGACCAAGGTACGGTCTGGCGATTCTGATCGCCTGGAAGGGGCATATCCGCGCGAGATTTCCCCCGTAGTTGGCGAATTGAACGAGCTGCTGGACCATAACCAGGAAGTGGTGGAACGCGCTCGCACCCATGTCGGCAACCTTGCCCATGCACTTAAAACGCCCCTGAGTGTGCTGGTTAACGAAACCAAAGACGATGCCAAGAACAAGGGTGAACTGGCCAGTTCAGTCGACCGGCAAGTTGGCGAGATGCGTAAATATGTCGACCATTACTTAACGCGGGCGCGTGCTTCTGCCTCTGGTGGTAACATTGCCAGCCGCACAGGTGTCGGTGTTGCGGTTGAAGGTTTGCGCACCACGCTGGAGAAAATCCACGAAGAACGGCAGATCAAAATTACCGTTAGAGGCGACGCTTACTATACCTTCCGGGGGGAGCGGCAGGACCTTGAGGAAATGCTGGGCAACCTGATGGACAACGCCTGCAAATGGGCGAAAAGCGACGTGACGGTGGAAATTACTAAAGAGAATGGGATGGTGATTTTCGCGGTTGGCGACAACGGCCCTGGATTGAGCGAAGAAGAACGCGAAGAAGCCTTTAATCGTGGCAAGCGGCTGGATGAAGCGGTGCCTGGCACAGGGCTGGGGCTGCATATCACCCGCGATATTGCGCGCCTTTATGGCGGTGAAGTGGAGCTTGGCCGGGCGGAGGCGGGCGGGCTTTTGGCGACTCTTTGCTTGCCTGCCAGTGCTGACATTTTGCCCATCTAGGCATTGAAGCTGAATTTTCGTTCAGCAGGCGTTCAGTTTCACTGCATTAGGGTATACAAACTGAACCATAGAGTTTTGACCCATATATGATGTTGGACGACATCATGGGTTGTGAAGACCCGGGAGAGCAAAATGACCAAAGTACCTGTTGTCAAATCACTGATTGTGGCTGTTATGTCTGTCTCGCTGCTTGCAAGCTGCCAGAGCACCGGCAGTGACAATGAAGCCGCTGGTACGGTCATTGGTGGCCTTGTCGGACTTGGCCTTGGTGCCTTGGCAGGGGGCGACGCCCGACCGGCGACTATGATGATGGGGGCCATTGTTGGCGGTGCAGCCGGTAATGCCATCGGTCGTAAGCTCGATGAAGCAGACCGTATCAAGCGTGACCAGCTGCGTCAGCAGTCGTTGGAACAGGGCCGCAATTACGACACCGCCGGTTGGTACAACCCTGACTCTGGTAATAGCGGCTATGTGACCCCGCAGAACTCCTATCAGGCGAATAACGGCCAGTATTGCCGAGAATTCATTGAGACGGTGGTGATCAATGGTGAAGAACAGAAAGCCTATGGCACCGCGTGTCGCCAGCCCGACGGTAGCTGGCAGATCCAGTAAGGACCCGACCAAACTCACGATCAATTGCCCAGCCTAATTGCATCGCGAAGCCTAATTGCCAAGGCTGCGCCTGGTCATCCTACTCCAGACCCGGCCAGCCCCAGAGACGCAGCTGATATCCCCCCGGCTGCGTCTCTATCTGCGTGTTAGCGCCCGACCCATGCAGCGACGGCCAGGGCAATCCAGCCAATCATCATCAGTGTGCCGCCAACAGGGGCGACGGGGAACGGGGCGAGCCTGTTCCCTGTCATACCCATGAAGTAGACGGGTACGCAGAACATCAGCATGCCCAGCGCCAGGCAGCCGCCCGCAGCCAGCGTGCCCCAGTCCGGCAATTTGTCGGCCAACAGGCCCACAAGAATGAGCCCCAATGCCGTATAGAAGTGGAACCGATTGGCAGACTGGAAGGTCTCTTTCATGTCCATGATCTGATCAGCGGGGCCCTTGATGGCATGGGCGCCGATGGCGCCCAATGCGACCGCGAGAAAGCCGTTTAGTGCGCCGAGAATAACCCAGATTTTCATTGGGCAGGCTCCTTCAGATTATCGACGGATTCATCGATGCCAATGTCTGGCAGGTGGCGGTCCACAACAGCAGCGCCGACGGCGTCACCCCAAACATTTACCGACGTGCGGAAGCGGTCGAGGAACCAGTCAACGGTCAGGATCATCGCAATACCTTCTGTCGGCAGGCCCGCCGCGTTCAGTACAATCACCATCGTCACCAACCCCGCTTCGGGAATACCCGCAGCGCCAATGGCGGCAAGGGTGGCCGTGATGAACACGATAATTTGCCCTTCAATGCCGAGATTGATGCCATAGGCCTGGGCAATAAACATGGCCGCACAGGCTTCATAGAGCGCAGTGCCGTTCATATTCACGGTACTACCCAGCGGGATCACGAAGCGCGTGGCGCGTGGGTCGATGCCGCTTTCACGGGCGCATTCCATGGTCAACGGCAACGTGGCGCTGGAGCTGGCGGTGCCAAAGGCCGTCAGCAGCGCGCGTGCCAAGTTGATCAGGTAAGGGAGGCCTCTGCCGGCCAGGAAGACAAGAATCAGGAACAGCACCACAAAGTGAATGCCGAGCCCGGTTAGCACCGTGACCACATGGAGACCGATGGCTGTGACTTCATTCCAGAAGCCGCCATCTGCTTCCGCCTGGCCCAGTCGCGCTGCGACTAGGGCAAATATGCCAATGGGGGCGAAATACATCAGCCAGATGACCAGCTTCATCATGGCTTCATTCACGCCGTTGAAGAAGGTGATCACATGTTCGCCGACACGCGGGACTGTTGTCAGCGCCGCGCCAAACAGGATCGAGAATACAATCAGTGGCAACACCTGCATATTGGCGGCTGAAGCGAAGAGATTGGAGGTCACCAGGGATTCGATAATGGCGATAAAGCCGCCTTCGGCGCGCTCGGTGACGCGGGTGATCTTTTCGCCATGGTCGTCAACGGCAACAGCATCAACGCCGACGCCTGGCTGGAAAATATTTACCACGATCAGGCCGATCAACACGGCAATGCCCGTCGTTGCCAAATAGTAGGTGATGGTCATGCCGCCGATGCGGCCCAATTTGCGGACGTCACCCAGCGCTGTGACGCCGGATATGACCGCGGCGATGATCAGCGGAATGATCATCATCTTCAGCGCATTCAGGAACAGCTCACCAATCCATTTTACGGATGTCATGGATTCGCCAAAGATCAGACCTGCAGCAAAACCCGCCACCACACCCAGCGCGATGAGCACCAGAATGATTGTTGCGTGCCGTTTTTCCATAATGTTTCCCCCCTGGACGTATGGGTGGAGATGTTAGCGGCTAATGGGGGCAGCGGCTAGGGTCGATCCAGCTCAAAAGCTTCCGACAGCAATTCGTAGGACCGCAGGCGTGCTTTTTGGTCGTAGGTGATGGTCAGGATCACCAATTCGTTTGCCTGATATTGCATGGCAAACTCTTCGAGTTCGCGCTTTACCTGGTCGGGCGTCCCCATGATGCCATGACGCGGGCGGCGGTTGATCATGGCTTCATCAACTTCGGAGAACGGATAGGCCAGGGCATCATCCGGCGACGGGAAGGGGCCAAGGCGGCCCTGTTCAAACCGCAGGCGCCACAATTTGTGGCTGGCGGATATATAGTCGACTTCTTCCTGCGTTTCCGCACAGATAACGCTGACGCCGATGCTGACTTTCGGTACGCCATAATATTTCGATGGCCGGAAGGCTTCGCGATATTGCCGTACGATGTCGAAGCCCATGTCAGGCTCAATAAAATGCGCAAATGCAAAGGCAAGCCCAAACCGGGCGGCGAGTGCGGCACTCTGATCGGAGGAGCCCAGAAGCCATACCTGTGGCGGGATGTTAGGGTGCGGGGTTGCCTTTACCTGGTGCAAGGCTTCCGTCATGGGTTTGTCATCACTCAGGAAGGCGAGCGTGTCGGCAACGCGGGCACCGAAATATTCCATGCCGATTTGAGAGCCATAGGCGAGGGCGGCAGCTGTCACCTGGTCGCTGCCCGGCGCACGACCGATGCCCAAATCGATACGGTCAGGGTGCAGCGTCTGCAGGATGTTGAAGTTTTCTGCCACTTTCAGGGGGCTGTAATGGCTCAGCATCACACCGCCGGACCCTACACGGATGTGATCTGTCTGGGCGGCCAGATGGCTGATCAGGATTTCTGGTGAACTGCCGGCAAAGCCAGTTGATCCGTGATGTTCTGCCACCCAGTAGCGAGAAAAACCCCAGGCATCAGTGGCCTGTGCGAGCTCCAATGTGTTCGCGAACGCATCGCGCGGCGTGCTGCCTTCGGCTATGGGGGATTGGTCGAGGACACTCAGTCTCAGTTTTGGCAAGGTCATGATGGTTTGTCGGACGGTCCGTTGGGTAAAGAATGCTTGTTTCTGTCCTTAGCACTCGGCTAGCTTGTGCGCCACACTGATCAACACCTTTGACACAGGGAAAACTCATGAGCCAGCCAGATAATCTTCGTCTCCTTCACACCATGGTCCGCGTCCGCGACGTCGACGCATCCCTGGATTTCTATTGCAATCTGCTCGACATGAAAGTGCGTCGCCGCGCTGATTATGAAGATGGCCGCTTCTCGCTCATTTACCTGGGCTACAATGATGAAACTGAAGGCGCTGTCCTGGAACTGACGGATAATTGGGACGACACCGAGCCCTATTCCCATGGCTCCGGCTATGGCCATATCGCCATCGGCTCTGACGACATTTATGCCCTGTGCAAGAAGCTGGAGGACGCCGGCGTTAATGTGACGCGTGCCCCTGGCCCCATGAAGAACCCTGACGGCGTTACCGAAATTGAAATCGCCTTCATTGAAGATCCGGATGGCTACAAGATTGAGCTGATCCAGTATCCGTTCCCGCCAGCTACCTAAGCGGCCAAAAAAAGGCCAGCCCGTCGGGGAGGGCTGGCCAGTTTGCGTTCTTCCTGGGAGGGAAACGCTAGGGATGTAAGGGAGGGAGTTTCTATTTCTGCGGCGCCTAAATGCTGGCGATGCTGTAGATGACGGTTTCAAGAACAAGCACGCCAACAAACACATTCATGATGATGGTGCCTATGCCGCCATTAAGTGCTGAATTCATCTTTCTGCTCCTTGCTGTGGCTCCACCTTCCAGATTGGGAGGGGAAAGAAGAGCCGGCTTCCTGTCGTTTGGTGAGGCCAATATAGCCATACACCCCTTGTGCGAAAATTATCGACTTTTGCAACACTCCCGTGCATAATCGCACATATGATTGATTGGGATGACATTCGCTTCTTCCTCGCCGTGGCGCGCAAAGGCTCCATAACCGCTGCTGCGCGGGATCTTGGCGTTAACCATTCCACCGTTTCCCGGCGGATTGCGGCTTTTGAAGAATCCATGGGCGTTCGTTTGTTTGACCGGGTCTCATCAGGCTATGTGTTGACGCCTTCTGGCCAGGATATGGTGCCTTCCGCCCAGCGGATGGAAGAAGAAGCGCTTTCGCTGGATCGCCAGCTCTTTGGTCGTGATGAAGAACTGGAAGGGACGCTTAAGGTTTCCATCGCGGGCCCCTTCGCAGATGGCTTTTTCATGGAGCAGATCAAGAATTTCATTGCACAATATCCGGGTATTAACCTGGATATCGACGTTTCCAATGACATGGCGAACCTGCATGCGCGTGAAGTTGATGTGGCCATGCGTGCAACGGAAAACCCACCCGAAACATTGGTCGGTCGCCGTATTGGCAGGCTGACAGCAGCTCTTTATGGCCCCAAGGACTTTATTGTGCCGGGTGAGCCAGGGGCGGGCCAGGCGGCGCTGGCACCTGTGACGATTGACTATTCAACCGGCATTCGAAATTGGCAGGATCAGGGCTGGTTCAAGGATATGTATCCGCATGCCGCGGGCAGGCTGAAGACGCAGTCGCCTGAGACGATCCTGAAGGCGATCAAGGCCGGCATTGGTATTGGCATGTTGCCTTGCTTTATGGGCGATACAGACCCGGACCTGAAGCGCCTGCCACCCTATAGGCTGGAATCCCTGTTCGACTGTTGGATTTTGACGCATGCTGATTTGCGCAAAACCGCGCGGGTGCGCGCCTTCATGAATTTCATGGCAGATGCGGTCGCCCCGCACAAAGATCTAATCGAGGGCAGACGGCCGCCCCAATTCACCAGCGCGTCGGCCTCTACAAGCGCCTACGCGGCTGAATAGCCTCAGGAACACGCCTCAAAAATCGCGTGAACATGGCGGTGGTCTGTACCGCAGCACCCGCCCATGATGTTGAGGTTGGGTAGCAACGCCATCAATTCTCGATATTCGCTGCCCAGTTCCAACGGGTTGCCGTCATCCAGTTCCTCGGCTTCATCCAGTTCTGCATGGCTCATTTTCGAGGCATTGGCGCGAATACCCTGAATGCGAGACTGCCAGTCTCCGCTGTCATTGACCGGGTCGGCGAAATGCGCGGAGTGCGCGCAATTGATCATGAAATAGGCGGGCGCCCGTTTTGCCTCACCGTCCACCTGAGCAATGGCTTCCCTTAAAGGCTGCCCCGAAGGTAGATGGCCGTCTGTTTCAACGGTAAAGGAAATAGCGGCAGGCAAACCGGCGGCTTCTGCCGCATTGGCAATGCCAATGGCCTCATCGGCATAGGTCATTGTAATGGCCGTTACCATATCGGCGTCGGTTCTGGAAAAGCTGCCGATCTGGGTGGCGTGGTAGGCTTGGGCATCGCTGGCGGACATGGCCTCACCGACCACATAACCGTCACCGCGCGGGCCAACGCAGCCGCTAATCACCATGGGAGAATGCTCGGTTTCAAAAGCGTCACCGACACGACTCAGTTGGCGAATAGCTTCCTGGTTCAGGTGGTCCAGCTTGGCGGCACCGTGACCAAGAATATTGGCCCAGTCCGGGCTTGCACGCCACGTAGCAGACTCCAAAATGAAACCGGTTTTCCCGTCTCGTGCCAGGGAGGAATAGGTATGAAAATACTGATCGAGTACGGCACGTGTGCCAGGGTTGTCGAGCAACGGGTAGGCGGCAAATTCCGGAAGGTCTAGCTCTTCGTGGAAGATCAGTGTGGTCTCGAGTCCGCCATCTGTCAGAAATAATGTACCGTCAAGTTGCGGCAGATTTTCAGAATATTTCCCCATCAGTTTTCCCTCTGTGGCCTGACCCACTTCCCTATATGACTTTGGCAGTAGAACTGGCGGTTGCCAATATCTTTCCCTCTGTGTCGGTAATGCGGCCTTCCAGGAAGGCAATGGACCGCCCCATGCGTACCACCCAGCCCTCGCCGATCAGGGTTGTCAAAGGGGCAGGCGCCAAAAAGCTGGTTTTCATTTCCAGTGACGAAACATGCCGCCCCGGGCCTAATTTGGCCATGGCAGCACGGGCCATGGCGTTGTCCAGCATGGCGCCAACAATGCCGCCCTGTACGATGTCGCGGCCATTTGAATGGTCGATGACACCCTCATAACTACCTTTGAAATAGCCGCGTTCAGCATCGATTTCGATCTGCTGTGCGCCGAGAGTTTCATTGATCATGTCGGGATGTCCTTGGTCGGTCGTCTCTATGGTCAAACCTCATAGGGGCATCACCTTAAGGGGTCAACGACCATGGTTGGTACCCGGGTCATACTCTCAGATTTAATAGTTTTGTCCTGAGGGGGCATTTGTTAGGCTTTTCGTTCTGCTTTTCAGGGGAGACAGAAGTTGGCTACAAAACTCGAAAATCTTGAAGAATGGCGCCAGTCGCCACCCGAAGCCCAGCCGGATCCGGAGAATACCGGCCATCCGATTGATGGCTACCGCTACTTTTCACAGGAATTCTTCCATCAGGAATGGGAAGAAATGTGGACCAAGGTCTGGATTTTGTTGGGCCGTGAAAGCGAAATTCCGGAACCGGGCGACTACCAGATGGAAGAAGTCGGCCCAGAAAGCTTCATCATGGTGCGCCAGCAGGATGGCAGCATCAAAGCCTTCTATAATGTCTGCCAGCATCGCGCAGCCCGCTTGGTCTTCAATGACCTGGATTCGGTAGAAGCCTTCATCTGCCCTTACCACGGCTGGCGGTTTGAGCTGGATGGCGAGCTGACCTACGCCCGCGACGCGGAAGATTTCCCCGAAGGGGACCCATGCGGCAAAATGAACCTGATTGAAGTACCGTGCGAAACTTTTGCTGGCTTCATCTGGATCAATATGAATGAGGATTGTGAAAGCCTGCGGGAATATCTCGGCCCCGTCTGGGATGACTGGGAAGCTTATGGTGTAGACAAGTGGAAGCGCTACCAGGCACTGACCGGAGAAATGCCGAATAACTGGAAGGTTATTCAGGATAATTTCAATGAGTCTTATCACTTGCCCACGGTGCATCCTGAATCAGACTCAACGGTGGAAGAAAATTACAAATACACCCAGTTTGACATGTTCCCTGAAGGCCATGCCCGCATGTGGATGAAGTCTGGCGTGCCATCGCAGTTGCTCGACCTGAAACCGGGTGACGAACTGCCGGAGGCCATGCAGATGACTCTGCGGGCCTATGGATTGGATCCGGAAGATTTCCGCGACAACCCCTATGGCACGCGAGAAGCGTTGCAGAAGGCGAAGCGGGCCTATGGTGAATCAAAGGGGTATGACCACTACGAGAACCTCAAGGATCATCAGCTGACGGATACCTATCACTATACAATTTTCCCGTCGACAGCTGTGTCTGTCTGGGCTGATGGGTTCCACTTCCTGCGGTCGCGTCCGCACCCAACAGACCCCACCAAGTGCATCTTTGACAATTGGTGGTATGCCAGCCAGCCGGAAGGTGAAACTGCACCGGTGAACACGGCTGCTGGTCAGGTGCCGCGTGACGCCGAAGTTGACCACGAAGTGTTCAAATATGGCGAAAAGAGCATGGGCTTTGCCATCGACCAGGATCTGGCGGTAACGCCGGGCCAGCAGCTTGGTCTGCGGTCGCGTGCCTTCAAGGGCGTATATCTGTCGCACCAGGAATGGCGTATTCGCCGCTATCACGAAGTGATCGACGAATATATCAACGGCGTGCGGCCGGGTACGAAGACCTAACGGTCACACGATATATCAGCTGAAAGGCTGACCTCTGATCTGGAGGGGGGAGGGGGCGCTGCGGCGCCCCCATTATTTTAGGCCCCCAATATTCTAGGCAATGAACCCGACGACAGCGCCGGTCAAACAGGTGGCCAACGTGCCGCCAATGATAGACCGTATGCCCAGCTCTATCACTTCTGGCCGCCTGCTCGGGCATAGGGTGCCCAGCCCGCCGATCATTATCGCCAGGCTGCCAAAATTGGCAAAGCCGCACAGGGCATAGGTCATGATCAACTCTGACCGTTCGCTCAGCGTACCTGTGGGCAATGCAGCCATATCGGCATAGGCGATCAGCTCATTCAGAATCGTTTTGGTCCCCAGCAGTGCGCCCGCGCTGGTCGCCTCGGCCCAGGGAATACCCATCAGCCAAGCAATGGGTGTCATGATCCATCCGAGCATACGCTGCAGGCTCAAGGGTTCTCCGGCAATATCAGGGAATAGCCCGATGATCTGGTTGGCCAGCGCTACCAGCGAGACCAGAACCACCAGCAGAGCAATAATGTGCAGCAATAATTGCAGGCCGTCTGATGTGCCTTTGACCAGCGCCTCCATGGCATTGTGTTCTTCAGCAGGCGGCAGGGTAACCGATGCATCATCTTTGTCAGATGGTGGGATCATCAGTCCGGCCACCATTAACGCCGCCGGGGCCGAAATGAGCGAGGCCGTCAACAAATGCCCGGCGGCATCGGGGATCGCGCCAGACAGGATGGTCGCGTAGAGCACCAGCACCGTACCCGAAATTGTCGCCATGCCGCTGACCATCACCATGAACAGTGCGCTGCGGGACAGGCGTTCCATATATGGCTTGATGAAAAGTGGCGCCTCAACCATGCCGACGAAAATATTGGCGACGGTGGCCATACCGGCGGCGCCACCGATCCCCATGCTGCGGCGCAAAACCCAGGCAAAGCCTTTCACAATGGCCGGCAGGATACGCCAGTAATACAGCAGCGCACTCAGCGCAGAGATGACGAGCACCAAAGGCAGGGCTTGGAAGGCAAAAATGAAGGTCGAGCCTGTCTGCGTCGTTACGAAGGGGGCCTCGCCGCTACCAAGATAGCCAAAGACAAAGCTGGTGCCCGCTTGTGTGGCTGTTTGCAGCGCTTCGACGCCGTCATTCAACTGGTCGAAGACCACATGCGCAGGCGGAAATTTCAGGAGCAGCAGCGCCAGAAGGAGCTGCAGTCCCAACCCACCTGCAACCAGCCGCCAGGGAATGGTCCTGCGATTCTCGCTGATGGCCCAGCACAGAATGACGAGGACAATGATGCCAAACAGTGAGTGGATCATGCAGAGACGGCCTTTATTCGTTTGAAACTTTTCTGACGACGCATGGGTGCTCTGGAAAACGTAACGATAGATGACTATAAGCGGTGCACACAGATTTGGAACCAGCCTTCTGGCTGATGCAGGAAGTAAAGCCATGACGATCAGACGTTTGCCCCTTGAAGGAACCGGTAATTTTCGCGATATGGGTGGTTACGAGACCGAAGACGGACACCTCGTTAAATGGCAGAAGCTCTTTCGTTCTGGCACGCTGACGAACCTGACGGATGATGATCTGGCCATGGTGTCTGACCTGGGCTTGCGCCTGGTCTGCGACTTTCGCCGTGAGGAAGAACGCGAAGAATCACCGTCGCGTCTGCCGCAAGAAAATGGCCCGGCTATCCTGAACCTGCCCATGGGCCCGCAGCGGGACGTAGCGCCGCTTTATGCGCATCTCAATTCACCGGACGCGACGCCGGATGACATCTTTGATGCCATGGTGGGCATCTATCGTGGGTTCATTCTGGAACATACACCGGAGTATAAGCGGTTCATGGAACATGTGATTGGTGGGCATGTGCCGATACTGTTTCATTGTGCAGCGGGGAAGGACCGCACCGGCTTTGGGGCGGCATTGATCTTCCTGGCGCTGGGTGTGCCCATGGAAACGATCTTTGAAGATTATGTCCTGACCAATGAATTCATCGTGCGCAACCTGGCAGAACGCTTCCCCGATCTGGAATCGCCGGAGCTGTTCCATACCATGCTGGACGCGCACCCGGAATATCTGCAGGCCTCTTTCGAGGAAATCGACAAGAACTATGGCGGGGTTGAAGACTACTTCCTGAAGGGCCTCGGCATCACGGAAAACCATAAGGCAGCCCTGCGCGAGCAGTTGCTCGAGCGCTAGGCAACAGGCTGGCGCTTGGTCCATCTCTGTTACGTCGACAGCAAAGGCTTCCAAATAGTCTGTAACCTGGCCGCCGCCTTCCATCAGCAGGCCGGAAACCCAGCCGCTTTTGTGGTGTTACCACGCGTGAGATAACGGTCACATCATTCCAGCTGCCTAACTGATGCGTTGATGTCTGCCCGCCTATATAAAGCTGCAGATGCCCGCCGGACCCATTGTCCGGTGCTACCTCAATGGCGATCAGATAGGTCTTGCCTGCCTCCAGCTTGGCAGAGAAGCGCAGGCCGCCTGCCATATTATATTTGGAGAACAGGACGCTGTTCTGGGTATCCGTCAGCCGAACGGAATTGGGGTAATCGTAGGTCATATAGCCACGACCCTGTGCGGCGGGGGCCTTTGGCGTCAGCCGCAGCTTCAGCTTGGGGGGCTCTGGTGCCTGGAAGGAATTGCCGCTGGAAGGGTTACCACCGCCCTGCGGGCCGGTGATCATGGTGCACTGGTCCAATGCCATGGGGGATCGGTCAATAGGCTGCTCCGTGATAGACCCGGCAGGGATCACGGTGAGTCGTTTTTGCCGTTCGGGCAAAGTATGGGCCCGTTCGGGGGATACAATGGTGGCCGGCTACGGCTGGCGTGCGGGCTTCTCATCTTTTCCCTGCACGGCCTTGAATATGTCGATAATCCGTTGCGCTGCGTCTTCTTCAGACTGCGCCCAACTGGTGGCGGGCAATATCAACAGGCCAGCAACAAGTAGAATTCCGATACGCATGACAGTTCCCCTCATTCAAAGACTGCACAGGATATGGGGCCAATGGCACCCACATGCAAAGTCTACAAGATTAATGGGGAAAATGGTGCTGGATATAGGACTTGAACCTACAACCCCCTGATTACAAATCAGGTGCTCTACCAATTGAGCTAATCCAGCACTGGCGCGCAACCTATGCACGCTTGCGTCTGAAATCAATCGAAAATTGACACAGTTTGGTGGAGCGGGAAAATTTCTGCCCTGCAGAAAGCGCTAAAGCAGTGTTAGGCTCTCGAAATTACGGGGAAAGGGAGCGAATTTGCTATGAGTGAAGAAAACACGTCACTGCTCTGGGATGCGATTATCCATTCGACTGCCGGGATACTGGCACTGGTGGCTGGTGGGTTGATGTATAGCTACACATGGGCATTGGTGCTTTTCAGCGGGCTTATGATTCTCTCAGCCGTCAGTGCCATCATCATCAGTTGGCGCGATGATGCCTGGGTGCCGGGTCACTTCCTGGCGATATTGCCGGTCATCGGTGTTGTTGGCGGTCTGTTGGCGGTGCCTTACGCGTTTACCTTCGCCTATGCCTGTCTATGGCTGGCCTTTATCCACTTTATTTATCGCGGCTATGTCAAAATCCAGGAAGCAAAGGCGGATGGAGACGCGTCATGAACCGACGATTAGGTACCCTTTTATTGGCCGGACTGGTTGCAGCATGTACACCCGCAGCAGAGAAGCCACAGGCCTTTGATATCTCGGCCTAAGACTTGGTCGACCTAAGCCACCCCTATGACGAAAATACGATCTACTGGCCGAATTCGCCGTCTGGGTTTGAATTGCATGAGCTGAGCTATGGCCACGTTGATGGTGGCTGGTTCTACTCTTCCTTCGCTTATTCCTCTCCGGAACATGGCGGCACGCATATGGATGCCCCGCATCACTTTGATGAACAGGGCCAAACGATCGACGATATTCCCCTGTCCAATCTGTTGGGCCAGGCGGTGGTGATTGATGTCAGTGCGCAGGCAGCCGCCGACCCCGACTATGTGCTGCAGGTTGCGGATGTAGAAGCCTTTGAGGAATTGCATGGCCCGATTGCCGAGGGTTCAATTGTTATTCTGCGGACCGGCTGGAGCAAATACTGGCCGGACCGCAAGGCGTATCTGGGCGATGATCGGCCCGGACGAACAGATGATTTGCACTTCCCCAGCTTTGGTGTAGAGGCGTCCCTGCTGTTGATCGAGAAGCGCAAAGTCTCGATGATCGGCGTTGATACAGCCTCAATCGACAATGGCCAGTCCAAAGATTTTATGGTGCATCAGATTGCCGGGGCAGCCAATGTGCCGGGCCTCGAGAATCTGATGAATCTTCACAGGCTGCCGCCGCGCGGCGCTATATTGATCGCCTTGCCAATGAAAATTGGTGATGGGTCAGGTGGCCCCGTCCGGGTGATTGCCCTAATCCCGCGAGAGAGCGTATAGGGCTACGGCGGCTGCGTTGGAGACATTCAGGCTCTCCACGGTATCAGCCATGGGTAGCCTGAGCAGGATATCGCAAAGGCTTTGGCTGCGTTGGCGCAAGCCTTTGCCTTCGGCCCCCATGACCAGCGCAAAGCGATCCGGAAGCCCATTAGCGCTGTTTTCAAGATCGCGCGGTGTCATGTCACCATCTGCATCCAGGCCGATGATTGTAAAGCCTGCGTCTTTGATGTCTTCCAGCTGATTGGCCAGGTTTTGACCGCGCACATATGGCATGTGTTCGAGAAGACCTGCGGAGGTCTTGGCCAGTGTGGCTGTCTCTGGCGGTGAATGCCGCCATGTTGTTACAATGGCAGAGGCGCCAAAGGCAGCCGCTGAGCGCATGATCGCCCCGACATTGTGCGGGTCTGTCACCTGGTCTAACACGACAAGACGGGCCATGCTTTCGTCGGCGAGTAATTTTTTGAGATCAGGCTCAGCCAGGGGCGAGACTTCCAGGGCGATGCCCTGGTGTACCGCATCGCGGCCCAGCAATTTGTCGAGGGCCTTGCGATCGACAATCTCCGGTTCAATAGGGCTGGTATCGCCCAGCTTGTTTGCGGCATTGGCGGTGGCCAGCAATCGGTGATAGTCGCGGCGGTGGTTCTGCAGTGCCTCGTGAACGGGATGCGTGCCATAGAGCCAGTAATGGCCATTGTCGGCGTGGCTATCCGGGCCGCCTCTACGATGGCTGGCGCCTTTACCCTTGCCGGGTTTTCTGCGGTGCGATTGCTGTGTCATGGGCTGGCTATATCACGGCACTGGCAGGCAGGGCAAAACTCCATTGGGGGATGAGCAAAACTAATTGGCGTGACCGGCGAAAAAAGCAGCCCATGGGTATTGACATATGGCTGCAATTTCTCATAGTGCCGTCCACTGTCCAACCGGCAGGAATATGCCGGTGCTCAGGAGGGGTGGCCGAGTGGTTAAAGGCACCAGACTGTAAATCTGGCCGCATAGCGTACGCTGGTTCGAATCCAGCCCCCTCCACCACCTTCCCGGATCCGCGCCGCGGCGCAGCAACGGGATGGCACAAACCCGTTCCCAGGCTGGAAGGCCCAGCAGTTTGGGGGCAGGATTGTGCGGGTGTAGCTCAATGGTAGAGCATCAGCCTTCCAAGCTGGTGACGTGGGTTCGATTCCCATCACCCGCTCCAATCGGGCCAATGATTTAGGCGACCTTGTGTCGCTGTTTGAAGTGACACAAAGCCCCCGGGCGCCTGGAAGAGAAGAGGAACTAGGTATGTCGAAGGAAAAGTTTGAACGTACGAAGCCGCATTGCAATGTTGGCACGATTGGTCACGTTGACCACGGCAAGACGACATTGACGGCGGCTATTACGAAGGTACTGGCTGAGTCTGGTGGTGCAGAGTTTACAGACTATGCGAACATTGACAAGGCGCCTGAAGAGCGTGAACGCGGTATTACGATTTCGACGGCTCACGTTGAATACGAAACCGACGGTCGCCACTATGCGCACGTTGATTGCCCGGGCCATGCTGACTATGTGAAGAACATGATCACGGGTGCCGCGCAGATGGATGGCGCTATTCTTGTTGTTAACGCAGCTGACGGCCCGATGCCGCAGACCCGTGAGCACATCCTGCTTGCGCGTCAGGTTGGTGTGCCTGCTCTTGTTGTCTTCCTGAACAAGGTTGACCAGGTTGACGATGAAGAGCTTCTGGAACTGGTTGAGATGGAAGTGCGTGAACTTCTTTCTGACTATGAGTTCCCTGGCGATGACATTCCCATTATTGCTGGTTCTGCCCTGGCAGCTCTTGAAGGTCGCGATGACAACATCGGCGCCGAGAAGATCATGGAGCTGATGGCTGCAGTTGATGAATATATTCCGCAGCCTGATCGTCCTGTTGACCAGCCGTTCCTGATGCCGATTGAAGACGTGTTCTCGATCTCTGGTCGCGGTACGGTTGTTACGGGTCGTGTTGAGCGCGGTGTCATCAATGTTGGTGATGAAATTGAGATTGTTGGCATCAAGGACACGGAGAAGACGACGTGTACGGGTGTTGAGATGTTCCGCAAGCTTCTGGACTCTGGTGAAGCTGGTGACAACATTGGTGCGCTGCTTCGTGGTATTGACCGTGAAGCTGTTGAGCGTGGCCAGGTTTTGGCCGCTCCGGGCTCGATTACGCCGCACACGAAGTTCAAGGCTGAGGCTTATATCCTGACGAAGGATGAAGGTGGCCGTCATACGCCGTTCTTCACGAACTATCGTCCTCAGTTCTACTTCCGTACGACGGATGTGACCGGTGTTGTAACCCTGCCTGAGGGCACGGAAATGGTAATGCCTGGTGACAACATCGCGATGGATGTTGAGCTGATCGTGCCGATTGCCATGGATGAAGGCCTGCGCTTCGCGATCCGCGAAGGTGGCCGCACCGTCGGCGCCGGCGTCGTATCAAGCATCGTCGAGTAAG